>ERZ1370068.9277-contig-8066_pt1 | contig 27559 bp, 42 predicted proteins | sample MGYA00561227_ERZ1370068 | MGnify/ENA primary metagenome ERZ1370068 (study PRJEB38410, sample SAMEA6850437) | metagenome | study: Metagenomic assessment of the ecological functions of the soil: analysis of the soil microbiota associated with the...
GGTTACATACATTGCTAGTGGCCCGGATGGCCCAGACTGGAATGTTCATCAAAGATGCTGACTTTCATTGACAGTTATAACGTCCAGGTCTAGATTGTGTCAAGGAAGTCACTGCACGACGAGCAGTTCGGGGGTGCCGGCATGGATGCGACGATGCTGTTGAAGCGGGACCACGAGACGGTTCGCGAGCTGTTCCGGGCGTTCGACGAGGCCGCAACGGACGCCGATGCCCGCCGCAGCCTTTTCCGTCACATCCGCCAGGAGCTGCAGACGCATTCCCGGGTCGAAGAGCACGTATTCTATCCGGCCGTGATGAGGCTCCGGCGGAGCCGGCCCGCGAAGCCGTCCGTGACGCCCTCGAGGACCATCACATCGTAGGACGGTCTCCTCGCCGAGCTGGATCAGCTCGACCCGGAGGATGTGCGGTACGGTGAGAAGATGCGCACGTTGCAGCAGAGCGTCGAGCGCCACATCACGTCCGAAGAGGGTGCCCTGTTCGCGCAGGCGCGCATCCACCTCACCGACGAAAGGCTCGAGCGGCTGGGGCGCGACATGGCCGTGTTGAGGGAATCGCTCGGGGGCGAGCTCACCCTTTCGGGATCGAACGCTGCGCGCGTGGGTGTCCGTGCGTAGAGAACCCGCTGGGGCTGGGGCTGGGGTGGTCCCGGGTCCGCCTCGGCTGGTCTCTAGGCGCGTCCCAGCCTTCGCAGCAGGGCCAGCGCGAACAGCGATTCGGGATCGGTCCACCACTCGTCGAGCATCAACCCCGTCCCGCCCAGCGCCGTTTCCAGGGACTCACGCGTGTACTTGCAGCTGATCTCCGTTCGGATCTCGCCACCCGCGGGAAGGGACAGCGACGTCCCCGCGCCCGGACGTGGACAGGCAGTGGCGCGTCGCGCGCGCAGCCGCATCTCGATCCAGGCCCGCTCGGCGTCGTAGAACGCCACGTGGTCGAAGGCGTCGGGATCGAGTTGGCGCCAGACGCGCGTTCATCACGCGCAGGATGTTGCGGTTGAACTCCGCGGTCACGCCCTGGGCGTCGTTGTAGGCGGCCTCGACGCGCGCGCGGTCCTGACGAGGTCGAGGCCGACGAGCACGGCGTCGCCCGGCGACAGGATGGCGGCCGCGGAGCGAAAGAACTCGAGCACGTCGCGCGGATCGAGGTTGCCGATCGTGCTGCCCAGGAACGCGATCAGCCGGGATTCGCCGGAACCGACCTCGCGGAGGTCGGTCAGAAGTCCCCGACGACGCCCGCCGTCCTCACCCCCGGCCGCTCCGATCGGAGCCGTGACAACGAGCTCGCGATCGCGCTCTCGCTGATGTCGAGCAGGGTGCAGCTCTGAGCGTCCCCGCCGCGTCCATCGCGTCGAGGAGGACACGGACCTTGCCGCCCACCCCGAGCCGAGCTCGACGAGGTTGCGCGGGCGGACCTGCTGGACGACTTCCCGGGCCACGGCGGGGAGCAGGGCCTCTTCCGTGCGGGTCAGGTAGTACTCGGGGAGCCGGGTGATCTCGTCGAACAGAGCGCCGCCCCGCTCGTCGTAGAAATACTTCGACGGGAGCATGGGAAGTGGACGGGACTCGAGCGCCACGCGGACCTCGTCCGCCATTCGCTCCTGCTCTTCCGCTTCCGACCGCACCCGGCGGATGTCTTCGCCTATCTGCAGGCTTGCCATGTTGATGTCAGAATTCCAGACTTATATTGACCATTTCGTCGTCACATTGGCTAGAATATGTCGAGCCATCGCGATATCCGACCGAGCGCATCACGCGAGTATAGGTCGGACCCGGTCTCAGGCTGAGGAGGTAGCGCCCATGAAAATCAAGGATGTCATGACCACCGGTGTCGAGTGCGTGCGTCCGGAGACGACGCTCCAGGAGGCCGCCGCCAAGATGAAGTCCCTGAACGTGGGGCCCCTGCCCGTGTGCGAGGGAGACCGTCCGGTGGGGATCGTCACCGATCGCGACATCGTCGTCCGTGCGATCTCGGAAGGACGTGATCCGCGCATCACGCGCCGTCATGGACGTCATGACGAAGCGACGTGGTGACGGTCCGGAGACGGACGACGCTCAAGGACGCCGGCCCGCCTCATGAAGGACCGCCAGATCCGCCGCGTCGTGGTGGTCGGACGGCGACAAGAAGGTCGTCGGGATCGTCTCCTGGGCGACATCGCCGTCGACGCGCGCGACGACAAGATGTCCGGGGACGTGCTGGAGAAGGTCTCCGCGGACGCAGTGACGGCCGGGAAGCGGTAGTCGACGTAACGGAGACGGGCAGCGGCGGCAGCGCGATCCGGTGCTCCTTCTCCGTGCCTGTCTCTCAAGGTCCGTTTAGCCGACCGAGCTACTGGCTGCTGGCGTGAGCCGCCTCGTCGTTCACGCGCAGCGACTGCACCATGCGGTTGAAGGCGGCGCTGACCATGTTGTAGTCGCGGCCGGGCGCGATCAGCAGCGTGTAGAGGATGTGCCCATCGCCCATCTGCCGTGTCACCACGGTGACGCGCTCCTCCTCGCCCGTGACGGGCGAGGTGCCGGAGAGCGTCGTGAGAAGCCCGGCTGGCCGTCGATCGTCTCGCGGCGTCCGCGCGAGGTGGCCTGGAGATGCGAGTTGCCCTGGCGGATCTGGGTGATGAGGTCGGCGGACGCCTGCTCGATCGTGGGTTGCCGCGGTTGCGGCCGACGTGCTGCCCTCGAAGGGATCCGTAGTGGTTCACGATGCACGCCGTAGATGATGCTTTGCTGCCCGTCGCCCGTGTCGACGACGCCGCCCTCCGGCGCGATCGTGACGCCCGAACCCGTTATCCGGCCTCGTAGGCGCGCCAGTTCGAGGGGATCTGCATCTCGAAGAAGTCGTCGCGCTGGCGGAAGTCGCGTAGCGGGTGGAGGGCGCGTCGATGCGTACGGCACCGGTCTGGCGCCCCTGCGTGGTCCAGAAGCCGGAAGGGTAGCGACGAACCCGAGGAGCGTCCGTCCGTCCCCGCGCGCGATCTCGGCCATGGTCGGAGCCGCCCCTATCCCGCGCAGGTTGCGCCTCGGACGCGGGCGAACTCGCGAGTTGCTGGCGGCCCGCGTCGCTCGTGGGCCCGATCGAGCTTGACCTCCTGCTGGATGCGCGCGCTCGGCGATTGGCGGGGGCGGGGTGGTCGCTGAAGAACTGCGCGGCCCCGCTGCCCTGGTTACCGCTCTCCTTGCGCAGGAGCTCGAAGAAGTTCGCCATCTCCATGGGGTCGTAACCGGCGCGGGCCATGATCTGCGCCCCCACGATGTCGCGCCTGCGTCTCCGCGTCGCGGCTGTACTTCAGGAAGACCGCATTCATTCCGAGGCCGCCGATGATCGTTGATGATCTGCGCGTGCTGCTCGGGCTTGCCCCGGCCCAGGATCCCGCCCAGCACGCCGAGGCCGGCCTGGGTCATATAGGACTTTGATGGCGTTGCTGGTGCCGTGGCGCAGCGCGCGACGTGAGAGATCTCGTGGGCGAGGACGCCGGCCATCTCGCCCTCCGTCCGCGGCGGACGTGATGGCGCCGCGATTGACGTAGGCGAAGCCGCCCGGAAGCGCGAAGGCGTTGATGTCGCGCGCGTTGACCACGCGGATCTGGTAGGGAACTTCGGTGCCGGCGCGCCTGCGCGGCCAGCCGGCTGAAGACGGACTCGACGTAGCTCTGCGTGTTCCGGTCGTTGAGCAGGGGCAGCTGCCGCTCCGCCTCGACCGCGGACTGGCGGCCGATCTCCGACGTCCCGCTCCGCCGAGAACACGTTGAACCCCGGCTTCACCTGCGTCGGGGCGGCCAGCGCGGGGACGGCGGGAACCATGGTCAGCGTCAGGAGGAGCGCGCCGGCCACGGCGGCGCGGGTCGTCGATTGCGGCGTCTGCATTTCTGCTCCGTTTCAAGAGAGGACGGTCATCGCCCGGCGCCGCCGCTCCGAGGCAGCCGGACGGCCGGATCCCGCCACTTCCTTCAGCAATCGATGTGCCAGACGGGGCCGGCGCCTATAGACTGCCTGTGGAAGCGACTCGGGTCTGGTGACCCGCGCGGCCTTCAAAGCCGTCTGGCCGCAGGCTAATACCTGCGGCGGTGGGTTCGATTCCCACCCGCTTCCGCCACCTCTTCGAAGCCCGGAGGGCTGAAAAGACATGCTCGCTTCGCTCGTGCCTTCGCCGCGGGGTCGCCCTCTCGCAGTGCGCAACCGGCGCCCGCCCCAAACCCCGGCGAGCAACGCACACACGCGTCAGTCCCGCTCGGCACGTGGAACGCCCGGCCCAGCACCCGACCAGCTGCGGGCCCCGCGACCGCGATCGTCGTGGGCTGAGACGGCCTACCTCGTGGACTTCGGCCCCGGCGTCATGCGGCGGCGGCGAGCGCGGCGATGAAGCTCACGGGGATCGGCGCGCTCGAGCCGACGAAGCTGCGCGTGGCATTCAGTCACGCACCTCCACTCCGGACCACACCGTGGGCTATCCGGACCCGATTCACGCCTTCTGACCGTGGGCCGCCGCGTCGCCCCCGAGGTCTACGGCCCGAAGGGGATCAAGGGGCCATGACCGAGCACCTGCTCGTGAGGCCCATACCGCGTGGACATCGAGACGCGCAGCACCAACCCCGGACGGCAACCAACGCATCGTTCCCGGAAGGACACGGCGTCAATGCGCACGAGATCGGGCCGGGCGTCGTTCGCAAAGACGCGAACGTCACGGTGACGGCGTTCGCGACCAAACACGCCATGGAGAGCTACGGTTACCGGTTCGAGACACCGGACCGCAACGATCGTCGTCTCCGGTGACACCAATCCCACGCAGGCCACCATCGATGCTCTGTCAGGGCTGGGCGACGTGCTCATCCACGAGGGCCAGCGTCGCCGGCCTGGCTGGCCACGCGGCCCGACACCTTCCAGCGGTTCGCGGCCAAGTACCACACGACGACTTCCCAGCTCGCCGCGAGCTGGCGCGGCGAGCGGAAGCCGCGCTCCTGGATCGTCTCACCACTACCTGAGCGTGGCGCCCGAAGACATACTGAATGACATGCTCGCCCGTCACCCGGGACACGGGTCGTGGTCGGCCGGGATCTCGACGTACCGACGTGACCGCCGGACGCCGGTAGGAATGGTCCCCCTCTCCATCCTCGATCTCGCCCCCATCTGCCTGGGCAGCGATGCGACCACCGCCCTGCGCAACACCCTCGACTTCGGCATCGTGCAGCACGCCGAGGGCACGGGGCTACCGCAGGCGTTTCTTGGCTGGCTCCGAACATCACAACATGCCCGGCATCGCCAGCGCGGCGACGTCGGTCGTCATCGCGCACGTGGCGGGCGGGACCAGAAGTCGGATCCGCGTGGGCGCGGGCGGGTCATGCTCCCGAACCACTCCCCGCTCGTGATCGCCGAGCAGTTCGGCACGCTGGACTCGCGCTGTTCCCGGGCCGGATCGACCTCGGCCTGGGCCGCGCGCCCGGCACGGATCGGGCTCACCGCGCGCGCGCCGCGGCGCGACTTCGAGACGGGCGCGGATACGCCGCCCAGGACGTCCTCGAGCCGCAGGATACTTCAAGCCCGCGGAGCCGGGCCAGGCGCGATTCGCGCCGTGCCCGGGGCCGGGCTCGAGGTCCCGATCTGGCTGCTCGGCTCCAGCCTCTACAGCGCGCAGCTCGCGGCCCTGCTCGGCCTGCCCTTCGCGTTCGCTCTCGCATTTCGCGCCCGACCTGCTGCAGCAGGCCGCTCGAGATCTACCGCGCGCGGTTCCAGCCTTCGGCGTCGGCTCGAGCGTCCCTACGTGATGCTCGGGCTCAACGTGTTCGCGTGCGGAAACGGATGCGGCGGCTCGCCGCCTCTTCACGTCCGTGCAGCAGGCGTTCGTGACCCTGCGCCGCGCGAGCCCGGGCCGCTGCCCCCGCCGGCGGACATCGATGGAGGGGTTCGCTGGTCGCCCGCGAGAAGGCGACGGCCGAGCACACCCTGCGGTACTCGATCGTCGGGCTCGGCGGAAACCGTCCGCAAGGGGATCGCGGAGTTCGTCGAGCGCGAGCAGCCGGACGAGATCATGGCCACGGCGATGATCTTCGACCACGCCGCGCGCCTGCGCTCGTTCGAGATGCTCGCGGAGATCGCCGGCCGGCTGATCAGTCGCTGAGATCGGGGGAGCGCGAGGGCGAGCACCGCCGCCACCCCGAAGAGCGCGCCGTCGGCCAGAGAGGGCGACGCGGAAGTCCCCGACCGGCGCGCAACCACCCGAAGAAGACCGTGCCGAACGCCGCCGCCAGGCGCCTGATGTTGTAGAGAACCCCGCGCCTGTGGTGCGCAGCAGGGTCGGGAACAGCGGCGGCATGTACATCGTGAACAGGCCGAACACGCCCGAGCGAACCCGACCAGCGGGAACCACGAACGAGACGAGCGCCTGGTGGCCGTGGGCCACGCCGAAGCTGCCCGTCATGGCGCGACAGAAGCCATGGCGAACATGGCCGCGATGGCGCGGCCGGTAGCCGACGCTTCGCGCCAGCCAGCCCGCGAAGAAGTTCCCGACGATGGACCACGACGATCACGATGAAGAACGCGCGGCTGACCAGCCGCTCGCGATCGGCGACGCGTCCACGCCGAGAGCTCGGGCAGGTTCCGCAGGTGCTGGGGTTGCCAGAACATGAACGCCCACCAGGCGGTGAGGCGAGAGCGCGCAGACGAGGATGGTCATCGAGCGTGACGTGCGCGGACTCGCGCCGTCGGAAGAGCTCGCCGACCGGGAGCCGCGCGCGTGCGCCTGTCGCGCGCGGCCGTCCATTCCTCCGGCTCGGGCACGCTCCGGCGGATCCAGAACGACGAGGAAGCGCGGGCAGGATGCCGACCAGGAAGACGTTGCGCGGGCTGGCAGGTCGGCCATCAGGTAGACGGCGGCGGCGGCGAGCAGCACGCCGATGTTGACCCCGCTCTGAGCACGGCCGCGATCCAGCGGCCGCCAAGCGCTTCGGCCAGGTCTCCGAGAGCAGCGACGAGCCGACCGCCCACTCGCCGCCGATGCCCGAGGGCGGCCAGGAAGCGGAAGATCAGGAGCTGCCACCAGGCGTGCGCGAAGTAGGAGAGGCCGGTGAAGAGGGCGTAGGTCAGGATGGTCAGGCTCAGCGCGCGGCTGCGCCCGAGGCGGTCGCCGATGCGCCCGAAGAAGCCCGCCGCCCAGCGCCCAGCCCGATCAGGAACGCGGCCTGGATCCACGAGCTCTTCTCGCGCACCGCGGCGTCGGTCGGGCTCGCCGCACCCAGCAGCTCCATCGACGAACGGCGCGCCACGAGCGTGTAGAGGTGCATGTCCAGGCCGTCGAACAGCCAGCCCAGCCAGGCCGCGATCCCTGACTTCTTCTGCGCGGAGGTGAGGTCGCGCAGGGCTCCACGCTTGCGCACGGTGCCGGGATTCTAGTACGCGCACGGGCCCGTTCCGTGATAGATGATCCGCGTGGCCGAAGGAATGACGAGGTCGCGTGCCGGCGAGAGCGCGTCTCGACCGCGCGCGCCGCAAGGCCTACTGGCGGCTGATCCCGCTCTGCTTCATCTCCTACGTGATCGCGTACGTGGACCGCGTCCAACGTCGCCATCGCCAAGCTGACGATGACGCGGGACCTGCCCGGCTTCGACAACGCCGTGATCGGCTTCGGCGCCGGCGTCTTCTTCCTCGGCTACTTCCTGCTCGAGATCCCGGGCACGCTGCATCGTCGAGAGCGTGGAGCGCGCGCAAGTGGATCGCCGGATCATGATCACCTGGGGCATCGCGGCCGCCCTGACCGCGCTCGTGAAGACGCCGTTCCAGTTCTACGTCGTGCGCTTCCTGCTCGGCCTGGCGGAGGCCGGCTTCTACCCGGGCGTCATCGTCTACCTCACGCACTGGTTCGCGAGCCGCGACCGCGCGCGCGCGCTGGCCTACTTCTTCGTGGCGACGCCCGTCGCCCAGATCATCAGCCCCAAGATCTCGAACGTCCTGCTCAAGATCGGCACGGACGAGATCGTCGGCGGCGTCGCTCGTCCACCATCCCGAGGTGCTGGGGCTCGAGGGCTGGCAGTGGATCTACATCGCCTGGGGCATTCCCGGCCGTGATCCTGGGCGTGCTCGTGCCTGATCTACGCTGACCGACCGGCCGCAGCGAGGCGAGCTGGCTCACCGCGGAGGAGCGTGACGCGCTCGCTGGCCGAGCTGGAGCGCGAGAAGGACGCGCGCCCGGCGAGCCACAAGATGGCGCTCTCGGCGCCGCGCTGCGCCACCCGAGGGTGCTCCTGCTGGCCCTGATCTACTTCCTGGTCGTGACCGGCAGCTACGGCGTCGAGTTCTTCATGCCCAGCATCCTGGAGCGCTGGTACTCGCTCAAGTTCGACGCGCTGACCTGGCTCGTGCATCCTGCCGCCGCTCCTGGCCGTGTTCGGCCAGCTCTTCGTCGGGCTGGAGCTCGACCGCAGCGAAGGAGCGGCGGCTGCACACGTCCGTGCCCGATGGCCGCTCGGCGCCGCTGGCCTGCTCCTGGCCACGCAGAGCAGGGGCAACCTGCCCCTCACCATCTTCGGTTCATGCTGGCCTACGCGGGCTTCAAGGCCTACCTGCCCGCGTTCTGGTCGCTGCCCAGCCTGTTCCTCTCCGGCGACCGCCGCCGCGGGCAGCATCGGCTTCATCAACTCGGTGGGCAACCTGGGCGGCTTCATGGGACCGTTCGTGCTCGGCACGTGGAGAAGCTGACGGGATCGTTCATGGGCGGCCTCTTCTTCCTGACCACGTGCATGGCGCTGTCCTCGATCACGGTGTTCTGGCTGGGACGGAGTGACGTGGCGGGCTCGGGCCGGGGAGCCGAAGATGGCCAGCCCAGCGCTCCGCTCGTGAAGCCGGGCAAGGTAGGGAGGCCGAAACGACGGCCCGAGGGCGCGCGCCCGTATGACGCGCAGGGCTCCCCGCCCCGAGCCGGGCCCCTCCGCGGCCCCGCTGCTAAACTCAAGCCGTGACCATGCGATTCCCGGCCCGCCGGCGGACCGCGCCCAGGCCCTCGTCCGCCTGCTGAGCGAGCGGATCGTCATCATCGACGGCGCCATGGGCACGATGATCCAGGCCCAGCGGCTCGGCGACGCGGACTTCCGCGGCGAGCGCTTCCGCGACCATCCGCGCGACCTCAAGGGCAACAACGACCTGCTCGCCCTGACGCAGCCCGCGCCTCATCGAGTCGCATCCACCGCCAGTACTTCGAGGCCGGGCGCGGACATCGTCGAGACCAACACGTTCAACTCGAACGCCGTGTCGCTGGCGGACTACGGGCATGGAAGACGCTGGTCTACGAGATCAACCTGGCCGCGGCCCGCCTGCCCGCAAGCGCGGCGGACACGGTCGTCCGCGAAGGAAGCGCCGTCCCACCTGTCGGCGGGTTCGCTCGGGCCCGACGGTCGCGGATCGGCGTCGATGTCGCGGGACGTCGGCGATCCCGGCGCGCGCGCAGGTCACCTTCGACGACCTCGTGGCGACGTACCACGAGCAGGCGCGCGGTCTCGTCGACGGCGGAGCGGACCTCCTGCTCGCCGGAGACCGCCTTCGACACGCTGAACCTCAAGGCCGCGCTCTTCGCGATCCAGAAGCTGTTCGCGGACCAGGGCCGGACGCGTGCCCGATCCTGGCCTCGATCACGTTCACGCAGGTCGGCTCCGGACCGCATGCTGACGGGGCAGACGGTCGAGGCCTGCTGGAACTCGATCGCGCACGCGCCGCTGCTCGGGGTCGGCCTCAACTGCTCGCTGGGCGCCGAAGGACATGGGCCCACATCTCGACGAGCTGCAGCGCATCGCGCCGATGTTCGTGAGCTGCTATCCGAACGCGGGCCTGCCCGATCCCCTGTTGCCCACCGGCTTCCCGGCCACGCCCGAGCGACATGGCCCCGATCATGGGCGAGTGGGCGAAGAACGGCTGGCTCAACATCGTGGGCGGCTGCTGCGGCACGACGCCCGAGCACATCCGCGCCATCGCGGACGCGGTGCGGCGCGCAGCCCCGCGCGTGCCCCGCGAAGGTCGAGCCCTACACGCGCCTTTCCGGCTGGGACGCGCTGACCCTCCGGCCCGACACGAACTTCGTCAACGTCGGCGAGCGCACGAACGTCACCGGCTCGCCGCGCTTCTGCCAAGCTGATCCTGGCCGGGCGACTACGAGCAGGCGGTGGCGGTCGCGCGCCAGCAGGTGACGAGCGGGGCCCAGATCCTCGACGTCAACATGGACGAGGGCATGCTCGACTCCGAGGCGGCGATGATCCGCGTTCCTCAACCTCATCGCGGCGGAGCCCGACATCGCGCCCGTCCCGGTCATGGTCGACAGCTCGAAGTGGAGCGTGATCGAGGCCGGGCCTCAAGTGCCTGCAGGGCAAGGGCGTCGTGAACTCGATCTCGCCTCAAGGAGGGCGAAGACGCCTTCCGCGCGCACGCGCGACGCCGTCCGCCGCTACGGCGCGGCGGTGGTGGTGATGGCCTTCGACGAGGAGGGACAGGCGACGAGCGTGGACCGCAAGGTCGCGATCTGCGCGCGCGCCTACCAGATCCTCACCGAGGAGGTCGGCTTCCCGCCCCAGGACATCATCTTCGATCCCAACATCCTGACCGTGGCCACCGGGATCGAGGAGCACGACCACTACGCGGTCGCGTTCCTCGAGGCCACCCGCGCGCATCAAGGCGGCCCTGCCCCTGCGCCAAGGTCTCGGGCGGCGTCAGCAACATCTCGTTCTCGTTCCGCGGGAACAACGCGGTGCGCGAGGCGATGCACGCGGCGTTCCTGTACCACGCCGATCCAGCGCGGGCATGGACATGGGCATCGTCAACGCCGGCCAGCTCGCGGTCTACGAGGACATCCCCGAAGGACCTGCTCGAGCTGGTCGAAGACGTCCTGCTCAACCGGCGTCCCGACGCCACCGAGCGCCTGGTCACGTTCGCGGAGTCGGTGAAGCAGAAGGACAAGACCAAGGTCGAGGAAGACGCCTGGCGCTCGGGCACGGTCGAGGAGCGCCTCAGCCACGCGCTGGTGAAGGGCATCGCGGACTACGTCGAGGCGGACACGGAGGAGGCGCGCCAGAAGTACGAGCGCCCGCTCTCCGTCATCGAGGGCCCGCTCATGGACGGCATGAACGTGGTCGGCGACCTCTTCGGGTCCGGCCAGCATGTTCCTGCCCCAGGTCGTCAAGAGCGCGCGCGTGATGAAGAAGGCCGTGGCCTACCTCATGCCCTTCATGGAGGCGGAGAAGGCGAAGACGGGCCGCCGCCAGGCGGAGGCCAAGATCGTGATGGCCACCGTCAAGGGCGACGTCCACGACATCGGCAAGAACATCGTGGGCGTGGTCCTGGCCTGCAACAACTACGAGGTCATCGACCTCGGCGTCATGGTGCCGCGACGAGCGCATCCTCGACGACGGCGCGGCGAGACGGGCGCGGACATGATCGGCCTCAGCGGCCTCATCACGCCGTCGCTCGAGGAGATGGCCCACGTGGCGCGGGAGATGGAGCGCGAAGGCTTCACGCTGCCCCTGCTGATCGGCGGCGCCACCACGAGCAAGGCGCACACGGCGGTGAAGATCGCGCCCGCCTATCCGCCGCGGCGTGGTGCACGTGCTCGACGCCTCGCGGGCGCGTGGGAGTCGTCGGACAGCTCAAGAACGCGTCCGAGCGCGGGCCCTTCATCGAAGCGAACCGGCGCGAGCAGGAGAAGCTGCGCGAGCACCATCGGGCGGAGGCGCGCGGGGCGGCCGCTGCTCGCGCTGGAGGAGGCGCGGCGGCGGCGGACGCCGCTCGACTGGGCGGCCTACGCGCCTCCGCGCCCTTCCTTCACGGGCATCCGCGTCTTCGGCGGCTGGTCCCCTGGCCGAGCTCGTGCCCTTCATCGACTGGTCGCCGTTCTTCCACACCTGGGAGCTCAAGGGCACCTATCCGCGCATCTTCGAGAACCCGACCTGGGGCGGCAAGGCGCGCGAGCTCTTCGACGACGCGCAGCGGCTGCTCGATCGCATCGTGGCCGAGCGCCCGCTGACCGCCCAGGCCGTGATGGGCTTCTTCCCGGCCAACGCGGAGGGCGACGACATCGTCGTCTACACGGACGAGGCCCGGCGCGGCGTGCGCGCCACCTTCCGCACGCTGCGGCAGCAGGCGGACAGCGCCGGCTGGCCAGCCCGAGCAGGCCCTCGCCGATTTCGTCGCCCCGCGCGAGACCGGGCCTCGCGGACTTCCTGGGCGCCTTTGCCGTGACCACCGGCGTGGGCCTCGACCGCATCGTGGCGGAGTTCGAGCGCGATCACGACGACTACAACCTCGATCATGGCCAAGGCGCTGGCCGACCGCCTGGCCGAAGCGCTCGCGGAAGCGTTGCACAAGCGGGCGCGCGAGGAGTGGGGATACGGCCGCGAGGAGAACATTCGCGCCCGACGGACCTGATCCGCGAGCAGTACCGCGGCATCCGCCCGGCGCCCGGGTATCCGGCCTGCCCCGATCACACGGAGAAGCGGACGCTCTTCGATCTCCTGCAGGTGGAGGCGCAGACGCGCGATCCGACTCACGGAGACCTTCGCGATGATGCCGGCGGCGGCGGTGAGCGGCTTCTACTTCTCGCATCCGGAGGCCCGCTACTTCCAGGTGGGACGGATCGGCGCCGACCAGGTCCTCGACTACGCGCGGCGCAAGGGAATCGCGCTGCGGGAAGCCGGAGCGCTGGCTGGCGCCCGAACCTCGGCTACGACCCGCAGGAAGCCGGCGGAGACCGCGGCCGACCGCGAGTGCCACCGCCACCCGGCCAGTGCCGTTGACGCGAGTACCGCCCGCCGCCTATAGTCCTCGCCTCCCTCCCGCTGAAGGGGGACGGTGAGGCCGAGCCCAAGGTTGGCCAGGCGCCACGGCTCGCCCCTCGATGGCGAGGCCGCAGACCTTCCTCGCCTCAAGAGCGGTCCTCGAGTCCCACGGCTTTCTCGGCGCGTCGGCCCGAGAGGCGCTGGGAGCGGAGATCGGGCCCGCTCACCTGCGCACCGATCTACCCCTGTATCTGAGGGCGCCCGGCGGCGCCAGAAGCCCCTCAACCTCATCATCAAGCTCTTCTCTCGCTCCGCCAATGGATGGACGCGGGGACGCGGCGGCGGCGGTGGCCCCCGTCTCCATCGCCGAGCTGGAGGCCACGGGCCTGCTCGAGCGCGGTCCGCGCGGCGTCCGCGCCCGCGTGGGCCTGTCCGTCCATCGCGACCTCGTCCTCGCCCATGACACGCCGGATCCGGAGCAGGCTCCTTCCTCGAGCCCGACCACGTCCTCCGGGACCAACGCGCCCGCCGTCACCCTCGACTGCCTGACCGTGCGGCGCGCGGGGACCACGTTGGATCTCGGTGTCGGCGGCGGGGTCCAGTCCCTTCCTGCGCCGCGCGCCACAGCGACCGCGTGACCGCCGTGGACAAGAACCCGCGCGCGCTCGCCTTTGCCCGCTTCAACGCCGGCTTGAACAGCGTGGCCGGCATCGTTTCCGCGAGGGAGATCTCTTCGCGCCGGTGGCGGGCGAGCGTTTTCGACCTCCTCGTCAGCAACCCGCCGTACGTGATCTCCCCGGAGTCCCGCTACGTCTTCCAGGACGGTGGCCGCCCCCGGGATACGTTGAGCGAGGGAAGTGGTCCGCCGCGCCCCCGAGCATCTCGAGGAGGGCGGCTTCGCCACCATCGTCGTGAACTGGGCACTCGGCGCGGGAGAGCCGTGGGACGCGCCCTGCGGCGATGGATCGAGGGCAACGGGTGTGATACGTGGCTGCTGCGCGGTGACATCCAGGACGGCCTCACCTACGCGGCGGTCTGGAACCGCGGCCGCGGGCCCAGCAGTACGGGCCCGCCATCGACAGCTGGGTCGCGTACTACCGGGAGTCCGGCATCGCGTCCCATCGGCATGGGCGCGGTCATCTTGCGGCGCCGCTCCGGAGGCTCCAACTGGGTCCGCGCCGGACGCGCTCCCGAGCGATCCCAAGAAGCCGTGCCACGAGCGGATCCTCCGCGTGCTCCGCCGCGGAGGATCGTTTGTTGGTTGGGCCCGGCGACGCCGAGATCATGGCAGCAACGTTTCCGCCTGGTGGCGGAGCACCTGATCAGGCAAACACTCCGGCGGAGCGGGGACCAATACGCGATCGCGGAGGCCGAGATCCAGCTCACGGCCGGACTCCCCTTCCGCGGCACCGTCGACCCCTACACCCTCCACCTCCTGCAGCGCTGCGATGGTGCGCGGACGCTCGCGGAGGTGGTCGACAAGCTGGTCGCACTGGGGAGGCCGCGGACCACGGCCGCCTGACGACGGCGGTCGTCGCCGGAGGCCGCGCGGAGATTGGCGGGGCTCGGTTTCCCTCGTGCCGGCGACGGACGAGGACCGGCCAGCGTCGTACAAGGAGGCTTGATCGGAAGAAGGACGGCACCCATGAACGAAGTCGGCACACCCACGCCGAGGCGGACCCTGCTCCAGCGGGGACTCGCCCTCCTCGGCGGCGCGCTCGGGGTGGGCGCGGTCGGGAGGCGAGGTGCACGCGCGGTCGGAAACCCGCGCCTCGGCGCAGACACTCCAGCTCCCTGGGACGGCTGGAGGACGGCCGCACGGCGGGCGGGAGTGGCTCAGGGCGCGCACCAGCACGCGGTCTCATCCGGCGACCTGCTGGACGCCAAAGGGAACGAGACGATCGGGTCGTTCCACACGAACGGCTTCTGCCTGGAGACGCGGCTGGACCTCGCCGCTGCCCTCGGAGTCCAACATCGCCTTCCAGACCTTCACGTCCTCGCCGAGGGGAGCCTGTTCGGCCTCGGCGGAGGTCCCTCGCCTGGTGGTGACCGGACATGCGCGGTGCTCATCGGTGGGACCGGACGCTATGCCGGCGCCCAGGGCACCTATGTCGAGCGCGTTCCTTCGCGGCCCGCGGGGCAGGACGCGGTCGAGTTCATCTTCACCTTGCGTGCATAGGAGAGGAGCCCATCATGGCATTCGACTGTTTCCTCAAGCTCGAAGGGATCCCCGGCGAGAGCACCGACAGCAAGCACAAGGACGAGATCGAGGTGCTCTCGTTCTCCCTGGAACCTCAAGCAAGCCATCGTCGAGGGGTGGCAGCGGGGCGGAGCCGGCAAGACGCAGCACTCCGACTTCCAGCATCGTCAAGCACGTCGACAAGGCCTCGCCCGTCCTCATGTTGGCCGTCTGCACGGGGCGGCATATCCAGGAGGGCCTGTTCACCGTCCAGGAATCGCGGGGCGGAAGGACCGCCGGAGTCGTTCAAGAACGGAAAGGCACTCACTTGAGTTCCTCAGAGATCAAGATTCACCGATGTGCTGATCTCGAGCTATCAGAACGGCGGTGGAGGCACCGATCAGCCGATGGACCAGGTGAGCTTCCACTTCGACAAGGTCGAGATCTCCGTCCTCGACGGTACTGGGCATTGGACGCAGGGAGAGTCCTGCAACTTCGACAACGATTAGCTGATCGTTACGACGGGGGCCGGGCTCCCTCCGTGGATCGAGCCCGGCTTCCCGTCCGCCGTGGCACATTCATCTTGCTGACACTCTCCTTGGCGCAAGCCTGCCTCTCGCGAGGCGGGTCGCCGGGAGGCCGAGCCATGCCGTCGCGTGGTTCCTCGATCGTCTTCTTCTTTGCTCTCGCCGTCCTCGCCATCCCTGGTTCCGCACGGCCGGACACGCTCGTGTTCCAGGACGGCCGTCGCGTGCAGGGCAGCTCGTCTCCGTGACCCGCGGCTGGGTCGAGTTCCAGCCCGTCGAAAGTGAAAGCGCTGCGGACAGGCTCCGCGTCGCCGTCGCCGACGTCCGTTCCATCCAGTTCGACGACGGCCGGAACACCGCCGAGTCGTCCGCGCGCACGACCTTCGAGGTCGGAGGCGGGGGACGATCGCGCCGGCGCGGCGGCGGATACCGCGATCGGCGATGAGCGGCCTCGTCATGCGCGCGGGGGTGCTCGCAGCCGCGACGCCGCCGGCGGCGCGACCACTGCCGGCGCCAGCGACGACGGGATCGTTCGGGCCGGTAACCGGGCGCGCGCGCGTCGGACGGACGAAGGGCCGGATGATCACGGTCTCCGCGACGACGCGCTGGACGGACAGCGGCATCGACGTCATCTCCGGCGACGTGGTCTCGTTCTCGGTCGCGGGCACGGTCAGCCTCGGGGACGACCGATCGCTGGGAGCGGAAGGTGACCTCGACGCGGCCGCGCCCGCGCGCCGCGGCGCGCCGATGCCGGACCGTCCGGCGGGCGCCCTGATCGGGCGCATCGGCACGTCGCCCGACGACACGTTCTTCATCGGGGCCGAGCAGCTGCCTTTCCGAGTCCGCACCAGCGGCCGGCTCTACCCTCGGCGTCAACGACGACACCCTGGCCGACGACGACGGCGCCTTCCAGGTGGCCGTCACGCGCTGACGCCCTGGTCGAGACTTGAACCAGCGAACTCGGCGCCGCGCAGCGCTGGGCAGAGGCGCTATTATCGGGTCGTCGCGTTTTCCGCAGCGGAGGCTCTCCTCGATGGGCCTCGGCCGGATTCACTCCGGCCGAGGCGCATTGATGAAGTGAAGGCCGCAGCGAGGACGCATTGAAATGAAGCTCGAGCTCCGCTATCCCGCTACCGCCGACAACGCGCTTCGACCACGCCCAGCTCGCGGTCGAGGTCGCGTGGAGGAGTTCGGCGTGGACCTCGACTACTCGCCGGGGAGCCTGGAAGCGGTGGACGCGCAGGTGGAGAGCCTGCGCGAGGACGGCCTCACGGGTGAAGGCGCGGCCGAGGCCCTGTTCGTCCTCGGGTGCTACGTCGGGGAAGTGATGTCGCGGGCGCTGCGCGGACGCTGGATGGCGACCGCGCGCACGCCGCTGGCCGACATCTCGCCCTGGCCCATGGTGGTCGTCCTGCGCGACGGCTCGGCCTGGGATCCGATCGGGAAGGTCTACAAGCGGCTCGAGCTCGGGGACTCCGAGTACATCCCCGCGTACTTCGCGGCCGCGGCCGCGAGCGGAGGCGCGCGCGGTGACGGACGCCGGAGACCAGCCGCCCGCCAGAACCATTCGATCCTTCCCGTCACCGGCGAGCTCGACCTGCACGCGTTCGCGCCCGCGACGCGGTGAGCGTGGTGGAGGAGTACCTCGACGAGTGCCGGCGGCGCGGCCTGCTCGAGGTGCGCATCGTGCACGGCCGCGGCCAGGGCGTGCGGCGCGCGGAAGTGCGCGCGCGCTGGCGGAGCGCGGCGACGTGCTCGATTTCCGCGACGCCGCGCCCGGCGGCCGGCGGATGGGGCGCCACTCTCGTGCTCCTGGCGCCGCGCGAAGTCAAGTGAGCGAGACCACACGCCGCCGCGCGCTGCGAAAAATCTTTGCCTCCGCGCGCCCGCGCCAGTCGCGGTCCAAATCGCATGACACCTCTCGTACCCGCGTCGTTCCTCGTCCAAATCGATCTTGACAAAGGTCGGCACCGATCACTATCGTGGTCACGTTCCGAACAAGACATCCACTCCCGAGACGACCAAGGCGGCGGCGGCCATGCGCAATCTGCAGTTCGGGTTCTTCGACGACAGTGGCCTTCCGCGGGATACCCGCATCCTCATGTTCTACTCGTTCGACACGGACGAGAACCTGTCGCGCTCGGGCATCCTCCACTACCACGTCGCGGAGCAGCGCTTCGTCGGACCGCGTCACGACGGCGAGCTCACCGCCGCCGCCCTCGACTTCCTCAACCGCGCCGGCCGCCTGCAGCACGCGGCGGACTGACCTCTTTCGGCGCCGGGCCTCCGCGCCCGCTGTGATAGCATTCCCTTTTCGGCGGCGACCGCCGACGCACGTTAGGAGTCTCCATCCATGACCAAGGACACGAGCCGGGGGCGTCCCATCGCTCCCGCGGAAGGCAAGCTGGGCATCCTCTTCCCGGAATGGGCGCGGTGGCCACCACGTTCATGGCCGGCGTGGAGGCCATTCGCAAGGGTCTGTCGAAGCCGGTCGGGAGCCTGACCCAGATGGGCACCGTCCGCCTGGGCAAGCGCACCGACAACCGCACCCCGCGCATCGACGAGCTGGTGCCGATCGCGAAGCTCGGGGACGTCGTGTTCGGCGGCTGGGACATCTACACCGACAACGCCTACGAGGCCGCGCGCAACGCGGGCGTGCTCCACAACGAGCACCTGCAGGCCCTGAAGGGCTTCCTGGAGACGATCAAGCCCTGGCCGGCCGTCTTCGATCCCGTGTACGTGAAGAAGCTGCACGGGGAGAACGTCAAGAAGGGCAAGAACAAGCGCGATCTGGCCGAGCAGGTCGTGGCCGACATCCAGGACTTCAAGAAGAAGAACGGGCTCAGCCGCCTGGTGATGGTCTGGTGCGGATCGACCGAGGTGTACCGGGAAGCCTCCGACGTGCACTCCACGATCGAGAAGTTCGAGAAGGGCCTGGAGGAGAGCCACCCCGACATCCTGCCTTCGATGATCTACGCGTACGCGGCGATCAAGCAGGGCATCCCATACGCAAACGGCGCGCCCAATCTCTCCGCGGACATTCCCGCCCTCATCGCGCTGGCCAAGAAGACGGGCGCGCCGATCTCGGGCAAGGACTTCAAGACGGGCCAGACGCTGATGAAGACCGTCCTCGCGCCCGCCTTCAAGGCGCGCCAGCTCGGCCTCGAGGGCTGGTTCTCCACGAACATCCTCGGCAACCGCGACGGCGAGGTGCTGGAGGATCCCGAGTCCTTCAAGACGAAGGAGGTCTCGAAGCTCGGCGTGCTCGACCACATCCTGCAGCCCAAGCTCTACCCCGATCTCTACGGCAACATCCACCACGTGGTGCGCATCAACTACTACCCGCCGCGGGGGGACAACAAAGAGGGCTGGGACGCGATCGACATCTTCGGCTGGATGGGCTACCCGATGCAGATCAAGGTGGACTTCCTCTGCCGTGATTCGATCCTGGCCGCGCCCATCGTGCTCGACCTCGCGCTCTTCTCGGACCTGGCCGGACGGGCGGGCATGAGCGGCATCCAGGAGTGGCTGTCGTTCTACTTCAAGAGCCCGATGACGGCGCCCGGCCTCTATCCGGAGCACGACCTGTTCATCCAGCTCATGAAGCTCAAGAACACGCTGCGGCACCTCAAGGGCGAGGAGCTGATCACCCACCTGGGCCTGGAGTACTACAGACTAGCCGGAGCATTGCGATATGGCAAACACCACGGGCCTGCAGGTCGGGGGTCAGGATCAAGGAGATCGCGACCAAGGATCACTCCTACACGAACTGCACGGTCCCTCCACTCGGACGCGATCGGCCTCGTGTTCCGAAGTGCAGCGGACGGTCTCCGAAGGCGGCAACGTCGAGAACGTGGTGAGCCAGGTCCTCGTGCCCTGGGTCAACATCAACTACGTGCTGCTCGTGGAAGAGAGGACCTGAGCGGCCTGGCCGACCCTCTCCTCCAGGCCGTCCACGTCGGCGGCCTCCTCTGCTGGCTGGCGGCCGTCCTTCTCGCTCAAGGCCTGCTCTTCGCGGCACGCGGCGGCGGGGAGGCCGGACAGCTCGCCGCGCGCCGCCGCGTCCGCCCGGTCGTCCTCGTGGAGCACGCCGCCTTCGTGCTCGCCCTCGCCGCCGGCGTCCTGCTCCTCCTCCATCGCCACTGGGGTCTCGGCCACGCCCGCTGGCTGGCGGTCAAGATCGGGCTGACCCTGTTCCTGCTCGTCCCCCTCGAAGCGATGCACGCCTGGATCGCACACGTCTGGATTGCGCGCGGACTGCGCCAGACGCCCGCGCCTCCGCTGTCGAAGGACCTCGTGCGCGGCATCGGGATGGACGACATGCTGCGCGCGCTGGCCGCGCCCCTGCTCGTGCTGAGCGTGCCCTATTGGCCTGGCTGTCGCTGCGGAAGCCCTGGTAGCGACCTCGTCCCACTTGACGCGCCCCGTCATCTGCATGAGCACGAAGAGCGTGATCACGGCGCCGACGGTGACGGTGAGCCCCGTGTACCCCTCGAAGAAGAACGCGTAGCCGAAGAGCACGAGGAACACGACCTGGGCCACGCCCGCCTCCAGCATGGCCAGGCGCCAGCCGGGCCACGAGGCGCAGGTAGCTCACGACGAGGAAGACGCTCACCGCGGCCGCGATCGCAAACGAGGCATGGATGTTGACGTGGTCCACGAGGTAGGCCAGCAGCAGGTGGAAGGCGAAGAAGGCCGCGGCCAGGAAGAAGTAGTTGACGGGATGCAGGGACTCTCCGCGCAGCGCGCCGAGCATGACCATCACCGTGAAGAAGAAGAGGAGCGAGACGGGCGCGAAGAACGTGATGCGCGCGGCCAGGGGCCCGGGGTTGATGGGGCGGGGGCAGCTCCATCCCCAGCTTCTGGCCGGTGACCAGGCTCTGGAACGTCCAGGCCAGCCGCCAGCCGCTCCCGTCCCGCGTCTTCGTCGAGGGAGATCGTGCCTCGCGGGAAGTCGATGCTCTCGAAGTCCGTGTGCATGTCGAGCTGAAGTCGCGGACCTGGGCCGACGCCGGCGGGTCCGAAGGCGTAGATCAGGAGTCGAGGCCGCGCGAGCGAGTAGGCGCACGTCGAGCGTGCTCGCGGCACCCGCGGCCAGGACCGTCGTCACGTTCACGCCCTTGCGAAGGTCGCCCTGGCTGGCCAGCTCCCGGCCGTCGACGCGGACGGTGAAGCCGTCGTAGAGCGCTTCCGCGGACGGGAAGCGCCAGGTGCACGTCCACCGTGCGCGACTGCGCGTCGGGGTTGTGGAAGCCGGTACGTTGCCGCGAAGGTGACGCCGTAGGTCGCGTACCAGAGCAGCCCCTTGCGGCGCTGGTCGAGAGCGAGGTCCACCTTCAGCCGGCTCGAGTCAAGCGGGATGGACACGCGGTCGATCACGGTCTTCGACACCTCGCGCGTGACGGTCTGGCCCCGCGAGTCCTTCTCCTGCCACCTGCTCCGTCACGACGCGCGGCCGCAGGACGACGGCCGCGGGCGCCGCCTGCTCGTGCCGGCCGCCCCAGAGCTGGGCCACCTCCTTGGCCAGGCGCTGGTCGGACTCCCCGGTGCGCGAGACCACGGACGCGCCGAGCGTGGACCAGGCCACGCAGGCACAGAAGAAGATGAACCCGATCGCGAAGAGTCGCGGAATGGTCACGGATCTCCTTTCGCATGGGCCCGTTATGGGCCTCCATGCAAGATGGGCCCCTCCGTCCATCTTCGAATGACGAGTGCGGTGAGGAGGTAATGAGGGTTGGCGGACCGGGGCCGCGGTCAGCGGCGGCGAGCTTCGAGCAGGATCGCGACCAGGGTCTTGCCCTCCCGGATCTCGCCCCGGTCGATCATGGCCTCGAGGTCGGCCAGGGTGAAGGCCTGGACCTCGATCCGCTCGTCCTCGTCCCCCTGGGCCTTGGAGGCCACGAGAGAGGTCGCGCGGAAGACGTGCATCGATTCGTCGCAGAACCCGGGCGTGGTGTGGAAGAAGGCCATCTTCTGGAGCTGGCCCGCCTTGAATCCGATCTCTTCCTGCAGCTCGCGCTGCGCGGCCTTGCTCGGGGGATTCGCCCTCGTCGAGGACGGCCCGCGGGCAGCTCCACACGAAGGCGTCCACGGGATAGCGATACTGGCGGACGAGGACGATCTTCCCGTCGTCCTGGATGGCGAGGACGGCGACGGAGCCCGAGTGCCGCACGACCTCGCGCCTGGTGTGGACGCCGCCCGGCTCCTCGACCTCGTCGAGGTCGAGGGACAGCACCTTGCCCGCGTAGATCCGGCGCGAGGAGGGCGGCGGGCGCCCGGCCCGCCACCCTTCCGCCGCTGCTCATTGCTCTAGCGTACCGTGAGGGCCACGTTGTCCAGGAGGACGGTGCCACCTTCCGTCACGATGCGGACCTCCTTGAGGCGCGACGCCTTCGGGCGCAGGGCGAGGAGATCGCCCGTCAGGGGTCCAGTCTCCGGGCGGGTCGCCGGCCGTGACCTCGAGCGTCGACGTGCGTGCCTTCCGGCCGCGTCGTCGTAGGCCACGAGCACGCGCACGCGGCCCTCGCCGCCGCACCTTGTAGTCGAGGCTCAGGGTGGCGGCGGGGAGCCTTCTAGCACGTCCACGCCGATCGGCTGCACCAGAGTGGTGGCGGCGGAGGAGGACACGGCCTGGAAGACCCGGCCCCGTTTCGCCTCGGGAGCGACGACGCCCTTGCCGGACACGGTCAGGGATCGAGTCCCGATTCGAACGAGCCGTTGCGCAGAGGCACGGCCGAGGCCGGCGGAGGAGGCCGAGGCCGTCCTGCGCGGGCACTTGGCGGGCGCGCTTGGGCGCCGGCGGAGCCGCATCCTTGCGCGGCGCCGGCGGGCCGTCGCGCGGCTTCGAGGCCGGCGCGTCAGGGGCGGCGGAGGCAGGAGCAGCGGCGGCCGGCGCGTCGAGCCTCCGAGCCGGCGCGCGGTGCGCGCACCGCCGCGCTTGTCGTGCGCCTCGCGGTACTTGCGCGTCTCGTCCGTGTAGCGCTGGCGCGTTGGCCGCGTATTGCAGGCTCACCTCGATCCTCTGCATGGGCTCCGTGAAGTACTTCTCGCCGGGATCGAGGCCGAGCGCCTTCTTGTAGAAATCCTGGGCCTGCGACGAGGCATCGGCGCGGTGCTCCGGGCTGTCGATGCGGCAAGGCGTGAGGCCAGGGCCTCGTGGGCCACTCCGATGTTGTGCATGCGCGCCGCTTCCTTGTCGCCCCTTGAACGGCTTGCGGTCCACGCAGTTGCCCAGCGCCTCCTTCCAGAGGCCGCCCTGGGCCCAGGCGGTTGCCGTCCTTCGAGGTCGCCGTCCACGGCCAGCGGCGCTTCCACGGGATCGGGAGAGAAGCTGACGGTGGCCGCCGGCGTGCCGTCCCGCCAGCTCGACCAGGTAGATGCTCGAGAGAGTCCTCGGACGAGGCCTGCTCGGGGATGCGGACTTCGCCCTTGAACTCGTCCGAGTAGCCCGCGCCCGCGTCCGCGGTGCGAGGGCCGGCGGGCGTCGTGGCTTCGACGTGGGCGCCGATCCGGCCCTTCACGGTGCGCACCGCGCACGGGCTCCGTCTTGTTCCCGTAGACGTCTTTGGTGACCATTCTTCTTCTTCTTGTCGTCCCACTCCTGGCGCTCGCCCGTCTTCACGTAGTGCGTCTCGTACGTGACGTTGTCGTTCACGCGGGCTTCGAAGTCGTCGACGCTGATGCGGACAACGCTGTCCCCGCCGCGGGGCACGAGGCGCTTGGAGGCGTCCGCGGAGATGGCGTCCTCCACTCGCTGCCGGATGCTGTCAGAGCTGGCGGTCGGTGATGGCGCGCGCGCGGCCCGACACCTCCACCGTGACCGTGTCGCCGGGAGGACGATCTCCGGCGGGCGCGTGCGCTTCAGGGTGACTTTCGTCTTGCTGATGCCGAACTTGGCCTTCAGCGCCCGTGCACAGGGCCAGGGTCACGGCGAGGGCCGCCAGGGGTCGAGTCATTCGCATGGAGCCTCCGAGGAGGGCACATGATAACCGGACCTTAGGCTCTCGGCCCGTCAGCGGTGCCGGCGGAACAGCTCGAGGCGGAGGCGGCGGTCGAACAGCTCGCGCCGGATGCGCTGGCGTTCCGGGCCCTCCGCGATGGTGTCGAGGAGCTCGGACGGGCTGGCAACCTCGCGCCGGAGCTCGACTTCCGGGGGCAGGCAGCCCGCGTCATCGCTCAGAGAACCTTGAACGCCATGCGCAGCTCGGGGGCGATGGATTCGCTCTCCTCGAGATCGACCCGGCGGCCGCGGTAGGGGCGAGTGGTCGAAGAAGCCCTGGTCCATGGCCCTCGGATCCGCTGCTCCGGCGATCCAGGCGATCGCGTCCATCGCCCCGATTATCGCAAAGGTCCGGCGCGGAGCCGCTCCAGCAGGTCGCGCAGGTCCGCGGGAAGGGGCGACTCGAACTGCAGCCGGTGGCCGGTGGCGGGATGGGTGAAGCGCGAGCCGGGCCGCGTGCAGGGCCGGCCGCGTCAGGCCGTCGAGGGCCTCTCGGGCGGCCGGCCGTCGCGACGAGGGCGTTCGCCGTTCCTCCGTAGAGTCGCGTCTCCGGCGACGGGATGGCCCAGGGAGGCGAGGTGGACGCGGATCTGGTGCGTGCGCCCGGTGTGGATGCGGACGCGCAGGAGCGCGGCCCCGTCGAGCGCTTCCACGACGGTGTAGGCGGACCGGGCCGGGCGCGCCCGCGGGCGCGCGCACGGACATCTTCTTTCTCTGGACGGGGTCCCGGCCGATGGCGCGCCTCGATCGTCCCCTGGCGCGGCACGGGGGACGCCGTGGACGACGGCCAGGTATTCCTTCTCGACCGCGCGGCAGGCGAACTGCGCGGACGAGCGCGCGATGCGTCTCGTCGTCCTTGGCCACCACCATGAGGCCGGACGTGCCGCGGTCGAGCCGGTGCACGATGCCGGGGCGCAGCACGCCGCCCACCCCGGAGAGGTCGCGCACGTGGTGCAGCAGCGCGTTGACGAGCGTCCCCGACAGCCGGCCCGCTCCCGGATGGACGGTCAGGCCCGCCGGCTTGTCCAGGACGAGAAGACGGGCGTCTTCGTAGCACGACGCTGAGCGGGACGTCCTCGGGCGCGGGCGTGGCCGCCACGGGGTCGGGCAGCTCGACCGTCACCTCCTCGCCGCCGCGCAGGCGCGCGGAGGGGCCGCGCGGGCCGTCCGTCGAGGCGCACCCGGTCCGCCGCCATCAGGGCCTGCACGCGGGCGCGGCTGAGCTCGGGGAGCTTCCGCGCGATCCAGGCGTCGAGACGGACGCCCGCTTCGATCGCTCCACCTTCAAGGATCGCGAAGAGGCGCTGGCGGCAGGCACGGCCTAGGCGGTTGCGGGTGCGGGCGGGGGCGGAGGACTGACGCGGTTCCGCTGCGCCACGTACGGGAGCGCCACCGCCGCCGCCAGCACCATCAGGAGCGCGATGAACTGCGAGGTCGAGAGCGTCCCGCCGAACACGCTGCCGCGCGCCGGCGTCGCCGCGGTAGAACTCGATGACGAAGCGCACGACCGCGTACAGCGATGACGTAGGCGAGCGTGACCTGGCCGTCGAAGCGCTTGCGGCGCGCCATCGCGTCAGGACAGGACGAAGATCGCGAGGCAGGCCAGCGACTCGTAGATCTGCGGTGGGTGCAGCGGCGTGTCCGAGCGGCGTGCCCACCGTGCGCGAGCGCGTAGGCGTCGCGGAAGGTCACGGCCCAGGGCACGTCGGCCGGGCGCCCGTAGCAGCAGCCGCGCAGAAGCAGCCCAGGCGGCCGATGGCCTGGCCGATGGCGACCGCCGGGCGCCAGCACGTCCGCGGTCCGCCAGGGCGGCAGCGCGTGCCTCCGCGCGTACCACCACGCCACCGGGAAGGCGCCGATGAGGCCGCCGTAGAAGACGCCGCCGCTCTGCAGGATGGACAGCAGCTCGCGCGGGTTGTGCGTGTAGTAGTTCCATTCCACGAGCGACGCAGCAGGACCTTGGCGCCGATCAGGCCGGCGATGAGCACGTAGACCGCCATGTCGGTGACGCGCGCGGCGTCGAGGCCGGTGCGCTTTGCGCCTGCCGGCTGGCGACCCACAGGCCGGCGAGGAAGGCGATGGCCAGGAGCGACGCCGTAGGTGTGCAGGGTGAGGGGCCCGATGCGTGCGTCCGAGGAGGTCGAAGGCGGGGAGGCGTGAACAGGCTTGGGTGCATGCTCCTTACTCGCTCCCGGCCGGGCGACGCCGCCGATCTCGGCCTTGCGGCGACTTCGCATCTGGGGATTGCGCAGGATGTCGAGCAGCGAGCAAGGCCACGCCGACGGTGATCGCCGAGTCGGCCACGTTGAAGGCGGGCCAGTGGTGCGCGCCCCAGTACACGTCCACGAAGTCGACGACGTAGCCCAGGCGCGACGCGGTCGAGCAGGTTGCCGATGGCGCCGCCCATGATCAGCGCGAGCGCCGGTCTGCGGCAGCCGGCTGCTGCGCGGGCATGCGCCAGGCGTAGAGCGCGATGGCGAGCAGCGCGAGCAGGCTGACCACCGAGAACAGCAGCGACTGGTAGGGCAGGTCGGCGTCGGAGAGGATCCCGAACGCGGCGCCGCGGTTCTGGACGTAGGTGAGGCTGGACGAGGCCCGTCCACGATCGTGCGGCTCTCGTGGAGGCATCATGAAGCGGTCCACCAGCGCCTTCGTGACCTGGTCGAGGCACGACGATCGCCGCCACGATCCAGCAGGTAGCGGAGCGCCGGGTCCGGGCTCGTCACTCGACCGCGGCCTGCCAGCACGTCCGCGCAGCGCTCGCAGACCGCCGGGTGCGCCGGCAGCCGTGCCGACGTTCTCCGAGTACGTCCAGCAGCGCTCGCACTTCGCCGCCGCGCGCGCGCTCGATCCGACCGCGCACCGAGCGCCGTCGGCGTCGGCCAGCGTCACGTCGCTCACGATGAACAGGTTGGCCAGGTTGCCGGGAAAGCGCGTGCCGCTGCGCCTCGTACGCGCGGAGGGCTCGAGCACGGCGGCGGGCGCCGCGACCGCCACCCGCGCCTCGAGGCTGGAGGCGATGCGTCTTGGCCGCGCGCGCCTCTTCGAGCGCCTTGGTCATGGCCGTGACCCGCGCCTCGAGCAGCGGCGCCCAGCGCGCGGTCCTCGATGCGCCCGTCCGCGCTCCGGGAAGAGGGCCGGTGTGCCGACTCGTCCCGCCTGCCCGGGATCGATGCGGCCACACCTCGTCCGGCGGTGAAGGGCAGCACCGGCGCCATCAGGCGCGCCAGGTCGCAGGCCATGCGGTGCAGCACGCGTCTGCGCCGAGCGCCGGCGCGGCGCCGTCGGCGCGTCGCAGTACAGGCGGTCCTTGAGCACGTCCAGGTAGAAGGACGACAGGTCCGCCGCGCAGTACTGCACGAGCTGGTGGTAGACGAGGTGGAACTCGTACTCGTCGTAGGCCTCGCAGCACGCGGGCCACCACCTGGCGGTGGCGGGCCAGCGCGTAGCGGTCCAGCTCCTCGAGGTCCGCCTCGGCGACCGCGTCCTGGCCGGGATCGAAGTCGAAGAGGTTCGAGAGCAGGTAGCGGCAGGTGTTGCGGATCTTGCGGTAGGCCTCGGCCACCCGCTTGAGCATCTCGTCCGAGAAGCGGCATGTCCTCGCGGTAGTCGACCATGCATGACCCACAGGCGCAGCGATCTCCGCGCCGTACGTGTCTGATCAGCTTCTGGGTGTCGACGTCGTTGCCCAGGCTCTTGGAGATCTTGCGGCCCGCGGCGTCCACGGTGAAGCCGTGGGTGATGACCTGCGCGGTAGGGCGCGCGCCCGCGGCGTGGCCACGCCGATCAGGAGCGACGAGTGGAACCAGCCGCGGTGCTGGTCGCTGCCCTCGAGGTACACGTCGGCCGGCCAGCGCAGGTCCGGCCGCGCTGGCCGAGCACCGCGGCGTGCGACGAGCCGGAGTCGAACCACACGTCGAGGATGTCCTTCTCCTTGTCGAACTCCGTGCCGCCGCACTTCGGGCAGGCGAAGCCCGGCGGCAGGAGCTCCGCCGCCTCGCGGCGCCCACCAGGCGTCGGCGCTCGTCCGCCTCGAACAGGTCGGCGACGCGCCGCGCGATCTCGGGCGTGAGCAGCGCGGACGAGCAGCCCTTGCAGTAGA
>ERZ1370068.4039-contig-3131_pt1 | contig 27558 bp, 35 predicted proteins | sample MGYA00561227_ERZ1370068 | MGnify/ENA primary metagenome ERZ1370068 (study PRJEB38410, sample SAMEA6850437) | metagenome | study: Metagenomic assessment of the ecological functions of the soil: analysis of the soil microbiota associated with the...
TCGCTGTCGTTGCAGACGGTTTTCGATTATTAACCAATTGATGTCAGACGCCAGCTCGTCGACTGGAAGCCAGTGATAGATGTTGTTCCACAGCACGACTTGGTGATTCACCAAGCGGTGGCACCCACCCAGAAGTGGAATGAGATTTGAAAGTCGTAGTTGAAGCGCAGGCTCGTAGCTTAGGTGGTCCATTTCGCTTTTCCCGATAGGTCAACCCACTCCGCCGTCCCGTCTGATCTTTTCAGATAGTGGTCCTTCCAGCGGCCGTGAACGATGTGTGTTCAGGCGTGGCACACCAGTGCGCGCCAGTGGGGGAACATGAGCCCCATGTCGCGGATGACGTCCTGCAGTGAAGACGAACGCCGCACCGTCCTTCCTGATCGACGACGTTTCCGTGGAAGTTGATCGAACCAGCGCGGCACGTCCGGCATCCGCGACGCGTTGAATCTCTTTAAAAGTGTCGTCGTAAAGCGCAAATGATCGACCAGCGGTAGTAGAAGTTCCTCTCGCCGCCACAGATAATTTCGGTAATTAGTGAACTCGGCTGCTGCCTTCGGTCGAAATCCATGCAGAGGACACTCTGTAGATTTTTTCATGGCGCATGATAGTGACAGGTGAACTCTGCAGAAACTGGTCCACGCGTCCTAGCCTGAGCGAAGTGATGGTGGTCCCGGCTGGCTATGAGTCACCATGTAGTTTGTTCAGCACTGACGCCCATGGTCAAACATCGTTTGGAATATGCGCGGTGTGGTGATTGCAAGTGGAGAGTGCTTCGCCGCTCAGGCGAAATCTGTGGTCCAATACAGCGATGCGTCCCCGATACTTCTCAACGGTTTCTTCTTCATGGCCAAAGCCAATGCGAATTGGGTGGGAAGAACCCGTCGAAAGCCAGTTCCTGTGACGACTTATTAGCAGGAACTCACAAGAGGCTCATAAAGCAAAAAGTGAGAGGTCTGAATGTCAGGCACGAGTTAGTCTCAGCGCGCTAGATTTGCAAACCCCGTCGCTGAGTCGTGGCTACTGGGGTCGTAGAGCGCGAGTCTTCCTTTGAGAGGGCTTGCTACCAACAGATCCGTAGGTGTAATGGTCGCAGCGCGCTGACGGCGCGGACGCGGCGTTACGCGTGGTTTTACGGGTTGTGTCGCGGCGTGAGATTCAGTCGGTCTGGTTCCGGCTTAGTGCCGCCCGCCGCACCAGTGTGTCCGCTGGTTTTCTCCGGGTATCAAACCGTTATAGGTATGACTTGCGCAACAGATTCGATGTGGCTGGAAGTACCATGAGCTTCGCCACTTCCGTCAATCAAACCGGTAGATTGATATGCTTCTTCACTGCCCGTTTGGCCGCACCTGGCCCGATAACCACCTGCCGGGCCGCCTTTGGACGACCCATGCCGCAATTAGAGCCACGCAAGCGATCACGGCCGCGCAAAGATTGAGACCGGGCGTCGGGCTCGACGATCTGGGCGAGCCCGACCGCCCGGATGAATTCATCGACCCCCGCCGACAAGATCCGTGGCAGGGCACTCATCTTCTGGGATCCGAAGCTGCCGGTGGCCAGGTTCGGACACAAGCTGGACGCGATCGACACGGATCAGATCGCGCCGCCGCGCGGACTGCGTGTCCGAGAGCCTCGAGACGCTGGACGAGCGATGGAAGGCCGGATCGTTCCGCTACCTGATGCCCGACTTCCGCGCGCGCGTCCACCGCGGCGTGAGACGTTTGTCATCGCCGGCGATCGCTTCGCGATCGGTTCGTCCGCGCGAGATGAGTCCGGCGGGCCTGAAGGGCGTCGCCGAAGAAGCCAGGCTCGAGATGGTCGATCGTCTGCGGCAACAACATGGGCGACATCTTCCGGCGCAACGCGCTTCAACCTCGGCCTCCACGTCGTGCAGAGTCCGGAGGCTGTTGCCGATGCGCGTGACGGCGACGAGTTCACGTTCCGACCCCTCGTCGCGGCAGCTGACCAACGTCACGCAAGGCAAGACGCTACGACCCGGTGCCGTTGACGCCGAAGGAAGACGAGATCCGCCGCAGCGGCGGCATCTTCGCGATCGGCCGCCGGGAGTTTCGCGGCGTCCGTGGAACGACAGCCGGTCGTCGAGTTGTCCGCGCGCCGGACTGGCGCTCGCCGAGATGACAACGACGGAGCAGATCATCTGGGCGCACCGCGTCGGACAAGAGCCGGCGCGAGCTGCGGCCGGGCGCGACGCTGCGGGTCTACGCCGATCTGCTGCCCGCCTCCGACGGCACCGCGCCGTTTGCGATCCACACGTTCAACCAGATCACCGGCGGCAGTACGATCTACCCGCGGCAGGCCGCGATCGCCAACGACCACTTCGTCTTCACCGGCACGCGACGACGGACGAGCAAGCAGACGAGCGATCGGCCGCGCGTTCGCGAAGGAGCAGCGGCTCGAGAAGCCGTACTACGCGACGCCGGGCGACGGCATCTTTCATTTCTATTTTCCCGAGCAGGGGCTCGTCGTCCCGGGACAGTTCATCCCGGGCGCCGACTCGCACAGCCGCGCGTACGGCGCGTACGGCGCGGTCGGCATCGGCGTCGGCTCGACGACGCTCGGCTTCGGCTGGTCAACCGGCTACGTCTACTTCACGCTCGCCGAAGCGCGGCGCGTCATCTTTCGCGGGACGGCTCCAGCCATGGGTGAGCGGCAAGGACATCGTCCTCGAGCTGCTGAGGCGATGGGGCGCACGCAGCAGTCGCAGGGCATGTCGGTCGAGTTCGTCGACGCGAACCGGCAGCTGCCGATCGCGTATCGCAACACGATCGCGAACATGATGGCGGAGGCCGAGGCGCTGAACGGCATCTTCGCGCGCCGACGACATCACCGTATGCGTGGTATCGCGAACAAAGGGCGTCGGCGAGCTGCCGTATCCGCGCATCCAGCCGGGCGTCGACGCGCGCTACGAGATCGACGAAACGTTGTCGCTCTGCCGACGTGCGGCCGATGATCGCGAAGCCGTTCAGCCCCGGGAACGCGTTTCCGGCCGACGAGGTCGCGCGCGAGCACATCGACGTTCGACAAGGCGTTGATCGGCTCGTGCACCAACGGCAGCTACGACGACTTGCTGCAGGCGGCGCTCGTGATCCGTCGACGCGCGCGCACAGGGCATCCGCAAGGCCGCGCGCACGTTCATCGTCTTTCCGGGATCGGGCGGCGTCGGCCGCGCAGATCGAGCGGCCCGATCCGCGGCTCGGACGGTGAGTCGATCGCCGAGCGTGTTTCGCTCGGTCGGGCGGCGAGATCCGCGCAGTCGTGGTGCGGCCCCTGTTTCGGACAGGGCCCTGATGCGCTCACTCAAGGGCGAGCGCGCGATCACGTCGTTCAATCGCAACTGGCAGAATCGCATGGGCGTTGGCGGCGAGGGCTACCTTGCGAGCCCGGCCGTCGTGGCCGGCGTCCGCGCTCGCCGGCTACATGGCACCGCCGTCGGCGCTCGGCCTTCAGTGGGATCCGGAGCAATATGGGATTTAACTCGTAGAGGCCGACGTTAAGGTCGGCCTGGGACATATATGGTGTTGAAAGAGGAATCGCCGGGGACCCGGTCAAGGTGCTGCAGCGCGGGCTCAGCACAGCTCGGCGCGATGCTGCTCGTCGATGGTGATTACGGCAAGGGCACCGAGGCGGCCGTCGCGGACGCGCGTGAGACGCTCTCGATGCCGGGGCCGGCCGATGTCGCAGACGACGAACTGCGAGGCCGCGGTGGCCGCGATGCCGGATCCGCTTCCTCCGCTGACAGCCGCCGGCGTCACGTTCATCGCGCGGCAGGAGGTCAGCGACGCCTCGCGGTATCGGACGCAGTATCAGAAGCCGTGCTGGCCCGGCAGCAGGAGTGGCATCACGATCGGCATCAGTACGACTGTTCGTTTGTCGGCGCGGATCAAGCTCCGCGCGGACTGGGGCGCGGCGCTCAAGCCTGACGTCATCGCGCAACTGGCCGGTGTGGTCAGGAAGATCGGGTCCGACGTGCTGCTGGCGCAGGTGAACACCATCAGTCGTTCCGCTGCCGGCCGCGATGAAGGTTTTCACGACGACGACGCTGCCGCGCTATCTGGCGGATGCACGAAGAGCCTTTCCGCAGATTGACGACCTGTCGCCGTCGCGCCGGAGTGCGCTCATCAGCCTCGTTCTGCAACCGCGGCGCGGGGCTGAAGGACATGAATACCGTGAGCAGGACCGCAAGGAAATGCGGAACATCCGGCGCGCTGCTCGCGGCCGGCGAGAATGGAGGGTGGCGGCGCAGTTCGAATTGATGACGCGGTTGTGGGATCCGGCGAAGGAAAGAGGGCTGATTCAGCGCCGCAGGGACGAGGCGGCGCTCTGAGGAACGGCTTCGCGGCGCTGAAGCTTGAGTGATAGATGACCGTCCTAGCCCCGCCGAAGGCGGGGCGAGGAACGCTGCAACTAGCGAGGCGGAGCTGAGATGATACTGCTTGCCTATCCGACGCGGAGCCTCGCTAGCGCTATGAAGCCGACCCTGCTCGCGCTCGCCAGCGTCCTCGCGGCAACGGTCGCAACTGCGCAGACAGGCACTGCACAGCAGGGAAGCCCTGCGCAGCCGACAGGCACTGCCCAGCAGCAGACGCAGGATCCGCCGCAGCCCACCTTCCGCACCGGCGTTGACGTCATCACCATTGATGTTGGCGCCGTCGACGGTCGTGGCCAGCCGGTCACCGACCTCCACGGTCCTGAATTCACGGTCAAGATCGACGGACAGGTGAGGCGCGTCGTCAGCGCCGACCTGGTCAAGTGCGACTACGCGCCCGATAACGGCGTGACGCGGCGGCCTGCGCCCAAGCAGCAGGAGTTCGAGACGCTCCTCACGACGAACATCCGGCAGGCCGAGGGGCGGATGATCATGATCGCCGTCGATCAGATGAACATCCGGCCGGGCGCGGCACGGCCGATTCTCGACTCGGCGAAGCGTTTCCTCGACAAGCTCAATCCCGCCGACCGCGTCGCGTTCGTCTCGTATCCCGAGCCGGGCGTCGTCGTGGACTTCACCGGCGACCGCCAGCGTCTGCGGCTGGCGATGGAGAAGGTGATCGGCACGCAGTCGCGTTTCGTCGGCCGGAGGAACATCGGGCTCGTCGAGGCGATCGACATCGCGCAGAAGGGCGACGACCGCCGCATGCAGGAGGTCACCAACCGCGAATGCCGCGGGCTGCTCGACATGGCGCTCGAGCAGTGCATGCGCGACATCGTGGACGAGTCGAACTCGATCCTCTGGACGACCGAGGCGCGACACCGAGGCCTCACTGCGCGGGCTGCGCCAGTGGCTGCAGCATCTCGGCGAGACCGACGGGCAGAAGACGCTGATTCTCCTGTCGGAAGGGCTGGTCACCGACTCGCCGTCGGATCTCGAAGACGTCGTGCGGACGGCGATGCGCGGCCGTGTCTCGATCAACGTGCTGCTGATGGACGTGCCGCGTTCCGACGCGACGCAGGGCCCGCTGCCGCCGACCTTCACCGAGGACCGTGAGCTCGAGATCCGCGGCCTCAACGATCTCGCGTCGCTCTCGCGCGGCTCGATCTTCCAGGTGGTCGGCACCGCGGATCGCGCCTTCGAGCGCCTCGCATCCGAGATCTCCGCGTATTACCTGCTGAGCGTCGAACAGGCGCTGTCCGATCGCGACGGGCGGAATCATCGCATCGACGTCGCGGTGCAGCGCCGCGGCGTGACGCTGCGATCGCGCCAGGCGTTCGTGCTGGATCCGACTCGGCGGGCGCAAGACGCCGGACCAGTCGCTCGTCGAATCGCTGCGCTCGCCGCTCGGCGTCGCGGGCGTGCCGCTGCGCCTGACCACGTTCATCTACCAGGATCCGAAAGCCAACGGCAAAGTCCGCATCGTGATGGCGGCCGACGTCGGCCAGGCCGGGACGCCAGCCGCCGCAGTACACGATGGGGTTCATCGTCGTGGACGACCAGGGCAAGGTGGTCGCATCGCGCAGCGAGAAGACGAAGCTCGAGCCGCTCGAACGGCGGACCAACGCGTCGCTGTCGTACCTGGATTCGGTGTCGCTCGACCCTGGCGTCTACGAGGTGCGGCTTGCCGCGGTTGACGCCGAAGGCCGACGCGGCAGCGTCGTCCGCGACGTCAACGCGTGGAAGATGGCGGGCGAGGAGTTCACCTTCGCCGATCTCATCGTGAACCACGCGGCGACGGCGAGCGCACGGGCTTGCGGCCCGACGTCGAGCCGCACGTCGATGCCGACGGCGTCGCGGCATACATGGAGCTCTACGCGCGCCTCGGAAGAGACGTTCAAGGACGTGAAGGTCGAGTTCGAGATCGCGGATGACGACTCGGCGCCGCCGCTGCTGACGATGCCGGTCGAGCTGAGGCCGGGCGTGCAGCCGACCTGGCGCAACGCGCAGGGCTTCATCGGCGCGGAGCCGCTTGCCCTCGGGCCGCTATGTCGCGCGCGCGAAAATCATGCGCGGAGGCAAGGTGGCCGCCGTGCTCGTGCGCCCGTTCATCCTCGAGCCGGCGCCGGCGTCGAAGGGCGGCCCCATCGTCATCCCGGCGGCGTTCGCGCGCGTCGGCGACGTTCGATCGCAACGCCGTGCTGCAGCCGGCGCTCGTCAACGGGCTGCTCGATTCGATTGCGTCGAAGTCGCCATCACTCAAGAGCGCCATGACGGAGGCCCGCGCGGGCCGCTATGCGCCCGCGGCGCTCGAGGCGCTCACGGCCGGCGAGCAGGAGACCGCCGCCTCTTCAAGGGACTCGATCTGTACGTGAAAGGCCAGATCAACCAGGCCGCGACGCAGCTGAACATCGCGGCCGGTCCGCGCCGCGAGTTCTATGCCGCGGCATTCCTCCTCGGGGCGTGCTACGCGGCTGGTGGCAAGGATCGTCGAGGCGGCCGGCATCTGGCAGATGTCGCTCGGCACCGAGCAGCGGCCGCCGATTGCCTATACGCTGCTCGCCGACGCGCGCATGCGCAGGCGGCCAGGCCGATGCGGTCATTGCCGTGCTGAAGCCCGCCTACGCGCAGCGTCCGGCCGACGACGAGCTCCGGCAAGCGGCTCGCGATCGCGTACCTCGTGACCGCCGCGTTCGGCGAGGCGCTCCCGATCCTCGACAGCTACCTCACTCGCCACCCGGCCGACGGCGACGCGCTCTTCGCCGCCGTGCTCGCGCACTATCAGGTTGCCACGTCGACGGGGCAGAGCTCTCCGCCGCCGACCGCGCGAAACTCCTCGCTATACGGGCGAGGCATACAAAGGTCCTCAGCAGCCGTTGCTCGCGAAATACCTCTCATCGCTGGGTGTGAACCGGTAGCGGCTCAACTCCCAATCTCGAATTCCAACTTCCAAGGAGATCCGTTGGGAATTGACGGAGTGGAAGCGCCGCCGGTAATAACGCGTCCAGATCGCGGTCGCGGATCGTCCCCGACGACCGCAGGCGTGAACCAGGCGATCAGCGACGCGCGCGAGAACCCTGCCTGCGGCGCGTTGACCACGAGAAACGCCGTCGTGGCCGCGGTGCATGCGCCGAGCATCGCCGACATGTGCCGGAACCACCAGTGCATCCGGTCCGCCGGTTTGCGCAGCCAGTATGTAGAGACCCTGGACGCCCGACACGAGTCCAATCACCGAGAACGCCGCGAACAGGACGCTCGACGTCGCGATGCCGCAGGCACCATCATCGCGATCGACGTCAGCGTGAGCAGCGATGTCGATGCCGACATCCCACGGATGCGTGAAGCCCCGCGTGCGGTCCTTGGTTCGAAGCACCCGGACGCCCGCGGAGACCGCCGTTGCCGGTCAGGATCGCGATGTAAAAGAGAAACAGCGCGAAGGCCTTCGCCCCGGGGCGCGGGTCGAAGAGCTTACCGCGCCGCCGAAAGCGCGAGGGCGGTGATCGAGACGACCGTCATCCCGCCGACGAAGACCCAGCCGCTGCGGCGGTGCGCGTCGTTACCGCCCTTTGCGGGTCACGAGCGGGATGAACATCGAGAGGAGCGGCGGCCGAGCCACCGGCGATGTGCAGGTAGAGAATCATCTTCAGCATGCCGCCGATTCTGCGCCCCTGCCGGGAGCCGCGCATGTGCCACAGGTCACGGCTGCCACCCATGACTTCCGGCACACCTCGCCGCCGGTGCGCCCCCATACAATGACCGGCATGAAGCCGAGCCTCTGGCCATTGTGGCGGGCCTCGTCACCTGGGTGGCGAGCGCGGTTCCGGCAACTTCTGGCGATTGCCGCGGGACGCATCACCGGCATCAGTGCCGCTGTGTGGCTTGCGGCGTTCGTGGCGTTCGGCATCGCCTACTGCGTGGTGTGCTTCGGACGCTCGGTGAGCGTGCGCGCCGAGCGCGTCCTCGTGGCGGTGCAGTCGATAGCCGGCGTCGTCATGGTTGCGATCGCTCGAGACGGCTTCGCTGGCGCGACGCTCGTCGTGGCGGCAGCGCAGCTGGTCGGCACTGGTTCCGCCACGGATCGCGGCGGCATGGATCGGATTGCAGACCGCGGCGCTCGTCGCGGTGTTCTGGTGGCTCGGCGGACCCGTGACCGCGTTGACGGCTGGCGGCGCGTACCTGGGCTTCCAGATGTTCGCGATGGCGACCTCGACGCTCACGGCTCTGGAACGCACTGCGCGCGGGGAGCTGGCGCGTGCCAACGCGGAGCTGCAGGCGACGCAGGCGTTGCTGGCAGAGGACAGCCGCGTCGCCGAGCGGCTGCGCATCTCGCGCGATCTGCACGACATGCTCGGCCACCATCTGACGGCGCTGAGCCTCCAGCTCGAGGTCGCATCGCGCCTGGCCTCCGGGCCCGCGTCGGACGCGTTGCCGAGGCGCATGCGATCACGCGGCTGTTGCTGAGCGACGTTCGCGACGTCGTCAGCCGTCTGCGCGAGAGGCAGCCGGTTCGATCTCGCGTCAGGCCATTCGCGGGCTGGCCGCCGCCGCGACGCAGCTCGCGTGCACGTCGACGTGGCTGATGGTGCGACCATCGAGGATCCGCTCAGGCGCACGCGATCCTGCGATGCGTGCAGGAAGTCATCACCAACGCGATGCGTCATGCGCAGGCGAGCGACATCTCTGGATTTCCGTGCAACGCCGCGACGGACGGCACTGTCGCTGACCGCGCGCGACGATGGGCGCGGCGTGGATGCGGTCACGTCGGGCAATGGCCTGCGCGGGATGCGCGAGCGGTTCGAGGAGCTGTCGGGACGCGTGGACGTGTCGTCGAAGCCGGGGCCGGGCTTCGAGGTGCAGGCGTTCGTGCCGAAATGATCCGCGTCGTGCTGGTTGACGATCAGACGCTCGTCCGTCGCGGCCTCCGGGCGCTGCTGGAGCTGGCGGGCGACATTGCGATCGTCGGTGAAGCGGAAGACGGCGTGGAAGGCGCGGCGATCGTTCGTCGCGAGCGGTCCGGACGTCGTGCTGCTCGATGTCCGCATGCCGAAGGCGGAGCGGACTCGACCTGCTGCGCGAGCTCGCGGCAATCGGGCGAGCTGCCGCCGACCATCCTCCTGACAACGTTTGACGATGACGAGGCGCTGCTGGAAGGGGTGAAGGCCGGGGCGCGCGGATATCTGCTGAAAGACGTGTCGCTCGAGCAACTGACCGGCGCCATTCACGCCGTTGCGGCGGGCGAGACGCTGATTCGACCCGCGGTGACCGAAGCGCGTCCTTCGCGGCCTCGAGCACGTGCGCCGGGACTTCGACGCGCTCGATCCCCCGACCCGCTCACGAAGCGCGAGACCGAGATCCTTCGCTTGATGGCGGGCGGCTACAGCAACCGCGAAATCGCCGAGGCGCTCGGCACCGCCGAGGGCACGATCAAGAACCACGCGCTCGAGCATCCTCTCCAAGCTTGGCGTTCGCGATCGCACGCGCGCGGTCCTCAAGGCGCTGGAGCGCGGATACATCTGACTTTCATCCACGGCGTCAACTATCCCTGGTCCACCGATGGACAGACAGTCTTCTACGGGCTGGACTTCGGCAGCAACGTCTGGGGATCGCGTCTCGGCGTGTCCACGCGGCGCGCGGCGATCGCGCGCGATTTCGACGAGATGGCGCGTCTCGGCTTCGTCGTCGCCCGCTGGTTCGTGTTCTGCGACGGCCGCGCGGGCATCGTCTATCGACGACCGCAGCCTGCCCGCCGGTCTCGACGAGCAGTTCTTCGTCGACGTCGATGCAGCGCCTCGAGATCGCGCGCGACGCGAACATGCGGGTGGATTTCGTGCTGCTCGATCATCACTGGCTGTTCCGCGGCATCCGGCACACGCTCGCGGATCCGGTCACCGGCGATCTGCTCGAAGCACGGCTGCCGGAAGGGCGTGCGCGCATCCTGCTGACGCAGGAAGGGCACGACGCACTCTTCGACCGCGTCATCGAGCCCATTCATCCGGCGCTACGCCGACGGCGGCATCGCGCGCGGACCTGCGCGATCAGATCTTCGCGTTCGAGTTCATGAACGAGCCGGATTTTGTCGTGGAGGAGTGGGAGCGCGACCGCAGCCGCCGCGTGACCCGCGCGCTGCCGTTTGCCGGCGCTCGCCGCCGCGATTACGCGCCTCAGCAACCTCGTTCACGCTACGGTCGCCGGCCATCGTGACGCTCGGAGGCGCGAGGGCCGACAACCTGTGGGCGTGGGACGCCGATGCGCTCGGCCTCGACGTGCTGCAGCTGCACGCGTATCCGGACTCGCCGCATCCGGGCGACGTCGACGTCTTCTCCACGCCGGCGCAGGCGCTCGACGTGCGTCGCGAGGTGATCCTCGGCGAGTTCCGTTCGACCGCGCCGCTCGACGAGTCGCTCGAGAAAGCGCTTGCCGGAGGCTACGCGGGCGCGTGGCCGTGGAGCTTCAGCGGCACCGGATACATACGGGCGGTTGCCGGTCGATGCGCTGCGAGCGTTTCGGCGAGCGGCATCCCGAGCTGGTGAATTCTCGCTTCGCGGCCACGAAGGTTGACTTCTGAGCGTCGCGGAGAGCACAGTCGCCCGGTTAGGAGGCGACGATGAATCGACGTATGCGACACGCGGTCCTGGCAGCCTCTCTGGCACTGCTGCTCGTTCCCGCGCTCGTGAGTGCCGAGGTCTCGCGCGTGGAGATCACCGCACGACGCGATGTCGCGGGCGGCCGGTCGTTCGGGTCCGCGGGCCCGCACGAGCAAATCGTCGGGAAGCTGTATTTCGCGTTCGATCCGGCCAATAAGCGCAACCGCGTCGTCGCCGACCTCGACAAGGCCCCGCGAAATGCCGCCGGGAAGATCGAGATGTCCGCCGACCTCGTGATTCTGCGGCCGCGCGATTCGAGTAAAGCCAACGGCATCGCGCTGTTCGACATCGTCAATCGCGGGCGAGGCGTGGCGCTGGCGAAATTCGACACGCCCGTCTCGGTCACCGGCGCGGCGGCGCCGGACGAGCATGGCGACGGATTCCTGCTCAACCGTGGATACACGATCGTCCAGGTCGGTTGGGAATTCGACGCGGTGCGCGAGGGCGCGATCCGCGCAGACCTGCCGGCCGCGGCAGGTGTCACCGGACTGGCGCACGCCACGTTCATTCCCACGTCGAACAGCGCCGAGGCGACGGTCGGCGATCTCGTTGGATACATGCCGGGCAGTCCGGCCGCGCCGCAAAATACGCTGACCGTGCGCGATTCACCGCAGGCGGCCGCGACGACCATTCCGCGCGCGAAGTGGCGCCTGGCCGGGAACGTCGTGACGTTGGACGGCGGATTCGAGCCGGGGCGCATCTACGAGGTCGGCACACGGCGGCAAACCCACCCGTCGCGGCGTTGGGTTTCGCCGCGTAGCGAGACGCGGCATCGTGGGTCAGCAGTGCGCCCGACGCGACCGTGTCGGCAAAATACACGTTCGCGTTCGGCTCGTCGCAGACGGGCGCTTCCTTCGCGAATTCCTACGACGGTTTCTACACCGACGAGCGCGATCGCCAGGTGTTCGACGCCGTCATTCCGCACCTGGCGGGTGCGTCGGGTCTCAACCTGAATCGCCGCTGGTCCACGCCGACGTCGCTGTCGTCGGATGTCGCGACGTTCTTTCCGTTCTCCGACATGAAACAGCGAGACCCGGTGACGGGCGTCGAAGAGGGACTGCTCGAGAACGCGCGCGCCGGCGAGCATCAGCCGAAGGTGTTCTGGACCAACACCCGACCGAGGTCTGGGAGAAGGCCGCAGCGCTCCAGACGCTGACGCCTGACGGAGTGAAGGATCGCCCGCTGCCGCCGAACGTGCGGCTCTCACGTCTTCGCGGGGACGCAGCACGATCCGGCCCGATTCCCTCGTCCGCCAGCAACGGGCAGCTGCAGGACAATCCGACCGATTACATCTGGGCGATGCGAGCGCTGCTGGTCGGCATGGAGAAATGGGTGCGTCAGGGCGTCGCGCCGCCGCCGAGCCGCTATCCGCGGCTGCAGGACGGCAATCTCGTGCGATCGACTGACGTGGCATTTCCGAATCTGCCGAGGCGTGATCTCGCCTCGAAAGTGCTTGCCGGCGCGCGCGGCGTCAACAGCCTGGTCGCCAAGGACGGCGGAGCGGGCACGCCGCTGCCGCTGCTGGTGTCGCAGGTCGACAAGGATGGCAACGAGCTCGGCGGGCTTCGCCTCCCCGACGTGATGGTGCCACTCGCGACGTCGGCAGGCTGGAACTTTCCGGAAGGCCGCGATCGGCGGCACGCACCTCCTGTTTCCGCTCCTCGGTTCGCATGTTCCGTTCGCCAGCACGAAGGCCGAACGCGAGCGCACCCACGATCCGCGCCTGTCAATTGAAGAGCGGTATCAGTCGCGCCGATCAGTATCTGCAAACAGGTGCAGGACGCCGCCGCGTCGCTCGTGAAGGAGGGTTACGTGCTCGCCGAGGATGTGCCGGCGATTGTGAAGCATGCCGGCGATCACTGGGATGTGCTCGTCAAGAGACCGAGCAGCACGAGCACGCGCGCCGAGCGGTGAGTGTTACTCGGCGCGGGCGCCAGGCGCCGCAGCTCGTCGAAGAAGTTGAAGATGAACACAACCCTGCTTTTGCTCTCCGTCTCGGGCTGCTTGCCGACGGCAAAGCGGTCGCCTGTTGGGGTCGAGGGTGAACCGGCGATACTGACCGGGCGCTGAAGACGCCGTCTCTGGTCCACAGGGTCGGCTTGTCGGCGCGAATCGAACTCCCTCGACGCGGTAGCGGACCACCATGATGTGTTGATCCGAGCGTCGCGTAGAACAACTCCTGGCCGTTGCGAGACCAGGTCGGGTACGTGCCGCCTCGCCGTTGAGAGCTGCCACTTTCCGCCCGGGCCCAGGAAGCGACCGCACGTACACTTCGTTGCGGCCAGTTTCGTCCGAGAGTACGCAATCCAGCGTCCGTCCGGCGAGAACGTCGGCACTTGCTCGCTGGCCGGTGTCTGGAGAAACACCGTCGGCTTGCCGGGCTTCCAGCCTGCCGCGTCGCTGCCTTCCATCGGAAGAATCATCAGGTCGGCATTGTTTGGCTGCGGGATCTGATGGAAGGCGAGAAACCTGCCGCTCGGGTGCCACGATCCCGGAATCAGGTGGCTGTCCAAGCTCCCCAGAAGGAGTTCGGCGTCGCCGCTGCCATCGGCCGGTTGCCAATACAGGTTGTAGTACGATCTTGCCGCCTTCGCGCTTGATCCCATACACGATGCGCCGGCCGTCGGGCGTCCAGACCGGATTCACGTCATCGGTCGGATCGAAGGTGAGACGCGACAATGGTGTCGCGTCCCCGCTCGTAGAACCCACACGTCGCGCTGCTTCCCGGGGACTCCGCAATATCCATCGCCAGCTTGCTGCCGTCAGGCGAGAACAGGAGTCCTGTCCAGTTCGCGGCCGTCGATCGCAGCGTCGTGGTCTTGCCGTTACGATCCAGCCACGCGATCGGCACCGCATTGGTGTCGAGACCCAGACCGGGCAGGTAGGCGACGGTGCCGCTGTCCGAGAATGCGAACTGCGCTCCGCCCGTCGTGGCACTTGCGGTGACACCCTGCAGGACGGGCACTCGGCTGGCCGGTCAGCTCCAATCGATCCAGATCGAACGGCGCAGCAAACAACGTCCCGCCTCGGGACGTACACGAGATGTCCGCTGGGAGATACCGGCCGTAGTGCACCGCCGCGCTGAAGGACCTTCCGCTCGCCCGGCCGGAAGTGGCTGCACGACGATGCTCGCGTCCTCCCACGCGACCTGCGTGGGTGCGCCCGTGTACAGCAGCGCCTTGCCGCCGGGCAGCATCTGCGGCCAGCGCTGCGTGGTTTCACCCTGGGCGAGCCTCGTCACCGGTTGCGGTGTCCCGCCGGCTGACGACACGCGGAGCAGACTCACTTGTTGCGCGCTGTCGGGTGTAAACACAATCGTCGCCGTCGTCGCCCCACGAGCCGCCGCGGCCGTTCGGCGCGTCGCACAGCGTCACGGCAGCGCCGCCCGCCAGCGAGATCTTCTTCAGCTTCCACCGGCAAAGAACCCCACCCATTGGCCGTCAGGTGAGAAGAACGGATTCCGCGCGCCGTCTGTGCCGGCGAGCGGCGTCGCCTGCAATTGATCGAGCCGGCGCACGAACAACTGGCTATTGCTGGCCCCGCTCTTCTGCCCGGCGAAGACCGAACAGACCGCCGTCGGGTGACAGCACCGCGGCGGCGCCCTGGTCCGTGACGAGCGACGTATCGGCGCCCAGCTCCGCGCTTACCTGCACGGGCGCAGGTGACGGTACCACGCGCCACGGCGCCCATATTGCGACGACTATTGCGAGCCACCGCGAGTGCGCTTCCAGCAACGCCCACGGCAGCGCGCGCCGCCATCCCGTTGGCAGCACGCCAACGCCTGCACCGCTGACAACGCGCGCGTCACCCGACGCCGGCGCGAGCGCTTCGTCCATCTCCAACCGGGCAGCCGCTGCGGAATCGAGCCGCCGCTTTCGATCCTTCTCGAGAGCAACGCCGAAGCAACCGGCGGATCGGCGCAGGCGTTTTCGCAGGAAGCGCGCCCAGTCCGGGTCCGTCATGAGGACCTGCGCCAGCGTGATCCGACACCGTGGCCCCATCGAACAGCCGCGCGTCCCGTGAGCATCTCGTAGAGCACCACCCCAAGCGCCCACGAGATCGGCCCGGCGGTCAACGCTGCCACTGCGCGCCTGCTCGGGACTCATATAGGCCGCCGTGCCGAGAATGATCCCGGCCATCGTCGCCTGCATCGACTGCGTCGGCGACATCGACACGCTGCCGGCCGCCTGCTGAGCGCTGCCGGCTGACTCCGACAGCTTCGCCAGCCCGAAGTCGAGCACCTTCACCGTGCCGTCCGGACGGACCTTGATATTGGCGGGCTTCAGATCGCGATGAATGATCCCCTGCTCGTGCGCCGCTTCCAGCGCCTCCGCGATCTGCTTCGCAATCGGCAGTGCTTCATCCAGCGGGATCGCACCCGCGTGCGATGCGATCGGCGAGCGTTGGTCCTTCGACCAGCTCCATCACGAGCGCACGCGTGCCGTCCGACTCTTCCAGTCCGTGGATGCTGCGCGATGTTGGGATGATTGAGCGACGCGAGCAGCTGCGCCTCGCGGCTGAAGCGCGCAAGGCGATCGGGCTCGCCGGCGACGGCAGGCAGCAGGACCTTGATCGCGACGTCGCGATTCAGCTTCAGATCGCGTGCGCGATACACCTCGCCCATACCGCCGGCGCCGATGGCGGCGAGGATCTCTGCATGACCGAGACGAGCACCGGCAGCCGGGGCCATGCGCGATGTCGGATAAGCGGAACGCGGCCATTCTAGCCGACTGCCGTCATAATTGGCGCCGTGTGAAGCTCCGCATCCGGTCATCCTTCATCGCCGGCGTCGCCGTGTGCGCCGTGCTGACGTGGATCCTCCCCGCGGGCGAGTACGATCGTCGGGATGATCCGGCGACGGGCCGCAACGTCGTCGTCGCAGGCGACGTATCACCGCGTCGACCCGCGCCGGTCGGACCCTTCGCCGCCGCCGTGGCAGTGCCGCGGGGGTTTGTCGCGGCCGCCGACGTCATCGGCGTTGTCCTTTTGTCGGCGCCGCCTGGTTCATCGTCGATCGCATCGGGACGCTCGGCCGTCTGATCGCCGCGCTCGTCGGGACGTTCGGCAGCCGCGGCCTCATCGCCATCCCGGTCGTCTCGCTGTTTTTCGCGACGATGGGCGCGCTCGAGAACATGCAGGAAGAGATCATCCCGCTCGTGCCGGCACTGCTGCTGCTCGGGCAGAGGCTCGGCGTCGATGCGGTGTCCGTTGTCGCGATGAGCGCCGGCGCGGCCTTCATCGGCAGCGCGTTCGGCCCGACCAACCCGTTCCAGGCTGGCATCGCGATGAAGCTGGCGCAGCTGCCGCCGATGTCGGCGGCGCCGCTTCGATGGACGACCTTCGCCGCCGCGCTTACGCTGTGGGTCGCCTGGACGATGTGGTATGCCGCGAGAAGTGGCAGGGATCGGGATCGGGGATCGGGGATCAAGAGCTGCGGTCTGAAAAGCTTTTGATCCCTGATCCCCGATCCCCGATCCCTACCGCGAGAGACATGGCCATTCTCCCTCATCGCTGTCGCGCCGATCGCGGCGTACGTTTACGGCTCCGTCGCCCTCGGGTGGGGATTCAACGAGCTCTCCGGCGGATTCCTGATCGCCGGCGTCATCGCAGGACTGCTCGGCGGCCTCGGGCTCACGGGCACGACGCTCGTGCATATCGAAGGCATGCAGGCGATGCTTCCCGCCGCGCTCATCATCGGGGTCGCGCGCTCGTTATCGCTCGTGCTCACCGATGGCCGGGTCATCGACACCATCCTCAACGGCCTGGCGACGCCGCTTTCGAACGCGCCGGCTGCAGTCGCGGCGCTGCTGATGATTCCGTTTCACGCCATCATCCACGTTGCGGTGCCGAGCGTCAGCGGACAGGCCGTGTTGACGATGCCGGTGCTGGTCCCGCTGTCCGATCTCCTCGGGATCCCGCGAGACGCGACCGTGTTCGCGTATCAGACGGGCGCCGGGTTGACGGAGATGCTGACGCCGACCAACGGCGGATTGATGGCGGTGTTGCTCGCAGCGGGCGTGCCGTACGGTCGATGGATCAGGTTCGCGATCGTCGGCGTGCTGCTCGCGTTGATGATTGGCGTCGCCGCGATGATCTCGGTGCTCTCTGCGGCGGTAGGGCGGGTCCTTTTGGACCCGCCAGATCAACGCGGAGCTTTTGAAAGGCTGATCAGGTTCGCGAACTGGCGGTACGCGCCCGGCACGCCTGCCGGGAGTTGCCGGAACCACGAGCATGCCGTGTAGACGTAACGCCCCTTGCCGATGTCCGCGTAGACCTCGGCGCCACGGACCGGAGGCTCGCCCGGGTCGGCGCTCTCGAGCAGCGGCATGTAGCGCGAGTCGAACATGCTGAACGCGTACGCGTTCCGCTCCTGCACCCAGCCGGCGAAGTCCGCATCCGTGATCTTGTTCGGGAAGTTGAACGCCGGATGCGCGGGCACGAGAATCCTGACGGGCGCGTCTTCGACCGTCACTCGCGGGTTCGCGTTGGTCGGCGGGCTTGCCGGAGTACGGCGGCAGCATCCGGTTCGCATATTCCTGCTGTTGATACTGGACGATCATCGTGCCGCCGCGCTGCATGTAGTCGAGCAGGCGTCCGTTGTTGGCGACGAAGTCCGGATTCGCCTCGGATGCGCGGATGCCGACGACGATCGTGTCGAACTGCGAGAGATCGCCGGTCGCGAGCGTGTCGCCGTCGAGCATCGTCACGTCGACGCCCATGCGGCGAATCGCGTCGGGCACCTGGTCGCCGCTGCCCATGATGTAGCCGACCTTCACGGGCGCGACCTTCAGATCGAAGCACCTGCGCGGTGGCTGTTGCCGGCCAGTACAGGCGATGCGTCTGGATGTGGGGATACGAGATCACCTGCACGTCGCGCGAGAACGTTGCGCCGTCGGCGACGGCATCAACGCCGATGTCGAGGCGGCCGGCGCCGCGCCGCGCGGGCGCCGTGACGACGAAGGGCGTTGACGTCTTGTCGCCGCTGGCGTTCAGCGTGAACGACGCCTGCGCCGGCGTGGACGTCCAACCCTGCGGAAGACGAAGCCGCAACGTGCCGGTGACTGGTTTCGGCGAAAAGCTGGTCGCGCGCACGACCAGTTTCTGCTGATTCGCCGTGTTGCCGAGCGGCGACGACGAGCAGCGGCGTGTCGAGTCCCACCGCAACGCGCGGGACGATGTTGACGTCGCGGCGAAGCTCGCCGCGCACCGCATCCGCGTAGCGGAACTGGACAGGCCGCGACACCGTCACGTCAATGCCGCCGATCGTGAGCGCGACCGAAGCCGTGATCAGTGGCGGATCGAACGGCAGCGATTTCGGATCGCCGTCCATCCACCTGTAGGTATCGCCCGTGCGGCGTTGCTTCAGATAGTACGGCTCCGTGACCGGTGCATCCGCTGGCACGTGCAGTCGGTAGGACACCACGTTGGTGGGCGTCTCGCGCCGTCCGGAAGCCGCCGGCGTTCGGGGCGCCCGTGTCGGAGGCACAGGCTCGATCCTCCAGCCAGCCGGCGCGTTGACGATGGCTTTCTGGATTGCCACGGTCGATCCAGCCGGCACGAACGTGCGCACGAGAACGTCGACGGTCTCGCCTTGCACCACGGTCTCCTGCGACGCGAGCGGATCGGCGTCAACTTCAGCTGCGCGCACGAGCGCGTCAGTGAACTCGGTCTCCTTGAACGCGAGCAGGAAGTCGGCATCGGCTCGGGCGTCGGCAGTGCCGCCTGCTGATTTCACCGCCGCGCGCGCGGCACGCGTGGCGCGCAGGCCATCGGCGAGCGCCGGAATGATGCGCGCAGGCTCGAGCGCGCTCGTAGTCCGCAAGCGCCTTCTTCGCCGCAGCGTCCATCGCGGCGAGCTCCGCGCGAATCGCTCCTTCGGGAAGACCGGCCAGCCTGGCGAGACCGGAACGGTCGTATCGATGCCGTCGAAGATCGGCTTTCTCGGGCGCGGCGCCTGCACCAGGCTGTCGGCGAGCGTGAGCGTCGATGCGATGGGCCCGCGGGGCTCGATGCCGCCCTGCGCCTGCGTCTTGTGCTGGCTGCGTCCCTCGAAGGAGATCTCCGCGTAGCTGCGGCCGGCGACCGGATCGATCATCCCTTCCTGCACCTGCACGCTTCGGATTCGCGGGATCCGGCCGAGGGTTGCCGAAGTTGCCGCGATACAGCTTCTTCGCCTGCCACGGCCGCAGCCCTTCGCGCAGCTGCTCGGGAAATTCATTCGGATCCGCAGCGGCCTTGTAGGCGAGCGGCGTCAGGTAGCCGGCCATCCTGGTGGTGGCCGTGGCCGTCGGCGGGCGTGCCCGTAAAGCGCGAGTAGACGACGAGCGGCCGGAACATGCGGATCACGCGGACGTAAGTCGCCGAGCGTGTCGCGCTCGCCCCACTTCATCGGCCGCTTCCGCGCGCGACTTCGAGAAGCCGTAGTCGAAGGTGTGGCCGAAGAACTGCTCGCGCGCCGTCGAGCCGGCGCGCCTGCAGCAGCTCCTCCGTGCGGATGACGCCGAGCGCGTCGACGAGCTCGGGGCCGATGATGTTCTGGCCGCCCTCGCCGCGGTTCAGCGACAGGTACGCCACGCGGGCGTGATCGCCGCGCGCCGCCCTCGCGATGAACGCCGAGTCCTCGTCGTCGGGATGCGCGCCCGGTATGAAGGACGCTAGCCGTCGTCTGCAGGCGTTGCAGGATTTGCGTCATCCCTGCCGCGCCCATGTCGTAAATCGGGCGTACCTGGGCGTCGATGACCAGCGCGGACGCCGCGACGGCACACGACGGACAAGCACAGAAGCGTCGCATCCGGAGAGTAGCTGCTGGGGTCAGACCCCGGTGACGGCCCGACTCAAGGTTGGGGCCTCTGACGACCTGCACGAAATCCTGCGGACGGATCCACTTCGCGAACGCCGCCCGCACCTCGTCGGCCGTTATGTCGTAATAGCGCTGCCCCATACGGCGCGACTCGTCGAGGCGGCAGACCGATCTGCGCCCGCGCGAGGAGCAGGCCTCGCGATGGCATCCTCGCTCGACTGCTGCAGCGCCATCTGGCGCAGCATCAGTGCCTTCGCCTGATGCAGCTCCTCCGGCGTGACGTTCTCCGTCTGCATCGCGCGCAGGTCGCGCACGATCAGATCGCGAGCCTTCGGCACGTTCGGCGGATCGGATCCGAACGTCACGGTGTAGACGCTGCGTGTCTTACCGGCCGTGAACTCGTCGTCAACCGTGTAGACCAGCCCGGCGACCTGTCGCAGGTCGTGATAGAGGCGCGTCGCGTAGAACCCGCCGCCCAACACGCTGTTCCCCAACTGAAGCGCGTAATAGTCCGGATCGAACCTGTTGAGCCCCACTTCCTGCGCAAGCGTCACCGACGCCTGGACGGCCTCCGGATCCGCGACGGCGAAGTCCTTCGCCATGTTCTTCGGGACCGGCGGGAGCGTCGGGTCGGGCGTCGTCCCCTGCGCCATCCAGCCGCCAAAATACTTCTCGATCGCGCTCCGCGCCTCGGCCGGCTCGATGTCGCCGATGATCGTGATCCCCGTCAGATCCGGACGGAACGTCGTCGCATAGTGTTTCCGCACATCGTCGAGCGTCAGCGACGACACGGTCTGCGGCATCGGATCGCGCAGCGCCGGGTCGCCGGGCGGCAGCAATCCCGTCTTCAGCGCGTGGTCGGCCTGATAGCCGGGGCTCTTGATCTGGCTCTTCGAGATACTCCGCGGTCTGCTGTTTGACGATGGTGAACGCCTCGGCCGGGCAGTGCGGGGTGCAGGACGTTGTCGGCGAGCAGCTCGACGCCGCGCGCGAAGTCCGCCTTCGGCACCTTCAACGAGAAGTCATAGCCTGCCGCTCACTGGCGGCGATGTCGTCGAGCGCCTTCTGAAACGCAATCCGATCGAGCGTCGTCGCACCGTAGGAAAAGAGCTCGTCCAGCACGTCGGACACGCCGTCCTTGCCCGGCGGCTCCTGCAGCGTCGTCTCATGGCGGATGTTGCCGAGCAACGTGACCGTCGGACTGGTCTTGTCGCTCTTGACGATCACCCGCAGCTTGTTCGGCAGCGTCGTGTCGGTCCACGTCGGATCGATCGCGGGAACGCGAACCGCCGAAAGCGCGGCCTCCGCCCACTCCGGCAGCTTCACCGGTTTTGTCGGCGCCGCCGTGAGCGATTCACCACCGCCGAATCCTCTGCCCGATGCGGCCTCGCCGGTCGGCTTCGGGAGCAGCGTCGCGGTGATGGAGTTGGCGTCCTTCAGAAACTGCGTGGCCACGCGATTCACGTCCGCGACGGTCACACGCCGGATGGCGTCCACGTCATCGTCCGGCGAGTTGCGGCCTTCCGCGGCCAGTGCCTGCGACCAGACCGCCGCGAGATCCGAGATCGAATTGCGCCTGAACAACGCCGATGCAACCTCCGATCGCTTCGCCGCCTCGACGAGTTCGGCCGGAAAACCCTCGCGAACGTAGTTCGCGACAATCGATCGCATATCGGCGACGACGCCGGTCGGCGCCGTGGACGCCGGGAGGGCTGCGATGCCGAAGCCGACGCTCGCCTTCGGATACGTCTCCGCCAGCTCGAATGATGCGTAGAGCGCCTTGCCCGCCGGCACGAGCGCGTACAGGTCGCCGCGCTGGCTCGCGAGGACATCGGCCATCACACGCGTCGCGGCGTAATCGGGGCTGTCGGTTCCGGGCAGGCGATAGGCGACAAACGCCAGCGTGTACGGCAGGTTGCTGTCGAGCGCGAAGCTTTCCTGTTTCACGGGGCGCAGGACAACCGCCGGCCGACGGCCAACAGGGACGCCGCGGAATCGAGCCGTGCAGGCGTTTCACCGTCGCGAGCGTTGCGTCGGGATCGACGTCGCCCGCGATCACGAGGACGGCGTTGTTCGGCGCGTACCACCGGCGGTAGAACGCCTTGAGCATCGCGCCCGTCGTCTTCTGGAACGACTCGCGAGTGCCGAGCGCGTCGTGCGCGTATGGCGTGCCGGCGAACATGACCTGGTTGAGCCGCGTGATGAACTTGTAGGTCGGCTCCGAGAGATCGCGCGCCACCTCCTGCTCGATGGCCCCTTTCTCCTGCTGCCACTCGGCGTTCGAGTCGAGGACATCGCGCATGCACGCGGAATCCACCCGCAGCGCCACCTCGACATCGGTTGCCGGCACTGTCGTGAAATACTGCGTGATCGTCTGCTGAGTGGCGGCGTTGTTGAACCCGCCAAGCTGGGCAAAGATGGCGGCGATCTGGTCTGCGGTGACGCCGGCGCATCCCTGAACGCCATGTGCTCCTGCGCGTGCGCCATGCCGGGAAACCCGGGCGGTGTTTCGTTCGCGCCGACGAGATAGTTCTCCTCGACGGTGACGACAGGGGCGAGCGGATCGCGGACAATCACGACACGCAAGCCGTTGTCGAGCGTGGCGCGGGTGACGTCGCCGCCGGGCGTCGCTGCCTGCAGGCGCCGCGGGCGAAGATGTTTGCGCAAGGGCCGGTGCGCTGAGAGACGTGGCCAGGAGGACGAGTGCGAGCTGTCGGAACATGGGTCTCTCCGCGTGCAGCCGCTGTGCCAGTCGCGATATGCGCGCTGTTGTGTCCGGCGGCAACGGCATATGCGCAGAATACCAGCACACCTGAACGCTCCCGTTACCGCCGTTCGTCTGCAGCCAGCGGAACGGTTGGTGCTCGACGGACGGCTCACCGGAAGAGGCGTGGCGGCGGGCGGAGCCGGCATCAGGCTTCCAGCAGCAGGATCCCAACACCGGCGATCCCGCGACCGAATTGACCGAGGTGCGCGTGCTCTACGACGAGCATCGCATCGTCATCGGCGCGATCTGCTTCGACTCCGAGCCGGGCCGCATCATGGGCAATCAGATGCAGCGCGACCAGTCGCTCGGGGCCGACGACCGGTTCATGATCGCCATCGATACCTATTCGGACGGGCGGTCCGGCTATTACTTCGAGATCAACCCGTCGGGCGCGATGGGCGACGGGCTGGTGCTCGCGGGCAGCGGCACGCAGGTGAACCGCTCGTGGGACGGCATCTGGAACGCACGCGTCGATCGCAACGAGATGGGGTGGAGCGCGGAGATCGAGATCCCGCTGCGCACGATCAACTTCAATCCGAACGCATCGAGCTGGGGCATCAACTTCCAGCGGACGATCCGCCGCAAGATCGAAGAGACGCTCTGGAGTGGATGGGCGCGCAACCAGGGCCTGACGTATATGCCGGCCGCCGGCCGGCTGCAGGAGACTCGAGGGACTTCACCAGGGGCTCGGCCTCGATCTGCTTCCGCACGTCGTCGGCAACTCGGCGGCTGCACCTGGTCGTGGTTCGCCGGCGTCCGTGCAGACGGGCGCACTTGGCGGCGACATCGCCTACAACCTGACGCCGGGGCTGCGCGCCAACGTGTCGATCAACACGGACTTCGCGGAGACCGAAGTCGATCAGCGGCAGGTGAACCTGACCCGCTTCCCGCTGTTCTTCCCGGAGAAGCGCGCGTTCTTTCTCGAAGGCGCCAGCGTCTTCGCGTTCTCGCGGGAGACCGGCAACTCGATCGTGCCGTTCTTCAGCCGCCGCATCGGACTGGACGATTCCAGGCGTGCCGCAGCCGATCGACTACGGCGCGAAGCTCACGGGCCAGGCCGGTGCGTTCGACATCGGGGTGCTGCAGGTGCGCACTCGCGATCGCGGCAGTGTCCCCGGCGAAGACTTCACCGTCATGCGATCGCAGCACCGGTTCTGGCGGCAGTCGTATGTTGGCGCGCTGTTCACGAACCGCAGCGATGCGTCGGCGCCCGACTTGCCCCGAGCGAGCGAAGCGAGTCGAGGAGCGCGGCAGACCGCCGGCGTGGACTTCGCGCTTGCGACCGCGCAGCTTCTCGGGAAGCAGGTGCTCGAGGTCAGCGGCTTCTACCTGGACACGACGAAGCGCCCGGGTTCGCGCGGCGGCGCGGCGTTCGGCGCCAGGATCAACATGCCGAACGACCCGATCTACTGGCATCTGGCCGTTCGCGAGGTGCAGGACGGCTACGATCCCGCCGCAGGTTTCGTTGACCGCCGCGGGTATCGGATGATCGAACCCGGCATGCGTTATACGGTGCATACCGAACGCGGCCGCTATAGCCAGGTATCTCAGGCGATTTTCCTTCGAGGGAAACTTCAGCACGATCTTCAATCTCGACGGGCAGATCGAAACACGGCGGTTCGACGTGCAGTTGATGCGCGCCGACCTGCATTCGAGCGACCTCGTCGAGTTCCACCTGTTACCGCTCTACGAACGGCTCCCGCGCGACTTTGAGATCTCGCCCGGCGTCATCCTGCCGGCTGGCGGTGAAATCAGCTTCCTGCGGCGTCGTTACCAGGCGCAGACGACGACGAGCCGGCCGGTCTCGTTGAATGCGTCCTACGAGGATGGTGCGTTCTATTCAGGGCAGCGGCGTCAGCTGACCGGGACGCTGAGTGTCCGGCCACGCCGAGGATGGCTGATCAACGTCGGCGGCGACTTCAACGAGATTTCGCTGCGCGAGGGACGCTTCACGACGCGCCTCTGGCTCAACGACGTCAACACCCAGTTCAACCCGTTCATCTCGCTCGTCAACCGCCTGCAGTTCGATACGGTGACGCGTCAGCTGGCTGGCAGTCGCGCTTCCGCTGGATCACGCGGCCCGGCAACGACATCTTCTTCGTCTACACGCACAACTGGACCGACCGCACCACGCTGCAGACCCTCGATCGCAAGGGCTCGATCAAAATCGTCCGGACAATCCGGTTCTAGCGGGTCAGACCCCGGTGATGCGCCGTGCGGGGGTCAGACCCCGGTGATGGGGCGACTCAGGGTTGCAGGAATTGCGTACCTACGCCGACTGCAGATGCGCGGAGCCGCGCTCGCACACGAGGCTCCCGCCGGCGACCTCCGCGTCCGAATGGACGCGAACGTCCGGCGAGTAATACCAGTCGGCTCTCATCAGCGTCGCGGTCACGTCGATGACGACGTAGCCCCGGCGGGCGCCGTCGAGATACTTCAGGTGCGGCAGCGCGACGCGGACGGCCGCGGCCGCCTCGTTGCCGTCGGCCGATGCGAACATCACCGGCGGCGGCGAGCTGATGGCCGGCGTCACGAGCTCGACGGCGAGCGAGCCCTCGCCCGTCGTGCGGTAGCCACTCCACGGGTTGCGCGGGATGTCGAACCCCCACGAGCTGTGCGCATCGCCGGTGAGGACGACGAGGTTGCGAATCCGCTCGCGCTCGATGAAGTCGAGCACCCGGCCGCGCTGCGCAGGATACCCGTCCCACCCGTCGGTGTTGGTCGGCCGCGTGCCCGGCAAGCGTGATCTGCGCCAGCATGATCTGCTGCCCGAGCAGCGTCCACGGCATGTTCGCGCGCTGCGACGCGCGCAGCTGGTCGAACATCCACGCCTCCTGCGCCGCGCCCATCAGCGTGCGCTTCGGATCGGCGAGCCCGGCGGCATCGGTGTTCGCCACCTGCCTGTCGCGCAGCCCGCGCGTGTCGAGCATCACCAGGTCGGCCAGCGTGCCGAAGCGAAATGTGCGATAGAGGTGGATTCCCGGCTCGCTCGATTCCCGAATCGGCATCCACTCGAGATAGGCCTTGTAGCCCGGCGGCCTTGCGCGTCGCCCAGTCGCCCTCGCCCTTCTCCGGATTGTGATTGACCGCGCCGCCAGCCCACGCGTCGTTGGCGAGCTCGTGGTCGTCCCAGACCGCGACGAACGGGAACAGCCGATGCGCCTCCTGCAGATCCGGATCGGTCCGGTAGGTCGCGTAACGGGCGCGGTAATCGGCGAAGCGTCACCGCTTCACGCGGCGGCTGCGGGATGCGGTTGATCGCCGCGCCCGCCGCCGTAGCTCGCCTTCTCCGAACTCGTAGATGTAATCGCCGACGTGAACGATCGCATCGAGGTCGGTCCGGCCTCGCGATGCAGCGCGTAGACGTTGAAGAAGCCGGCCGGGTAGTTCGAGCAGGACACGAGCGCAACTCCGCATGCGTTCCGCGGCGCTCACGGGAAACGTCTTCGTCCGGCCGGTCGCCGACTGCTCGCCGTCGACATCGAACGCGTAGTAGTACGTCGTGCCGGGCACCAGGCCGCCCGCATCGACCTTGACGGTGAAGTCGCGCGCGGCGGCGGTCTCCGCCGTCCCGCTCGACACGACGCTGACGCAGTTCCGCATCGGTGCCGATGCGCCAGCGAATGCTGATGGGTTGAGTGACTGATGGATCACGCGGGGTCACGCGCGTCCAGAGGATGATGCGGTCGCCGAGCGGATCGCCGCTCGCGACACCGTGCTGAAAACGAGGAACCGCCGGCCGATGCCCTTCGCTCCTCCCAGCCCACAGAGGTAGCGCCAGGCTCGACGCGGCGGCCGTCCAGATGAATTGCCTGCGTGTCAGCGACACGCCTGACATCATCACGGATCGGGATCCGGGATTCGAAACCCGAACCCCGAATCCCGAGTCCCGAGAAATTACTTCGTGCTGACGATGCTCGTGGCCAGAACCACCGGTTGTTTCGGCAGTGGTGCCGCCTTGTAGGCGTAGACGTAATTGCGCAGCACGGATGATCGGGGAAACCCTCGAAGCGCATCGCTTCATCTCGTTGTAGCCTGCGCGGGCGTCCAGCCCTCGTTCGTCATGCGGTAGAGCGCGGTCATCGCACCTGCGCGGTGACGTCCGCCGGCGCAGTGCACAAACACCGGCTGGTTCGCGGGGTCGTTCACGATCTCGAGGAACTGCGTCACCCGCGCCTCGGTCGGCGCCTTGGTCGTCGTCATGCCGATCCGATGAAGTTCATGCCGGCGGCCTTCACGGCACCCGCTTCCGTCGACAGACCGTCCGCCTGCAGGTCGATGACGGTCCTCACGCCGATGGCGGCGAGGTCGCGGTAGTCCGTGCCCCGGGCTGCGCACCACGGAAATAGTTGTCGTTAATCCCGCCGAAGTTACCGATGTGAATCCGGCTCAGCGACGCGGTCGCCGCCGGGATCGGCGTGGTGGTCTGCGCGATGGCCGGCGCGGCGATCCGCGACTGCGGAGAGGAAGGCAGCGACAGACACGGACCCGAATGTTCTAGTGCACCCATGTGTGTGATCCTTGTTGCTGGATTGTCCCGCGTGAACGGGGTAAAAGCATTGTAACGGTGCCCTGCAGGCGAAAAGCGACCTCAGCCGATGAGGCAAATTGATGGCAGATGAGTCACGTTTCCATGCACAACCTCTGCATGTCCGCGAGGCATGGCGCTTCCGCCTGCACCGGTTCCCGCTCGCCGGGTGAAAAACCCGGTTTTCCACGCATGCAGTGCCTGTCTCTGTATTAACGGATCGGGTGAGCCATAGTACGGTCGCCGGCGATAGGCCATCCGCCCGCGGCGAGGTACGCGACCTGATGCGTTCGCCCGGTGACGAGATCGCATTCAACAAGCGAATACCGGTCGCCGCTCCACCGCACGCGATACGGCGCCTCGGCGGCAACGACCAAGCGACGGATCCGTGATGATCATCCTCCGCCGATCCGGACGGGTCGAGCAATACGTAAC
>ERZ1370068.2894-contig-2022_pt1 | contig 27557 bp, 26 predicted proteins | sample MGYA00561227_ERZ1370068 | MGnify/ENA primary metagenome ERZ1370068 (study PRJEB38410, sample SAMEA6850437) | metagenome | study: Metagenomic assessment of the ecological functions of the soil: analysis of the soil microbiota associated with the...
GATGTGCGCTGTTCAGTTACGTATTGCTACGGCGCGAGCGGCGTCTTGCTTGATCATCGGGCGTGCTGTGCAGGAGGCGATTTGCGCCGCTGTTCTGCCGCCGCGGCTGCGTTCACGGGATCAGCGCGATCGGCTGTTTCGTGCTGGCGCAGCGTGTGCCGTTCAATCCGCTGCGAAATCCTCTGGGACCCGCGCCAGCCGGCGTACCTCTCGCCGTCTACCTGCCTCCTCGCCGTTGCCCTGTGCCTGCGCGCCAGGCACCTGCGTGCGATGGCCGTTTTCGCGCGTGGCGCGGCATGGCGTCGCGCATCTACAGCTTCGACATCCTGGGCGCCGGCGCGGGAAGCCTGGCGGTCATGGGCTTGATTGTTCGTGCTGCCGCCGCAGGACGCATTGCAGCTGATCGGCGCGCTGGGGTTCACCGCCGCCGCGGCGCCTGCGTGGCTGCGATGCGGCCGCCCGCGGCGCCGGCCGGCAGGCGCGCGCTGATGGTCATGGCGGCTGCCCTTCCTGCTGCCGCCGTCGTGGGTTGCGCCCGTGATGTCGCCGTACAGGAACTGTCGCAGACCCTGCGATTCCCAGGCACGGGTCGTGGAGGAAGCGCTTCAGCCCGTTGGGCCTGCGTCAGCGTTGTCGAGAGTCCGGGCACGCCCTTGCGCCATGCGCCCGGGGTTGAGCCCTCCCAACGCACAGCCGAGCAGCCGCCGCCGCCAGCTGGGCGTCTTCATCGATGGCGACAGCATGAGCGCGTTGACGCGCTTCGACGGCCGGCGCGAGAGTCTGGCGCATCTCGGGCAGACTGACTTCTGCGCTGCCGTATCACCTGCTGCGCGAGCCGCGCGTGCTGGTGCTCGGGGCGGGTGCCGGGGCCGACGTGCTGCAAGCCACTATCACGGCGCCCGGCAGATCGATGCGGTGGAGCTGAACCCGCAGGTCGTCGAGCTGGCGCAGCGAGTTCGCCGACTATGCCGAGCGGCATCTATTCGGCCGGGGTCGATCCGCGCAAGGCCGGGGATCGCGCGCGTGCATGTGGCCGAGGCGCGCGTGGCTTCGTGGCGGCCAGCAAAGCAGCGTACGACCTCATCCCATGTGGCGCTGCTCGATTCGTTCAGCGCATCCTCGGCCGGCCTTCAGCGCTGGCGGAGAACTACCTCTACACGGTGCAGAGCCCTGCAGGACGACCTGCAGCACCTGGAGCGCGGCGGCGGCCTGCTGGCGATCACGCGTTGGGTCAGGCTGCCGCCCGCGTGACGCGCCTCAAGCTGTTCGCCGCGGCGGTGGTGGCCTGGAGCGTTCGGGTGTGGCCGACCCGGCGTCTCGGCTCGCGCTCGTGCGGAGCTGGCAGACGAGCACCTTGCTCGTCAAGAACGGCGCGTTCAGCCAGCGAGGACGTCGTCGCCGGTCAAAGGCCTTCTGCAACGAGCGCTCGTTCGACGTCGCGTTCTATCCCGGCATGAAGCCGAGGAAGCGAACCGCGCTACAACGTGGTCGCGCCGCCCGACCTGTTCGACGGTGCAACGGCGCTGCTGGGTCCAGGGAGAGACGAATTCCTGCAGAGCTGCGTTCCACATCGCCCCGGCCACCGACGACAGGCCGCATCTTCTTCCACTTCCGCTAGGTGGCGCTCGCTGCCTGGGCTGTTGGCGCTGAAGGAGCAAGGCGGCTTGCACGCTGCTCGAATGGGGATACTCCGGTGCTCGTTTGGCCCACGCGCCCAGGCGGTGCGCACTTGAGCCTGCTGTTGATCGCCCGGCGCCTGCGGCCTGGGTCACGTGGGTCGGCGCCCGGCGGCGGCCCGCGAGCGGGCTCCCGCCGGATCGCGCCGCCGTCGTCCTGCGTCTGCATGGCTTGCGGCGATCCGGCCTCGCGCAACCATGTTCATCGAGATCGCGTTCATCCAGAAGTTCGCGTCCTGTTCCTGAGCCACCCGCTCTACGCGGTGGCCAGTCGCGCTGTGTGCGCGTTCTGCTGTTACGCCGGAACCGGCAGCGCCGCTATCAGGCGTTGGCGCGACGGCAGCGCGCCGGTGCTGCGGCACGCGGAGCTGGCGGTCGCGGGAAACGATTGCGCTGTTCGGCGGCGCTTTGTCTCAGTGCCTGCTGCCCTGGCTGTTCCAGAACGCGGTCGCGCTGCCGGACCCACTGAGCGATCGTGATCTCGGCCGCACTCATTGCGCGCTGGCGTTCTTCATGGGCATGCTGTTCCACTCTGGGGCTGGCGCGGGTGGAGGGCGGCGAAACGCCCGGCATCATCCGCTGGGCCTGGGCGGCCAACGGCTGCGCATCGGTCACCGGCGCGGTGCTTGCCGCGCTGCTCGCGATCCGCATCGGATTCACCGCCGTGGTCGTCGGTGCGCTCGCGCTGCATATGCGGCTGCGGCGACGGCCCGTATGACGCATCGGCACCGGTCCATCGGCAGTGTCCATGGACAAGAAAGACTAGTCAGGACCTTGCAATCTCCGCGCCCGCCCGCTGCTTCGACACTTTGATCACCGAGGTTCGCCGGACGACCCATTACCGGGCGTCGCAATCGCGCACCCCAGGACTACAGTACCTGAGCGCCGCGCGTAGGCCACCGAACAGAGGTTGCCCACGATGATGTGTGTCAGGATGGCAGCGCCCCTTTCGGATGACGTCCAGCACGGTGTGCGGGGCTGTCGCGCGCCGCCCGAATTCTGAGGCTGCTGCAGAAACTCTTAGACCCACTCGCGGCACTACCGAGCACGGTGCCACGCCGTCGCCATGCGCACCCGTAGCCAGGCCGAACAACCGGCGCAACGACTCGTCGCGTTACCTGGCTCGGCCGCGACACGCTTGCCGTGCCGGGCGAGAGCACCGCCTTTACAGCCTTCCAGCAACGCCAGGTCACGATCACCGGTGGATTGGGTTCGGGCGAAGCACGAAACGCGTCCAGAATGGTCTGCAATGCATCCTGCGGTCTGCATCTCCGCCGAATGGCGCCGATCGATTCGAGGATCACGCTCGGTTTTCACGCCGACGCAAAATCGGCTGACGCGTGGCTGCAGCGCGTTCAGGCCGGCTGCGTGGGCAGCAAACGGCGAGGGCATGTCAGGCGATCACCAAGCCGGGCGTTTATCATACACCGTATCATCGCCGATCCTGCGGGCTTTTACGCGGAGTCTGCCACACGCCGTGCCTTTCCTCGATATCCGGCATCGAACGCAAGCGCGATGTGCGGCTCAGCGGTCTGAAGGCACCGTACTCGACATCGACGCATATGCGGCCGCCTCGATCAGCTTTGCGCGCGCGACTCTCGCTCTCCCCACAAGGTGACGATTCGGGTTGCATTCCATCGCTCCCATGCGCGACTCGATGGGCTGGGACAGTCGAACAGGCACGGCTCGATGGCCGCGCGGCATCGCGGCTCCTCGGACCACTCCGCGTGCAGCGCGCGCCAGCCATAGCATCGCGATGCCTTCCAGCACACTCCAGCGGGCTTGCGCTCGGTCGACTTCGAACGCGCCCGTGAACGAGTGTCGGGCAGACGGCGCCGACCGGCTCGGGCGCCCGCAATGGAAGTCTTGATCGCTGATCGCCGGCGCAGACAACGCGCCCGCGCGTCGGCAGCACCGACACGCAGCGGCACGAGCCACGCAAGGCCTTGGCCGGGACTCGCCGGCCGGTGCCAGTCCGAGTAGATGTATCGCTGTCGATCGCCTGCGCTGCCCGCGGTGCCGCGTCGATGCACGGCCGAGCGAGGCCAGCCACGCGGGCGATGCCCTCGTAAGCATGCGTCGCGCGCGCAGTCGTCCGAAGCGTCGCGTGCGCCGCCCGCATCGCGCTGGCGCGCTCTGGCCGCGCAGGGCCAGCTCGCCTGCGCAATGCCTGCCTCGGCCCCTCGCCCGCATGGCGGAGATCCCATCGAAAACGCGCCGAGCCGGCGAAAGGACTTTGCCTGAGGCCATCGCGCCGCGGCGCGCTCCAGCTCGCCTCGATCGGCGAAGCCGCTTCGGCCAGGGCACACAGCGCTACTCCCGCCGGCCTTGCCACCGCTGTTCGTCGCCGATACGTACGTCACGCGGCGCGCGCGCTCGATGCCTGCATGGTGGAGGTGGCGTCTCGCGGCTGAGCCGCGCAGGCGCGCGCAGGCCGGCCAAGCGCTTCGCGTCAGCGCATTTTCCTTCCTGCCGTCATCAGGATGGCCGCCTCCGCGTAGTCGGCGGCCAGCTGTAGGTCAATCCGATCGGCTGCTCTACACCTACGGCGCTGTCGCCGCAACCAGCCGACGGCCTCGGCCCGGCGACACGAGGAAGTCGCTGCGCCGCCAAGCATGGCCGCACGCCGAGCCACGCTGTGCGCCTTCCGGTCCCGGCAGATGGCGGCGCGGCCGGGACCGCGCGCGGCGGTCGGCGCGTTGCACCTGCCTCGGCGCAGTAGCGCCGCAGCGCGAACGGACTGGCATCTCGACCGCAGGCGACCGGCTGCGCGCGCCGCCGTCGATGCCGCAGGAAGCGACGCAGGCGCGCCTCGGCCTTGAGCCTCATCGCTTGCCGGCGATGCGGCGGCCGACGCGCGCCCAGCCGGTGGCCCGGCGCGCAGCAGCGCATCGAGCCTGTGTCGCCCCGCATCGGGGACGACTTCAAATGTCGGCTCGGCGGCCCGCCATCATACGCAGCGCGTCGCGCGGCATCGGCCCGCAGGACCGACGCGGCAATCGCAGCCTGGACCATGGGCCGCTCACCATCGGCATTTCTTGGCATCGCTGCGCGCAGGCGTTCCAGGCGCGGTCAATCATCGCGTCACGGCGCCGGCGTCTGACCATCTCCGCGAGCGGCAGTGCCGCCCATACCCGAGCACACTGGCGCGCATGCGTGGCAGCGCCGCGCCTGCTCGACCGGCGCGCTCGCTGGCGATCTTTGCTTCGCCCTGCGACAAAATCGCCCCGCTCGCCCAGAGTCCGCTGTGGCGCCGGCGACTGAAGCTGGACCTGGCGGCGGAGTCCTCGTCGGGGAGAGGCCAGCCGCGTCGGCGGCCTGCAATAGCCGCCTGGCCGCAACGCGCCAGCACCCACAGCGTGTTCTCGGGAACCGGCGCGGCCAGTTGCTGACATCAGATCAGAGCGAGGTCGCCGCGAGGGCGAGCGGAAGTTTGACCGGAAGTTCCATCGGCGAAAGCCGCCGCGCGACGGATGGCGCGCTCGACGTCTTCGACAAACGACTGTCACCGATACCTCGCCGGCGGGCGGCTGCGTTTTCAGGCCAACGGCGATCGATCAGGGCGAACAAGCCAGCGGGATCCGGCTTCGCCGCTTTTCCGAGGAAACTCTCAGCTCAGCGTGCTCGACGACGTAGTCGCCCTGCGGCGCGCACTCGGCGGGCCGGCGGGGAAGCGTCGGCGATGGCGCGTCCGAGCAGAGTTTACGCTGCCGATGCAGGTCGGCGCGGCTTGCTCAGCAAAGCAGCCACAAAGTCCCCATTGCAGGTCGTGCATCGATGCCATCGGCTTCTCGTCACCGACCACCCGGAGAAGCGGCACTTGCCCTGCCGCAGCGCCAGCATCCGAGCGCCACCTCCGCTTCCGATGCCTGGCGCGCGCCCGACCGAGAGACGGGCCACCGCCGCCACTGGGGACCCGCGTGCCGGGCGGAAAGACCGCGTGAGCTCGAAGGCACAGCGCGCGGCGGCGCGCCTGCGCGGTCCTCCGGCGAAGGGCGTCGACGCTGGCCAGACATCGCTCGCAGAGTGCTTGGCGACGCGCACCATAGCCGCCGATGCGCTTCTTCCAGGAACGCGACGTTGGCCGTCCTGAGCGTGGTGAGGACGTCGCTGAAGCGCAACACGCCCCCCTCATCATCGCGCCACTGCTTGCGACGAGCGCCGGGGGCAGGCGAGCGCACTCCTCCGCCACTGCGGCCGCTTCACTGGGCGGCGACGCGACTCGACCGACGACCAGCCCGATCCAGTCTGCCGCCGGCGTTGCCGCAAAGCCGCGTCAAGGACCGCAAGGAGCCGACCACGGCAGGCTGAGCAGCCGAGCGGGGGCTGGATCTCTCGGCGTTGCGCGGTCGTGACGATCAGGCGCGACTGCCGCCCGAGCGCGTTGACGAAGAAGTCAGAAGCAGCCGAAGTCCCAGACATCATCGAGAACGATCAGGCCTGGGCCGTGGCCGCAAGCGTGTCGATCGCAGGCTGACGTCCCGCGATCGGCACCTCCAGCGCGGCTGCGGCACCTACGGGACGTGGAGGGCGGCACGCACGGCGCGTGGACCACGCTCCCTTGCCGTCGCGTCGCTTGCGCGGCACGTGGATCCACGCCGCGCCGCCGCCAGCGAATGCGCGCCGTACCTCGCTCGATCCGAGCGAACATCGCTGCGCAGCGCCGACTCGCCGCAGCCGGGGACGCCGTGGACCACCGTGATGCGCTGCTCCGGAGGCTTGGCATCTCGAGGGATGGCGGGTGTCGATCAAGTTGCGATCGGCCAGGGCGGCTGAGTCCATCAAGCGCGGCTGAAAATGGGCCGGCGCTTCGGGGTCGACGGCATGAGCTCCGGTCACGAGCGGCGGCACGGGAGTCGCAGACAGTGCCGCACAACAGATGGGCAGGCGACGGCAGGAACGCGGCGCTTCGCGGGTGTCGACGCGCATCCGGGCAATCGAGGTGCATGTAGTTCGCCCGGCAATTGCTCGTGACGGCCCTCGATGACGGTGGGTTGACCACCTTGCCTGCCACGGCAGCGCCCATTGCCACTCGGCGGCGGCACGTAGTCCGATTGCGGGGCGACTGCGGGCCCGCCGGCGGGACCCGGGCGGTCGCACCCGCACGATCAAGCGTCGCGGATCTCTTGCAGGAGGCTCAGACCGCGGCTCGGCGCTGTGTGGTCATGTCCACGCCGGGCGTCGAAGCCGGCGCGCCAATCGGCGCGGCTTGCAGACCGGCCACGGGAGCGGGCCGCGGGCATCGTCGGCTCGGGCGTAGGTTCAGGAAGATCCGGACGCCGGGTCTCGGCGGCGATGGCATGCACGCTCTCTCTGTTCTCGGATGGAGTTTACATCCAAGATAAACGCAGGCTGCTCGGGCAACGGCGCGTCAGTGGCGGCGTCGAGCGTGCACGACCGCGGACGCCGGTCGCGCTGGCGAGTAAGTGCAGTCTGGTCGCCAGCGCTCCAGGCGCTGCGACGCGCAACCACCTCGTGGTGTGCGGGTGTCCGACCCTCCGCGGTCGATGGATTCGCCCGAGCATTCCTCACTTCGAGCGCTTCCTGGAGCGGCTGTTTCGCCACCTCCGCGGCCTGGATCGATTGCAGCGTGATGCCCTCGTTGGCTTCATAGACTCCGCTGGCCCGTAAAGCGTGGGCAGGCCTGAGAGCCGGGCGTGATGCAGCGCAACGACTTCCCAGTCCTGATTGAACACGGGGCTGCCGGAGCTGCCGGGGTCGGTGGGCGTCGCGGTAGTGCCATGAGGCGCTCGCCCCGGACAGACGTCCAGCAAGACGCTGTCTTGCAGGGAGAAACTGCAGCTCGCCGGCTTGCGGATGGCCCGACGACGAAGGCCTTGGTCTTGGGCGATGGCAACGGGATGCTCCGTCGCCATGGCCAGGCCGGCGGCGTCCTTCGGCGTCCTATCCAACAGGCACACCGTCACGTCCAGCTTGCCGGGTGCATCGGCCACGTTGCCCAGCTTCCCGGCCCCGACGTGATGACAGCACCTCCTTCACTTCATGCGGGGCGACCGTGGCACCCGCTGGCGACCTCTGATTTCGAAGGTGACGCGTGCGTTCGGCCACGGCAACGCATTGGGAACGGTGTCGCTGATCACGTGCGCATTGGTGACGAACAACCAGCGGATAGGGCATCGCCGAACGCGGCTCCCGGCATAGAAAGCCCGTGCCCATGCGCACGCCTTTCGTGGTCGTCACGCACCCGATGTTCGGGCTGACGGCGAAGCATCTTGCGCAGAACGTCCACGTGAACCGCCTTCTCGCCGGAGAAGTTCTTCTCCAACTCGGCCGGGTTGTCCCCAAGCGCTGCAATTGCCTGGCATCCGCGCACCAGCGGTGCTGCGGTGCCAACACATGGCGTTCAAAGATCTCGCAAGACGTCCCGGGCACAGCGGAGGCATCGAGGGGATTGCCGTTCCACGGTTCACGCACCTGCCCGGAAGTAACTTCACCTGGAAGGGTCCGGTCTGAGGATGGCCGAGGAACCGATATAGCCACAACTCGGTCTTGTCGCACCACTCGCCTCCTGGATCGATGCGGTCCAGCGCGAGGCGAGCCTGACGCCCGCTGCCAGCGCCCACGGGTCGGTTCTGGTCGGCCCGGCCGCGCTCATCGCCCTGGCCCCAGAACATCCGTGCGCCAGCGCTGGCAAGCGGGGACCGGGATGGTCAATCGAAATCCTGCAACCGGGTGCAACGCCAGCACGTTAGACGCCGAGGAAGAAGCTCGCTTTGGCGCCTAGCTGCCGCTTCTGATACCACTCGTCGCCTCGACGAGGGCGACGCCTCGGTGAGCACGAACCTCTGCTTGCGGATTCGCCCGCGCAGCCCTGGTAGTCGGCGGCCTGAAGGGTGAAGTCAAGATCCTTTGGGCTGGCCGCCGCCGCCTGGCGGCCTCGTCCAGCAGCTCGTCGGCGCGGTCAAAGGCGCCGAGTTCCAACACTGACTGCGCCAGCAGAGCGCTGGATGACGGCGTCGCACCGCGCGTCGTGCCATGCCAGGCCGATCAGGCGCATGTAGTCGAAGTGGCGGTGCCGTCGCAGCACGTCCATGGCATTGCGAATGTCTGCTTCGGCACCTGGTTTCCGGCCGGCGCCAGCTCATCCGCGATGCGGTTCGCGCGCCTCGGCGAGGATCTGCAACGGCGGGTCGGGTACTCGTGCCGCTTGAGGGCGGCCGCGATCTCCTGCGCCGTGACCGGCTTCATTTCCAGTTCCAGCGCCGATGGCGCGCGCGAACAACGCGCGGAACTTCCTTGCCGGCGAGATAGCGTGCGTGATGGTATGGCGCCAGCGGCCCCAGTTGCTCTCCTTCACGTCCTCCACCGCCCGGCCCTCGAATGGGACGTAATCGTTGAACTTCGGGTCGACGCCGCAAACGGGGTCAAGCGGGTCGTACACGTTGATCCAGCGGCCAAGCCCCGGCGGGAAGTCGACCTTGTCCTTGTCTCTCGCGAGGCTGCTCCCCGGACCTCGGTCACGCCGAGCGAGAACCCAGCGCGAACAAGGTGTCCACCGGCGGGCAATCGGCGCAGTTGCGCAAGACGTCGTACGCGATGATCGTGCCCATGCTGTGCGTCACCAGCACGAGCTTCTCGCCCCTTTCGATGCTTCGCGCAACTTGCCCAGCAGGCGGCCACGCAGTTCCTCGCGCACCCTGGAACTTCTTGCCGTCCTTGGTCGCGAGTATTCCTTGTCGAACAAGAAGTACTAGGCCTCCATCGCGGCCTTCTTGATGATCGCCTCCACCGCGGCTTTGGCAGCCATGACGCGATCTCGAGCCGCGCAGCTTCCGCGCCGCCGGGCGAGGTCGTCGATGTCCGTCGGCTCGGGGGCGGGGGCCATCGCATCTGCGCTCGAACCCCTCGAGAAACCTTCTCTCCGCGGAGTTGGCCGGAGTGGGCGCGAGCGAGATCGCCAGCGACCTTCTTCAGGTTTTCTTCCTTGACCACAGCGTTGCCTTCGGACTCGTAATACGAGTCGAAAGTGATCTCGTAGTCCTCCGCATAAACACGTCGGCGTAGTGAGTTGAAGACGGCCGGCACGCCGCCCGGTATTGAGGTCGATGCCGGGATTCTTTCCGTCGAACTGGCGCCGGCGTGTTGGATCGCCCGGCCCCCACAGCGCCATATCTCCTCCAGTTTCTCTACTGGCGGCTTTTCGCCAGTCCGTGCACAAAGACGACGGCGTACTTCCTCACCTGGTTCTTCTCCCGTCATTGGTCGGGAACAGTGACTGCGCCACGCCGCCGCCGAGTCCGTCGGTGGTTCGCGCTGCCTTCGCGGACTTCTCTGCCACCAGCGCATGGTTCATCTCTGCCTTGTGGAAGCGCACCGTCTTGCCCTTCCGCGCGCACCTCCTCGAGCTCGTCCCGCGCAATCGCGCCACCGCCGATGCCGATCATCACGTCCGACGCGTCCACCATGGCTTGCGGAAGTGGAGGAGAGACGACCGTTCCGCCTTCCGCCCCAGGTGGGATCGTCACAACGAACACGACCTCGCATTCCGTGGAAAGCTCGCACCTTCTGAGCGCGCCAGCGACGACACGATGCCCGCCGTGCGGAAGCCCTTCAGCAACGCGATCCGGATAGACCATGCCGATGCCATCGGGGAGTGGCGCCGGCGCAAACGAGCGTGTCGCCGGGATCGAAGCTCCCGAGCTCATCGAGGATGACCTCCCGCACGCTCGCCTCATCCTCGTATCCCGTACCGGAGAAACCGGTGAACGTCACCACGCGGTCACGGCCCTGCGAGCGAATGCCCTCCACCGCCGTTGCGCATCTCCAGCGTCAATTTCTGCGGCATCGAACACCTCATCGCCGGTCGGCTCGTAGTGCGGGACCGCGTTCATCTGGTGCCGCAGCGTCGACAGCTGCCAGGTACATGCGGCGGCGGGCGCGGCTCTGGTTGCCCAGCGGGCGATGCTCGGCGATCGAGTGCCACGGGTTGTACGAGAGGCGCTTGGCGAACTCCATCTGCGCCGGCGAGTCGAACTTCTGGCGCGGGATGCGCAGCGTCGCCGACCGAGACGCGCGGCGACAGCCGCTCGGGCCAGAGCACGGCGGCGTTCTCGATCGGCATCAGGTGCGGATCGGTCTGGCAGCTGAATGCGAAAGTCGAGCTCGACGTCGCCGGCGTCGAGCGCGGCGACCATCGCGTGCGCGCAGGTAGTCGTCGGGCGGCCGCAGCGGCAGGCGCGGGATCGGCGTCCGCTTCTTGCGTCTTCGGCCAGACCGAGTACTGCATCGCCTGGCCCTCGCCGAGCAGGTACGGCACGCAGCTGAAGTACGGCGCCTCGAACGGGCTGCTCTGGGTCTTGATCCAGAGCGCCTGCATGATGCCGTCGAGCAGGTGCGGTCGGTGCAGGTTGACGAAGTAGTAGATCGACGCGTTCTTCAGGCTCTCGATCTGCAGCTGCGCGTTGGCCTTGCACGTCGGGCGTGACGAAGGTCGGCGGCGAGACGCCGAACATGTCCTGGGTGAACTTCTCCTCGTCCATCAGCTTCAGGCCCGGGCACGCCCATCAGCTTGATGCTGATGCTCATGAAGCCGACGTCGTCGATGTCAGGCGTGATGTAGGGCCCGGGCCCGGAGAAGCGGACCCAGGCGCGGTAGGTCTTGCGGCTCGGCGAAGATGCCGCGCCTGAGCTCGGCCGGCAGGCCGTCGTGGACGATGAACTCGGCGCGCACGATGCCCTGCGTCTTGGTGTTGCCGCCGCGCTCGAAGCCGCCCGGCTTCCAGAGGCCGCGCATCTGCTGCTGGAAGCTGGCGATGATCGAGTCGACGAACTCCTCTTCGCCGGGCAGCGAGCTTTTCCTCGGCGAGCGCGAGCTTCTCGTCGACGCGCTGCGCGTTGATCAGACACGGTGACGAAGCGGGCGAGCGGATCGCGCAGCACGGCATCGAACGCCGGCCGGAAGAACGGATCGAAGCGGCGCTCGAAATGGACCAGCGCGCAGCGATCGTCTCGGCGAAGTACGTCCAGTAGCCGCGAGCCCGTGTTGGCGGGCGGGACCGGTCGGCTGGCGTTCGAATTCATGTGCGGCGCCTCGTCAATGAGCGGTCACGAGAAAGCGCAAGGCGCGGATGCCGGGCAGGAAGAAGTAGGCGCCGCCGAGCACGGTCACGAACTGCGGCAGGCCGGCGATGCGCTCGTCGGGCGCCGTCGTCGCGCGGCATCGAGAAGCCGTCGGTGGGGTGCCGTCGGCAGCCGCCAGTCGCGTGCCGAGCAGCGGATCGCTTTCGTTCGGCAGGCCGTCGAAATGCAGTGCCATCGCCCAGGCGTTCTGCACGAACTCGAACTGGCGCGCGATGTTGGCGCCGAGGCAGATGAAGTGCAGGCCGGGCTCGTGCGCCGCCGGCTCGGCGAGCGCCTGTTCCGGCGACACCGCGGGCCCGTACTCGCGACCACGGCGCAGCAGGCGGTGAAAGCGCGTCGACGCGACCAGGTCGTGCGGCGAGCGCGTCGGCGTCGAAGCCCAGGGTGCGCTTGGCCCACGAGACGAACCCCGGCGGCGCCGGGCGGAAGGTCGGCGTTGCGCGGATTGCTGCGCCGGATGTGCGCGCCGAGCGGGCAGCGCAGGCCGTCCGGATCGGAGCGATAGGTGAACGCGTTCAAGTCGCCGCGGGTCGCCGCCGCCTTCGATCGCTTCGTCAGTGGGGCCGACCAGCGGAGCGCCGTCGCGCCTGCGTCCGACCATCGCGCTCGCGCCATCTGCTCGCGCACCTCGGCGTCGCCGCCGGCCTGCGGTCGACGAAGTGCCAGAAGCCGTGCACGTCCTGGCGCAGCTGGCGCAGGACGAGGTAGCTGCCATTGCGACCGAGGTCGGCACGATCGGGCGCATCCTCGGCGCGCGGCAGTCGTGCCCCGGCGCGCGCCGCGTCGAGCAGCGGCCGGTCGGTGTAGCCGCCGTATTCGTTCGGATAGCCGAGCAGGTACTCGCCGAGGCAGCTCAGGTTCGAGTAGTCGGCTCGCTCGCCGTCGCGCGCCGGGCGCTTGCGCTCCCAGTCGAGCAGCGGCTGCGAGATGCCATCCACGAAGCCGAACGGCTCGATGCCATCGAGATCGGTGGTCGTCGAGGCACGCCGAGCGCTCGAAGCCTTCCTCGCACTGCGCTTCGATCGATCGCTTGCAGAGTCGGCGAGCCGGCCGGGCAGGGCGTAGAGCATCACCAGCGACGTGCGGCACGCGTCGCGCGGCGCCCCATTGCCAGCGGCTCGGATCGTTCGCGCCGACGTCGCCGAGCCGGCGCGCGCGGTTGGCGTCGCTCGCCATGCCGGACGACGAACTCGGCGGCGAAGCCTCGACGATCGCGTCGTCGACGCCGAGGGCGCGCATGCCTGGCGCCGGTGAGCGCGATCTGCAGCGCGGTCGTCCGGCGGCGGCTCGACCGTCGCCGCGCGTGCATACCGGCACGCGCCGCGAGCCAGCGCGCGCGCCGCCTCGCGATCGCTTGACGCGCAGGAGCAGGAACGCACGCCTCGGTGTGATGCTTGTAGCCGAAGCGCACCAGGCCCTGGATGTCGTCGAGCTCGACCGGCTGCGTCGTGCTCATAGCAGCCTCAGCCAGGCCAGGGCCTCGGCATCGCTCATCGTCGGCTGCTCCAGGCCTTCGCGAATGCGCTGGTTGCGCTTCGAGCTCGACCAGCGCGAGGCCGGGGTAGGCCTTGTACCAGACCTGCGTCGGCACCTGATGGCGGCGCTGGTAGTACTTGAACGACTGCTCGATGCGCGAGCCGCCGAAGACCAGCCAGCGCGTGCGCGGCCAGCCGACGCCGTTGCTGAACAGCGAGGTTCAGGCCCCAGCCGACCTTGTTGATGAAGTCGTCCATGTAGCCCTGGTGGCTGCCGTCGTAGTTGCTGACGAAGACGACCCGGCTCTTGTCGTCGAAGAAGAACCAGTGCGCGAAGTGGATCGTCTGCACGCGCGCCAGGTAGCCGCGGGTGAAGATCGTGGCGGCAGGCGTAAGCTGGTCAGCACCAGCAGCACCGTCAGCAGCCAGCGTCGGAACAGCCCCGGCTTGACCGCGCCGAGCGCGGTGTACTGGTTGGTGATGTCGTGGTCCTCGAGCTCCTGCAGCGCCTCGAGATCGGCAGCTGCGCGGGCGCGGGCAGATCTCGGGGTCGCGCTTCTCGCGCGTTCGCAGCAGCACAGACGAGGAGCGGCGCGCAGACGATCAGGAGCGGCAGCGGCGACGATGCCGACCAGCGGCACCGCGACCAGGTTGGCGAGCTTGGCGAGCTGCCAGCCGAGCGGCGTCGGCTCGGCCGGTGTCAGCGCCAGCCGGCCGGCGCCGACCTCGGCTCGCGACGCCAGGCGACGAGCTCGCGCGCGGACCCGCTCGCGCCTCGCCCGGCGCGGCCAGCGATCGGCGCGGCACGCGCGCCGCCAGCGCACGCTGCAGCGCGCTCTCCTCGCGGATCTGGCGCACGCTGCGGCCGACCCAGTTGACGAAGCTCGCCGCCGACGCGCTGATCGTGCGCGCGCATCCAGGCGAGCAGATCGGCGCCGGCCGGCGAAGCCTTCGCAGTGCCCGAAGATCGCGCGCCAGCCCGGGCCCGGCGCGCTGCGCGAGATCGGCGAGCACCTCGTCGGCCGGGCCGTCGCAGTCGCCGAGGAAGCGCGAGGCAGGTCGGCAGGCGCGCGCGGCTCGACGCCGTGCACGCGCAGGTCGGCCTGCAGGGCGTCGTCGAGCAGCGACCAGGCGGGCGAAGTGGAGCCGCTCGAACTGCGCCGAACGGGCACGACGCCGTTCCGCGGGTCGGCCATCCCGGGCTCGGCGTTCATCGAGTGCAGCAGCGCGCGCAGGTCCGGCCTCCGGCCGGCCGCGACCGGCGCGACCACCAGGAAGTGGTCCTGCGGCGTCATGGCTCAGAACTTCAGGCAGAAGTCGATCAGCCGATCCTTGGCCCAGTACACCTTGCCGAGGTAGAAGCCCGGGCCGATGAGACGGATCTCGTCGCGAATGTAGTGCGCCACGAGCGACGTCTCGGAGTAGTCGAGGACGATGCACTCCTTGTTGTCGAGCCAGCTCGGCGTCTTGTAGACCTTGGCGACGATCGCCTCGAGGCCGAACGCGAGGAGGCGGTTCTTCGAGCACGCCCTTCTCGGCGTCGAAGACCTTGCCCTGCCAGCCGAAGTGGTTGATGACCGTGGCGATCGGCATGCTGTAGCTGGTTCCGGGCGCGATGATCGCCGGTGCCCTCGGCCGACGCCGTTCGGGATCGGGCCCGCGCGGGCTGGCGCGAAACAGGTCGTCGAGCTCGGTCTGCGACATCGCGAGCAGCTGGTTTGCGTCGTAAGCCATGGAGTCACTCCTTGCGGTTTCCCGCGGTCAAGAAGAGCGTTGTCGGCGCGCGTTCCGGGCGCCTGCGCGCGCGCGTCGTGCAGGATCGCATCGGCGGCCTTCTCGGCGATCGATGTAGACGGCGCTGGCGATGAAGAACCCGGGGATGCGCGGGAACACCGACGCGTCGACGACGCGCAGGCCGCGCGTGCCGCGCACGCGGAAGGCGCTGTCGAGCACGGCGGCGCCGTCGCCGTCGGCGCCGATCGCGCACGAGCCCGACGCGTGGTGGCCCCAGGCGGTGTCGCGCACGTAGTCGGCGATGCTGCGCGTCGCTCGCGACCGCGGCGCCGGGAGCGAGCTCCTCGGCGATCAGGCCGCTCGCGATCAGCGGCGCGGTGAGCTTGCGCACGAAGCGAACGCCGGCGACGACCGCCGGCCAGGTCGGCGGCGGCGCGCGTCGCTGCCTTCCTCGAAGTAGTGGAAGTTGACCAGTCGGGCGTGTCGAGCGGGTCGGCGCGAGCGCAGGCGCACGCTGCCGGCGCGGTTTTCGGTGTGCGCCTTGAGGATGGCCCAGGTCAGGAACTCGCCCGGGCCGCCGATCAGCTCGGAAAAACCCGGCCGATAGCCTTCGAAGCGCGCCAGCAACGCCATGAAGAAGAGGTCGGGCTCGGCCGGCTCGGGAAGCGAGCGGCGCGACCAGCGCGAGCGCGGCGCCGTTGGACGCGTACATGCCGGCGCGCGCTCGCGTTCCAGCGCTGCCAGAGCGGATCGTCGCGGGCGAAGGTCGCGCCGTCGAGCACTTCCCAGGGCCGGCGCATGCGGTGCGTCAGCGCGACTTCGTAGCGGTCCTGCAGGTTCGCGCCGACGCCGGGGAGATCGACCCGCACCGGCGATGCCGTGCTCGCTGCAGATGCGCGGCCGGGCCGATCCCGAGAGCATCAGCAGCTGCGGCGTGTTGAACGCGCCGCCGCACAGGATCACCTCGCGCCGCGCGCGCACCTCGCGCCTCGCCCGGCGTCTGCGCTCGGCCTTCGGCATGCGCGCGGTACAGGCGGCGGCCCTTGCGATAGGCGACCGCCGCGCGCGGTTCCGCCGGCATCGAGGACGACGCGGGTCGCGAGCGCATCGAGCTCGACGTGCAGCCGGTCGCCGTGCGCTGCCGCGACTTCGAGCAGGCGCTCGCGCGTGCCGGCGCGGCGGTGGCCGCGGGTCGAGAGCGGCGTGTAGCACAGGCCCTCGAAGCTGCCGCCGCCGCAGCGGCCGCGCGTTCGGGTCGCCGCCGCGGCGCAGCCAGCGCAGCGCGCTCGCCAGCGGCGTCGCCAGGCCGCCGACGAAGGTGCGGGTCGTGCGCGCGCACCATCCGGACCAGCTCCTCGTCGCCGAGAGCGGCGAGCGGGATCGACTTCTCGGTGCGCAGCCAGCCGTCCCAGCCATGCCCGGTCGGGTCGATGCCGAGCCGGCGCAGCGCGCGCCAGAGCGGCGCGTGACCGCAGTCCTCGACGCGACGCCGCGTAGCGGCGCATCGCGCAGCGCGCCACGACGTGTCGCCGGTGAGCTCGGCGACGTGGTTCCAGTCGGAGTCGTGCGGCGGCATGTAGATCATGGCGTTGTGCGCGGTGCAGCCGCCGAGCGTCGCTGCGCGCGGGTAGAGCACGCCGGCGCCGGGCGTGTACTTCCGGTCGCGCGCCTGGCGCGCTTCGCTGGCGTAGTGGCGCACCTGGAAGTTCCAGCTCATCTCCGGGTTCTCGCACGCGTAGGCATGGAACGCCGGGACGTCGTAGTCATCGGGCATCCGCGCCGCATCGCTGCCACGCGCATCGCCGCCGGCCTCGAGCAGGAAGACGCGCGCGCCGGCTTCGACCAGGCGCGCCGCGAGCGTCCCGCCCCCGCGCCTGAGCCGACGATCACGTAGTCCCACTCCAGTCCTTCGGGCCCGGCTGCCATGTGGGCGTGCGGCGCCTCAGAAGGTCTTGAGGAAAGCGATCAGGGCGCGCTTGTCTTGATCGCTCAGCTCCGGGCTCGGTGCCGAACGCCTCTCGTCGGCGCTGAGGCCGTCCTGCTGGTTGAACTCGGCGGTGCCGAAGTAGTGGCCGCGGTTGACGACGAAGTCCTTGCACTTGCTCAGCTCCATCATCGGCCCTTCAGATTGGCGAAGCGCTGGCGCAGTTCGGCATCGCTGGCGCCTGCGGGCGCGGTGGCGAGGTCGTGCTTGAGCTTGATCAGGAACTCTGCCGGTCTTGCCGACGTGCGCCGCCTTGTCGCCGAGGTCGTCGCTCTCGGCGCGCAGCTTCAGGTTGGCGAGCAGTCCGACCGGGACGCCCTTGCGGGATCGGGCCGAGGACGATGTCCTCGCCGCCGCCGACGAGCCACGGCAGCCAGCGGTGCAGCGTGCCCCGGAGCGGCTGCAGCGCTTCCGGAACGAAGCCGGTCGGCACGGTGACGCGCGCTCCGCTCGGTCGTGCGGTCGATCGTCCCTCGGCAGCTTGGCGCCGAGCACCGAGTCGCGCTCGCGCTTGGCCGGCCAGAGCATCTGCTCGATCGAGGCGTCGAAGACCTTCATCCGCGCCGTCGACCGACGGGTCTGCCGTCGAACGGGCCGACGCGTGTTGTTGAGCAGGAACGGCGCCGTCGACCAGAGGCTGATCAGCGACGGCACGCGCGTGTAGCCGCGCCCGCCGGCCGGCATCTGATACGGCATCGGCTCGCCGGTGAACGGGTCGTGCAGCGTCACCGTGCCGACCGACGGCAGCTCTTGTACGACTGCGACGAGAAGTTGTCCCAGATGTTGCCGGCGAGCGCGTTGGTCGCGAGCGGGCTGCAGGCGTTGGTGCGCAGCAGCGTCACCGGGACGCGGGCGTCGGTCGAGAGGTAGTTGTCGTCGAGGAAGTCGGGCGCCTGGACGACCTTGCGTCATCTGCTCCTTGAACTCGTCGGTCTGCGTCCAGCTTCCAGTAGTTCTTGAAGCAGTCGAGGTAGCCCGCGCCCTGCGCACGCACGCCGGAGTCGAGCGCCGGCGGCGGCGGCGGCGCCTTGCTCGAGTGGCAGCGCGCGCAGGTGTCGGCGAAGACGACCTTGCCGCGCTCGACGCGTCGCCGCGTCGTCGCTCAGGTACTGCGCGCCGCCGGGCGCGTCTTTCAGGCGATCGGGCTGCGCCGCCTTCAGGAAGAAGAGCGCGGTGTGCGGCGTACCCGCCTCGGTCGCCTGCCAGTAGCCCGAGTTCTTCTGCGCGTCGGCGATCCTGATCGGCGAGATGTCCTTGCCGCCGACCACCGGGTTGAAGTGGAGCAGCCACTCCTCGCTGAACAGGCCGATGTTGAGATAGACGCGGTTGAGCGCGCCGAGCAGGCCCGACCGAATCGGCGCCGTCCTTCAGCACGTGCATCGTCGCGGACGGTCGCGTCGGCCTTGAGAAGTAGTCGAGCAGCGGGCCGCTGGTGACGAAATCGTTGAACTGCTTGTTGTCGAGCTCGCCGCCGGCGAGCTTCGCTGCCGAGACGCTTGGCCATCCCGAGGCGCGGCCATGAACGAGTAGACCGCGTTCATCGGTGCGCGGGTTGTTGATGCCGTCGGTCGAGACCAGCGAGGTGTCCATGCTGCCCGGGCGATAGGTGTGGGCGAGCTGGTACATGTAGTTCGTGCGGCCCTCGGGCTTGTTCGAGTTGTAGATGAAGAGCCGGTCGACCCACATGTATTGCGCGCCCACCGACGAGCTCGAGGTTCGCGTAGGCTGGGATGCGCCGGATCGGCGGGCGGATTGATCGGGCTCGGGCCGACATGGCAGAAGCCGCACGACATGCCGACGCGGTACGGCCGCACCAGGTCCTTGCCGGTTGTAGTAGCTCGGGTCGGTGTAGTAGCGCTCGGGGTCCCAGGCCTTCGCGCGCCTTCTCGTCGAACGCCGGGTTCGGGAACAGGCGCAGGCCGACGATGCCGCTGGCGTAGCCGTAGAACGATCCGACCGGCTGCGTCGTGCCGTCGCCGAGCGGCTTGCCGCGCGAGCCGATGACGACGCCGGGATACTTCGACTCGTCCTCGAACGGATCGGCGGCGCAGCCCTTGAGCGCGAACGTCGAGCCAGAGACCGCGCCGGTTCGGATCGGCGCTGGCCGCCTTGCTCGAAGCACGGCTCGTTGACGAGGCCGAAGTAGTCCCAGCGCGAGTCGCGCGTTGTAGCCGAGGCTCGGGTGCGAGCTCGACCACCTTCAGCAGGTCGAAGGCGCCGAAGGTGTAGTCGGTCATGCTGGTCCAGAAGCGGTCGTTGCCGCCGCTCCAGACGATCCACATGTTGCGCCCGGCGATCTCCGTCGGATCGAGCTTGACGGCGCCGTCCATGTCGTGGAAGTAGTCGTCGGCCGAGTGCTTGAACGACGCGCCGTCGCGGCCGGCCAGCTTGGCTTCGTCGAGGACCGCGCCGGGCCGCGGCCCGTCGCTGCAGCCCGCGAGAATCAGACGCGCCGAGCAACCACGCCGCCGCGTGCCAACGATGCAGGACCATGGACAACCCCTTCATTGCTTTTGTGTCGGGAAGGATGCCAGTGCGCAGGCCAGGGCGCAAGGCGCTCATGCGGAGGGCCGGCTCGATCCGGGTGTCGCCGTCGCAGTGGACGGCGTAGAGCAGGCCGAGCGGGTTGCCGTGCTCGGCGAGGAACTCGCGCCGCAGGGCGAGGAACACGTCGCCGAGCGTCGGCGCCGTCGAGGAAGCGCTCGAAGAAGCGCCTGCCCCACTCGGCCGCGAACAGGGCCGGCGTCTTGCACTGCGTGCCGACGACGCCGCGCGCGCCCTTGGCCATGAAGTACGGAACGAAGCCGTCGTAGAACGCCGGCGACAGCTCAGCCGACTCGCAGGCGTTGATGAAGACGAGCGGCTTGCCGCGCAGGAGGCGTCGACGTCGGCGCGTCGAGCGTCGAGATCGGCGAGGCGTGATCGCGGCGTCGGTGAGGACGAGCGCCGACGCGCCCCGGGTCGGCGATCCCCGAGGTCTCGGCGTGGCAGTAGAAGTAGAGGATCTGGTCGTCGGTCGCCGTCGCTGGCGAGCGCGTGGACGACGATCGGCGCTGGTCGAGCGCGAGGTCACGCCGATGCGCTTGCGCGTCGCCGTCGCCTTCGACCCAGTACGCCTGCTGGTCGGCGACGACGCTGATGCCGAGCTGGGCGTCGATGCCGCTGTTGACGTTGACGCTGACGGCGAGCGCGGCTGGTCGCTCGAGATCGCGCTGTCGGTGACCGTCAGCGTCGGTCTGCAGCGGGATCTCCTCGATCGACGTGGCGCATGCCGATGAACAGGTCCCAGTCGAGCTTCGCGCCGGCCGAGGCGTCGCCGACGTAGAGCAGGCCCCACGGGATCGGCGCGCTTTCGGCGACGACCTGCAGCTTGAGCCGCTTGGCCGGGTCGCTCGCCGCGCTCGCGCAGATAGTCGCCGACCGACTTCGAGTCGGCCCCGGCCGCCGGGGCCGAAGAACACCTTGCTGGAACAGCAGCGCGCCGGCGCGCGCCATCGTCGTCAGCGCGAAGTCGCGGTCGACATCGGCGATGTCGATGCCGGTCTGGAACACGTACGCGCCGCTCGTCGTCCTGGTGCATGACGACCTTCATCAGCTCGCGTCGCAGCGGCGTCGATCGCGCTGGCGAGGTACGGCCGGCTGCAGCGGCAGGCGGGCGCGCGCGGCGACTGCGCCCCAGACGACGCAGTCGTAGCCGCCGTTGCCGAGCGGCGAGCGACAGGCCGACGTCGCGCGGCCGCAGCGACGCTTGCGGCCGACGGCGGCCGGCCGCGCGCGGTCGTCTCGACCGGCACCGGCCGCGCTGCGCCGACGACGAAGGTGATGACGATGTTCTGCAGGAAGTTGCCGTCCTTGTGCAAGCGTCGCGGTGAGCGTCGAGGCGCCGTCGTGCAGCGGCGAGATGTCGAAGCGCGCCTTGTTGCGCGACTTGCCCGAGCGCGGCACGCGCAGCGGCCGCGATGCGGTCGGCGATCTCGAAGTCGCCGCTGTCGAGCTGCACCGTCACCGCGACCTCGTCGACGCCCGGCCGGGAAGAGCGAGGCGTCGGCGAAGGGCGCGCGTCGCCAGCGCCTCGGCGTGCTGCGGCGATGTCGACGTCGAGGGCGAGCGTGTACCACTGCCGCGTGCTGCGAGCGCCTGCGTCGCGCGGCTGGTCCTCGAGCGCGACGTTGACCCAGCGCTGCAGGCGTCGGGCGCCGGCTCCGGCGGGCCGGGCGCGCTCCGGCTCGCCGGCGGACGGACGCTGGCGCGCGCGGCGGATCATCGCTTGCGTCGACTCGCGTGCCGCGGAGCGGATCCGCGCCGCGCGGAACTGCGGCAGGCTGCCGTTAGCATGCCGCGGACCTGCGTCTGCGCCTGCGCCGCGGCAGCGGCGGCGCTGGCGTCGCTGCGCCGCCGCCGAGCAGGCCGCCGCGCGTCGGCGGCGACCGCGCCGGCCCGGCGGCCACCGCCGCCTCGCCGGCGACAGCGTGCCTGCAGGGCGGCAGCGGTGGCGACGACAGCACCGCGGCCCAGAACGCATGCGCGACCTCGGGATGGGCGATGTCGCTGTGCGCGCCCGACGCGCCGCCGCCGTTCTTGATGATCGTCGCTCGACTCGAGGTTGTAGATCGTCCCGGCCTGGAAGCCGTAGGCGAAGGTCGCCGCCGCGCATCGGCATGTCCACCGCGCCGCCTCGCGCCCTGGATGCCGAACGAGCCGATGCCGCCGTAGGCCGGCAAGCTCGTTGCCGAGGACGAGCTGGCTGCCTGCACCTGCGCGCCGAGCGGATAGAAGCGGCCGACGGCGGTGTCGTGCGACGAGCGCGTCGTCACGATCGGGCCGCGCACGAGCCCGTGCTTGACGATGCGGTGGAAGTAGCCCGCCGTGCCCGGCGGCGTACGGGATGTCGCCGGCGTACGACCAGAGCGAGAGCGCGCCCTGGACCGAGGAAGAGCGAGTCGACCGGCCGCGGCAGCGTCGGGCCCGCCCGCCGCGCCGGCGACCGTCGCCGAGACGACGATGCAGCCGAAGCTGTGGCCCATCAGGTGGAAGCGCGCTCGCGGCGCCGCGCTCTGCAGGCGCGCGAGCAGCTCGTGCGCGCCGCTTTCGCCGAACGCGCGCGCGCGGTCCTTCATCTTCCAGAACGAGAGCTGGCGCAGCGGCGAGAGGAAGAGGCCGCTCAGGTGTCGCCGATGCCGAGCAGCTGCGTCGCCGGCTTGCGCCGCGCCGGCGCTTGCTCTGGGCGATGATCGCCGCCGGATCGAAGCCGTCCTGGTCGGCACCCGGCGGCGCGGCGCTGCCGCGCGCGTCGAGGCCCGACTCGGCGAAGAGCGCGGCGTAGGCATCGAGCAGCGGCGGCGAAGGCGCGGCGGCGTTCGCCTCGTTCGGCGCCGCGTGCAGGATCGTGCGGATCGCCGTTCGCGCGCGCGCGGCGTGTCGGCGATGCGGCTGCGGCCCAGGCATCGACGTCTCCAGCAGACGCTGCGCCGCCACTGCCGCCTGCGGAGCAGCACGCGCCGACCGCCGACCGGCGGACCTTCTCGTCGCCGAAGGGCTGGCTCGGCCAGTGCAGGCCGATGATCAGCGGCGCGAAGCCGCCCGGGCTGCCTCGCGCCGCCGCGATATCGGCCGCTGCGCCGCCACTGGCGCCGATCCAGCGGTCGTAACTGCGCGATCGCCGCCGGCACGTCGCCTTGCCAGCCGTGGCTGGTGAAGATGACGTCGCTGACCGGCGCGGGTCGGGTCGGCGACGCGCTGCGATCAGCGTCTCGCTCAGGAACGTTGCCGTCGGGCTCGGGCCGCTCGTTGCCGTTCTCGTCGAAGATCACGAGCGCGTAGCTGAGATCGGTTCCCGAAATGGCGCGAACTGGCATGGCAGCCTCCGGATCGATGACGTGATCAAGGCTCCACTCGTTGAGGCGGCGCTCGTAAATCGTGCCGGCACGCGACGTCCGCACGATGGAGGATGCGGGCGGCCGGCGCGACCGTTCGACCCCATGCTCCTGCAGCCTGTCGCGCGCGCGGTTGACCCGGCGCGCGGCGACATCCGGACACTCGTGTCTTCGTCTTCCTGTCGCCTATCTCGATCACGCGTACCCCCTCATGAAAATGTCCATCGCCGTCACCGGCGCGTTGTGCGCCGCCGCTGTCTCCACCGCCGCCATCGCCGCCAAGCCGACGACGCGCAACCGCGCCGAGATCCCGGCCGAGTTCCGCTGGGACTTCTCGGCGATCTACCCGAGCTGGGACGCGTGGGAAGCGGGAATGAAGGAGATGGACGCGCAGCATGGACGCGTTCGCGCAGCTGCAAGGGCACGCTGGCGCAGGGCCCGGCGCAGCTGCTCAAGGCCTACCAGGCCGTTCGACGAGATCGGCAAGCTGCAGTACCGGCTCTACCGCTACCCGCAGCTGCAGCGCGACGTCGACACCCGCGACCAGGCGGTCGCCGGCCGCTTCCAGCGCATCGAGCGCGGTGTTCGCCAAGTTCGAGACCGCGACGGCGTGGTTCACGCCCGAGCTGCTGAAGATTCCGAAGGCGACGGTGACAGGCTGGATCGCGCAGACGCCGGCGCTCGCGCCGTACCGCTTCCCGATCCTCGACAGCCTACCGGCAGCAGGCGCACGTGCTCGACGACAAGGGCGAGCGGCTGCTCTCGCTCGCCGAGCCAGTTCAACGACCGCGCCGCGCGACGATCTACCAGGAGCTCAGCACCTCCGACATCAAGTTCCCGACGCTCGCGCCTGGCCGACGGCAGCGAGCGTCGTCCTCAGCCCGGGCAACTACGCCGCGCTGCTCGAGAAGAACCGCGAACCAGGCCGAGCGCGGCCGGGCCGCGGCGGCGCACGTCGGCACCTACGGCGCGACCGCGCAACACCTACGCCGCGATCTACAACGGCATCGCTGCAGCGCGACTGGTTCCTCGCGCAGGCGCGCAACTTCGACGACCACGCTCGACGCCGCGCTCGACGGCAACGCGATCCCGCGCGCCGGTCGTCGAGACGCTGATCGACGCGACGCGCGCCGGCGCCGCGCCGTTCCAGCGCTACGCGCGCCTGCGCCAGAAGCTGCTCGGCCTGCCGAGCTACCACCTCTACGACGCGCTTCATGCCGATCTACCAGCAGCGACAAGAGCCTATCCGTACGAGCAGGCGCGCGAGCTCGCGCTGGCAGTCGGTGGCGCCGCTCGGCGACGACTACGTGCAGCAGCTACAAGCGCTTCGTCTCCGGGCGGCCGGATCGACGTCTACGAGAACGAAGGCAAGCGCAGCGGCGCCTACAGCGCCGGCGTCTACGGCGTCGGCCCGTACCTGCTGATGAACTACAACGACACGCTCGACGCCGCGTTCACGCTCGCGCACGAGGCCGGGCACGCGATGCACACGGTGCTGTCGTACGAGAGCCAGCCCGTTCGTCACCTCCGACTACACGATCTTCGTCGCCGAGGTCGCGTCGACCACCAACGAGCGCTTCCTGCTCGAGCAGCTGCTCAAGCAGACCAGCGATCCGAAGGAGCGCTTCCTGCTGCTGCAGCATGCGGTCGATTCGATCGTCGGCACGTTCTACACGCAGGTGCTGTTCGCCGACTTCGAGCTGCGCGCGCACCGCCTGGTCGAGCAGGGCGAGCCGCTGACCACCGAGGTGCTCAACAAGCTCTACGCCGGCCTGCTCGAGGAGTACTGGGGCGACGCGCTGACGGTCGACGACTTCTACAAGTTCACCTGGGCGCGGATCTCGCACTTCTTCCAGCACGCCGTACTACGTCTACCAGTACGCGACCTGCTTCGCCTCGTCGGCGCAGCTCTACGACGCGATGACGACCGGCGCGCCCGAGTCGCGCAAGGCGGCGACCGAGCGCTACCTGACGCTGCTTGAAGAGCGGCGGCAACGACCATCCGATGACGCAGCTGCAAGAAGGCCGGCGTCGACCTGACGCAGCGGGCGACGATCCAGGCGGTGATCGAGCCAGATGGACCGGCTGGTGTCGCAGATGGAGAGCGAGGCGGCGAAGATTTTCCTAGCGGGCCGGCGCGCCGACCACCGTGCGCCGTGCCTTAGCATGGCCGAGATGCCGTCCGGCCGTTGCCGCGCATCCTCTCGTTGCGCTCGACGCCGACCACGGCTGGACGCGCGCGCCGCAGTGCCGTCGTCGTCGCGCCTCGCGGCGGCGGCTTCGCGGTCGCGGCGCCGGCCGAAGCTCCGGCCGATGCTGCCGCCAGCGCCACGATCGATGCCGTCCTCGGCGTGTGGACCCACGCCTACGCCTCGTTCGGACAGCCCAAGTACCCGCGCGGCTTTCGATCCACTTCGACTCCACGGTCAACCCGGCCGCGCCCAAGGGCGGGACGCTCTACCTGCGCAATCCCAGCACCGGCGCGGCAGCTTCGACACCAGGTTCAACTACTTCACCATCCAAGGGCGATGCGCCGGCCGGCATGGCCATCTTCATGCTCGAGCCGCTGGCCGTGCTCGGCGGCCGACGAGCCGCAGACGATGTACGGCCTGCTCGCCAGGAGATGCTGATCGCGCCCGACAAGTCGGCGGTGACGTTTCGGATCCGATCCCGCAGGCGCGCTTCTAGCAACGGCGATCCGGTGACCGCGGCCGACGTGAAGTACAGCTTCGACTCGCTGTCGGGCAAGCAGGCGTCGCCCACGTACCAGCACGGCGCTCGTCGGGCGTCGAGCGCGCCGTCGTGCTCGACGCGCGCACGATCCGCTTCGACCTGCGCCGAGCGCTGCAGCGACACGCGTGTTCACGCGTCGGCGCGCGCTGCAAGGTCTTCTCGCCGAAGTGGGCGATCGGAGCCCGACGGCAAGCCACGCCGCTTCGACCAGATCGTCACCGAGTACCCGATCACGAGCCGGCCCGTACACCATCGCCGTCGGCGGATTCGGGCCGGCGCATCGAGTTCAAGCGCAACCCGCACTACTGGGCGCGCGACCTGCCGGTGCGGCGCGGCTTCTTCAACTTCGACCGCGTCGTCTACCGCTATCTACCAGGACAACGACGTTGCCGACGCGAGGCCTTCAAGGCCGGCGAGTTCGACCTCGTGCAAGGAGTACAGCGCGCGCGTCTGGGTGCGCCAGCACACGGGGCCGAAGTGGGACGACGGCCGGATCGTGAAGGACGCCGTTTCCGACCGGCACCGGTCAGGGCCTGCAGTCGTACCAGCTCAATCTGCGCCTGCCGATGTTCCAGGATCAGCCGGGTGCGCGAGGCGCTGGACCTGACCTACGACTTCGAGATGACGATCAACCGCTATCAGCCTGTACACGCGCGCCGACAGCATGTTCAACAACTCCGACTTCGCGGCCGAGGGCCTGCCGTCGGCGGGCGAGCTGAAGCTTGCTCGAGCCGTATCCGCAAGGAGCTGCCGCCAGGAGGTGTTCGGCCCGGCCGCACGTCGCGCCGCGCGACCAACGGCGATCCGAAGCTGCTGCGCCAGCAACCTGCTCAAGGCGCGCGACCTGCTCGCCGCCGGCCGGCTGGAAGCTCGCCGCCGACGGCCGGCTGCGCAACGCCCAGGGCGAGCCGTTCGAGGTCGAGTACCTGATCGCCGGCGACCGCGGCAACGACCTCCGCCCGGATGGCGCCGCAACTTCGAGAAGCTCGGCACCACGCTGCAAGCTGCGCAACGTCGACTTCGCGCTGCTTCGGCCGTCGCCTCGAGGAATACGACTTCGACGATGGTGACGATCGTCGAAGGCGCGTTCAGCGCTGCCGGCGCCGGGCGATCTCATCACCAGCTACGGCAGCAAGGCCGCCGACGAGAAGGGCAACAACAACTTTCGCGGCGTCAAGAGCGCCGGCGGTCGACCACCTGCTCGAGGCGATGACCAACGCGACCCGGCTGGACGAGCTCCGCGATGCCTGCGCGCGCGCTCGACCGGGTCGTGATGTGGAACCACTGGCAGGTGCCCGAGCTGTACTTCCGACTACGAGCGCGACGTCGTACTGGGACAAGTTCGGCATTCCGGCGGTGCGCCGCAGTACTTCACGGCCGACCTGCCGCCCGACGTCGACACGCAGCTCGGCCTGGCCGATCACGACGTGGTGGATCAAGGACCCGACCAAGCGCTGAGCGCCGGCCGCTCACCGATCGACCCGCGATGCTGAGCTACATCCTCAAGCGCCTGCTGCTGATGGTGCCGACCCTGCTCGGGCGCGCTGACGGTCACCTTCGTCGTCATCCAGTTCGTCCCCGGCGGCCCGGTCGAGCAGCTGATGGCCGAGGCGCGCGCCGGCCAGGGCGAGGGCGGCGGCTACAAGGCGCGGCGCGACAGCGACGCCAAGCAGATCGCCGAGCTGAAGAAGCTCTACGGCTTCGACAAGCCGGCGCATGTGCGCTACGTCGAGATGCTCGCGCAACTTCGCTGCGCTTCGACCTCGGCCGCAGCTTCCTGCAGAACAAGGACGTCTGGACGCTGATCAAGGAGAAGCTCGCCGGTCTCGATCAGCCTGGGCCTGTGGACCTTCCTGCTCTCGTACCTGATCTCGATCCCGCTCGGCATCCATGAAGGCGATGTACGAAGGCTCGCGCTTCGACGCCCTGAGCGACGCTGGTGGTCCTGATCGCTAGCAATACGTAACTGAACGAAGTATAC
>ERZ1370068.11274-contig-9901_pt1 | contig 27555 bp, 30 predicted proteins | sample MGYA00561227_ERZ1370068 | MGnify/ENA primary metagenome ERZ1370068 (study PRJEB38410, sample SAMEA6850437) | metagenome | study: Metagenomic assessment of the ecological functions of the soil: analysis of the soil microbiota associated with the...
GATATTACTTCGTTCAGTTACGTATTGCTGGCCTGGAGGCGAACCCGCCCGCCGGATCCGCGCGGGCAATGATCTGATCGTCCGTCCGACCTCGCCGCTCGCGTAGGCTTTCCGGCACGACATAGTACCGACCCGGCAGCCGAAATCTCGGAACTGTCATCGACCCTCGACTCCGGTGGCTGCCGTCCTCAACCCGGACGCGATGTCGGAGGAGGCGGACCGGCTGCGCGAGGAGGCAGGCGACCCCGGCCTGTGGGGCTGACCAGGAGCGGGCAGCAGGCCGTGACCCGGCGGCTGTCCTACCTGGAGGGAGCTGGCTCGGCTGGACAAGCTGCGCCGGCGGCTCGACGACACCAGGCTCATGTTCGAGCTGGCCGAGAGCGAGAACGACGAGCCCACCAGGCAGGAGGCGGCGGCGCGAGCTGCGCCGCGCTGCGGAGCCGAGATCGACCAGCTGGAGATGCAGGACGCTGCTGAGCGGCGGGAGTACGACTCGCGGGAGGCGCTGATCACGATCAACGCCCAGGCGTGGCGGCGCGGACGCGGCCGACTGGGCGGAGGACCTGCAGCGCATCTACCTGCGCTGGGCGGAGCGGCACGGCTACCCGACCGAGGTCTACGACACCTCCTACGCCGAAGAGGCCGGGATCAAGTCGACCACGTTCGCGGTCAACGCGCCCTTACGCCTACGGGACGCTGCGCGGCGAGCACGGCACGCACCGGATGGTCCGCATCTCCAAGTACGACAACCAGGGCCGCCGCCAGACCTCGTTCGTCGGCGTGGACGTGATCCCGGTGGTGGAGCAGGCCGACCACATCGACATCCCCGAGGACGAGATCGCGGGTCGACGTGTACCGGTCGAGCGGGCCGGGCGGCCAGGGCGTGAACACCACCGACTCCGCGGTCCGCATCACCCACCTGCCCACCGGGATCGTGGTCTCCTGCCAGAACGAGCGCAGCCAGATCCAGAACCGGGCGCAGCGCGATGGCCGTGCTGCAGGCCAAGCTGCTCGAGCGCAAGCGGCAGAGCAGGAGGCCGAAGCATGGCGAAGCTGCGCGGCGACGGCGGCCGCAGCTGGGGGACCCAGATCCGCAACTACGTGCTGCACCCCTACCAGAACGTCAAGGACGTGCGGACCGGGCTGGAGACCGAGCAACACCGTCGCGGTGCTGGACGGCGAGATCGACGAGTTCATCGACGCCGAGATCCGCTGGCTGCGCAGCCAGGATGAGCCGCCGGCAGCCCGGGCTACCTGGCCGTCACTGGAGCCAGCTGCAGGGCCAGGCAGGAGCAGCAGCGCGAGGCAGCGCGGCCATGATCAGCTGGCACGCTCAGCCCCGGCGAGTGGCGGTGGACCTGAGCCCGGGCAGCTCGGCAGGCGGGGCAGCGGCCCTCCACCACCGGCCCAGCGCACTGTGCGCAGATCAGGTGTTCGCAGCTCATCTGGAACCCTTCCGGCTGGCGCGCGTCCGGCGTCAGTTACCGCGATGTAAGGTCTTAGCTGCCAGTTTCCCTCCTAGACTGTCGTCTGGCCAGACCGGGTTACCCGCATGATCAGCCCGGAGGCTGGCGGCGGTCACCGGGTCCATCGCGGCCGCCACGTCCGTATCGCTCGAGCGCTGTGATGGGCTCTGTGATCCACTTCGACAACGTCACCAAGACGTACCCGAACCAGAACCGGCCCGCCCTGGAGAACGTCAACATCGACGTCGAGAAGGGCGAGTTCGTCTTCCTGGTCGGCCCGTCCGGTTCGGGCAAGTCGACCTTCCTGCGGCTGGTCCTGCAGGAGGAGCGGCCCACCGACGGCCGGATCTACGTGGCCGGCAAGGACCTCGCCCGACTCACCAACTGGAAGGTGCCGTACCTGCGCCGCCGGATCGGCATGCGTGTTCCAGGACTTCCGGCTGCTGCCGAACAAGAACGTCTACCAGAACGTCGCGTTCGCGCTCGAGGTCATCGGCAAGCCCCGGCGGTTCATCCGCAAGGTCGTGCCCGAGGTGATCGACCTGGTCGGGCTGGAGGGCAAGCACGACCGGATGCCCGACGAGCTGTCCGGCGGCGAGCAGCAGCGGGTCGCGATGGCCCGGGCGTTCGTCAACCGGCCGATGATCCTGCTCGCCGACGAGCCGACCGGGAACATCGACCCGGCCACCTCGATCGGCATCATGAAGGTCCTCGACCGCATCAACCGGACCGGCACGACCGTGGTCGATGGCCACGCACGACGCGGCCATCGTGGACTCCATGCGCAAGCGGTCATCGAGCTCGAGTACGGCAAGGTCGTCCGTGACCAGTCACGCGGGGTATACGGCCAGGCCTACTGACCCGGTCAGTCAGCATTCCCGGCCGATAGCCACCGGACTACCGAGGGATCAGCCAGCATGCGTGCACAGTTCGTCTTCCAGGAGGTCTGGATCGGCCTGCGGCGGAACCTGACCATGACGATGGCGCTCATCGTGGTCGTGGCGATCAGCCTGTCGCTGCTCGGCACGGGCCTGCTGTTCGTCAAGCAGGTGGACAACACCAGGACCTACTGGCAGGGCAAGGTCCAGCTGTCCATCTACCTGTGCACCAGGACCAGCGTCAGCCCGCAGTGCCAGCAGAACGGCCCGGCCACCGCCGCCGAGCGGGCCGCAGATCGCAGAGCGACCTGAAGGCGCTGCCGCAGGTGGCAGGCGTCTACTACGAGTAACGCAGGCAGCAGGCCTACTCCGCAGTTCAGGCAGGACTTCTCGCGACGAGCCCGTCGCTCGTCGAACCCGGTCAGCAAGGCGACATCCCGGACTCGTTCCAGGTGAAGCTCAAGAACGCCCAGACCGACTTCAACATCGTGGCAGAGCGCGGTGGACGGCAGCGACCGGGGTGAGACCAGGTCGTCGACGACTCGTCGATCGCTGGACAAGTTCTACAAGCTGCTGGACGGGGCCAGGAACGCGGTGATCATCATCGCGATCATCCTGATCATCGCGGCGATCCTGCTGGTGGCCAACACGATCCGGCTGTCGGCCTTCAACCGGCGCCGGGAGACCGCCATCATGCGCCTGGTCGGCGCCTCGAACTTCTACGTTCAGCTGCCCTTCCTGGTCGAAGGGATGCATCGCGGGCCTGTTCGGCTGGGCTGATCGCGGCCGGCGCTGCTGGTTGCGGTCAAGTCGCTCGGGCTAGATACGCCTGCAGCAGTACTTCCCCTTCAACGTCACGCTTGAGCGCCGACCGACCTGATCGAGGTCATCGCTGCTCGCTATGGTCGATGGGTGTGGTCCTGTGCGGCGCCACGTCGCTTCCTCACGCTGCGGCGCTACCTGCGGGCGTGAGGGCCTCAACGACGCCAGGGCCGTGGCTGCCGAGCGCCGGACGCCGGAAGTTGATTGCCCGCAACCGCCGGGCGAGGCACGACTATCACATCGAGGATGTCTACGAGGCTGGACTCGTCCTCACCGGCACCGAGGTGAAATCGCTGCGTGCTGGGCGTGCGTCGCTCGACGGACAGGTTCGGCGCAGATCACCGACGGGGAGGTGTGGCTGCACGGCGTCCACATCCCGGAGTACGCACAGGGCACCTGGACCAACCATGAGCCGCGGCGGCCCCGTAAGCTGCTGCTGCACCGGAAGGAGATCGACAGGCTCGCCAGCGAGACCGCCGAGCGCGGCTTCACGCTGATCCCGCTCTCGCTGTACTTCTCGGGCGGGAAGGCCAAGGTCGAACTGGCGCTGGCCCGCGGCAAGCGGACCTACGACAAGCGCCAGGACCTGGCGCGGCGGGACGCGGCCAGGGAGGTGGAACGTGCCTTCCGGCGGCGAGGGTAGCGGAGAGGCAGGCCATGGCCTCCTACCGTAAGCAGGGCGCGCACGCGGCACGTCCCGCCGCCGCGCCCTTCATCGCCGTCAGCGCGCGTGCCGCAGGCCGGGGCCCCACGCAGCGAGCCGGTGGCGGACGGCAACCGGGGAGCGGCCGGAAGATGCGGAGGGTGAACGGCCTTCGCACCCGCACATCGCTGCCGAAGGTGATCGCGGCGGTGCTGGTGATCGGGTTCGGGGCGGTGGGTTTCGCCAGCGGGCTGTGGTCCACGCCGTCGGCCGAGCCCGCCGTGCAGGCGTTCCTGCTGGCCTGGCAGCAGCATCAGTACCGGGCGGCCGCCGAGCTGACCACGGGCAAGCCGGAGGTGGTGGCCGCCGCCCTGCAGGACGCCTACCTCCAGCTCGACGCGGCCGGCCTTCTTCGTCGCCATGGGCCCGATCAGCCAGCACGGGAACACCGCCCATGCGCAGTTCAGCGCCTCGGTCGACCTCGGCCAGGACGGCCCCCCTGGGACTACAACGGCAGCTTCGATCTGCGCCAGACCGGGTCGGGGTGGAAGGTCGTGTGGTCCCCCAGCGTGATCAACCCGGGCCTGCGCCCCGGCCTGCGGCTGGCGGTGGTGTCCAGCACCCCGCGCCGGGCGATGCTCGAGGACGCCGACGGTGACCCGCTGCAGGTGCCGTCGACCGCGTACGTGGCCGGGGTGCGGCCCGACCGCCTCAAACACCCGGAGGTCACCGCGGCCCGGCTCGGCCGGATCACCAAGCTCGACCCCAGTCAGCTGCTGGGCTTCATCCTGGCCGCGCCGAGATCCTCATTCCAGGAGCTGGTGGTGCTCCGCCCGTCCCAGTACAGCCGGATGGCCAGTAGCGCTGGCCAGGTCCCCGGCCTGATCATCAGGTCTGAGGACCTCCGGCTGTTCACCAGCATCGCCCCGGCCGTGGTCGGATCGGTGGGCACCGAGACCTCCAGCACCCTGCGTGATCAGGGCATCGCCTACCGCCCGGGCGCCACCGTGGGTCTTTCCGGGCTGCAGCGGACCCACCAGCGCGACCTGGCCGGGACACCCACCATCAAGGTGGTGACGGAGACGGCGGGCGGCCGCCAGGCGGCCGTCCTGCGCAGCTGGCCCGGGCAGGCCTCCCGGCCGGTGCGCACCACCATCGACTCCGGCCTGCAGATGGCGGCCGACACCGCCATGGAGTCGCTGCCGCAGTCGGCCGCGGCGGTCGCCATCCAGGCCTCGACCGGGCGGATCCTCACCGTGGCCCAGCACACCGCCGGGGGACACGCCCGCGATCGACCCGCTGGTAGAGCCGCTACCCGCCGGGCCCGGCGTTCACCATCGTCTCCACCGCGGCGCTGCTCGCGGGCGGCCTGAGCGGTGAACACGCCGGTCCCGTGCCACAGCGTGAACGACGTGGGCGGGCGCATCTTCACGAACGTCCCGCCGGAGCCGGGGCTCGGTGCGCGAAGCTAGCCTTCGCGGAGGATTTCGCGCATGCGTGCGGGACCGCGTTCAGCGGCCTGTCCCTGGCGGCTGAACGGGCGCGACCTGGCCGCCGCGGCGTCCGGTTTCGGGCTCGGCGCGCCCTGGCGGCTGCCGCTGCCGAGCTTCTCCGGATCCATGCGGACCCCCAGCGGCGTCGCGGCGGTCGCGGCGGGCACGATCGGCGAGGGCAGCGTCAAGGTGAGCCCGCTCGCCATGGCCATGATCGCGGCCCAGGTCGCCACCGGCACCTGGCACGAGCCGTCGCTGGTCGCCGGGCCGTACGGCGCCACCCAGGCCCCGAGGCGGGCGACCCCCGTTCAGCGCGGCCGACCTGGCCACGCTGCGGACGCTCATGCGAGGCCACCGTGCACAGCGGCGCGGCCACGGAGGCCGACCTCGGCCGGGCGGCAGGTCTACGGCCAGGTGGGCACCGTGTCCGTGCAGACCGGCAAGCATCCGGTCTGGGCCAGCTGGTTCGTCGGGTACCGCGGCGACGTGGCCATCGCCGTGCTCGAGCTCAGCCACTCACCCACCACGTCCGCGGCGCCGCTGGCCGCCCAGATCCTGGCCGCCGCCCCGTGAATGACCGGGCATGCGAATCACGCCGAGCGCAGCACACATCGCAGCGGGATCCGATGCGGCTCGGCCATCCGGCATATGCAGCCCATGCGGGACAGCCTCCAACAATGCTCACGGTCTCCCTGAGCACTCTTGGAGGTGGCGGGAATCGAACCCGCGTCCTTCGGTACATCACCAGGGCTTCTCCGGGCGCAGCCTGCCCTGCTTTCTCAGCCCCGGCGGTCCTGCAGGCCAGCCGCCGACGGGCTCAGTCGCTGTTAGTGTCCCGCTCAGCCCCGCGACCGGGCGGAGCGGTGGATCCTCCTAGCTGATGCCAGACACCGGGCCGGAGAGCGCTCCCGGGCTGACAGCCTCCTAACTCGCGGTCAGGCCGCGAGGGCGAGGGCAGTGCGCTTTACATTGGCACTTATTGAGTTGCGGTCACAGGATTTACGAGGTTATGTCCGCAGTCCTCGGCCCGCTTCCCTGGATCAACTACCGAAGTCGAAGCCTGTCACCCCCATGTTCAGTTTTGTCAGGTGAGCCCCGCGGGTCAGCGGCCGCAGCCTTCACCTCGTTCCACGCTACCGTGTCAACGCCATCGGGCCAACACCGATTCCCGGGCCGGGCGACGCTCTAGGCTGGTGAGCCGGTTACCCGGCCCGCCGGGGCGTGGCTATACCAGGCGGCACTGGGGCGGGCGAGCAGGGCGATCCGGTCGTGGTGGGCGAAGGCGCGCTCGCACAGGGCCTGCGCGGCCGCGCCGCAATCAGTGCAGGATGGCGCCGCCGGTGGTGCTCGGCACCACCACGTTGACGCAGCCGTTCCCGGAGCGGCCGTAGCTGCCGGGGTCGGTCGCGGCCCACACGCCGACGCCGCCGAGCAGGACCACCAGCGCCGCGCCCGCCGCGGCGAAGACCCGTTTCTGCCGTCGCGTGAGCGATTCCCCGAGCCGGTTCGGCTGGCGCCCTCCATGACGACCCAGCTTAAGGCGCCTGCGTCGGCGGCCGCTGACCCGGCCGCGTTCACTGGGGGTGGCGGGAGCAGAATCGTCCATCGGAGGCCGGGCCATTGTGCCTGGCGGGAGGGAAGGAGTCCAATGAGGCATGGCTGATGCGCCACGTGAGGGGGACGGGGCGGTGGCTGACCCCCGGGCGAGGGTCCCTGGCCCCGGCTGGAAGCGCCACTTCTGAGCGGGGCCTGAGCTCTGTTCCGGATCATCGTGATCATCCCCGGTGATCGCTGCTGCTGCTCTCCGCCCTGGCATCGTTCGTCTACGGGACCGACGATGTTCATCAGATCGGTGACCAGCTTCGTGCAGAAACCCGAGCTGACCAGCCGCAACCTCGGCTTCCTCCTGCTCCTGACCGACCTGTTCCTGGTGGGCGCGACCCTCATGATCGCGGCCTTCGGCTTCTACGAGCTGTTCATCGGCCGGATTGACGCCAACGGCCTGGGCATGCGGCTGCCCGGCTGGCTCAAGATGGACGACCTGAACGACCTCAAGGCCAGGGTCATCCACGATGATCATCCTGGTGGCGGCGGTCACCTTCACGGACGTGGCGGTGGAATCCAAGGCCGGGCTGGACACGCTCTACCTCGGCACCGGGGTCGCGGTGGTGATCGCGGCGCTCACGGCGTTCCTGCGCTTCGGCAAGTAACCGCCGGACCGTTAGCCGCGGCGGCCGGACAAGTGGCTTAGCACCTCCCGGCCCGTCTGCCGCTCCGGGACGGGGCCGAGCCAGCGTTCCAGCCAGCCGAACTGCTCGGCCAGCACGTGCAGGACCGATTCCCGGGCCAGGTAGGCGTGGCTCTCGTGCGGGAGCACCACCAGCCGGGCCGTGCCGCCGTTGCCGCGGATGGCGTCGAACAGCCGCTGCGACTGGATCGGGTAGGTGCCCGAGTTGGCGTCCTGCGCGCCGTGGATGAGCAGCAGCGGCGCGGCTGATCTGGTCGGCGTACCGGAACGGCGAGACCTGGTCGTAGACCGTCGAGCGCCTCCCAGAAGCTGCGCCGCTCGGTCTGGAAGCCGAACGGGGTCAGCGTCCGGTTGTAGGCCCCGCTGCGGGCGATGCCCGCCGCGAACAGGTCGGTGTGCGCGAGCAGGTTGGCGGTCATGAAGCCGCCGTAGCTGTGGCTACGCGACCACGACCCGGTCCGGGTCGATGATCCCCGCCTCGTCCAGGGCCCGGATGTGGGCCCGGGCGGCGGCGGTGATCTGCTCCAGGTAGGTGTCGTTCATGGTTTCCGGGTCGCCGATCACCGGCATGGTCGCGTCCGCCAGCACCGCGTACCCGCGCAGGACGAAGGCGACCGGCCCCAGCGCGGTCAGCCGGGTGAACTCGCTGACGCTGCCCCGGACCTGGTATACCGTGTCGGCGCTGCCGAAGTCGAACGGGTAGGCCCACAGCAGCAGCGGCAGCCGCCCGTCCCGGGCGGGGTCATGGCCGGGCGGGAGGTGGAGGATCCCGGACAGGGTCACGCCGTCGCCACGGTCGTGCGTGAGGAGGTGCCGGGCGATCGGCGTCAGCTGCGGATGCGGGTCGGGCCAGGCGGTCAGCGGCCGCGAGCGCGAGCCGCTGAGCGTGGCGGCGACCAGGTTCGGCGGCTCGGTGGGGCTCTCGTGCCAGAGCACGACCTCGGGCTCGCTGGCGCCGGTGAAACCCAGCACATGCTCAACGGATCCCGGCGGGCTCTCGTGCAGCCGGGTGGCCGCCAGCGTGGTGAGATCGAAGCGGTCGAAGAAGGGCCGGTCCCCGTCCGGGTGGCTCCGTCGCCGCGGCAGGTAGATGGCGGCGCCGTCGCCCAGCACGGTGCGGGCGCCGTCCGGGCGGAGCGCCAGCAGCGGCGAGCCGGGGTCGCCGTAGGAGTCGTCGATGGACAGGTCGAATATCACCCGGGCCTGGTCCGGCTCGGCCAGGTCCAGCAGCCAGGTGGTCAGCCACCGCCGGTCGCGGTCATGCTCGGCCAGCAGCAGCCGGTTCGGCTCATCCAGGTCGTACCAGCCCAGGCAGCGGTGGCGGGTGTCGGTGACCTTGGCCGGCTCGCCGGTGAACGGCGCGCCGAGCCGGAAGATCCGGTCGCGGTGGTCGGCTGGCGCGACCGGGTCGCCGCCGTCCAGAGCCTCCGCCCACACCAGGCTGGCCGGTGCCCGCTCCTCCCAGCTGACCAGGCGCGGCCCGGTCGGCACGCCCTGCCGCGGCACCTCGTCGCTCACCGGCAGGTCGGCGACCACGGCGGCTCGGCTGTCCCGGCGGCGTCCCACACCTCGGCCCGCCGGGCGAACAGCTGCCACGGGACGCGGAACGAGAAGGGCCGCTGGAGCCGGTGGACGAGCAGGTGAGTCCCGTCGGGGGAATCGTTGAGGCCCTGGTACAGCCCGGGCGGTCCCAGCTCCTGGCGGGCGCCGGTGAGCGTAGGTCGACCCGGCACGGGACGGTGGTCGCCAGCGCCTCGAAGGTGTCCTCGTCGGTGGGAGTGCTCAGCAGGTCGGTGTAGGTGGCCATCTGCGAGTGCTTGCCGACGGTCTCATCGGTCTGCGGCTCGATCGGCGGCTCCGGCAGCGCCAGCGGCGCGTCCGGCGCGGCGAGCACCAGCAGCGACCGCCCGTCGCGCGACCACCGCACGGTGCCGCCGATGGCGCGACGTGTCCCCGCCCAGCACGTCGCGGACCGTCAGCCCGGGCACCGGCGCGCATTCGCCGGTGGCCGCGTCGGCCGTCCATAGCCCGACCCCGTCGGCGCGGTCGAGGCAGAACGCGAAGCGCGACCATCCGGCGCCCAGATGGGCGCGCCCACCTGTGATCCGGCGGGCAGGTCCAGCCGCGTCTCGGTGCCGTCGGCCGTCCGCACCACCGACAGGCCGGTCAGGCGGCGCATCCGGCGGCGGGCGCCGAGCACCGCGTCCACCCTGATCCCGGCCAGGGCCAGGTAGGGCCGGGCCAGCATGGCGATGGGGGATGTGTTTCGTGGTGCACCAGCGCCAGGAAGCGCCCGCCGGGCGCCAGGTAGGTGATCGGGGTCGGCGCGGCATCGATGATCGGCACGATGTCGGCGCCGGGCGTTGCGTACGGCACGGGTGGTCCTTCCAGCGCGGGCGGTGGGGTCAGTCCGGGGGCAACGGCACGGGGAGTCGAGCAGCCGGGCGAAACGGCGCAGGGACGATTGCAGGCCCCACCCGGCGATGGGGACGATCACGCGGCCCGCGAGGGCCGCCGATGGCGGGCGGAACGGGCAGCAGGAGGTGTTCGGTCCACCGGAACTCGCTGCCGGGCCCGTGCGGTGCGACCTCGAAGCCCCCGTCCCGCGGACGACCCGGCCGGTATGGCGAGCACGCACCGGCGCGGCGGGTCCCACTCGGTGATCACCATCCGGTCGGTGAAGCCGATCGGCCTGATGCCGGTCCGTCCGGTCACCTCGGCGCCCGTGCCGTGGCCGCCGCTCACCCGGGTCGCCCAGATCCACTCACGCTGGCGCGGCCAGTCGACCGCGGTCCGCCAGACGAGCCCCGGCTCGGCGGCCACGGCGACCTGGGCGGCGATCCGGAGCGACGTGGGCATGCCACCAGGCTACTGACGGCCGGGGTGTGCCTGCCCTAGGCCATGCCTAGCTTACCCGGGCCCCGGTGACCGCGAACCGCTCCACCGCCGCGACGTGGCCGCCGGTGTGCACCACGATGGTGACTCACCTGGCCGGGCGTGGCGTGGAACGGGACGCTGAACGACCACGGGCTGGCCTGGCCGCCACTACTGGCAGCAGAAGCTGCCCACCGGGCCGCTGGCGCCCAGCCGGTGGACCTCGGCCCGCAGGCTCTCGTCCACGCCGGTGATCTTCCCGCCGATCCGCACCGGCGAGGTGGCGATGCCGCCGTAGGCCGGGACGTCCAGGGTGAGGGTGGTGTCGTCGGTGCCGACCACCTCCCACGGCACGTTCCTGCCCGAGCCGTACTTCACCAGGTGGATGACGGCGGCGGCGCTGACGTGGCCATCCGGGCGGTGAAAGCCGACGGTCACGTGGGCGTCCCCGCCGCTCATGCCCAGCGCCGGCCACCTTGCCGATGCGGCTGAAGCCCAGGTACCCCTGCGTGAAGGCGAGGGCGGTGAGGCCGGGGTTCAGGTGCCAGGCCTGGTGCCCGCCCGAGGCGTAGCTGGCCTGCCAGGCCCTGTACCTCGGCCAGGCTCCCGAACGGGAACAGCGGCTGGTAGGCGAAGGGGGCCGGGGTGGCCGAGCCGGGCGCGGAGGTCGGTGGCCGACGCCTAGCGGCGAGGGGGTGGGCGAGGCCGTGGGTGACGCCGATGGCGGCCCGGCCGACGCGCAGCCAGCGGCCAGCAGCCCGGCGGCGGCGGCCGCGGCGAGCCGGATCATGAGCTTCATCTTCTCCCCGGAAGGCGGTGGCGGCGCGCTGCGCCGCCAGTCCCAGCGTCGGTCTGCTCAGCTCCGGGCCGTGAACGGGCAGGATGCGCGCGCCCAGCGCGGCCAGGTCACGCTTGGGGCGCGCCGCGCTGGGGCCATGGCCGCCGGAGTTCTGGACACCGCGCCGGGCGCGCATAGCCTTGACTGTATGGTCAGTCAAGCCCCGCCTGCTCCCCGCTCCCCTGTCGACCAGGCCGCGCTGGCCGCGTCGCTGCGCGCCGCTTCGGCCAGAGCCGGATGCTGCCCCGCACCGCCTACGTGGACCCGGCCGTGTTCGCCGTGGGAGCAGCGACATTTCTTCGGCGGCGGCTGGATGTGCGTGGGACGCAGCGACCAGATACCCGGGCCGGGCGACCAGCGGGCGGAGTCGGTCGGCCAGGGCAGCGTGCTGCTGGTCCGCGGCGACGACGGCGTGCGTGCGCGCGTTCGCGAACACGTGCCGCCACCGGGGCACGAGCTGCTGCCGTGCGGCGGGGCCACCCAGCAGAAGGTGATCATCTGCCCCTATCACTCCTGGACCTACACTCCTGGACGGGGCCTGCGGGCGGCGGCCGGGTTCAAGAACCAGCCCGGTTTCGCGGCCCGGCGAGTGGGGCCTGGCCGCAGCTGCCGGTTACCGAGTGGCACGGCCTGGTCTTCGTGGACGGCTCCGGCCGGCGCGCCGCCGCTGGCCGACGCCCTGGGCACGCTGGACGAGATCGGTCGCGCCCTACGAGCTGGAGCGGCTGGTGGTGGCCGGGCAGCACGACTACGAGACCACCGCGAACTGGAAGATTCTCACCGAGAACTACCACGAGTGCTACCACTGCCCGATCGATCCACCCCGAACTGTGCAAGGTGAGCCCGCCCAGGAGCGGCGCGAACTACGCCGGCCGCCGGCGACCTGGGTCGGCGGCTGGATGGACCTCCGCGACGGCATGGCCACCATGTCGCTGGACGGGCCAGCCACGGGGTGCCGTTGCGCGGGCTGGATGAGAAGGGGCTGCGGATCGTCATCTACGTGGCCATCTTCCCGAACCTGCTGGTGAGCCTGCATCCCGACTACGTGATGACGCACCGGCTGGTGCCGCTGGCCGCGGACCGGACCCGGATCGAGTGCACCTGGGCGTTCGCGCCGGAGGCGCTGGCGCGGCCGGGCTTCGACCCCGCCTACGCGGTCGAGTTCTGGGACATCACCAACCGGCAGGACTGGCACGCGTGCGAGTCGGTGCAGCGCGGCCTGAGCTCGCCGCACGCGACGCCGGGGCCGCTCCCGCCGGATGAGGACGCGGTCTACCAGTTCGTCACCATGGTCGCCCGCGGCTACCAGGGCCAGCCGGTCGTGGAACCTCGGGGTGCCGAGCCGAGGCGCTGGCACGCCGGTCCCTGCTCGCTGACCTCGGCGGGCATGCGTACTAGCGGGTACCGCTGTTGCATCAGGCGTCGGGGGGCCTGAACCGAGCGGAGGATGATCCCGTGACTGTGCATGACCTGCCCGTGAAGACCCTGAACGGCGAGCCTGGCTCGCTCGGCGACCCGCGCTCACCGCACGCTGCTCGTGGTCAACGTCGCCTCGAGATGCGGGCTGACCCCCAGTACGCCGGGCTCGGAGCGGCTGCACGAGCGCTACGCCGGGCGCGGGTTCGCCGTGGTGGGCTTCCCGTGCAACCAGTTCGGCGGGCAGGAGCCCGGCACCGCCGCGGAGATCGGCGAGTTCTGCTCGACCACGTACGGGGTCACCTTCCCGATGTTCGAGAAGATCGAGGTGAACGGGCCCGGCTTAGCACCCGGTCTACGCGGAGCTGACGGCGGTGCCCGGACGCCGGCGGCGAGGCTTACGACGTGCCAGTGGAACTTCGAGAAGTTCCTGGTCGGCCCGGACGGCACCGTGCTGGCCCGGTTCCGGCCCCAGGTCACCCCCGAGGACCCGGCGCTCATCGCCGCCATCGAGGCGAATCTCCCCGGCTGAGCTGGCAGCCCGCAACGGCGCTCCGGTTTACATGCCCTATCAGGGGCAGCGATCCGAGCCAATGATTGGTTTCGGCCTCAGGCGAGGGCGCGCGTGGCGTGCGCTTGACCATCTGGCCCGCGATGATCGCGCGCTGGACCTCGCTGGTGCCCTCCCAGATCCGCTCCACCCGCAGCTCGCGGTAGAAGCGCTCGGCCACGTTCTCGCGCATGTAGCCGCGGCCGCCGAAGACCTGCACCGCACGGTCGGCGACCCGCCCGGCCATCTCCGAGCAGTAGAGCTTGGCCATCGAGCACTGGGCGTGGGCGACCTTGACGTCGCCGCCGCGGTCGATGCCGCGGGCGGTCTCGTAGGCGAGCGACCGGGCGGCGAAGAGCTCCGTGAGGCTGTCCGCGAGCATGCCGGCTGACCAGCCCGAACTCGCTGATCGGGTGGCCGCCGACCTGCCGGGTGGCGGCGAACGCCGTCATCTCGTCGGTGAGGCGCTCCGCGGCGCCGAGGCAGCGGGCGGCGACCATCAGCCGCTCGAACCGGAACCACTCGTAGGCGAAGGTCATCCTGTCGCCCTCGCGCCCCGACCAGGTTCGGCGGCGGGCACGCCGGACGTCGGTGAAGGCGACGATCGGGTGGTGGTGGCTGATCGTGTGCGAGTACGCCGGGGTGCGGACCACGCTCACACCCGGGGCTCGGCAGGTCCACGAAGAACATGGCGTGCTCGCCGTCATGCGGGCCGCCCACCAGCTTGGCCTGGAAGAAGGCGAAGTCGGCGGTGTTGAACGAGGTGACGTGCCACTTGACGCCGTTGAGCAGGTAGCCGTCGCCGTCCCGGCGGGCGGTCGCCTCGATGGCCGCCGACGTCCGACCCCGCGTCCTCCTCGGTGATCGCGTAGCACTCCTCGCGCTCCCGCCGCGGACGGCTTAGCTTGGACGTAGCGATCGATCTGGTCGGGCGTGGCCACCGCGGCAGCCAGGACGGGGGAGTGGACGCCGCCCAGGCGAGCGCGTTGGTCACCCGTCCCACCTGCTCCTGGACCAGCACCTGCTGCAGGGTGGTGCACCCGCCGCCGCCGAGCTCCTTGGGCATGTTCGTCGGCGCAGATCCCCAGCTCGCGGGCCCGGCCGGCGTGCGCGGCGGCCAGGTCTGCGGGCAGCTCGCCCGCCCGCGAGCTCGGCCTGCTCCTCATACGGGATCACTTCGTCCGCGAACGCGCGGGCCCGCTGCTGGATCGCGAGATCGTCTTCCGTCAGCCCGTACATCGCGCTCCTGTACTCGGTCTTGACTGACTGTTCAGTTTATGCCAGCATCGGGCTCGTGCCAATGACCTCGCCGGGCCATCGGGCAGCGCCGACGCGGTGGTCGTCGGCGGCGGGACCATCGGCGCCTGGTGCGCCTACTTCCCGCGCCGCGCGGGCCTGACGCGGGTCGTGCTGATCGAGAAGGGCTTGCTCGGCCAGGGCGCGAGCAGCCGGGCCGCCTGAGCGTGGTCCGGATGCAGGGCGGCACCCCCACGGCGGTGCGCCTGGGCCAGTGGTCCCGCCGGCTTCTACCTTGGCCAGCGGGACGAGCTCGGCACCGACTCCGGCTTCGTCGCCCAGGGCTACCTGCTGCCCTGCTTCACCGAGGCCGACGTGGCCGCGGCCCGGGAGCGGCTGGTCATGCAGTCCTCGCTCGGGGTGCCGGTGCGCTGGCTCGACCCGGCGGAGGTGGACGCGGCCAACCCCACCCTGGCCCCGGGCCAGACCCTGGGCGGCACCTTCTGCGACGACGATGGCTACATCACCCCGCCGCGCAACGTCGGCCGCCTACGCGGTCGCCCTGGCCCTCAGCGGCGTCCGGGTGTGCGAGCAGATCCGGTTCACCGGCCTGGTGATGGCGGACGGCCGGCAGCCGGGTGGAGACGCCGCGCCGGGCCGGATCAGCGCGCCCGCTGGTCGGTGCTCACCGGCGGGCCGAAGCTCGCCGACGGTCGGGCGCGCTGGCCGGGATCAGGATCCCGGCGGGCGGCGCGCGGCACCAGGTCGCCGTCACCGAGCCGCACCCGGACCTGCGGCCCGACCGGGTGCCCATGGTGTTCGACCTGGCCGGCGGGTCTGTACTGGCGGCCCGGAGGAGGGCGGCCTGCTGTTCGGGATGAGCAACCCGGACGAGCAGCCCGGCGAGGAACGTCGACGGTGGACGAGGCCGTACCTGGCCGCGATGCGGGAGCGGCTCGCCGCGCTGGTGCCGGTCACCGCCGGGCTCGGCCTGCGCCAGACCTGGGCGGCGACCATCGACTACACGCCCGACCACCTGCCCGATCATCGGTCCGGCGCTCGGCCCGGACGGGCCGCTGGCCGGGGTCACCGTGGCCAGCGCCGGCGGGCACGGCATGATGTGGGGCCCGGCGGTGGCCCGGGTGGCCGCCGGACCTGGCGCTCACCGGCACCTCCGAGGTGCGTGGACCCCGGCCACGCTCGGCCTGGACCGGTTCGACGAGGCCGACCGCAGCCTAGCTGGCCGCGGACCCGATCGCCCTGCCGTTCCCGGAGCAGGCACCGCAGCAGGCGCTGGACCGAAGCTGACCACCTTCCCGAGAGTGACGGTGCACCGTGCCATGACCGACTCGACCGCGGCCACCCCGTTCCTGGCCGCCGCGGCGGCGGCGCCGACCTGGAGGATGGGGCCCGCTGGAGCGAGGCCACCGGCGAGCCGATGCAGACCACGGGCACGGACGCTGTGGGCCGACGGCGATCAGGAGGTCGGGCGTGTGGGAGTGCACGCCCGGGGCCCTCTCACTGGACCCTGGAGACCAACGAGGTCGGTGCACATCCTGTCCGGGCGGATGACGGTCACGTCCGACGGCGGCCAGCCGCACGGACATCGGCCCCGGCGACACCGCCGTCTTCCCCCGCGGCTGGCAGGGCAGCTGGCAGATCCACGAGACGATCCGCAAGCTCTACGTGCTGTCTGATTCCTGCGGTGGATCGGTTAGCCGCGTGACCTGCTTGACGGATCTGGTCGCGCAGGGGTGGAGTGTTGTCGCGGGGGAGGCTGCCCCGTTCGCTATTGTCCTTCGAGGACTTTCTGGGGGCCTTCCCCGTCTTCTTGCTGCGCCAGCGGGCGCGGATCTCGGGGGCACGGTCCAGCGCCCGGCGATGATCGCTTTGGCCTGGTCCGGCGGTGACGGGCTGGCCGTCGGTGTCGCAGATGACGTAGGGCGTGCCGCGGCGCATGACGGTCCAGGCCCGTTCGGCGAGGCAGGCGGCGACCACGCAGAGCGCGCCGAGGTGGTCTTTGCCGCGTTCGGTCATCTGCAGGTAGTAGATGCGGGCCAGCTGGGGGTCTTGTTTGCGGGCGGTGTCGGCGGCGCGGACCAGGGTGGTGCGCAGCAGCGAGGACCCGGCTTTGGACATGGGCTGGCCCTTGCGGTCGGTTTCCCCGGTCTCCGACGCCTTGGGAGTCAGGCCGGTGAAGGAGCGGAACCGCTTGCCGTTGCCGAACCGGGCCGGGTCGCCCATGCACGCGGCCAGCGCGGGCCCGCCGACGTCGGCCAGCCCGGGCAGCGACCGGGCGAGCCCGGCCGGGTCCACGGCCTGGTAGCGGGCTTCGCGCTCGGCGGCGTGGACGGCGAGCTCGGCCTGGGTGGCGCGCAGCAGGCGGACTTCGGTCGCAACCTCGGCGGCCAGGCCTGCGAAGTCGACGGCGGGGTGGCCGTCGTAGAGCGCGAGCGACGCCTGGGCGGCCTCCAGCCACTGGCGTGGCGCGCTCGGCGCCCTGATGGTGGTGCGAGGCCTTGGTGATCAGCGCGGTCAGCCGTGTCATGCCCAGCCTGGTCAGGGCATTCGGGTCTGCGTAGCGTTCCGAGGACGGCCAGGTCGGCGGCACCGAGGTCGCCGGTCAGCGGGCTCATGGGCAGCAGCTGGCGGGCCAGGTCCTTAATCCGGCGCTTGTGGTCGGCGCCTGGCCTGAGTGAGCCGGTCTGTGGCGCGCACCCGGCGGTCCAGCGCGGCCCGCTCGGTGCTGGGCAGCACCAGCGGGCGCAGCCCGGCCGGGTCGAACAATGGCAGCCGGGCCAGGGTGTCGGCGTCAATGCCGTTGCTCTTGGCATGCCGGGACAGGAACCGGCGCAGGTCGGCTGCCTTCTGCGACGACACCGGAACACCGCGGTGCCCGCGGGCGGAAAAGAACACCGCGATCGGCAGCCATGCCTACCCGGTCGGCTCGATCACCACCTCCAGCCGCGTGCCCGCCGGGCAGTCGGCCAGCGCCACCGTCTCCACGGCTGTGAGGCTTTCCGCGGTCGGCCAGGCCTTGCGCTTGGCCACCACGTTGCCCTCGCCGTCGAGCACCCGCACCGTGTGGGCCGTGGCGATGCCCAGGTCGATGCCCACCAGCCTCCTATGGTTCATCCCGCCTCCTCGCGTGGCATACCGGCATGCACCGGCTCGCCCGCAAGGGGCGGCACCATCAGGCCACGGTCCCAAGCAGCCACGGCCAGCCGCGGCTCCCACTCATGTGCTGCAACCGGGCCAGGCCTCGAAGGGCCAGCCCACTTCCTCATCCGGGGCATCCGTGGCCAGGCCAGGAGTGGCAATCAGAACTACGGGGCAAGACACGCAGGCCCTCCCCAGAGCGGTTCTCGACGCCACCCCCGGACCAGCCGGGATGACCATGCAACCCCTTGGGACCTCAGCCCTGTGATGGATTCACAGGTGCCGGTGTCCCTTACATGAGCGTCCCCGGCGGCATGGTGCCTCGGGCCGGAACCCGGAATGCCCCATGGCTTACCGGCAAAAGCGTGCCCTAGGCCCGGGCTCAGAGATCGCCCGGACGGTGATCCGGGTGGGGGAATCGCGGTGAGTGGCATTGGCTGGGGGAGTCGCGGTGGGTAGCGAGGCAGGAGCCACCGGGCAGGCGCGGGCGAACGGCTACCGGGCTTACCGCTTCCGGGTGGATGGTCCCTGGGACGGCAGTTCCCGGGCGGCTTACTTCCGTCCTGGGCTGGGCACCCAACCGGTTGCGCATCCTTCAGCCCGCTCCGGGTGGGCCAGCCTGGAGGCCGCCGTGTGGGTGGCCTACTACCAGCGCGCAGATGGGCCCGCTTCTGGCGCTGTCCGTGCTGGTGGTCGCGCACCGCGTTCGGCATGGACTGGGTCAGGACCGTGCACGGGGCGTGGCTGGTGCTGCGGGCCAACCAGCTCTGGGCGCCGCCCCCAGCCCCAGAGCGACCCGGCTGGTGCCCGCCGCTGCATGCGCCGCTTCTACGCCCTGCTGCGCTCTGTCCCACGGCGAGCTCCTGCCGACCCGGCCCGCGCCGCCGAGCTGGAGGTCGAATGGTGGCGGGTCGCACCGCAGTCACCAGCGCGGGGAGGACGGCGACGCCCAGGCCGCTGGTGGACGCGCTGTCGCGGCTGTACGCCTTCACCTTCGGCGATCGACGAGGCGGCGCTGCGGCCCGCCGCCGAGCACCGGGCGCGGGCGATGGACATTGTCGACCAGTGGGTGATCGGAGGGCAGGCAGATGGACAGCCCGCTGCTCGCCGCCCATGCGCGCCGCCCTCGTCCGCTCCTACGCCGCGCTGCTGGCCGCCGTGCACCCGGTGAGCTGCGCCGGGCTACAGCCGCTGCGCGCACCGCGAGCACGTCCACCGCGACGGCCCCGGCCGGGCCGCAGATCAGCGGGTTGATGTCGAGCGCGCTTCCAGGTGGCCGCCGAGCTCGCAGGCGATCGCGGAGACCGCGACGACCGCCTCGGCGACGGCGCCGGTGTCCGCGGGCGGCTGCCCGCGACACCCGGCCAGCAGCCCGGCCACGCGCAGCCTGCCGAGCATCCGCAGCGCCGCGCCGGGCCGACCGGCGGCAGCGCCACGGCCCGGTCGGCCAGGAACTCGACCAGCAGGCCGCCTGCCCCGACCACCACCAGCGGCCCGAGGTCGGGGTCGCGGGTGATGCCGAGGGCGAGCTCGGTGCCCGGGCCGGCGGTCTCGCAGACGAGCACCCGCGCGCCCGAGGCGGCTTAGCCATGTCGGCGTAGGCGGCGGTCAGCCGGCGCCGGATCGCGGACGCCGAGCACGACCCCGCCCGCGTCGGACTTGTGGGCGATGCCGGGCTCGGCCGGTCTTGAGCACCACCGGGTACCCGATCCCGGCCGCCGCCGCCAGCGCGCCGTCGGCGGTGTCGGCCGGGCAGGCCCTGGCCGCCGCTGATCCCGTAGGCACGGAGCAGACCGAGCAGCACGGGCGCCGTCCGGCTTCCCCTGCGCCAGCACCCGCGCCCAGTGGTCCCGCCGCGCCGCGTCGATGCGCGGCGGGTCCGCGCGCGCCGGGCGGGCCGCGTGGTCGAGCAGGTGGCGCAGGCGCCAGCAGCCCGCTGCGCGCGCCCTCGAGCACCGGGATCCCCGCCTGGCGCAGCCACGCCGCCGCCGCCGGGTCGACGGCGGCGGCGATGTTGGCCAGCACCACGAGCGGCTTGCCGGTGCGCTGCGCGGCGGCGTTCACCGCGAGCGGGTAGCTGCGGTCGCCGTCGAACTCGGTGAGCAGGTCCACGGCGAGCGCCACCGCCGCCACCGCCGGGTCGTCGGCCAGCGCGGCGAGCGACTCGGTCAGCTGCCGCTCGGCGTTGCGGCTGCCTCCCCACATGTCGAGCGGGTTGGCTGGCTCCAGGCCCGGATCGAGCACCTCCGCGAGCCGCTTCCTGGTGGCGTCGCTGATCGCCGCGAACGGCACCGCCCAGCTCGCTCGGCGAGGTCGGCGGTGTGGGCGCGCTCAAGACCGGAGTCGTGCACTGTGGCGATCCCGGTCCCGGCGCCCAGCGGGCAGTGGCGGCGCTCGGGGAGGGGAAGCCGGGCGGGCCTGCGCGACCCGGCGCCCGATGGCGAACAGCTCCAGCGTGTCCGCCATCTCGCGCGAAATCGCCGACCCGGTGGACGCCGTGGGCGTCTGGCCAGCGCCTCCCAGCCGCCGTCCTGGCTTACCAGCGCACCGGAATGGGCGGCCACCATGGCCCGCCCGGCGGCCGAGGAACCGGCGGTCAGCAGCACGACCGGAATGTCCGCAACGGTTGGCCGCCGCGAGCACCTGCTGCAGCAGCCCGGGGTCGCGGATGGCCTCCAGGACCAGGCCCGAGCACCCGGGTCTGCGGCAGGCTCAGCGCGTAGCGCGCGTACGCGGCGGCCGGGGTGACCAGTTCCTGGCCGGATGAGACGGCCAGGGTGAAGCCGAGCTCCCGCCGGCTGCGCAGCAGGGCGGAGAACACCGAGCCGGAGTGGGTGACCAGGGCGATGGGCCCGGCCGGCAGCGGGTCCGGCTCGATATAGCCGACGGCGCGCAGCCCGTAGGCGACGTTGACGAACCCCATGCAGCCTAGCCCGCAGACGGCCATCCCCGCCGCGTGCGCGGTGTCGGCGAGCCGCGCCCGCAGCCCGCCGTGCCCGGCGCCGCTCGCCGGGCAGCTCGTAGGCGCCGCCGAAGATCACCGCCGACCGGTCGCCCCGCCGCGCCGCCAGGCTGAGCTGCTCCGCCAGCGCCGAGTCGGGAACGCCGAGCAGGACCAGGTCAACGGTTTCCGGCAGGTCGGCGAGGGACGGGTGGCAGGGCTGCCCGCCGATCCGCTGGTAGCGGGGATTCACCAGGTAGATCGCGCGGCGCGGCCGGGCTCCGGCTGACCTCGGCCACCATCCGCTCGCCGAGGCTGCCCGGCCGTGAGCTGGCGCCGACCAGCGCAACGCTGCGCGCCTCCAGCATGGCGAGCAGCGCCGGGCGGTAGGTGCCCGGGTCACCGTCGGGCCGCCAGCAGGAGCGGGGACGGGTAGTGCCCCGGCCCTGGCCTGCTCGGGTCGGCGATGCCGGGAGCCGCGGGGAGCCATCCGTTTGGCTGCCGCTGGGGTTTCTCCGGTCATGGCCGCCGGATGCGCCGCTTACGGCGGGCGGCCTTCTGGTCGGCCTTCTGTGTCGGCGATGGCCGCCTTGGCCGCCTGCATGCCGGGGATGCCGCACACGCCGCCGCCCGCGTGGGTGGCCGAGCTGGCGTAGTACAGGCCGGGCACGGGGTGCGGTAGTCGGCGTAGCCGGGCGCCGGGCGCATGTGGAACAGCTGCTCCAGCGACAGCTCGCCGTGGAAGATGTTGCCGCCGATCAGGCCGTACTCGTGCTCCATCTCGTAGGGGCCGACGATGTCGCGGTGCAGGATCGAGCTCTTGAAGTTCGGGCGCCACCTCGTTGTAGCAGTCGATCATGCGGTCGGCGTAGGCCTCGAGCTCCTCGGTGTGCGGCTCGGCGCTCCAGTCGGCGGGCACCCACTGGGTGAACAGCGACATGATGTGGGTGCCCTCCGGGCACCAGGGTCTTGTCGAACGCGGTGGGGATGACGCCGTCGCTGAACGGCCGCGGCGGCGGCGCGGCCCTCGCGGGCGTCCTGGAAGCGCCCGCTCGATGTACTCCATGCTGACGGCGCCATCTCCGACCGACCCGGTGTGGTGCTCTGCCTAGGTTGGTGCCGGGGTCGGCGGTGAAGTCCGGCAGCTCGGCCAGGGCCAGGTTGATCTTCACCACGCCGCTGCGCGGTCTTCCAGTGCTCGATGTCGCTGCACGAAGTCGTCGGGCAGGTTCTCCGCGGCCGACGTGGGCCAGGAACGCGGTCTGCGGGTGCAGCGACGTGACGACCACGCTGGCCCGGATCTCGTCGCCGTTGTCCAGCACCACGCCGGTGGCGCGGCCGCCGTCCAGCAGCACCCGGGCCGACCCGCGCGCCGGTGCGGACCTCCGCGCCGCAGCTCGCGCGCGGCGCTGGCGATCGCGTCGGCGACCGCGCCCATCCCGCCCTCCTGGAAGCCCCAGTTGCCGAGGTGGCCGTCGCCGACGTCGCCGATGGAGTGGTGAGCCATCACGTAGGCGGTGCCCGGCTCGTAGGGCCCGCCCAGGTGCCGATCACGCCGTTGACCGCGAGCGCGCCCTTGACCTGCGGCGACTCGAACCAGTCGTCGAGCAGGTCGGCGATGCTCATCGTCATCAGCCGGGTCACGTCGGCGACCGTCCGCACCGACAGGCCGCGGTGGCGCCAGGCCAGGCGGAGGGTCTCGGCGAGGTCGCCGGGCCTGCGGGAGCCGAGCTTCGGGCGGCACGGTGAGCAGCAGCGGGCCGAGCACGTCGGCCAGCCCTCCAGCCAGGCGTCCCAGCGGGGCATGGCGTCGGCGTCCTTGCGCGACCACTTGGACACCTCGTCGTAGTTGCGCTTGGCGTCGTCGGCGTAGAGCTTGATCGAGCCGCCCTCCGGGAAGGCCTGGTAGTACGGGCCCATCGGGAAGACCTTGTAGCCGTGCCGGGGCAGGTCGAGATCGCTGATGATGCGTCGGCGGCATCAGGCTCATCACGTAGGACAGCCGGGTGACCTGGAACTCCGGCGCGTCGGGCCAGGGCGCCTCGGTGGTGGCGGCCCCGCCGGTCGGTGTCCCGGCCCTCGAGCACCAGGGTGCGCGCGCCCGAGCGGGCCAGGTAGCGCGGCCGCGACCAGCCCGTTGTGCCCCCCGCCGATGACGATGGCGTCGAACGCTGCAGCCATGAGCCCGACCTCCCGGTCGTCTGCGTATCCGCGCGGGCCTGCCTCGCGAGTTTGACTGAATGTTCAGTCTAGAAACCTGGTAGCGTTGCGACAAGGGTGTGCGCCAGATCCGAAGAGGTAGGTGCTCAGAGCGTTCTCGTCGGTGAGGATGATTCCATGAGGCAGCGGGCGGATGGCGTCGGGCACGGCTGACCAGCGCCGGGAGCAGATGCTCCGGGCGGCGCTGGAGGTCATTGTCGAGCGCGGATATCCGGACACCCGGATCGCGGACGTGGCCGAGCGGGCCGGCGACCAGCCCGGCCCTGGTCATCTACTACTTCAAGACCAAGGACCAGCTCGCTGACCGAGGCGATCCGGTTCTCCTGAGGACACCTGGTACGCGCACCGGAACCAGCCGCGATGGCGGCGATCGGCACGGCGGCCGGGCGGCTGGAGGAGCTGGTCGCCATGATCCTGCCTGCCCGAGGCGGACGACGACGCCCGACGCACGTACCATGGCTGCTCTGGCTCGACCTGTGGGCGCAGGCGGCGCGCCATCCCGAGGTGGCTCAGCGTGCGGCAGAAGTTCGACGAGCGCTGGCGGGAGACGATCGCCTCGCTGGTGGTGGAGGGGCAGGAGGCGGGCGAGTTCGGCCTGGTCGACCCGGCCGACTTCGCCGTGACGCTGTCGGCGCTGCTGGACGGGTCTCGCGATCCAGATCGCCCTGGAGGACCCCATCGGTGGACGCCGGGCGGGCGTTCGAGCTGACCATGCGTTTCGTCGCCAGCGAGCTGGGCTTCACCTGGGTTCGCCGTCACCGGGTCGGCGGGCAGGAGCAGCGGCCGGACACCGGCAAGAGCCCGGCCGGCGGCAGGCGCGGCCTGCAGCGGCGCGAAGGCGGATCGGTAGCAGAAGGTAGGGTAGGCGCGATGGCCGGAGGCAGGATAGAGCTGGTCGCGCTCACGAAGCGCTTCACCGACATCGCGGTGGACCGGGTCGACCTGACCGTGGACAGCGGTGAGTTCTTCTCGCTGCTGGGCCCTCGGGGCTGCGGCAAGACGACCACGCTGCGGCTGATCGCCGGGTTCGAGCAGCCGACCGAGCGGCACGCATCCTGCTCGACGGCGTCGATATGACGAACATCCCGCCGCACCGGCGCAACGTCAACACGGTGTTCCAGAGCTACGCCCTGTTCCCGCTCCTCGACGGTGTTCGACAACGTCGCCTTCGGCCTGCGCAACAGGCACGTCGCCAAGGCCGAAGTCGCGCCAGCCGGGTCGGCGAGGCGCTCGACGCTGGTGCAGCTCGACGGGTTCGAGAAGCGGCGCCCGGCGATCAGCTGTCCGGCGGCCAGCAGCAGCGGGTGGCGCTGGCCCGCGCGCTGGTGCTCCACCCGTCGGTGCTGCTGCTGGACGAGCCGCTCGGCGCGCTCGACGCCAAGCTGCGCCAGGTCGCTGCAGGTCGAGCTCAAGGCGCTGCAGGAGCGAGGTCGGCATCACCTTCCTCTACGTCACCCACGACCAGGAGGAGGCGCTGACCATGTCCGACCGGCTGGCGGTGATGAACGCGGCACTGGATCGTGCAGCTCGGCACGCCCGCGCACGATCTACGAGGAGCCCAGCCGACACCTACGTGGCGGACTTCCTCGGGGTGTCGAACCTGATGGAGGTCGAGGTGGTGGAGCGCGGCCCCGGTTCGCAGTGCCGCGTCAGGCTGGGCGAGACTGGCGCTGGCCGGTGGACCGGGGCGAGGTGGATCGCGGTGGGGCCTCGCGCACGCGCTGATCCGGCCCGAAGCGGGTGCGGATCGAGCCCTCACGCCCAGGACGGCCAGGTGGGGCCGAACCGGTGCCCGCCATGGTCGAGCGGCTGGTGTTCCTCGGCGCCTCCACCCAGGTGATGCTGCGGTCTCGCCCCGGCGCGCTGCTGCAGGTGGTGGTGCCCAACGACGGCACCGAGGCCACGCCTCTCCCAGGGCACGCCGGTGCACGTGTTCCTCGCCCCGGACGTCTGCGGGTGCTTGGCGGCGCCACTGCGGGACGTGCCCGTCGCCGACGGAGGACCCGCTCCCGGCCCGGTGAGCTCAGGGCTTGCGCCCCACCCCGCCCCACAGTGGCCGCGGCGCTCTTGGCCTCGATCTCGGAGCGGGGCCGCCACTGCTGGATGCGCACCATTCCCGGCTCGACCAGCTCGAGGCCGGAAGAAGCGTGCGACCTGCGCCGGCGTGCGGTAGGCAATGCCCTTCTGGGCGACGAGCCGGTTGAGGCGCTTCTCTCATCTGCGGCCATTTTCTCCGGTCTCGATATCCGACGCCACGTGCGATAGCGCCAGGTAGCTCCCGGGCGGGACCCTGCGTCCATCAGCCTGGCCACGATCCCGTAGAGGTCCTCGTCGTCGCCGATGCGGGTGCAGCGATCGGCGATGAGCATGACCGCCACCGGGGCGGAGAAGTCGAGCGTCCGCGCCGCCTGCTGCAGGATCGCGCCCGGTGTCGCGGAGGTCGGCGTCGATGTAGTCGGTGGCGCCCGCCTTGCTGCTGATCAGCAGGGCGCGGGCGTGCGCGAGCACGATCGGGTCGTTGTCCACGTAGACGATCCGCGAGCTGCCGGGCGCGACGTCCTGGGCGACCTCGTGGGTGTTGTTCGCGGTCGGGATGCCGGTGCCGATGTCGAGGAACTGGCGGATGCCCGCCTCGCCGGCCAGGTAGCTGCACCGCCCGGCCGAGGAAGCGCGCGGTTCGCCCGGACGCGAGCAGCGATGTCCGGGTAGGCCGCGATCGCCTGCTCAGCCGGCCTCCCGGTCGGCGGCGAAGTTGTCCTTGCCGCCCAGCCAGTAGTCGTAGACCCGGGCGATGTGCGGCACCGTCGTGTCGATGTCGGGCTGGCGGGTTGCTCGCCCGGGAGGTGCCGCTGAACCAGGTACCGGTCGCCGGGCGCCCCCGCTGCGTCCATATCAGGATTTCAGGCCACGCCGCACCAGGCGGCCGGGCTACCGGCCGCGAGTCTCCTGGTGAGGCCGGGCCGCCACCGCTGCGGCTGCGCACCATCGCCCGGCTCGACCAGTTCCAGCGCCGCCGAAGTGGCGGGCCACCATGCGGCCGGGTGCGGAGGGCGACCTGGCGCCCCGCCATGCGCTCGTTGAGGCGTCACCTGCGCCATCGCCCGGTCTACTGGACGTCAGCGGGCCGGGTGGGAGCGGCACGCAGGTAGCTGCCGGGCTGGGACGTGCGGCGCAGCAGGCTGGCCACGATCCGCGTAGGGATGCTCGGCGTCGGGGGATGATCAGGTGCAGGATGGCCAGCAGCATGAGCGCGACCGGCCGGCGCCAGGTCCAGGGCTGCCCGGGCCGCGGCTCGGCCAGGATCGGCTCAGGTGTCGCGCAGGTCGGCGTCGAGGTAGGCGGCGGCGCCCATGCGGGGGCGCTGACCGAGCAGCGCGCGGGCGTGCGCCAGCACGAGCGGGTCGTTGTCGACGTAGACGATCCGCGACTGCCGGCGCCACCTGCTGGGCGACCTCGTGGGTGTTGTCGGCCGTGGGCAGGCCGGTGCCGATGTCGAGGAACTGCCCGATGCCCGCCACCTCCAGCCAGGTAGCGCACCGCGCGGGCCAGAAGGCGCCGCTGCGCGCGGACATCGACGCAGACGATCCCCGGGTAGGCCGCCATCACCTGCTCGGCGGCCTCCCGGTCCGGCCGCGAAGTTATCCTTGCCGCCCAGCCAGTAGTCGTAGACGCGGGCGATGTGCGGCCGCGCTGGTGTCGATCTCCAGGGCCACTTCGTGGGCGGTTCTGGCTCGGCGCCGTCGCCCGGATCCGGGTCTGTGGGGCTGCCTTCACTGGTCACTGATGGCTGCCTACATCTCCTGATGATCTCTTTGAGGAACTCTGGTGGTGGCCACGGGGTGTGGGCCTCCGCGCTGAGGCGGTTCATGACCTCCATAGTGGTCCACGTCCCTGCGGTCGTCCAGGTACAGGGCGCCAGAGGTGCTCGAGGTAGACCACGTCGGGGAGGTCGGGCGCGGCGAATCGCAGGAATGGTGAGGACCCGCCCGCGCGGCGTGGCCCCCGCGCGGAACGGCACGACCTTCGATGGTGACGCCGGGGAGTGGGCTGCCTCCAGCAGGTGCTTGAGCTGGGCGCGCATCACCTGACGGCCGCCGATCGGCCGCCGCAGCGCCGCCCGTCGATGACGAACCAGACCCGGGGCGGATCGACGCCGGTGAGCAGTTCCCGGCGGCGCATCCGCAGGCTTGACCCGGCGCTCGGTCTCGTCGCGGAGAGGCCGTACCCGGAGCGCGTCACGGCGCGGGCGTAATCCTCGGTCTGGAACAGGGCCGTGCACGAACTGGATCTCGAAGCGCTGCGGATCAGCGAGGCGGCCATCTCCAGGCCCAGATACGGCTCGAACCACCCGGAGGATGTCGTAATTTGGCCCACCAGCCGTGGGAGCTGGCCTGCCGGGCCAGCGCGAGCATGCCCGCCCGCATCTGCTCGTCGGTCACAGGCTGTAGAGGGTGAGCAGGTCCTCGATGTCCCGCTTCCTGAACCCCCACCCGCCCGTGCTCGATGCGGCTGGATCTTCGACCGCGAGCCGCGGATCTGCGCCCCGCCTCGTCGGGCGTGATGCCGCCCGCCTCGCGCAGGCGGCGGAGCTGGTTTCAGCATGATGCGAAGAACGGTCGGGCCGCCGCGTGGCTCATCCATGGCTGGGCTCGCGGGCAGTTCATCGCTGGGCTGAACCGCACTCATTCTGGCCCGGGAACCGGTTGATTGACACTCAGTGCCGCCCACTCCAGATGGACGGCGAGCAATACGTAACTGAACGAAGTACTAC
>ERZ1370068.2042-contig-1201_pt1 | contig 27554 bp, 30 predicted proteins | sample MGYA00561227_ERZ1370068 | MGnify/ENA primary metagenome ERZ1370068 (study PRJEB38410, sample SAMEA6850437) | metagenome | study: Metagenomic assessment of the ecological functions of the soil: analysis of the soil microbiota associated with the...
GTCCGCCTGGCGGTGACGACGACCGGCAGGTCGCGGGGGCGGCACCCCGACCCGGTCGCGCAGCCGCGCCCAGGCGTCGAGGTCGAAACCTGCGGGCAGCGGCGCCGGCTGCGGCAGCGACCGTGCAGCAGGCCCGCACCCGCGACACCTGACCAGCGCCGGCTGGCCGTCACCTCTGATCGGCGGAACGAACCGAACGACGCCGTCAGGAGCCGCGTCCGGTCGCGGGATCCGGACGACCCCCAAAGCGATAGATGACTTCGCCCGGTCGCGTGAACCCCACTGCTCGCGCGCCAACCGTTCCAGCGTGCGGTCGTCGCGTGCGCAACGCGATGGATGCGCTCGCGGAGCTGCTCGTTCTCGTGCAGGAGACAGCGCGATGCGACGGTCCGAGCCTCGTCCTGCTCCCTGCGTCAAGCCCGCAGATGGCAGGCCCGCGATCTCCCGAAGATGACGACGGCGATCAGCGCACCGTCGGTCGCGCGTGACGGCGATCGCCGAACGCCATCCGTTGGCGCATTCCGGCTCTGCCGCACTCCCCCACCACATGCGGCGCGATCGTACACGAGGCGACGCCGCACACGGGCCACAAGCCGATGCCACCGAGGAGACGTCCATGAAGATCGCCAAAGTCCACGCGCGTGAGATCCTCGACTCGCGCGTGGCAACCCCACCGTCGAGGTCGACGTCGTCATCGAACGACGGGACGCGTGGCCGCGCCGCGCGTTCCGTCTGGGCGCGTCGACCGGGGAGTACGAGGCGGTCGAGCTACGCGACGGTCAGCAGCCAAGCGCTATCTCGGCAAGGGCGTCACCCGCGCCGTCGAGCACGTCGAACGCGACGCTCGCGCGGAAGCTCGTCGGACGCGATCCGCGGCGGCCACAGGCCGAGATCGACCGGCCTATGATCGAGCTCGACGGGACGCCGAACGAAGAAGCGGCTCGGCGCCAACGCGATCCTCGGCGTGTCGCTCGCGGTCGCGCAGGCGCGCGGCGGCGCGCAGCGCGGCAAGCCGCTCTACGCGCTACCTCGGCGGGCGCGGCGGCGCGCGTCCTGCCCGTGCCGATGTTGAACATCCTCAACGGCGGCGCCCACGCCGACAACACCGTCGACCTCCAGGGAGTTCATGGTGATGCCGGTCGGCGCGCGGCCGTTCGCGACGCGCTGCGCATGGGCGCCGAGATCTTCCACGCGCCTGCAGCGCCGTGCTTGCGCGGCGCGGGCTTTCGACCGGGCGTCGGCGACGAGGGCGGTTTCGCGCCCGAACCTCGCCGTCGGACGAGGAGGCGCTCGCGGCCATCATGGGAGGCGATCAAGGCGGCGGGCTATCGCGCCGGCACGCAGGTCGCGGATCGCGATCGACGCGCGCCGCGAGCGAGCTCTGGAAGGACGGACGGCTACGTGTTCCGCAAGTCCGGGGCGCCGCGGCTCGCAGCCAGGCCGAGATGGTCGAGCTCTACGCGGACTGGGTCGAGCGCTATCCGATCGTGTCGATCGAGGACGGCATGGCCGAGAACGACTGGGACGGCTGGAGGCTGCTCACCGACGCGCTCGGGCGCAGAGGTCCAGCTGGTCGGCGACGACCTCTTCGTCACCAATCCGGTGCGCTTGCGGCAGGGGCATCGAAGCCGGGGCCGCCAACTCGATCCTCATCAAAGTGAACCAGATCGGGACACTCACCGAGACGCTCTGAGGCGATCGCCGTCGCGCGTGCCGCCGGCTACACGACCGGTGATCTCGCATCGCTCCGGTGAGACCGAGGACGCGACCGATCGCCGACCTCGCCGTCGCGGTGAACGCCGGACAGATCAAGACCGGCAGCCCCGTGCCGCGGCGAGCGAACCAGCGAAGTACAAACCAGCTGCTTCGCATCGAAGAGGCGCTCGGGCGACGCGCCACCGCCATCCGGGCGCGAAGGCGTTCACTTTCAATGACCGCCGGCGCGACCGGACCGCCGCGGTCGCTGCGACCTTTCTGTCAAATTTCGACGCAATATGTCGCATTTGAGGGCGAATAGCGTGCAAGCCGCGCTCGGCGCGGTTTAAAACGCTCTGTTACTTCCTCCGGTGCAGGGCAGATGAACGGCATTCTAAGCTGCGCCACTGTCCTCCGGCATCGTACTGATTCTCCTCCGGAAACTCTTCCAAAATGCAATTTTTCTCTTGACATCCCCTACAGCACTTTCCTATGATGCGTGGCGTTGAGTGGTGGGGTGGCTGTGGATTGGGGGAGCGCTCGCCTGAGCGAACCTGGGTCAAACGCAGCTAACGTTTTTGAGGAGGTGTCTATGGCAGCCAAGAAGAAAGCGTCCAAGGCCAAGAAGAAAGCGCCGGCTAAGAAGGCGCTGCCAAGAAGAAGAAGTAGTTTCGAGCCGAGTTTCTGTTCGCAGCGAGAAGTTCTCGTAGCGTGTAGCGTTTCAGTCCGAACTCAGGCGAGGTTAGAGCCCCCTGGGCTCTATGGAAAAAGGCCCTTCGGCGCATCGTCGAAGGGCTTTTTTGCATGTCATGCGAACTCATCCGAGTGTGACGGTCGACGTCGTCCGCGCCGAGTCGGCCCGCTTCCGCCACCCGCTGCTGTTGCTGCATGGTCTGTGGACGGGCGGCTGGATCTGGCGCGGCTTCGCCGGCCTATCTCGCGCACCGCGGCTGGGATGCCGTGGCTGCCCGTCGTTTCTCGACGAGGCACGTCGCTGCCGACGCGAGCGCGTCGACTGCGCTCGAGCTCGAGATCTGCCGCGACTGCCGGCGCCGCCGATCGTCGGTCGCGACACGACGCCGGCGTGGTGATCGGCCTGCAGAGCCGCGTCGGCGGTCGACGCTCCGGCGCATCGTCGCGATCGCGCCGCTCCGTCGCCTCGACCGACGGCCAGCGCTCGGTGTGTTCGACGCTGCCGCAGTTCTGGCCGGCGCGTCTCGGACTCGGGCGCTCGTGCGCTCGCGCCACGCGCGGCCGAGCGGCGCGCGTCCGTGCTGGGCTCGCGACGAGCGGCTGCGCGTCGACTGCGGCCGGATTCGCGGCGCTAGTTCTTCGACGCGACTGCCGGCGACATTCACCTCGCTCACGCCAGCGCCGCCCGGGCTCGTGGTCTGCATCGCGGCGATCCGATCGTCTCCCGCGAGCGGCGCGCCGACGGCCTCGCGCGACGCTGGCGACTGGTCCGTTCGATGTTCATGAAACGCTGGACATTTCCGATGCTGCGACGCCCGGCTGGGAGCGCTCGCCGGACCGCGTGCACCGTTGGCTCGTGCAGGCCATCTGGAGCGCGATCTCCTGGCGTGGCTCGAGCGACGAAGACGGTCGACGGATCGCAGCACGTGAGAAATCACGCGCCGACCCTACTTTACTCTATGGAACAGATTAGATATCTGCAGTCCCGTTCACCCACTCCACTCTCGGCTGCGTTAAGGAGGCTTCAATGGCGAATCCACTGGCTACGAATGTCAAGGAAGTGTTCGCGGCGATGCCGACCCGTTTCAACGCGGGCGCGGCGAAGGGGGCTTGAAGGCCGTCTACCAGTTCGATCTGACTGGCGACAACGGCGGCGAAGTACAGCCTCGCGATCGACGACGGCAAGCTCACCGTCGGCGACGGCACCGCACGCCTCGCCGAACATCACCATCACCATGGCGGCCAACGACTACCTCGACATGGTGAACGGCAAGCTGAACCCGCAGATGGCGTTCATGAGCGGCAAGCTGAAGATCGCGGGCGACATGGGCCTCGCGATGAAGATGCAGCAGCTCTTCCCGATGAGCTGAACGCTTCGCGCGATCGCTGTCACCTGAGGGGGCCACCTGACCGAACGGACGGGGCTCCCCTCAGTCGTTTGCTGACGCTGGGATCTCATGAGGAGCGAATGGCCGGGCCCATCGAGGATCGCCACGCGGAGCGTGGCGACCGAGGTCGAAATAGATGTCGCGGCCGGGATCGTTGAACGCGGTGTGGATGCCGCACTCGATCTTGTCCCGACCCGCCCAGCGACCGGCGCGCTCGTCCTCGCCGGCGAGCACCGGGCGCGTGCACGGCGCGCAGCCGATGCTGGTGTAGCCTTGCTCGAAGAGCGGGATTCAGCGGCATGCCGTGTTGCTGCATGTACTCGTAAGGTGTCGCTTGGCCGCCAGCGCACCAACGGATTGATCTTGATGATCCCGTTCGCGAGCTCCTCGAGCACGGGTAGCGCGGTCCGCGTCGATGCAGCTGGTCGCGGCGCCGCCCGTTGATCCAGGCGCGGACGTTCTGCAGAGCGCCCGCGCAGCGGCTCGACCTTTGTTGATCTCGCAGCAGCGATCGGGATCGTGGCGGAAGAGCTCCGGTCCGTGCGCGCGCTCGACGTCTTCCTTCGCTGACGGCGCGGTCCGACCTCGACGAGATTGAAGTCGGTAGCGCCCGACGAGCGAGGTCGCGATACGCAAGCGTCTCGGGAAGTGGTACCCGGTGTTGATGAAGACGATCGGGTCGCCGGGGCGATCGATTGCAGCATGTGCGCGAGGACCACGCCCTTCGTGCTGGAACGAGCAGGTGAGGGCGGCGTCCGGCGCGTAGCGGTCGACGGCCCAACGCAGGATCTCGGCCGGCTCGGCGCTCCTCGAAGCGGGCGGCCAGCGCCGCGGATGTCCTCGTCGTGCGGGCGCGTACTTCAGCATCGTCGGTTTCTATACCTTCGCCCCCTACCCGGGGCAATGTAGAACGCCATGCGGATCATAGGTTTAACGTCCGGCAGGTTCGTCGACGGCGTCGATGCGGCCATGGTCCGTCGTCGCTCGTCGCGGCGACGGCTCGACGGCCAGCCTCGAAGCATTCCGGCAGTGTTGCTTGTCCTGCGGCGCGACCGCTAACGGCGGCCGATGGCTATACCGGTCGGGGCTCGCCGACGTCGCGAGGCGCTTCCGCGTCCCAGCGCTTTCGGCGACCGAGATCGCCCGCGTCGGCACCGTCGCGCGTGAGGAAGTCGCGTCGCCTCTTCCGGCGTCTCGCCAGTGCGCATCCGCTGCATGCCTTCGCTGACGGTCTTCCGCGTCATCAGGATGCCGTAGCTCTCCATGATGCGGCGGATCATGTCGTAGTGCGATCTCGATCGACTGGGTGACCGACTCGTAGCCGTGCTGCGCCGCGCGGCGGCGCTCCCAGAACGCGAGCGGCGTCATCTGGAAGAAGTCGAGGTCCGTCTCGGTCGGCTCGATCAGGATGATGTCGCCGCTTGAAGTTCGGGTCGTCCTGATACTGGCGGAGGCCGAGCTGCGAGCCGCGAGTGCAGCAGGGTGCGCAGCACCTGGTTCAGGATCGTCAGCATGCCGCGGTCGGCGAGCTGCACGCCCTCGGCGACGTAGTCGTCCTTTGCGGGTCGTATTTGCGGACGACGCGATTCGAGAACGGGCGGAACGGGTTGTAGCAGATGACCAGATCGGCGCCGTGATCGATCGCGACGTCGATGTTGGCGGTGCGGCGGACGCCGCCGTCGACGTAGTCGATGCCGCTGGATGCGCGCCGGCTTGTAGAAGCCGGGAAGCGCGGTCGACGCCTGCACCGCCTCCGAGATCGTGAGCGAGCTGTCCTCGTCGTGGCCGAACACGACGCGCTCGGCCGAGTCGAGGTTCATCGCGACGATGTAGAGCTCGCTTCTTGCGGGCCTGGAACAGCGCCTTGAAGCTGTTCGGCATGTGCCGGCGCTCGAGGTTGTCGCGCGAGATAGTGCTCGATGGTCGACGTTGTCGAAGAAGCCCGGACGGAATGATAGTCGAGCGGGAAGGGGAACGGACGCCCCGACGAGCAGCGCCTGCCCGAGCGGACGCAGCACCTCGGCGGCGTTGCCGAGCGACGGCGATGCGCACGAACTCACGGATCGGCTCGGCGATGCTTCGGCGAGCGCCGGGCTCTTGGCGACGAGATCGAGGATCGAGCCCGGGATGAAGGCGGCGAGGTCGAGCAGATAGCGAATCGGGCGCTCGACGAACTCGGGATAGTTGGGCTGATAGAAATCGAAGGCGCCGAACTGCGTGAACTCCTCGGAGCTGCCCTCGAGGCTGCGCAGCATCTCGGGCGGCGTGACGCCGCTCGCGAGCGGCGCGGCCAGGAACGCGCCGGCGGAGAGGCCGACGTAGATGTCGAAGTCGGTCGTCTTCCGGTTCACCAGGAAGTCGTCGAAGGCTTTCAGGCCGCCGAGCTTGAAGCCGCCGCCGCTGACTGCGCCGCCGGCGAGCACCAGGGCGATGCGCGGGTTGCGCTTGCGGACGGTGAGGTCGCTCTTCTGGACGATCGTTATGCCCATGTCACCCTTCCATACGATGCGCAGCCGCTGCGGCGTCGGTGCCAACTGCTCCCGCTCGCCCGCGAGTCGGCGCAAGCGTTTGATGTCGTGCGCAGAGATCCGGGTAGCGACGCTCCACGCGCAACGAGGTGCGCGAGATCGTCGCCGTACGACTCGACGCCCTGTGCGTCTCCTCGGCTCCACCCACCACCTCCGCCCCAGGCAGCAAGCGTTGTGCCACGGTCGCTCGCCGATGTCCCGCACATGCGACTTGTCGTGCCGGCTCCATGCGAGACGTTCAATCGATCTGTAAAGCAGATCGCGGAAACCGCGTCAAGCGAGATCGATTTCGGGTCGAGCGCTGAGGCTCGGCCGTGCATCTCCGCCCGATCGCCGTTGCAGATCCGGCAGCGCTGCGGGAAAGAAGTCCCGTGCGACTGCCGCCGTCAACGGCGTGACGCGAGTCGCGCCGCGGCGACCTCGCGTGGCGCGCGTGCGCGATCGGTCCGGCGTGTCGATGACGCGCCAGAAGCCCGCGAACGGGAAGCCGTACGAGCGCGGCTCCGGCGGCGAGCATCGCCGGATAGGTGTCGCGGGTCATGCTGAACGCGCCGCCCGCCGGCATGAAGCGAAAGACCGCCGGCGACGATCACGTGCACGCCGGCGAACATGTAGGCGGTGAGCGGCTCGTCCACGCGCTCCGGCGTGCCGAGGAAGCGCCGAATGCGCTCGCGCGGCGTCGATCTCGATCTCGCCGTAGCGCGCTTGCTCCGGTATCGCGGCGCAGGCACGAGCGTCGCCGCCGCCATGCGCGACCGGTGGCGTCGCGATGCAAGCGATCGAGCGGGAAGATCGATGATCGTGTCGCTGTTGAGCACCAGGAAGTCGTCGCCGCGCGAGCAGGCGCTTCGGCGTGCTTGATGCCGCCGCCGGTGTCGAGCAGCGGGTCTTCCGGCGAGTAGGCGATGCGGAGACCGAGGCTCGCGCCGTCGCCGAGCGTCGGCGCGAGCGCGTCGCCGTGGTGGTGGAGGTTCACGACGACGTCGGTGATGCCGAAATGCCGGAGCAGGGCGAGGTTGTAGGCGATGAGCGGCCGACCGCCGACGTCGACGAGCGCCTTCGGCCGATCGTCGGTCGAGCGGGCGAAGGCGCGTGCCGAGGCCGGCCGCGAGCACCATCGCTTGCATCTCACGTCCCGGCGGCGCGGTCGCCGGGTTCCGGAGAGCGTCGCGAACTCGTCCGCCGAGCGCCCCGGCAATCGCACCTCGGCGAAGAAGCGCGTCGGCAGGTCGCGAGCACGTCCGGGCAGGAAGCGCGAGCGGTGCCGGCTTGCCCTTCGCGAGCGCAATGTAATGAAGGCGGCCGACGACCTTGAGCGCCCGATGCAGCGCGACGAGCGCGTAGCGTCGCCGATCGCGGTCGTCGCGCGGCCACGCGCCGTCCAGTAGTAGTCGAGCAGGCGCGCTTCCATCGCCGGATCGATGAGGCGCGGGGTGATGCGGTCCGTGAGCAGCGACGCGACGTCGTACTCCGGCCGGCGCGAGGAACGCGTCCTGGAAGTCGATGATGATCGGGTCGCGTCGTCGCGCCAGAGGATGTTCCAGCTGTGATAGTCGCGGTGGCTGAGCACCGTCGTCGGCGGCCGCGAGCTCGCGGGCGATGGCGTCGAAGCTTTCGTCGGTATCGCACGCCGCGTCGGCGGCGCGGCAGCGTGACGCCGAGTCGCTGCTCGACGCCCCACTCGAGATAGTGCTCGAGCTCCCATTGCGAGGAGACGCTCGTCGAGGCGCTGATGAAAGGCGATGCTGGTCGCCGGCTCGTGTACGCGGTGCCGCGCTCGTGGAGGATCAGCAGCGCGTCGATGGCGCTGCCGGTACGCGCTGCTCGGCGTCGGCTAGCCGCGCGCTGGCGGCGTCCCAGCAGGACGCGTGTCGCCGCGCGTCCTCGAGCACGAGCAGTCCGCGATCGACGGCGGCGACGTAGATCTCCGGCACCGGCGCGCCGATCGCGGTCAGCAGGCGATGGACGTCGAGGAACGGCAGCTCGACGCAGCGGCTCGGGAAAGACGCCGAGCTCCTCGGAGCTGAGCGGCAGGCCGCTCCCCGCGAGCACCATGACGACCGCCGTCGCGCGGCGCGTCGCCGCCGTGAGCGTCGCGCCGCAGATAGCGCGCCGCGCCGAAGAAGTCGCCCGCGAGGTGCACGAGGCTCGGCGAGGCTGCGCGCCCGGCCAGCTGTTCGCGCACAAGCTCGCGATCACCGGTGTCAGCTCGTCGTGCTCATCCGTCCCGCACGGCGAAGCTGCCATTCGCGCGCTTCGCGCGCATGGCTCGCGTCATCAGTCGCGGAGTGCAACCTTGACATGCGAGAGACCATCGGCATAACGGGGGCGCCGCGCGGACCTCAGCTGCGCGGGGTCACGGGTTTCGCGGGGGCATTCGCAGTGCTGGACCAATACATCGGCGTCGTCATCACCTTCGCGCTCGGCGCCGTGATCGTCCTCGGGATGGTCTCCGGCAGCATGATCTTCGGCGCCGCGCAGCACATCGCGACGCGCCGTCAAGGACGAAGTCTTCGAGTGCGGCAACCCGTCCGTCCGGTCCGGCGCGCGGCCGCTTCGCGGTCCATTTCTATCTCGGTCGCCATCCTCTTCATCGTCTTCGACGTCGAGGTGGTCTTCATGTACCCGTGGGCGATCGTGTTCCGGCAGCTCGGCGTCCCCGGGTCTGATCGAGATGCTCACCTTCGTCGCCGTCCTCGCGTTCGGTCTCGCGTACGTCTGGAAGCGCGGGGCGCTGGCGTGGGATTGATCGAGGTCGGCATCGCGCGGGGTCAAGGCCCTGGCTCGTCCTGCTGATGGTGCTCAACCTGAGCGCCATCCTGCTCTGGGTCGAACGCAAGGGCAGCGCGCTCATCCAGGACCGCATCGGCGCCAACCGCGCCAACATCTTCGGCGTGATCGCCGTTCAACCTCGGCTTCATCAACACGCTCATCGCCGATCCGCTCAAGCTGCTCACCAAAGAGGACATCGTGCCCGCGGGCGCCGACAAGTTCCTGCACTTCCTGGCGCCCGTTCCTGGCGGTGTTCCCGGTGCTCGTGCACGTTCGCCGCCGTGCCGTTCGGCGACCGTGCTGGTGATCGGCGACCACCACCATCAACCTGCAGGTCGCCGACCTCGACATCGGCATCCTCTACGTCCTCGCGATGGCGTCGCTCGCGCGTCTACGGCGTCGTGCTCGGCGGCTGGGCGTCGAACAGCCGCTGGGCGCTGCTCGGCGGCATCCGCGGCTCGGCGCAGATGATCTCCTACGAGATCGCGATGGGCCTCGCGCTGATCGGCGTCGTCATGACCTTCGGCACCCTCGATCTGCAGGCGATCGCGCGGGCGCAGGCGCACCACTTCTTCGGCGTCATCCCGGCCTGGGGCATCATCTATCAGCCGCTCGGCTTCCTGATCTTCCTGATCGCCGGCATCGCCGAGTCAAGCGCGTCCCGTTCGACCTGCCGGAGAGGCGAGTCGGAGCTGATCAGCCGGCTACTTCACCGAGTACTCGGGCATGAAGCAGGCCGACGTTCATGCTGAGCGACTTCGCCGAGGCGTCGTCGTGGCCGGGCTCGCGACCACGCTCTATCTTCGGCGCGTGGCAGGTGCCGTTCCTCTTCCGCGACGGCTTCCACTTCCCGGGCGGGCGTCCTCTGGCGCTGCCGCACCTCGCTGGTCGTCGCTGCTCCAGGTCGTCGAGCTTCACCGTCAAGGTCTTCCTGCTCTGCGTGCTTCCAGATCCTGGTGCGCTGGACCTTGCCGCGCTTACCGCTACGACCAGGTGATGGACCTCGGCTGGAAGTACCTGCTGCCGCTGGCGCTCGCCAACATGGTCGTGACCGGCGTCGTGATCGTGCTGGCGGAGCTGATGCGCATGGGCGCCGCGCTCTTCCTCGTGCTCGCCGTGCTCGACCGTGGTCGCGGCGCTCACCGTGGTGCTGCATCCGAACCCGGTGAAGAGCGCGCTCGCGCTGGTCGTGACGCTCTTCCTGCTCGCGGTCGTGCTTCGTGCTGCCTCGAGGCGCAGCTGATCGCGGCGCTCCAGATCATCGTCTACGCCGGCGCGATCATGGTGCTCTTCCTGTTCGTGATCATGCTGCTGAACCTCCAGAACGACGATCCGCGAGCGCGGCCGGCGTCGCTTCGTCGCTGCGCGCGCTGGCGTGGGCGGGCGGCGCGATGCTCGCCGTCGAGCTGGCGCTCCTCACGCGCGGCGCGCCGGTCGGCACGCCGGCGCGGCGCCGGCGGGCTACGGCGGCGCGCGGCGCGTCGCGCAGAGCCTCTTCACCGACTTCCTGCTGCCGTTCGAGCTCACGTCGATCCTCCTGCTGGTCGCGGTGGTCGGGCGCCGTGGTGCTGGCGCAGAAGCAAAGGCGGCCGACCATCTCATGATCGTCCCGACGGAATGGGTGCTGATCGCTGTCGCGCGGTGCTGTTCGCGATCGGCGTCGTCGGCGTGCTGGTGCGCCGGAACGTCATCGTCATCTTCATGGCGATCGAGCTCATGCTGAACGCGGTGAACCTGAGCTTCGTCGCGCTGGCGCGCAGCCGCGGCGCGGTCGACGGGCAGGTGGTCGTCTTCTTCGTGATGACCGTCGCCGCGGCCGAGGCGGCCGTCGGGCTCGCCATCATCATCGCCGTCCTTCCGCAACCGGACCACGGTCAACGCCGACGAGCTGGCGTTGCTGCGCGGGTGACTGATGCACGAGGCCTCACGAAGCCGCTGGATCCTGCACTCGCAGGTGCTCTGGCTGATCCCGCTCTTCCCGCTCGTCGGGTTCCTGATCGCCGTCTGCGCCGAGCACGCGCCCGGGCGTGGTCAAGATCACGTCGCCGCTCGCGGTGCTGCGCGTCGTTCGTCGTGGCGCTCGTCGTCGGTCGTGCACGGTCGCCGGCGCGCCGGAGGGCGCGCGGCTCGCGCAGACGCTCTACACGCTGGATCGCCGCCGGACCCGTTCCACGCCGACGTCGCGTTCCGCATCGACGCGCTCTCGCGCGGTCATGGTGCTGATCGTGACCGGCGTCGGCTTCCTCATCCACGTCTACTCGGTCGGCTACATGGGGCACGACGAGAGCTGCTCGCGCTTCTTCGCGTACCTGAACCTCTTCATGTTCGCGATGCTGCTGCTCGTCCTCGGCGACAACCTGCTCGTGCTCTTCGTCGGCTGGGAGGGCGTCGGGCTCTGCTCCTATCTGCTCGATCGGCTTCTGGTACGACAAGGACGAGAACGCCGCCGCCGGCAAGAAGGCGCTTCATCGTGAACCGCGTCGGCGACATGGGCTTCGTGCTCGGGCTCTTCCTCCTCACCTGGAGCCTCGGCGGCCTGCGGCGAGCGGCGCGCTCAGCCTCGACTTCGCGCACATCGAGGCGCACGCCACGACACGCTGGCTCCCGCGACCGCGACCGGCGATCGCGCCTGCTGCTGCTCGTCGGCGCGCGCCGGCAAGTCGGCGCAGCTGCCGCTCTACGTCTGGCTTCCCGACGCGATGGCCGGTCCGACGCCGGTCTCGGCGCTGATCCACGCCGCCACGATGGTGACCGCCGGCATCTACATGATCGCGCGCCTGAACGTGGTGTTCGCGCTGAGCCCGACGGCGCTGCCAGGTCGTCGCCGATCGTCGGCGCGCTGACGGCGCTCTTCGCCGCGACGATCGCGCCTCGTGCAGACCGACATCAAGAAGGTGCTCGCCTACTCGACGGTCAGCCAGCTCGGCTTCATGGTGCTGGCGCTCGGCGTCGGCGCGTTCGGCGACGGCGATCTTCCACCTCATGACCCACGCCTTCTTCAAGGCGCTGCCTCTTCCTCGGCGCCGGCAGCGTGATCCACGGCATGAGCGGCGAGCAGGACGTTCAGAAGATGGGCGGGCTCCGCACCAAGATGCCGGTCACGTTCTGTGACGTTTCTCGATCGGCACGCTCGCGATCGCCGGCGCGCCCGGCCTCGCCGGCTTCTTCAGCAAGGACGAGATCCTCTGGCACGCGTGGTCGAGCGGCCATCACGGTGCTCTGGCTGATCGCGACCGCTCACCGCGACGCTGACCGCGTTCTACATGTTCCGCCTGCTCTTCCTGACCTTCTTCGGCGAGCTCCGCGCCGACCACGACGTCGCCCACCACGTCCACGAGTCGCCGGCGGTGATGACGGTGCCCGCTGGTGATCCTCGCGGTGCTGCTCGATCGTCGGCGGCTGGGTCGGGCTTCCCGAGCACTGGCTCTGGGGCAACACGCTCGGCGAGTTCTCTGGCGCCCGTGACCGGCCACCCGCACGTCGCGCGAGCATGCCGGCATGCTCGGCGAAGGCTCGCTCATGCTGATCGCGACCACTGCTCGCGATCGCCGGCGCGACGCTCGCCTACGTCTTCTACGTCCGCCTGCCCGGGCCTGCCGATGGTGCTCGAGCTGGCAGTCTCCGCGGCGTCTACGAGCTCCTCCTCGGCAAAGTACTGGGTCGACGAGCTCTACGACGCGGATCATCGTCGCGCCGTACGTGCGGCTCTCGACGCTTCCTCTGGAAGGTCGTCGACCAGGAGCTCATCGACGGCTTCGTGAACAGGCTCGCCGGCGCGGTCGGCGCCAACGGCACCCTCTGGCGCCGCGCCCAGACCGGCAACGTCCAGCACTACGCGCTCGTCTTCCTCGGCGGCGTCGTCGCGGTGCTCGCCTACTACGTGATCGCGATGAGCGGCATGGAGCAGGCCGTTCCGACCGGCAACGTGCTGCTGAGCCTGATCGTCTGGACGCCGATGATCGGCGCCTTCCTCGTGCTGCTGTTGCCGCGCGAGCAGGTCGACGGCGCGAAGCGCGCCGCGTTCGCGTTCTCGCTCCTGACGTTCCTGCTCTCGCTCGGCGCTCTGGGCCGGCTTCTGCCCGAACGGCGCCGACTTTCAGTACCTCGAGCAGAAGCCGCTGGATCCCCGACTGGGGCATTCAGTATCTGATCGGCGTCGACGGCGTGAGCCTCTTCCTCGTGCTGCTGACGCACGTTCCTCACGCCGCTCGTGATCCTGTTCTCGTTCGGCGACGTGCAGAAGCGGGTGAAGGAATACTTCTTCTTCATGCTGATGCTCGAGACCGGCATGATCGGCGCGTTCGTCGCGCTCGACCTCTTCCTCTTCTACGTCTTCTGGGAGCTGATGCTGGTGCCGATGTACTTCATCATCGGCATCTGGGGCGGACCGCGCCGCATCTACGCCTCGATCAAGTTCCTGCTCTACACGCTGACGGCGAGCCTGCTCGATGCTGCTCGCCATCCTCTACTCTGGTCGGGGCGCACGTGCGCGCCGGCGCGCCGACCACGTTCGACGTCCGCGCAGCTCTACGACGTGGCGCTCACCCGACCGAGCAGGGCTGGCTCTTCGCGGCCTTCGCGCTCGCGTTCGCGGTGAAGGTGCCGATGTTCCCGCTCCACACCTGGCTGCCCGACGCGCACGTCGAGGCGCCGACCGGCGGCTCGGTGATCCTGGCCGGCGTCATGCTGCAAGCTCGGCACGCTACGGCTTCCTGCGCTTCGCGATGCCGCTCTTCCCGATGGCGACGGCGGCGCGCGACGCCGTTCATCCTCGGGCTCGCGGTCGTCGGCATCATCTACGGCGCGATGGTCGCGATGGTGCAGCCCGATCTCAAGAAGCTCGTCGCGTACTCGTCGGTCGTCGCACCTCGGCTTCGTCATGCTCGGCCTCTTCGCCGTGAACCCGATGGGCGATCGAGGGCGCCATCTATCAGATGCTGAACCACGGCCTCTCGACCGGCGCGCTCTTCCTCCTGGTCGGCATGATCTACGAGCGCCGCCACACCCGGCAGATCGCCGACTTCGGCGGTCTCTGGAAGCCGATCCCGCGCTGGGCCGCCGTCTTCCTGCGTGGTGACGTTCTCGTCGGTCGGGCTTGCCGGGCTTGAACGGCTTCATCGGCGAGTTCCTGATCCTGCTCGGCGCGTTCGGCGCAGAGCCGGCTCGCGACGCGTCTTCGCGTCGAGCGGGCCTCATCCTCGGCGCCGGTCTACATGCTGTGGATGTTCCAGCGCGTCGTCTTCGGGCCGGTGCGCCACGAGGAGAACGCGACCCTCGAGGACCTCCCACCCGCGCGAGATCGCGGTGCTCGTGCCGGTGCGTGGTGATGATCGTCGTGATGGGCGTCTATCCGGCGCCGTTCTTGAAGACGATGGAGCCGTCGGTGAAGGCACTGATCGCGCGCATCGACGAAGCATCAGGCGCGCGCCGTCGCCGTCGAGGATCGACACGCGGGCCCGACGAAGCCGGCGGGGGGCGTGTGATGGAAACGCTCACGCTTCCGCCGATCAACTGGCTCGCCGTCCTGCCGGTCGGCTTCACGTCGCTCCTCGGGCTCGGTGCTGCTCGGGCTCGGGCTCTTCGTCGACGACGACGAGTCGCTCGGCTGGGTGACGCTCATCGGCCTCGTCGTGACGCGCCATCGCGACGGCGTGCTCGCCGCGGGCCAGAAGGCGAGCACGCTTCAACGGCACGTTCGCTCTCGACGGCTACGCGCATCTTCTTCGACGTGCTGTTCTCTCGTCGCCGGCATCGTCGTCGTCCTGATGTCGATGACCTATCTCGAAGGCACCGGCATCCCGGCCGGCGACTACTACGGCCTCGCTGAGCTTCGCGATCGCCGGCATGATCGTCATGGCGTCGGCGACCGACCTCATCGTCGTCTTCCTCGGCCTCAGAGGTGATGTCGATCGGTGTCTACGTGCTCGCCGGGGCGTGGCGGACGCAGCTCCGCTCGAACGAAGCGGCCATGAAGTACTTCCTCCTCGGGGCCTTCGCGACCGGCTTCCTGCTCTACGGCATCGCCTTGATCTACGGGGCGACCGGGTTCTTTCCGGCTCGATCAGATCGCCGCCGCGATTCCCGACACCAGAACCACACGATGTTGATCACCGGCGTCGCGATGCTGATCGTCGCCTTCGGCTTCAAGGTGGCGGCGGTGCCGTTCCACATGTGGACGCCCGACGTCTACGAGGGCGCGCCCACGACCGTGACGGCGCTGCATGGCGGTCGCCGTGAAGGCCGCCGGGTTCGCGGCGTTCGTGCGGATCTTCCTGCACGCGCTTCGGCGGTCTGCACGCCGACTGGTCGGTGCTGCTCTGGGGATCGCCGCGCTCACGATGACGGTCGGTAACGTGCTCGGCGCTCGCCGCAGAGAAGCGTGAAGCGCATGCTCGCGTACTCGAGCATCGCGCACGCCGGCTACATCCTGGTGGCGCTCGTCGCCGTCGGTGCAGCCGGCGGCATCGCCGCGCTCTTCTACCTCCTGGTCTACTCGTTCATGACGCTCGGCGCGTTCGGGGTCGTCGCCGCGATCGGCGCAGGCCGGCGAGCCCAACGAGACCCTCGACGACTACGCCGGCCTCGGGTTCCGCCGCCCGCTCCTCGGCGTCACCATGACGATCTTCATGCTGTCGCTGACCGGCATCCCGCCGCTCGCCGGCTTCGCCGGCAAGCTCTACATCTTCACCGCCGCCATCCGCGAGGGGCTACTACGTCCTCGCCGTCATCGGCGTCCTCAACAGCGCGATCTCCGCCGGCGTATTACGTCCGCGTGCTGATCGCGATGTACCTGACGCCGGGCGCGGAAGAGCACGGCCGGGTCGCGCGCCAGCCGTATCTCTGACGTCGATCGTGCTGTCGGCGGTGCATGACCGTGCTGGTCGGCGTCTTCCCGGCGCTCTGGATGCAGCTCGCGCGGCTGAGCTTCTGTCGCTCTGATCGGTCTGAGCCTGGCGTCGCCTCAGGCCCGCACGATCGTCCAGACCCGATCGCGACGAATCCCGCGCCCGGCGAGCCACGAGAGCAGCCGCGGGCTCACGTACTGCGCGACGACGCCGCCCAGCGCGACGCCGATCGCCGACGTGATCGACCAGCGCCGACGCGGCGCCGAGGAAGACCGTCAGCTTCGAGTGCGCGGCGTCGGATGCGTAGAGGAACGTCGCGAGCTGGGTCTTGTCGCCGAGCTCGGCCAAGAAGACCGTCGTGAAGACGGTCAGGAAGAAGCGCAGATCCATCGTCGATCTACCTCGCCGGAGTGCGCGCCCCGGGTCGAGCGCGGCGAGCAGGCCGTAAGAGCGTGCGATTCACTGGCGTCGGGACGCCGACCGTCTCGCCGAAGCGGACGACGGCGCCGGTGATGGCGTCGTGCTCGAGGCGGCGGCCGCGCTCGAGGTCCTGCAGCATCGAGGTGCGGAGCGCGTCGAGGTGCTGCGCGCGAGAAGGCGAGCGTGGTCTCGACGCGCGCCGGGTCGATCAGGATGCCCTGGCGCGGGCGACGGCGACGACCTCGTGCATGGCGGCGCGCAGCACGTCGGCGGTCGCGTCGATCTTGGCGGCCGCGCCGGCGCTCGTGTGCGTGATCGCGGTCACGGCGTTGTGGGCGGCGTTCCACATGAGCTTGCCCCAGAGCTGCACCGGGATGTCGCGCGAGAGCGGTGGCGGATGCCGGCTTCGGTGAAGAGCGTCGCGAGGTTCCGGCCGCGCGGGCTCTCGTGGCCGGTCATCTCGCCGAAGAAGATCGTGCCCTCGGCGACGTGGCGGACGACGCCGGGCGCCACGAGCTCGGCGCCGATCTCGGTCATGGCGCCCATGAGCGGCGGGAGGTCGAGCACCGACGGCGAGCAGGCTCTCGTTCTCGACGCCGTTCTGCAGCGACAGCACGACGGCGTCGTCGCGCACGACCGGCGCGATCTGCCGCGCCACCGCGGCGGTGTCGTACGACTTGACGGTGACGAGCACGAGCCCGAACGGCTCGAGCCCGTCGACGCGCTCGACGGCGGTGATGCGCGAGAGGTGAAAGTCGCCGTCGACGCTCTCGACCGTGAGGCCCGCCGACGCGAAGCGCCGCCAGGTTGGCGCCGCGGGCGAGGAAGACGACGTCGTGCCCGGCGCGGGCGAGGCCGGCGCCGAAGAAGCCGCCGACGCCGCCCGTGCCGGCGATCAGGATGCGCACGGCGATCAGAACTTCACCTGCGGCACTTGCTTCGCCGACTCCGGCGCCTCGAAGTACTTCTGCTCGCCGAAGCCGAGCGCCTTGGCGGTGATGACGGCGGGGAAGCGTCTTGGTGAGCGTGTTGTACTCCTGGACGACCTCGTTGTAGCGCCGCCGTTCGGTCGCGATGCGGTTCTCGGTGCCGGCGAGCTCGTCCGGAGAGGCGCGCGAACTGCGCGTCGGCTTTCAGGTTGGGATAGTTCTCGGCGAGCGCCAGCAGGCGCGACAGCGCCGACGACACCTCGCCCGACGCGGCGATCGTCGCCTCGCGCGAGCCGCCCGGCCGCGAGCATCTGCGCGCGCGCGTTGGCGACCGCCTCGAAGATCTCCTTCTCGTGCGCGGCGTAGCCCTTGGTCACCTCGATCAGGTTCGGGATCAGGTCGTTCCGGCGCTGCAGCTGGTTTTCGACCTGCGCCCACGCGCCGTCGATCGCCTCGCGCAGGCTGACGAGCCGGTTGTAGCTGCAACCCGAGAGCGACAGCGCGACGAGCGTCAGGGTCGACCGTCGTCGTGAGCATCGTGCGTGCACGCTTCATGATCTCTCCTCCTTGTGTGCGCGTTACCATTTGCCGCCGGCGCTGCCGCCGCCGAAGCTGCCGCCGCCGAATCCACCGAAGCCGCCGCCGCCGCTGCCGCCGAAGCCGCCGCCGCCGAAGGTCCCGCCCCACATCGGCGGGCCCGACGTCCCACGAGCCGCCGGCGCCGCATGCCGGTCTGCGCGCCGGGCGGTCCGTTCGACCGAGAAGAGATACGGCCCGAAGATCGACCAGCAGAATGATGGCGAGGATGATGAAGTCGCTGGTCGCTGAACCGGCGCGGCGGCCGGCGCGTCGGGCGACGGCGACCCGGTGAGCTCGACGCGATACTCGCGCGCGATGATCGCGGCCATGCGATCGACGCCGGCCTCGATGCCGCCCGCGATGATCGCCGTGCGCGGAACTTCGGGACGATCGTGCGGTCGCGGATCTCGCCGACGAGCCCGTCGGGCAGCGCGCCCTCGATGCCGTAGCCGGTCGCGATGAAGAGCTCGCGGTCCTCGACCGCGACCAGGAAGAGGACGCCGTTGTCCTTGTCGCGATCGCCGGGCTTCCAGGCCTCGGCGAGGCGGACGGCGCGCTCGGGCACCGGGTCGGGCTGCGTGGTCGGCAGCGTCACGACGGCGATCTCGGCGCCGGTCTTCTGCTTGAGCTCGCTGGATGCGGCCGGTGAGCGCGCTCTCGGTGCGCGGCGTCGATGCACGCCCGCGAAGTCGGAGACGAAGCCCGATCGGCGACGGCAGCGGCGCTGGCGCGGCCGCGACGCGGAGCGCCGCGAGCACCAGCAGACAGCGCAGCGCGAATCGCCGACGACGCGACCGCCGCGTCTCATCGGCTCGCGGTCCGGCGCCGTCGGCGAGCGTGCCGCCAGCGCCTCGATCTCGTCGAGATACTCGGCGAAGCGGTGCTCGATCGCGCCCGGGTCGCGCCGGCGCGTCGAGAGCTCGCGAGGACCGGCATGGCGCGGCCGAAGAGCGCGGTGAACGCCGGCACGACCTCCGCTTCGCGCGGCTCCCACGCGACGCCGCGCAGGAAGAGCAGCCCGCGCATCACGTGCAGGAACGTCTTCCGCGGAGTCGAGCATGAGCTCGCGGATCTCGACCGTCGAGCCGGCGAGCTCGAGGTAGAGCGCGCGCAGGCGGACGAGCTTGCCTTGGCCTCGCGCTCGCACTCGAGGCGGACGTTGTCGCGGTGCCACCACGAGGCCGGTGAAGAGGTCGTCGCCCGCGAGCGTGCGATGGCGCGCCTGGATGTCGAGCATCTCGAGCGGGAAGACGTCGAGCGAGCGCGTCAGGTCGGACGGCGCGCAGCAGGAGCGGCGCGGCGACGCGCTCGCCGCGCCAGCGCGCGTACCATTGGGCGACGACGCGCTGCAGGTGCGCGAACGTCACCGGCTCGGCGACGGCGGCGAAGTTGACGTCGGAGCGCTCGGGCCGGAAGTCGGGATGCTCCGGCGCTGCCGTACACGACGACGGTGCGGAGCGCCGACCCGAACGCCGCCGCCAGCTCGGCTCCGCCTCGCCGACGATGCGCTTCGGGCGTGATCCGCCGCGGCATGTGGGTCGGTGATAGGGACGGCCGACTGAGCGGCGCAAGCGTGCGCGGCGTGGCTGGCTCGGCAGTGCGAGCTGGTAAGAGCCGCGACCGGCGCGCGCGCGATCGCGACGACGCACGCACTGCCGACTGGAGGAGACGGATGGCGACCAAGCCGACACACGTGATGGCGATCGATCAGGGGACGACGGGCTCGACCGTGCTCGTCTTCGACCGGCGCGGCCGCATCGCCGGACGCGCGTACTCGAGTTCCGCCAGTACTACCCGAAGCCGGGCTGGGTCGAGCACGACGCCGAGGAGATCTGGCGCGTCACGCTCGCGGTCGCGCGCCAGGCGATCCGGAAGGCCAAGATCAAGGCGACGGCGCTCGCCGGCGATCGGCATCACCAACCAGCGCGAGACCACCGTCGTGTGGGATCGCCGCACCGGCCAGCCGATCCATCGCGCGATCGTGTGGCAGGACCGCCGCACGGCCGACGTCTGCGCCGGCTCGAGGCACGAGGGCGCCGAGGCCGAGGTGCGCGCCAAGACCGGGCTCGTCCTCGATCCGTACTTCTCCGGCACCAAGGTCGCGTGGATCCTCGACAACGTCCGCGGCGCTCGCGCGCGCGCCGCCGCCGGCGACCTCGTCTTCGGCACGATCGACAGCTGGCTCGTCTGGAAGCTCACGGCCGGCAAGGTGCACGTGACCGACCCGACCAACGCGTCGCGCACGCTGCTCTTCAACATCCACGGCCGCGGCTGGGATCCCGAGCTGCTCCGGCTCTTCGACGTGCCGATGGCGATGGTGCCCGAGGTGCGGCCGTCGAGCGGCGTCATCGGCCGAGACCGAGCCGCGCCTCCTCGGCGCGCCCGTCCTGATCGCCGGGATCGCCGGCGACCAGCAGGCGGCGCTCTTCGGGCAGGGCTGTTTCGCGCCCGGCATGGTGAAGAACACCTACGGCACCGGCTGCTTCGTGCTGATGCAGACCGGCAGCGAGGCGGTCGCCTCCGAGCGCGGGCTCGTGACGACGATCGCGTGCGGCGCGGGCGGCGCACCGACGTACGCGCTCGAAGGCTCGGTCGTTCATCGCCGGGGCGCGTCGATCCAGTGGCTGCGCGACGGCCTCAAGATCCTGAAGCACGGCCGCCGAGAGCGAGGCGCTGGCGCCGCAAGGCCAAGTCGACGCTCGGGGTCTACGTCGTGCCGGCGTTCGTCGGGCTCGGCGCGCCGTACTGGGATCCCGAGGCGCGCGGCGCGATCCTCGGGCTCACGCGCGGCGTCGAGCCGCGAGCACCTGGTCCGCGCCGCGCCTCGAATCGCTCGCCTTCCAGACCCGCGACGTCGTCGAGACCATGGCCGCCGACGCGAGCAAGCCGATCGCCGCGCCTCCGCGTCGACGGCGGCGCGTCGGCCAACGACTTCCTCATGCAGTTCCAGGCCGACGTGCTCGGCACCACCGTCGACCGACCGAAGGTCGTCGAGACGACGGCCACGGGCGCGGCCTTCCTCGCCGGGCTCGGCACGAGCTTCTGGACCCAAGCCGAGCTCGAGCGCGTGCGCGCCGTCGACAAGGTCTTCAAGCCCAAGATGAAGGCCGAGCGAGCGCGAGGTGGCGTACGCGGGCTGGAAGGACGCCGTGGCGCGGGTGCGGAGCACGAGGGCGTGACGGCGGCGGTGCGATGCGAGAACCATCGACTTGACCGGCCGCTGCCGCCTGAAAGACCAGCGGCATGATCACGGTCCGTCACCAAGCGCGATCCCCGCGCCCAGCTGCCCGAGTACCAGACCACGGGCGCAGCCGCGTTCGACCTCGCGATCATCGAGGACGTCGTCGTGCCGCGCGGGCATGCGCTGCTGCGCACCGGCTCGTCATCGGCCTCCCGAGGACCACGTGTGCCGTCTACGCCCGCTCCTCGCTCTTCAGAAGCACGGTCTCATCTTGGCCAACGGCGTCGGCGTGATCGACGCGACTACTCGGGACCGGACGACGAGGTCCTGCTCACGGTGTGGAACCCCGGCGACGCGCCGGCTCGCGGCCGGCACCCGCGTCGCGCAGGCATCGTGCTCGCCCGCCCGCGCGTCACGTGGGTCGACGCCGAAGCCGGGCCGCCACGCGCGGCGGGTTCGGCTCGACGGGACGATGGCCTACCTCGACATCGTGCGCCGCATCCTCGCCGAGGGCGAGCGCAAGGCAGAACCGCACCGGCGTCGACTACCGATCGCGATCGCCGGCGCCATGTTCGAGCACGACATGGCGAACGGCTTTCCGCTGCTGACGACCAAGAAGACGCCGCTGTTCAGCTGGTCGCGACCGAGCTCGAGTTCTTCGTGCAGGGGACTCACCGACGAAAGCGTTGGCTGCAGGAGCAGCGACAGAACCACATCTGGGACGAGTGGGCGCCATCCGCGAAAAGCGCCCTACGGGCACGACGCCGCGGCGACAGAAGCGGATGATGGACGAGCGCGATCTCGGCCCGGTCTACGGCTTCCAGTGGCGGCATTTCGGGGCGCCGCTACATCGATCACGCCGCCGACTACACGGGCGCAGGGCGTGGATCAGCTGCCGCGCGTCGTCGACACGCTGCAAGCCGAATCCCGAACGATCGCCGCATGATCGTGAGCGCGTGGAACCCGACGCAGCTCGGCGAGCAAGGGCTGCCGCCGTGCCACTTCGTGTTCCAGGTGACGGTGATCGACGGCAAGCTCAACCTGCTCTGGAATCAAGCGCTCGCGTCGACGTCGCCGCTCGGGCTGCCGTTCAACATCGCGAGCTACGGGCTCCTGCTGCACCTGCTCGCGGCAAGGCCAGGCTCCTGGCGAGGGGCAGGCTGATCGGCTTTCTCGCCGACACACACATCTACGTGAACCAGGTCGACGGCATCCGCGAGCAGCTGACGCGCGATCCCGAACGCTACCCGCTGCCGCGGCTCGTGACCGAGCCGTTCACGTCGATCTGGGAGTGGACCGCCGGACGACAGCCGCATCGAAGGCTACGCGAGCTACCCGAAGATCGACTTCCCGATCGCCGTCTGACGCGCATGGTGACGATCGTCGCCGCGGTCGCGCGGAACGGCTGCATCGGCAAGGACGGCGGTCTTCCGTGGCGCATTCCGAGGATGCGTGAAGCGCTATCGGGCGATCACGATGGGGAAGGTCGTCGTCATGGGACGGAAGACCTGGGAGTCGATTCCCGCGAAGTTCCGTCCGCTCGCCGGTCGCACGCGAACGTCGTCGTGACACGACAAGCCGGCTATCCGTTGCCGCGCCGGGGTCGAGCGCGTCGGCTCGCTCGCCGCCGCGCTCGCGGCGCACGCGACCGACGAGTGTCGTCGATCAACGGCGGCGGCGGCGATCTACGCGCAGGCGATGGACCGCGCGGACGTGCTCGACCTCACGCACGTCGCATCGCGACGTCGACGGCGACACCTTCTTCCCCGCGATCGATCCGGCGGTCTGGAACGTCGACTGGCGCGAGGACCACGACGGCTTCGCTTTCGTCACCTACGAGCGCGCATGAGCGGCCGCGTTCCTCGTCATCGACGGGACCGACGGGTCCGGGAAAGGGACGCAGACGGCGCGTCTGCGACGCAGCGGCTCGTCGCCGCAGGACGCGACGTCGTGTCGTCGTCGACTTCCCGCGCTACGGCGAGCCGTCGGCGTACTTCGTCGAGCGCTACCTCCGCCGGCGAGTACGGCGCGCTGCGAGGACATCGATGCCTACCGCGCGTCGATCTTCTCACGCGCTCGACCGCTTCGACGCGTCGTTCGACGATCCGCGCGGCGCTCGCGCGCGGCGCGTGTCGTCGTCCCGAATCGCTGCGGTCTCGGCGAACAAGGGTCATCAGATGGCCAAGATCGCGGATCCCGACGAGCGCGACGGCGCTTTCTCGCGTGGGTGAACGAGCTCGAGTACGGCGTGCTCGGGATTCCCAAGCCCGATCTCACGCATCGCTGCTCCACGTCCCGCGCGGACGTCGGCTTCAGGTCTGGTCGCGCCGCAAGGACGAGCGCGCCTACCTGCGTGGCAAGGTGCGCGACATCCACGAAAGCGATCGTGCGCACCTGCGTGCCGCCGAAGCGGCCTACCTCGCGCTTCGTGCGCGCTCGATACCGGTGCGAAACGCGTGGCGATGCCTCGAGTGCGTCGAGGACGGCAGATTGCTCACGATCGACGAGTGGTCGAGCGCGTGTGGCAGCGGTGACGGTCTCGTATGCCCGCATCCGTCGTCTGACGCTAGATCGCGATGGGTTCTTTCTCGAGACGAGAGTTGACACACACGGTACCAGCCCTTGCTACCATCCGCCGCCTTTCCGAGGAGACCATGCGCAGAAAGCCTTCCTGAAAACCGCTCGCGAAACGCTCGAAACCATGAAGCGCCAGCTCCTGGCCGAGATCCAGCAGGATCTGAAGCTAGGGCCGCGAGTCGTCCAAGGACGAGGGCATGGACACGTCACGATCTCGCCAGCGAGGAGCGCGAGCGCGAGATCAGCTTCATTCTCACCGACCGCGATCGCGGCAAGCTGCAGGCGATCGAGGACGCGCTCGACCGCATCGCGGAAGGCTCCTACGGGCGTCTGCGAGAGCTGCGAGCAGGAGATCGCCGAGGGACGCCTGCAGGCCATGCCGTTCACCCGGCTCTGCGTGCAGTGTCAGGCCGACCGGGAGACCGAGGCCGAAGCAGAACCGCCGCGGTGACGACGACCGGGCGTATCGCCGGCTCGGCGCCACCACGACCTCGACGAAGAAGGCGCAGTCGTAAGCGCCGCTGCCGGCCGGCGGCGGCTCGTGCGGCACAGCCCCGCTACCGGTGGTCCCACGCCACCATCGGCCATGCCGTGCGTCGGGTAGCCTCGTGCGAGTGGTGGAGGCCGAAGCGCCCACCACGAAGCCGAGCGATGACGACGCTCGCGCAGTGAGCGACCGTCAGGCACCGACTTTCACGGCGTCGAAGGCGCTGCATCGCGTTCGATGCCCGACGATCACCAGGAAGACGCGTGTAGAGCAAGGCGAGCGCGCCGACGAGCGGGCACCCACATGAGGCGCCGTATGCGGGCGCGCGTGGCGTAGGCGACGACGCGATAGTTGGCCTCGTAGTCGGCCGCCGTGCCGAAGACGTGGCGGGCGATCGCACATGAAGACCACCGCGTAGAGGAACGAGCGCACCGTTCCCCAGAAGACCAGGCTCGAGGCCGAAGCCGCGCGGGCCCGACGATCAGGAACCCGAGCGCCGCCAGCACCAAGCATCCGACCAGAAAGAGCAGCGGGCGCCTGGATGCCGCCGCGAATCGGCATGTCTTGGAAGAAGCCGCGCAGGATCGGTCGACGACGCGCTTCCAGACCTCCGATGAAGCTCGTCGGCGAATTGCCTCGGTGCGAAACTCTTCGTGCATCGAATCCTCCGGGCTTGCCGGGAGGCACTCGATCGTGCTGCGCGGGACGCTACAGAAAGCTCCCGTGCCAGGCAGGCAGACTCGCACGTGCGCCGCGCGCGCGCTCACGCGCGCCGCGCGCGGTGCGACGCGTGCTCGCGCGCTCTACGACGCGGCCGTCGCCGGCCGTCGATCCGCGCGCGTCGCGCTGGCGTGCGCTCTCGCGCGCGATCGGCGATCGTATCGTGCGCGCGCGCGGGGCCGGACGCGCCTGCCGCTTCGCACCGCGGCATCGTCGTGGTCGGCGCGAGGAAGGCGCCGCGAGCCTCACCGCCGGCGTCGAAGCCGGTGCTCGGGCGACACGTGCGTCGACGGACTCGTGATCGTGCCGCACGGGTTACGGCGCGCTCGGCGCGCGTCGCGCGTCGCGCGCCGGCGACCATCCGATTCCCGACCGGCGAAGCCACGCCGCGCACGCGCCGGCTGCTCGCGACGCTCGCGCGTCATCCGCGGGCGGCCGTGCTGGTGGTGCTGACCGGCGGCGCGTCGAGCCTGCCTCGCGGCGCGCGCGCCGGGCTGACGCTCGCCGACGAGCGCGCGCCTCGCGTGGCTGCTCGCGAGCGGCATCGACATCGCGCGGGATGAACGCGGTCCGGAAGCATCTGCTCGGCGATCGAGTGGCGGCCGGCTCGCCGAGCGCGCTCGTCGGCCGGTCGGCCGGCGGCGCATCGTGGTCTCCGACGTGCCGGGCGACGACCTCGCCGTATCGGGTCGGGCCCGACGGTCGGCGATCCGACGACCTATGCGGATGCGCTCGCCACCGTCGCGTGGCGGAACGGGCCGCACGCGCTGCCCGCTGCGGGTGCGGCGCCATCCGCGAGCGCGGCGCGCGGCGGGCAGGTCGCCGAGACGCCGAAAGCCGCGGATCGCGCGCCGCGCGCGTGCCCGACCGCTGCTCGTCGCCGCGCAACGCGACGCGCCCGGCGCGGCGTGATCGCGCGGTGCCGGCCGGGGTACGGACATCGTCTCGTCCGCCGTCCGCTCGCGCGAGCGACAGGCCGATCGCCACACGATCGTCTCGCCGAGTTCATCGCGTGCCGCCGCGCTGCAGCTGCGACGCACTGCCCGCGCTGCGTCATCGCGGGCGGCGAGACGACCGTCGTCTCGGCGCGCACGCGTCGGGCGCGGGCGGTCGCAATCAGGGAGTTTGCCGCCGCCGCTCGCCGTGCTCGCCGGGCAGGTGGGTGGCTGCTCCTCGCCAGCCGGCACGGACGGCGTCGACGGCCCGACCGACGCGCGCGGGTGCCTTCGCGGACGGGAGCGCCCGCGGCGCGCGGCGCGCGCGGGCCGGCTGACGCCCGGTCCGCGCTCCGCGCACGATCGTGCTGCCCGAGCCTCGCGGCGGCTCGAGCCATCGTCGCCCGGGCCGACGGGACCAACGTCGGCCGATCCCGTGATCGCGCTCGTCTGGAAGGATCGCGGATGGCGGCTCCCGGCCGCGTGATACAAACGACGAGCCGTCGATGACGATGTCGCGCGCACGTTCGGGAGAGTCCCGTGTCTGACGGCCGCCGTGCCGCCCTCGCCGTAGCAGCTCGCGGCGTCGACCTTCGATCTCCTCGTGATCGGCGGCGGCATCAACGGCGCCGGCATCGCGCGCGACGCCGCCATGCGCGGGCTCCGCGTCGCGCTGGTCGAGCAGGGCGACTTCGCGAGCGGTACCAGCAGCAAGTCGTCGAAGCTCATCCACGGCGGCCTGCGCTATCTCGAGAACTACGAGTTCGCGCTCGTGCTCGAGTCGAGCCGCGAGCGCGACCACCTGCGCCGCCATCTGGCGCCGCATCTCGTCCACCCGATGCCGTTCGTCGTTCCCGGTCTTTCGCGGCGATCCGGTCGGGCGGCTGCGCCTCGTCGGCGGGCCTGCTGGGTCTACGACGGCCTGTCGGCCTTCCGGAACATCGCGCGTCATCGCTCGTGGGGCCGACGCGACACCGTTGCGCCACGAGCCCGCGCTCGCAGCCGACGGGTCTGCGCGGCGCGATGCACTACTACGATTGCTGGACCGACGACGCGCGCCTCACGCTCGAGACCATCCAATCGGCCGACGGCCGCCGGCGCCGTCGTCGTGCAACCACCTCGGCGTCGACGGCACGTTGCTGCGCGACGGGCATCTCGGCGGCGCGCGCGCGCCGATCGTCTGACGGCGCAGTCGTTCACCATCGCGGCGCGGCAGATCGTGAACGCCACGGGCCCATGGCTCGATCGCGTGCGCCAGCTCGACGAGCCCGACGGGAAACCGGTGCTGCGGCTCACCAAGGGCGTGCACGTCATCGTGCCGCGCGCAGCGCGTCGGCAACCGCACGCGATCGTCTCCGTGCGCCGCGCGACGGCCGCGTGATGTTCGCCATCCCGTGGAAGGACCAGACGCTGGTCGGCACGACCGACACCGACTGACGCCGCGCGCCCGCGAGTACGTCGCCGCCGACGCCGACGACGTCCGCTATCTGCTCGAAGCGGTGAATCGCTACTTCCCGGCGGCCGCGCTCGGCGAGCGCGACGTCATCGGCGCCTACGCCGGGCCTCCGGCCGCTCGTGGCGCCGACGGACGCGAGCAGCCCGTCCGAGACCTCGCGCGAGGAGGCGATCTTCGAGAGCGCTCCGGGCCTGCTCCGCTCGGCGGCGGCAAGCTCACGACCTACCGCCGGGTGTCGCGGAGGTCGTCGATCGCGTGCGTCGAGCTGCTGCAGGCGCGCCTGCCCGAGCGCCGCTTGAGCCATGCCGGACGGGCGAGGTCCAGCAATACGTAACTGAACGAAGTACAA
>ERZ1370068.8771-contig-760_pt1 | contig 27551 bp, 40 predicted proteins | sample MGYA00561227_ERZ1370068 | MGnify/ENA primary metagenome ERZ1370068 (study PRJEB38410, sample SAMEA6850437) | metagenome | study: Metagenomic assessment of the ecological functions of the soil: analysis of the soil microbiota associated with the...
TTCATCGGCGGACTCCGTTGCTTGCCACCCCTAGCAGCGAAACGCGTACTGAGCTTGACCAGCAGCTGGTTCGATTCGAGCCGCCAGCGATCGAGCCGATCGCGCGACGTTGTGGTTGTAGACGACAAACAGATCGGCGACCGGCCTGAACGTCCACCGCAGCCGCGTGTTGACGCCAATCGATCTGCGTCGTCGTGTCGTACTGCACGTAGCTGGCGATGCTGCAGGTCCGGCGACACGTTGACGCGCAGCGCGCGTGCCGACGACCGTTTCGACGAAGTCGCCGTCGCGCAGCCGGCCGACGTCGCGCTCGCCCGAGAACTCGACCGTCAGGAGCGGCGTCGGAGTTCCAGGCGCCGATCCATTGAGCATTGATCGAGCTGACCGTCGTAGAACCGGCCGAACCACCAGGTGGCCTGCGCGTACAGGCGCCGCTTGCGCGCGGTGCCCGCTTCGAGCCGATACGCGCCGCCAGTGGTACGCGCCAGAACGGATGTCGACACCCGTCGGCGATTTCAAACGGCTCGATCGAGCCGCTCGCCAGCCGGCGACGACGTTGAACTCGAACCGATCGCCGCTGCGAAAGCGCCAGTTCACCGGCGCCATGAACACCCGGTAGCTCTCCCATCGTCCGGCGAGATCGGTCGCGACCTGGGTTTGAAACTCGTGCGTGAGCTGCCGCGCAGGGCCGCGCGCGCGATCCGCGTCCGATTGTCGACGCCGAGGTCGCACAGGTGCACAGCCGGACGCGGCACGAAGCCGATGGACGGATCGAAGTCGCGGCCGATGCGCTTGTAGGTGAGCGAAATGTCCCAGAGGTCGTTCGGATAGTCGATCTTGAAACCGTGCGCGGTCCGGTCCGTCCCGGCATCGTCGCGATCCATCGCCAGCGCCCACACGCCGACGAGGAAGTTCTTGTCGCCGCGAAAGCGCGATGTGGCGTAAGTGAAGTCGACGCCGCCGAGCCAGCTGCCCGGATGCGACCCAGCGGATCGCCAACCGTCGCGATGCCGCCGAGCCATGATTCTCCGCCAGAGGTTCTGCTTGACGCGGCCGACCGCCATCACACGTCTCGTCGTGAACGACGCCGGCTGATCGTTGCGTGCCGACGACGAGGCCGCCGACGTTGGTGTCGCCGGAACGGCCGTTGACCTTTGCCGCCCGCGGTGATCGGCACTTCGGTGCCGCCGACGAGACCGATGCGCCGGCTGAAGTAACGGAATGACGTCCTCGTCGAGCCCGAGGCCGAACGAGAAGATGTCGGCGCCTTCGAGGAAGAACGTGCGCTTCTCGGGGAAGAACAGCGGGAAGCGCGTCAGGTTGGTGCGCCGCGTATCGACTTCGGTCTCCGCGAAGTCGGTGTTGACGGTCGCCGACGCCAGCACGTTCGCGCCGACGCGCTGCGTCAGATCGAAGCTTGGCTGTGACGTGCCCGACACGGTCGTGCCTGGTGCCGGAATGCCGCCGCCGGCCGTCACCGCGGGACGAAGCGTCAGACCCGCGCCGAGCGCGAAGTGCGGGCAGTTCGGTCAGCCGGCCCGCGCGGCTCGGTCTGCGTGACGCGGTACTGACGTTCCGCGCCTGACCAGCGATCGACCTCGAGCAGACGCTGGATGCGCCGCTCGACGTTGAATTGCCACTCGCGCGGCGCCCGGGTTGAAGGCGAGCGTCTCGATCGGAATCCGAATCTCCACCGCCCAGCCGCGGTGGTTCGCGCGGTCGCCGCCTCCCAGATGCCGTCCCAGTTGGGATTGTCGTCTCTCGCCGCCGGGCTCGATGAGCGCGTCGTAGCGCGCGCCGGTCGGGTTCACCGCGAACACGTAGCCGGATCGTCCGTCGAGAAACGGCCCGAGCACGACGCGCACGTGATCCTCGGAGCCGAGCTATCGGCGTCGCGCTGCTTGCTGAAGCTGACGATGCCGGCGGGATTCAGGTCGTCGCATTCGATGCCGATGACGATCGTCTTCGTGTCGGCCAGCACTCGCAGGCGCGTCGGCGGCGCTGGCGGTTGAACCTTCCGCCGGCTCGACCTGCGTAAAGCGGCGTCGGCCACGTCGACGCCCTGCCAGACCGCCTCGTCGAGGACGCCGTCGACGGCGACGGTGGCGACGAGGGCGCCGGCGCGTAACTGGGGGCGCTGATCGGCCTGCGCCGAATGTGTTCGCTGCCGCGGCGAAGGCCAACGCGAGCGCGAGTCGAGCCGTCTTCACCGTTTCGCCGCGGTCGGAGCCGACTTGCCCAGCTCGGCGAGCGCCGCCTTGAACGCCGTCGCGAGCTTGTCGGCTGGCCCGGTGCCCCAGTAGTGCAGGAAGTAGATCGTCGGGCTGCGTGTCTCGTCATGTGGTGATGGATGGCGACGATGTCGATGCCGTTCTTGCGAAGCGCCTTCAACACCGGCGTGACTTCGGCTGGCGATCATCGCGACGTCTCCGGCAATCGCGGCGTTCTCGTTCGTCCCGACGAACGCCGCCCACGTGTTGAGGCCCATGCGCGCGTTGATCGGGCGCGCCCATTTCGGTCAGCTTCAAGATCGTCGCGGCCGATCGTGATCTTGTAGACGGCACCGGTTTGTCTCGCCCTGCGTGACCGACGATCTGCGCGATCTCTCGCCGTGTCGATCGTCGTCGTCGCGCGGCGCGGCATGGCGGCGCCGCCGGGCCGGTTGTGTTCTTGCCGATGAGATCGACGGCGGGCTTCAGCTTTGCGCGCGAGATCGGCTGGTGTTGCCGTGGCCGTGCACGTGCATGTAGAACATGCGCGGCTCGTCCCAGAAGAAATGATTGTGGAGCGCCGTGACTTCGAGACCGTTGTCGAGCAGCGCGGACATCACCGGGTTGACTTCGTCCTGCGTCAGGACGAGGTCGCCCATCATGACGTCCATCCCGCCGCTGCCCTTCGTCATCGCGACCCAGCCGCCGAATCCGAACGGCGTCGGCGTCTTGACGTTCGCGACCGTGACGCTGAGATCGTTGCGCGGGATGTTGACCTTCGAGCACGTTCGCCTTGTAGTCGCCCTGCTTGCCGAGCGTTGTCAGTACCTGCTGATACTCGGCGGGCACGTCCTGCGCCGTTGCGTCGAGAACGAGCGCTAGACGATTGCCATGCCATGACATCGTGCGTTTCACGCCTGATCCCTTCACTGGAAGCGCGATTCGAAAGGCCGAGCCGCCGCGCCGTGTCCGGCGTCGACGCTGCAGGCGGCCGCCGTTGGCTTCGACCGCCCACACTGGCGATCGCCAGCCCCAGGCCAGTGCCGCCGTGGTCTCTCGAGCGTCCTTCATCGATCCGGAAAAAGCGATCGAATACTCGATCGCGATATTCAACCGGCACGCCAGGCCCTTCATCGGTCACGGTCAGCGGCGCATGCGACCCATCCGTGCGAACGTCGACCTGAATGCTCGACCCGCGCGGGCTGTGCTTGATGGCGTTGTCGATGATGTTGGTCACCGCCTCGCGCAGGACCAGGCGGTCGGCGCTCACGGACACGCCGGCCGCGAGATCGAGCGCGAACCGCTGAGATCGCTCGTCCGCCAGGACACTCGAGCGACGCGGCGACGTCGCGCGCCAGCTGACTAAGATCGAGACGCTCGGTCGATAGCACAACCGTGCCGGCGTCCGCATGCAGAGCCGCAACAGCGTCGTCGACGAGGCTGGTCAGGCGGATCCACTTCTTCGAGCATGCTGCCGGATCGCCTCTTTGTATTCGGCGGGCGTCCTCGTTTCCCGCAGCCCGACCTCGCCGATGCCGCGAATCACCGACAGCGGCGTGCGCAGTTCGTGCGAGGCGTCCGCGGTGAATCGTCGCAGCTGATTGAACGACGTTTCCACGGGGGCGAGCGCTCGTCCCGCCAGCATGTAACCACCCGCGGCGGCGAGCGCGACGACGAGCGGAAGGCCGAGGACGAGAACGATGAGCACCTCGCGGAGCTGCTCCTGCACGTGTGCCTCGGTGTAGAGCTCTCCGTCGGCGGCGCGCGGATGGTCCTCCAACTGCTCGTAGAACTCGTGCCGGACGGCCAGGAAGGTCACCGAGGCGTAGATGGCCATCATCAGAAACAGCACCGCCGTGTACCAGGCGGTGAGGCGGAGCACGAATCGAGGCGCTCGACCAGCCGCGCATCACGGCTCGCCTTCGCGGAAGCACGAACCCGACGCCGCGCACGGTGTGAATGAGCCGTCGGACCGCCGTCGACGTCGACCTTTCGACGCGAGCCGCGTCATCTGGACGTCGATGACGTTGTCGATTGGCGTCGCTCGACGCGGCTCCTTCCACACCTCGCGCGCCAGCATTTCGCGCGACACCGAGGTGCCCCTGATGGCGCAGCAGATACTCGAGCAGATCGAACTCGCGGACCGTGAGATCGAGCGCCCGGCTGCCACGCGAAGCCCGCCGCGCGACGAGGTCGATTTCGAGATCCGCCGCCTTCAGCCGCACGATGTCGGACGGGCCGGCCGCGACGCAGCAGCGCGCGGATGCGCGCCAGCAGTTCCGGCAAGGCAAACGGCTTCACCAGGTAGTCGTCGGCGCCGAGATCCAGGCCGAGCACGCGATCGTCGACGCCATCACGCGCCGTCAGCACGAGCACCGGCGTGTCGATGCCGGCGCTGCCGCAGCGCCTGCAGAGATCTCGAGTCCGCTGCGGCCCGGGCAGCATCAAGTCGAGCACGACCAGGTCGAACGCTTCTCCCGTGCGCGCGCACGAATCCGTCATCGCCGGTTCCCGACGGCCACGACGTCGTAGTGCTCCGACTGCAGCGCCGTGGCGAGCACGTGCGCGCAGCTTTGCGCTCGTCTTCGACAACCAGGACCCGCATGCCAGTGTCCACGATGTTATCGGTGTCTTCGGGCCGCGATCCTGACTTTTGTGTCAGAGTCGATGTCGTGTCCGGCGCCCGGATGCGCATCCCGACCGCGCTCTCCCATCTCAATCGCGATGGCTGGCTGCTGTTCGCCACGCGATTCATCCGGCTGTTCGCGCTACGGATCGCTGTCGGTGGTGCTGGTGCTCTATCTGGTCGGCGTCGGCCTCACCGAACCTCAGGTCGGCCTGGTGCTGACGCTGACGCTCGTCGGCGACACCGTCGTGTCGCTGTTCCTGACCACCCGCGCGGATCGGTTCGGCCGGCGGCGGATGCTGATCGCCGGCGCACTGTTGATGGCCGCCGCCGGGGCGGTATTTGCCTCCACGTCCATGTTCTGGCTGCTCGTCCTCGCCGGCATCGTCGGCGTCATCAGCCCGAGCGGGCAGGAGGTCGGCCCGTTTCTGCCGATCGAACAGGCGTCGCTGTCGCACCTCGTCACCGATCGGACGCGCACCGACGTGTTCGCGTGGTACACGCTCACCGGCGCGGTGGCGACGGCGCTCGAGGCGCTCACCGCGGGCGTGCTGACGCGTCAGTCTGCAGCAGGCCGGATGGGACAGCGTCGGCGGCTACCGCACCGTCGTCGTGATGTACGCGCTGTTCGGCGTCGTGCTGGCGGCGCTGTTCTCGCGGTTGTCAGCGCGCGGCTGAATCGACGGCGACCGGACAGCGCGCGCGTCGACCGGGACGGCCGCGAGCCTGACCGGCGTGCACCGATCGCGCGACGTCGGTGTTCAAGCTCTCCGCGCTCTTCGCGCTGGACTCCTTCGGCGGCGGCTTCGTCGTCCAGAGCTTCGCCGCGTACTGGTTCCATCTGCGATTTGGCATCGACGCCGGCACGCTGGGATCGATTTTCTTCTGGGCGAACATCTTTGCCGGTGATCTCGGCGCTGCTGGCGTCTCGACTGGCCTCGCGATTCGGGTTGATCAACACGATGGTCTTCACCCATCTGCCGTCGAACGTCCTGCTGATTCTCGTGCCGCTGATGCCGACGCTGCCGCTGCGCCATCGCCGTGCTGCTGGCGCGGTTCAGCATCAGCCAGATGGACGTGCCGACGCGGCAGTCCTACACCATGGCGGTCGTGGCGCCCGAGGAGCGATCGGCCGCCGCCGGCATCACCGGCGTCGCGCGAACGACCGGCGCGGCGATCAGCCCGGTGTTCGTCGGCCTGATGTTCGCGAACCCGCTGCTGATGAACTGGCCGTTCTTCATCGCCGGCGGCCTCAAGATCGCCTACGACCTGCTGCTCTACCGCGCCTTCGTCGCCGTGCGACCGCCGGAGGAGATGCGAGCGTTGATTGCACAGTTTTCGCGTGGTGCTGCAAGCGAACTGCGAATGGCTCTTGATCGAGAGCTGAATTAATCTAGAGAGCATGGCGGCGCAGTAGAGGTGATCGGCACCACTGTCGGTCATTACCGGGTTCTCGAACGCATCGGCGGCGGCGGCATGGGCGTCGTCTACCGCGCGGAAGACGTCCGCGCTCGGCCGTCAGGTCGCGCTCAAGTTCCTGCCGGGCGAGCTGGCCGCGAACACCGAGGCGCTCGAACGCTTCCGGCGCGAGGCGCGCGTCGCCTCGTCGCTGAACCATCCGCACATCTGCACGATCCACGACGTCGGCGAGCACGACGGCCAGCAGCTTCATCGTGATGGAGCTGCTCGACGGCCAGACGCTGAAAGAGCGAGATCGCGGCGGGCCGCTTGCCGTTCGAGCGCGTCCTCGAGCTCGGGCTCGAAATCGCCGACGCGCTCGAGGCGCGCGCACGCCCGCGAGCATCGTGCATCGCGACATCAAGCCGGCGAATATCTTCGTCACGCGGCGGGGCGAGGCGAAGGTGCTGGACTTCGGCCTCGCCAAGCTCGCGGTGTCGAAAACCGTGAGCGACCGCACCGTCGCGGCGCCCGATGCCAGCACGCGTGGCGTCGACGATCGCGTGACCACGCTGGGCACGACGCTGGGGACGGTGTCGCCTACATGTCGCCGGAGCAGGCGCGCGGCGGCGAGCATCGACAGCGCGCACGGATCTCTTTTCGTTCGGCGTCGTGCTGTACGAGATGGCGACCGGCACGCTGCCCTTCCCCGGCACCAACCCGGTCGCGGTGTTCGAGGCGCTGCTGACGCGGAATCCACGCTCCGCCGTCGAGTGTGCGACCGGATCGTGCCCGCAGAGTTCGATCACCTCATCGCGAAAGCGCTGGAGAAAGATCGCGACGTCCGCTACCAGACCGTCGGCCGATCTGCGCAGCGATCTCAAGCGGTTGAAGCGATCGAGCGAAGCGGTCACCGTTGCGCCGGCGCCGTCGCCGGCCCTGCCACCACCAGCGGCGCGGCCGCGTCGCCTCGGCTGAGGCGCGCTGGCTGCCGGCGCCGCGATCGCCGCGGCCGCGATCGCCGGCGTGTTCGTCTACTCCTCGAACCGCACCGGCGCCTTCGCCGAGCGCGACACCGTGGTCCTCGCCGATTTCGCCAACAGCACCGGCGAGCCGGTGTTCGACGACACGCTGAAGGAAGCGCTCGAAGTCCAGCTGCGGCAGTCGCCGTTCCTCAGCGTGCTTCCCGAGCAGCGCCTGCACGGCACACTGCGGCTGATGGGGCCGGAAGCCGGACGAGAAGATCACGTCCGCGATTGCCCGCGACATCTGCGAGCGAACCGCGAGCACAGGCGATGATTGCCGGCGCGATCTCACAGCTCGGACAGAGCTACGTGATTTCGCTCGACACGTCGAACTGCAAGACGGGCGAAACCGATCGAGAGCAGCAGGTGCAGGCCGCGTCGAAGGACGAGGGTGCTGAAGGCGCTCGGCAGCGCTGCCGAGCAAACTGCGGCGCGGGCTCGGCGAATCGCTCGCTTCTCTCGAGCGCTACGACGCGCGATTCAGGAAGCGACCACGCCGTCGCTCGACGCGCTCAAGGCGTACAGCCAGGGCCTGGCCACGCGGCGGCGGTGAGGCGACCTTGCGTCGATCCCCTTCTTCCGCAAAGCCGTTGAGCTGGATCCCGATTTCGGCCTCGCGCACGCCCGGCTCGGCACCGTCTACGGCAACATGGGCGAGCAGACGAAGTCGCGCGAGCACGCGGCCAAAGCGTATTCGCTGAAGGACCGCGTCAGCGAGCCCGAACGCCTCTACATCACGGCCCGCTACTACCAGACGGTCGAAGGCGCCGATCAGAAAACGCATCGACACCTACGTCATGTGGATTCAAACCTACCCGAAAGACTTCGTGCCGCACTCGAACGTGGCGAACCTCTACTCGAACCGCGGCGAGTTCGACAAGGCGGCGGCCGAGTACCGCACCGCGATTTCGCTGGCGCCCGACGAGCCGCTGCCGTACGGCAATCTCGCCGGCGTGGCTATTTCTCGCAGAACAAGCCCGACGAGGCGCGGCGCACGCTCGACGAAGCGATTGCGCGGGGCATCGATTCGGTGAGCTTCCGCACGCAGCTGCACTGCCGCTCGCTTTCCTCCGGCACGACGAAGCCGACATGGCGCGACAGGCGGAGGCCGTCAAGCGCTTCTCTGACGGCTGGCGAATGGTCACCACGCGGATGACGATTGCGTTATGCCAGGGCCAGATCGGGTCGGGGAAAGAGTTGGCCGCGCAGTTCGCGACCGAAGCGCAGTCGAAGACCGGGTTGAAGGGCGGCGCCGCCGGTGTCTGGAGCCAGCTGGCGCAGGCGGCGGCCCTGGCCGGCGATGCCGCGGCGACGCGGGCCGCGGTGCGCACGTCGCTCGAGCTCGATCGCGAGTTTGGCACGCTCGTCGGGAACTCGTTCGCATCGGCGGCGTGCGGCGACACCGCGACGGCGCGCGAAGCTGCTCGACGAGGCAGCCGCCATGCCGATTGCCGCGAACGCGGACTCGCAGCGCGGGATCAAACTGATCGACGCCATGATCCGCCGCCGGCTGGGCGACGCACATGCGACCGATGGACTGGCGCCGCCGAAAGACAACGGCGAAACCGCCATCATCTTCGCGCACGGCGTCATCGCGCTGAACGACGGCAAGGCCGACGTCGCCGCCGCGCACTTCAAGCGCATCCTCGACACCCAGCCGCTGTCGCTCAACGTGCTCAAACCCGTGTCGTCGCTGTACTACGGCCGCGCGTTGGCGAAGCAGGGCAAGACCGACGAGAGCCGCAAAGCCTACGACGCGTTCCTCGAGGCCTGGAAGAACGCCGATCCGAATCTGCCGCTGCTCGCCGAAGCGAAGAAGGAGTACGCGCGCTTGTGATGACCCGGCTTGTCGTTGCGCTCACGGTTGTCTTCGCAACGGTCGCGACGTTCGCCGCGCAGACGCCAACCACGCCGACGTCGGCCACCTACGTCGGATCGCAGGCCTGCCAGCGCTGTCATGCGCCGACCTACGAACGCTGGTCGAAGACGCGGATGGCCAACGTCGTCCGCGATCCCAAGGCGCATCCCGACGCGGTCCTGCCTGATTTCTCGAAACCGGATCCGTTGCTCACCTTCAAGCTGTCCGACGTCGCGTTCGTGTACGGCAGCCGGTGGAAGCAGCGCTATTTCACGAAGGTGGGCGACGACTATTTTCCGCAGCCCGCGCAGTGGGACGTCACGCATCGCGTGTGGCGGCCGTACTTCGTGCAGCCGAACACCGACTGGTGGGTGCCCCACTACCCCGCCGACAACATGAAACGCCCGACCGGTCCGCTCTGCGACGGCTGTCACTCGGTGAACTACGACGTGAAGACCCACAGCGTCACCGAGTGGAACGTCGGCTGCGAGAAATGCCACGGACCGGGCAGCGAACATGTCCGCCAGCCGACCGCGCGCAACATCGTCAATCCCGCGAAGCTCGACTTCGTGCGCGCCAACGACACGTGCATCCAGTGCCACTCGCAGGGCCAACCGCTGAAGAACCCGATTGAAGGCCGCTACTACGACTGGCCGGTCGGCTTTCAACAGGGCGGCAACTCTGAAGGACTTCTGGAAGCTCGAGGAGTACACGCTGGGCGAGACGACGTTCACGCATTTCGCGGATGGGACGGCACACAAGAACCGGATGCAGGGGAACGATTTCGTCGAGAGCCTGATGTACCGCCGCGGCGTGACGTGCTTCAGTTGCCACGACGTGCACGGCACGTCGAACCCCGCCGATCTCGTGAAGTCCGCGCGGAGTCTCTGCCTGACGTGCCACTCACCTGGATCGCCGAACGGTCCGCGCGCGGCGACGATCGAGCAGCACACGCATCACGCGGCGGGCAGCGCCGGCAGCGAGTGCATCGCCTGCCACATGCCGAAAATCGAGCAGACCATCGCCGACGTGAACGTGCGCAGCCACACGTTCAAGTTCATCACGCCGAGCGATGACCGAACGCCTGAAGGTGCCGAACCCGTGCACGGATGCCACACCGACAAGAACAACGCCTGGGCGCGCGATGCCCTGCTCAAGTGGCCTGATGTGTCGCCGTGGAGGGTTCCGTAGCGGGCGGGCAGGTAGGACGGATGGGCAGACCCACCCGACCTACCCGACCTACCCGACTCACCCGACCTATGTGGGAGGGACGCCGACCGGCTTCTCTCTTCTTGCCGCCCTTCTTCTTCGCGGCCTTTTTCTTCCCGGCCTTCTTCTTCGCAGCCTTCTTCGCCATCAGACTCTCCTTTCAGTGACGTGCCTGTTCTGCCTGCGCGACTTGACCACCGACCGAGTCTCTGCCGCGGCACGCAGGCCGCCACGCCGCGGGCGCCGCGGGCACCGCGGCGACCTTCAACCGCGAGCAAACGATAAAAAGCGGGCCAGCACCGCCGGCGCGGGAACGCATCTCGCCCAGCGGGTACGGTGAGGTTCAGAACGCGGCCGGCATCCTCGATGAGGAGGCCGCGCGTCACCAGCGCATCGAGCCGATCGCTCAGGGCCTCGTCGGTGACCACCGCGTCCGAGCGCGAGCGCGCACCGCTCGCGCGCGATCTGGCTGCGGTCGGCCATGGTGTCGCACGCCTGACAGATCGCGCGATCGATCGCGTCGAGGATCGTCAGCGGCGCGGACGCCGCGGGACGGAGATCGCAGACGGCAAGGTGGTCGCCGGTGTCCACCGAGAACAGGTCGGCCGACCGGCGCCTGCCGGCGCCAGCGCTCGAGCGCGCCGACGAGCGGCTTGACGTAGGTCGAGGGATCGTTCCCGTCGCGATAACTGAAGTTGAAGAAGTAGGCCAGATTCGCCGATCGCCGGCCGCGGCAGGCGATAGATGTGCTGCGTAGGCGGGCATCGGCGTCAGCGTCGGTGAACCCGAAGCGCTCCTGTTGCTCGAAATTCGGACTGAACCGATCCAGACGGAGCCCGTTGAAGCTCACCGGCGGCGGCAGATGCACGAGATGGGGCACGAGGCGCGCCATGCGCTCGTATTCCGCGGGCGGATTCGCCCGGGAACCCCAAATCAGGTTCCACAACGGCGTCACCACCGAACTCTTTGCACCACTTCAGCACCTGGATGTTGTGCAGCGCCGTGACGCCCTTGCGCATCAGCTTCAGGATGTCGTCGCTGAAGCTCTCGATGCCTGGGCTGGATCTGCCGGATGCCGGCGGCCCGCAGCAACTTGATCTGGTCGCGCTTGAGATTGCTCTTCGTCTCGTAGAAGAGGCCGAAGTCGACCTTGCGCGCGGCGAGCTCCGGCAGCAGCGTCTTGAAGCATACTCGAGGTCGAGGATGTTGTCGACGACCTGAATGTCGGCATCCTTGTGAGTCGCCGCGAGCGCGGTCATCTCGTCGAGCGCGCGCGCGGCCGATTTGCTCGCGATAGCGTCATCGTGCGCGCCGTTCAGGCCGCAGAACGTGCAGTGCATCCGCTCGCCCCACCAGCAGCCGCGCGACGTCTCCATGAACGTGCCCGGCTGCCAGTCGTCGCCGAAGCGGCTGCGTTCGAACTGCTCGAAGTACTCGCGATAGTCGGGATACGGCAGCGCGTCCATGATCCTCGACAATCGGGCGCATTCTCGAACTGCGGAGAACGCGAACGCCTCGACGAGCGGTCGCGCGTCCGCACGCCTGGCATCCCCGAAATGGACTTCGCCGGCCAGGTGGCGCGTCGACGACGCTCCGGGAAAATCGACGTCGCCCTCGCCGGACACGGCGGCATCGACCCACGGGAACTGCCGCAGCGTTTCGGCGCCCATGACGCCTTCGCAGTTGGCGCCGCCGAACACGATCAGCACGTCGGGCCAGACGCGCTTTGATGTGCCGTCGCCAGCGCCAGCGACGCCACGTGCTGCTGGAACACGCTCGTGAACCCGACGATGGCGGGCCGCTCCTCCTCGATGGCGTCGAGCGCAGCGTTCGAGGAACCTGGGCCGACACGGGTGCGCGCGCGGCGGATGGCCGTCGATCAGCGACGCGGGGATCGGCCGCGCGTTCTGATCAGATACCCGATCGTCGCTGTCCGAGGATCTCGTCCACGTAGCGATCCGACCTCTTCCTGCGTTTGATCGGCGCGAGGCGTGCGCGAAAGATCCACTCCCCGCCTGCTTCGCGCATTCCGACAGCCGCTAGCTCATCGCGATCGTCGAATACAGACGCTCGCCGATGCCGCTCGGCGAACGGAATCGTGAAGTATTCGATCGCAGACCGATACGCCGCGCGAGGCGAGCTGCGGCTGCAGCAGGCTGAGTCCGAGCGAGGGCCAGAACAGCGGCCCGAACGGCATCGAGACAAGGACGACGTCGGCCATCAGTCGCCGGCGGCGGGCGCGGACGGAGAAGGCGTAGTCGGCGGCGTGGTCGGCGGCATCGCCGTGGGCTGCGGCGGCGGAATGAGCAGCATCAGCGGCCCGAGCTCGCGCCGCGGAGGAACGGCAGGTTGCCGATCTCGGGGCTGAAGTAGCCTGGCGCGTATGAGCATTGGCCGGCGGATCGAACGGCAGCAGGCCCATCATCATGTAGGTATGCGCCGACCAGCTCCAGAGCAGAAAAAGGTCCGGTCCGAGGCCGTCACGTGACCGCTGCCCTTCGTTGAAGTTCTTCCAGCATGTCCTCGCATCGTCCGAACGGCGTGCCGTCGAGACCGGCAATCGCCCACTGGGCGACGGTCTCGGAATTCCGGGACTCGCGCGAACTGCAGCTGCCGCAGATAGCCTGCTGTCGCCGTAGGCGGGATTGCTCATGTAGATCAGCGCCTCGCGCAGCAGCGAGATTTGCGCGCCGCCATGCGCCGAGTGCGTGAATGGCGTCACTGACGATCGGTCCCGGGCCGGTCTGCCAGATAATCGGCGGCTTGGCGGGTCGGGCCGAATCACCATCGCCGAGTGCGAGAAGTAACTGGACGTCTTCTGCTCGATCTGAAGGCTGATGCCGGACGTGCCGTGGAAAGATGAGGATGTCTCCGGTGGCGAGGCTGCGGCTTCGATGTCATCATGCTGGATAGATCGGAACGTCAGGAATGAGCGGATCGGGATCATCCATGCGAGCGGCAGTATAGCGTCGATATCGCGCGTTCGCCCGTTTGATTTGTGGGTCTGCGCCTGCTATGCTTGGCAGGTCCCACGATGTCCAATCGAGTTGACCGCGAGCGCGAGAGCGCCCGGCCACCGTTTCTTTACGTTGCGCTCGCGGTCGGAATCCTCACGCTCGCCGTCTCTGACGATCGAGGGAGTCCACGCCGTCCAGTTCGCCGGCTACAGCCGCGTGAACGGAGCGGTCCAGCATGACCCCACCTACGTCAGCTGGGTGCTCTCGCTATCTACTCATCGCCGCCGCGTTCTACGGCGTCGGCATGACGATGGCGGTGGCAAAGCCCGAGAGCCGCACGGTGCAATGGGGCTATGCCGCCGAGCCTGCTCACTGCGGCGTTTCTCGTCTGGGTGGCCACGCGCCCGGTCGACGGCGTCCATCACGACGCGCTTGCCACCGTCCTGAGCCTGTCGTTTCCCGCTCGATCTCATCGCCGCGCTGATCTTTCTCGATCGCTTTCCGCAACCGCGTCGAGGCCGGTCCCTGGCGGCGCCTGATCCGCGGCGTCATCGTGCTGGCGTGTGCCCTGTGGGTCGCGCGATCGGTGGTGACGCCTGCTGCGTGCGCGCGAAGTCACCGGCCCCTTCGTCCGCGCCTCACGAGGCCATCGGGCCGTCGCTGGAGTCCGCCGGCGCAGCCGGGCATGCTCGGCCCTGTCCTCGCGGTGCTCGTGCGCAACTACCGGCTGCTGCCGGGACAGGGCGAACGACGGCGAATTCGTCTCGTCTTCTGGAGTCATGCGCTGGCGTTCCTGCCGGCGGTGAGCGTGGCGATCATCGCCGGCGATGCTCCAGAGCCGTGGGGTGGTGACGCATGGCAGCCCGGGGCTGCTCCGGCTGACGCTCGCCGTCAACCTGCTGTTCATCGCGTCACCGATCTCGCTCGGCTACGCCATCGTCAAGCACCGTGTGCTCGGGTTCAGGGTGTTCGTCCGGCTCGGCATCCAGTGCAGATGCTCGCGCAGAACGTGCTGCGCGCCGGCGGTAGCGCTGCCGGCCGCGCTCATCGTCTACGCGGTCGCCTCGCGAATCCGAACCGCACCGTCGGCGAAATCTTCGCCGGATCGGCGCGACTGCAGGTGCAGTGGTGATCGTGCTCGCCGGCGCCGGCGCTGCGCCTGCCGCCGCCGCTGGCAGCGCGATCGACCGGCGATTCTTCCGCACCGGCCTACGATCAGGAAATCATCCTGCTGCGGCTGATCGATTCGATCAAGCAGCTCGACTCGCTGTCTGAGATTTCGGCCGATGGTGAGCCGCGAGATCGACGCGGCGCTCCACGTGACGCGGATCATGGTGCTGTATCGATCGCCCGGCCGATCGGTCGCTCAGCGTCGGCTTCTCGTCGGGCGATGCGGACCACGTGGAGATTCCGGCCATCTCCGCCCTGGTCGAGGACATCGCGCGGGCGCCGACCGTCCAGTCGCGAGGCGATGTGGACTCCGCGGTCCACGCCGGACGAGGCGGCCTGGCTGGACCGCGCATGCGAGATCGAGCTGTTGGTGCCGATCACCGGCATCGATCACGCGCTGTTCGGGCTGCTTGCTGATCGGCGAGAAAAGTTCGGAGGAGCCGTACACGTCGAAGGATCGCAACCTGCTGCAGATGGTCGCGGCTCAGGTGGGCTCGGTCTACGAGGTGCTCGCGCTCAGGGAACAGGTCGGCGAGCACCATCGCATCCAGAAGGAAGTGCTCGGCCGTCTCGAGCGGCAGCACATCAACCTGCGTGCGGGAGTGTCCGGCGTGCGGCCGCTGCTTCGACAGCGACGTCGAGCGATGCGACGCCGACGGCCGGGCACTCGTTCTGGAGCCTGCCGGTCGATCGCACGCTCGAGGGCAAATACCGCCTCGAGCGATTGATCGGCCGCGGCGGCATGGGCGCGGTCTACGAGGCGACCGACCTGCGCCTGAACCGCGCGCGTCGCGGCGAAGGTGGTGCAAAGCGGCCGCTCTTGCCAGCGGCGCGGCGCAGCGGCGCTTCGCGCGCGAGGCGCAGGCATGCGGCCGTCCTGGAGCATCCCAACATCGTGCGCGTCTACGACTTCGGGATGGCCGGCGACACGGCGTTTCTGGTGATGGAATACCTGCAGGGCATCACGTGGCGCGGCCAGCTCACTCGCATCGGCATGTTCCCGCCGGCTGCCGCCGCGGCCGCGCTGGATCAGGTAGTTGAACGGCATGGAGGCGGCGCATCGCGCCAGCATCCTCCACCGCGATTTGAAGCCGGAGAACCTGCTGATCTGCGGTCCGCTCGCCAGCGAGCCGCTGGTGAAGATTCTCGATTTCGGCCTGGCCGAAGTTCGCGAAGCCGACTTCATGGATCCGAAGAGCATGACCATGACCGGCGTCGCCATGGGGCACGTTCGGCTACATGTCGCCGGAGCAGCTGGCCGGTGAAGACTGTCGATCAGCGCACCGACGTCTACGCCATCGGCGTCATCGCGCTCGAGACCTTGACCGGCCGGCTCGGCACAGAGGGCCTGGGGTTCCATCGCACGATCGAAACCGAGCTGCACACGCGGCTCACCGCGGCGGCGGTCACCGCGCCCCAGCGTCGAGTCGCCAGCGCCATCGGCCGCGCGCTGGCGCCAGAATCGCAGCGGCACGCTACGCGTCGATCGCCGACATGCGTGCCGAGCTCGGTGCCGGCGATCCGCGAGTGCCCGGTCATGCCGCTCTCAGGCACGGATCAGCGAACCGCGGCCCGCGGCGTCGACGACGGCTGCGCTCACCCGCGACATCGGCACCATCGGACGGCGTCACCACAACGGATGCGCCAACAGGACCGCCAGCGGATCCAGCACCGGTGACCGATCGACGCCTGCGCGGCGCCGCCATTCTCGTCACGGGTGGCACTGGCTTGATCGGCCCGTCACCTGCTGCGCGCGCTGGCTGAGTGCGGCGTCGACACATTCGCCGTTGTCAGGCCCCGGCGTGAGTCTCTCGTCCGGCACGTCGCTCGGCCGATCGTCTGGGATCTCGCGGAGGAGAACAGCCGGTCGCGTCTGCCCGCGCGGCTCGACGGCGTCGTGCACCTGGCGGCGCCACGGAACCGCTGGTCGGCCAGAGGCGCACCACTGGCGTCGCACATCCGCATCTCGGTCGACGCCGCAGCGCGGGTATTCGACGCGGCGCGAGCACGCGGCGCCTCGAAGGCGGTATATGTGCTCGTCGATCGCGGTGGCGGGGTCCACGCGACGCCAGGTCGCAGGCCGAGGACCGGCGCCGCTGCGCCAGCGCATCCTACGCCGATGACGAAGCGATGGGGCGAGGAACTGGCGATCGCGCTGCGCGCGCAGGTGCGGCGGCGTGACGATCGTGCGGCCGGGCCCGGTCTATGGTCCTGGCCAGTCGCCATTCGGGCTGCTGGCTCGATTCGCCGCGCGATTGAAGCGGCGCGAGCCGATCGCGATCGCGGCGCCACACGGCCGCCTCGTGTCGCCCGTGTTCGTCGGCGATGTTGTCGACCGTGATCGTCGCGGCGCTGGCGCAGCGGGCCAACGTCACGATGAGCGTTGGCGGCCCTCGCGCGCCACCGCGAGCGCAAGCTCGTCGAGGATCTGGCCGGGTGGCTCGCGCTGCCTGTCGCATCCGGGCCGACAGGACCGAGCGGCCGTCGCGATTCGACATCGACTAACAGCGATGTCGACCGGCTCTTCCACGCCGCCAGCGCACGTCATGGGCCGATGGCTTGCGCCTCACGTGGCGCCGGCGGTCCGATCCGCGTGGCGCAGATATGCGCGCCGCGGCGGGCAGCGACGCCGGATCGGGCGGCGATGTCGGTGTCCTCAGCAGGCGCTGTACCGCGCCACCCATCCCGATTCGCGCAGCCGCGACGCGATCTCGGCGTGCCGCTGCAGCGCGCCGCCGGCGCCGACGAAGCGTTCGACCGTCCCAGGGGACAGGTTCCAGTGCGGAAAGATGCAAACGTCGATAAGCGGATCGATCGGCCGTCGCTTCGACCGCGCAAGGTGAGCGCGTGACCGCCACGATGGAAGACCCATAGCAGATGCGGAAGTCGGCTCGGTCGTGGATGTTTGCTGGGGCTTGCTGGGCGTCGTGTTCATGATGCGCTGCGTTACAGCAACGACTGTGCCGTTCGGTGCACAAGTGGAATCGCCACAGATTGCTGGAAAATGCGTGCGGCGTGGTGGTGTGCGCGCACGTGCGCGCACGTGTGCGCCTCAGCCGCGCACGCCCTGCGCAAACATGAGAAGGCACGGAAGGGCTCTAATCTTGCGTCCTCGAATCGTGCTCCGTCTGTTATCGAGCGAGGCCGAACGGCAGCTGACCAGGCTCGGTGATCTGCTTGGCGTCGCTCCGCGACGCGCTGATCCGTTTCGGTGCCTCGCCCGCCGACGAAGCCACGCTCGCGCGCTCGATCCGCCAGCTCGACGAGTTCTTCCTCCTGGTCGTTGTCGGCGAGTTCAACGCCGGCAAAAGCGCGTTCATCAACGCGCTGCTCGGCCAGCCGGTTCTGGATGAAGGAGTCACGCCGACGACCGACCGCATCCACGTGCTGGCACACGGTCCGGCAACGACTCGTCGTCTGCAGGACGATGGCATCGAGATGCTCGACCGCGGCGGTCGAGGTGCTCCGCGACATCCACATCGTCGACACGCCCGGCACCAACGCCATCATCCGGGAGCACGAGCGGCTCACGTCGGAGTTCGTGCCCCGCTCCGGACCTCGTGCTGTTCGTGACGTCGGCGGACCGGCCGTTCACCGGAGACCGGAGCGCGCGTTTCTCCAGCTGATTCGCGACTGGGGCAAGAAGATCGTCATCGTTGTCAACAAAGTGGACATCCTGCAGCACGAAACCGAGGTGCAGGAGGTGGTGTCGTTCGTTCGCGAGCACGCGGCGCGGCTGGTGTCGGGCATCAGCCCGGACGTCTTTCCCGGTGAGCGCCCGCCTCCGCGATGAGCGCGCGAAACGCGGCGATCCATCGGCGTGGGCGGCGAGCCGGTTCGAACCGCTCGAGCGCTTTCTGCGCGACACGCTCGACGAGACCGCGCGCTTCCAGCTGAAGCTCGCCAACCCCTCGGCGTCGGCCGGGCGCTGGCCGGCCGCTACCTATCGATCGCGTCCGAGCGGCTGACACTGCTCCACGAGGACCTCGAAGCTGCTCGATACGATCAGAACGGCAGATCGCCGCCTATCGCATCGACCTCGCACGCGGGTTCGAAGCGCGCATGTCGGCGGTCGAGAAACGTGCTGCTCGAAATGGAGCGGCGCGGGCATCAGTTCTTCGAGGACACCCTGCGCCTGGCACGGGTCATGGATCTCCTGAATCGATCCCGCGTCCAGAAGGAGTTCGAGGATCGCGTCGTCGGCAACGCCTCGCAGGAAATCGAGCGAAGAGTTGCCGAGCTGATCGATTGGTTGATCGATCAGGACTTCCGCGAGTGGCAGGCGATTACCGCCAGGCTGACCGAGCGCCAGCAGAAGCACGAGTCGCGCATGCTGGGCGCGCCCGACATCGGCAGCTTCCACTCCGATCGCGCGCGGCTGATGGAGTCGGTCGGCAAGGAAGCGCAGCGCGTCGTCGACAGCTACGACCAGCAGCGCGAAGCGGCGAGCATCGCGGACCAGGCGCGCACGGCGGTGGCCGCCGCCGCGGCCGCCGGCGGCGCGGCGCTCGGCCTCGGCACGATCATCACCGCCGCGGCGCACGACGGTCGCCGCCGACGTCGACCGGCATTCTGCTGGCGAGCGTGGTGGCCGCGATCGGCTTTCTGATCATTCCGGCCAAGCGGCGACGGGCCAAAGCGGATCTGGACGAGAAGATCAGCGCGCTCCGCCGGAAGCTGGCCGACGCGCTGCGCCGCGAGTTCCAGCGGGCGCGGGAGCGCAGCGCCGAGCCGCGTCACGTCGGCCGTTGCGCCGCACAGCCGATTCGTTGAAATCGGAGGAAGAACGTTGGAACGACCGCGGTCGCCCAGCTCACCTCGCTGCGCGACCGCACGGCGGCGTTTCTGGCGGACTTCAAGCGGCGCGTCGTCCGCGCTGATCGCCAACCCGGCCCCGCCTGTTACGATAGCCCGATGAACACCTCTGCCGCGGCAGTTGCCGAGCGTTCTTCCCTGGCGCGCGACGGCACGGCCTCGTCCGCCGCCGCGCCATGGCCGATCTACGCGGTGCTGTTCGCGTCGACGAGCGTCATTCTCGGCGTCATCTGGGACATCTCGTGGCACCGCTCGATCGGACGCGACACGTTCTGGACGCCGGCGCACCTGGCGATCTATCTCGGCGGCGTCGTCGCCGGCCTGACCTGCGGCTGGGTCGCGCTGCAGACGACGTTCGCCGGATCCGGAGCGCGGATCGCGGAACGCGCGGTGCGGTTCTGGGGATTCCGCGCGCCGCTCGGCGCCTGGGTGTGCATCTGGGGCGCGTTCGCGATGGTCACGTCGGCGCCGTTCGACGACTGGTGGCACAACGCCTACGGCCTCGACGTGAAGATCATCAGCCCGCCGCACATGCTGCTCGCCGCCGGCATCGCGGCGATCCAGTGCGGCGCGATGCTGATGGCGCTCGCCTGGCAGAACCGCGCCGTCGGCGATCGGCGTCAGCTGGCGAAGCTGTTTCTGCTCGGCGCCGGTCTGCTGCTGTGCTCGTCGCGACGGTCGCGACCGAGCACATCGCAGCGCTGGGACATGCACCAGGCGCACTTCTATCAGGTGAGCGCCGGCGTGTTCCTGTTCTTCATCATCAGCGCGGCGCGCGCGTCCGCCGTCCCGCTGGCCGGCGACGATCGGTCGCCGCTCGTCTACACCGGGCTTGACGCTGTTCATGCTCCTGCTGCTGCCGCTGTTCCCGGCGCAGCCGCTGCTCGGCCCGATCTACGTGCAGGTCGATCGCTTCATGCCGCCCGATTTTCCGCTGCTGCTGGTCGTGCCGGCGCTGGCGCTCGATCTCGCTGATGCGGCGGACGCGGCCGGCGCGTCGAACGACTGGACGGCTCGGCCGCTGCTCGCGTCGCTGGTCTTCGTCGCGACATTCCTCGCGGTGCAGTGGCCGTTCGCCGACTTCCTGATGACGCCGTGGGCGCGCAACTTCTTCTTCGCCAGCCATCGCATGGACTACGGCGTCGATCCGGCGATGCAGGCGCGCTTGTATCAGCTGAGCGCCGCCCGACAACCTGGCCGTCGGACTGTCCGATCGCGCATGGCGATCGGCTTACGTCTCGGCCCGCTGCGGCTTGTGGTGGGGCAACTGGATGGCGCGCGTGCAGCGATGAGCGGCCTCGCTCGCGATCGCATCCGGCTGGCGCGGCGCGCGATGGCGCGTGCGCGCCGCGTGCCGCGCTGGCGGCGTCGTCGATGGCGCACGTCGGCAGCCCGGACACGTTCTTCGGCGGCAAGGCCGGCCCGTACGACGTGCGCGTCACCGTGCGTCTGCCCGGCGTCATTCCCGGACGCGCGCAGGTCACCGTGCGCGTCGCCGGCGTCACCGACTCCCGCGTCGCACCAGCGTGACCGTCCGCGCCGGTCAGTGGAACGTCGGGCTGGAAGGCGCGCCGCCTCCCGAGACCGCCGCGCCGGTTCCTGGCGACGCATCGCTATTGCTCGTCAGAGCTCTGGTTCATGACACCTCGTCGTATCAGCTGGCCGTCGCGATCGATGGACCGGCGGGCCACGGCGCCGTCGTCATCCCGGTGCTGGCGCTCGCGACGGCGGAGCGGCCGATGCCGCCGTGGCTCGGCGGCGTGCTCGCCGCGCTCGGTATTTTCCTGACGGCGGGACTGCTGACGATCGTCGGCAGCGCGGTGCGCGAAAGCGGACTGCCGCCGGGCGCGCAGCCGGACGCCAGCGCCGCGTCCGCGCGCGATTCGGCATCGCAATCGCCGGCCTGCTCGCCGCGCTGGCGCTGTGGGGCGGCAACCAATGGTGGGCGGCGGAGGCGTCGAGCTACAGCCGGTCGGTGCTCTACCGCCCGTTCGACGCCGTCGCGTCGGTGGCGCGCGCATGACGCGATCGCCGGACGCTGACGTTGAGCATTCGCGACAAACGATGGAGTGGCTCGCCCAACCCGCTGAGCCGGTACAACGCGCTTGATGCCGGACCACGGCAAGCTGATGCATCTGTTCCTGGTGCGAGACCAGGGGCTCGATGCGCTCGCGCATCTCCATCCGATCGCGCGCGCAGCGCGGCGGGACTCGACTTCGACGTCGACGTGCCGCGACATGCCGGCGGGACGCTATCGCGTCTACGGCGACATCGTTCACGAGAGCGGCTACGCGCAGACGCTGGTCGCCAGTGTCGATCTCGCCGGTGGGTCCGCCGACAGCGCACCGCCCACCGATCCAGACGATTCGTGGTTCAGCGGCGCCAGGGTGCCCGAGGCCGCGACGGTTACGTACGATCTCGGCGGCGACACGCGGCTGGTGTGGACGCGCGGCGACTCACCGATCGTCGCTGGCGTCGAGCGGGATCTGCGTTTCTCGGTGCAGGACGCGACGGGCGCCGATGTCGCCGTCGAGCCGTACATGGGAATGGCCGCGCATCTCGTCGTCGCGAGCCGCGACGGATCGGTGTTCGCGCATCTCCATCCGTCCGGCAGCGTGTCGATGGCCGCGATGCAGCGGTTCGCTGGCGCGACCGCCGCCGACGCGCATGCCGGACACGCGATGACGCTCGACGGCCGCGTCGCCGTTCCGTATGCGTTTCCGAAGGCGGGGCCGTATCGCGCTGTTCGTGCAAGTCAAGCGCGGCGGCAAAGTGCTGACCAGCGCATTCGACGTAGACGCTCGGTAACGCTATCGCTTCCACCGTTCACGTCAGTATCGCTTGCGCTCCAGCGTCGTGATCCGGCCCACCAACGCGATACCACTTGGTGCATGAACGGACCGAGCCGGATCTCGTGCCGCCCCGAATCGGCGGCGCGGCTGTGGTCCTCGTCGAAGTAGTCGCACAATATGCCGCCGTCGTCTGTGCCGACGTCCAGGTGCACGGTCTGCGCGCGGTCGGCGAAGTTGTGCAGCGTCAGGATCGCCGTGTTGCGCCAGACGTAGCGGAGCGCGAGCACCGACGGCGCGTCGGTCGTGCAGCACCGTGCAGTCGCCCCAGCCAATCTCAGGCAGCTCCTTGCGCGCGCGAATTCGCCGTTCCACCCAGTTCAACAGTGAATTCGGATCGCGGCGCTGATCGGCGACGTTGACCCGCCGATAGCCGTGATCGTCGTCGTCGATGATCGGCACCACGATCTTCTGTCGACGTCGAGAAGCCGCCGTAGTGCTCGCTCGACCACTGCATCGCCGTCCGCGCGCACTCGCGTTCGGGCAGCGACAGGTCGTCCCAGATCCCGATCTCGTCGCCGTACTGCAGCAGCGGCGTGCCGCGGCAGCGACAACAGCAGGCTGAAGGCGAGCTCCACGCGGCGTCGGTCGCCCTGCAGCATCGGCGTCACGCGCCGGCGGATGCCGCGGTCGTACAGCTGCATCGACTTGTCCGGTCCGCAGACCTCGAACACCTTCTGGCGCTGCTCTTCGGTGAGCCGTCCCAGATCGCACTCGTCGTGGCTGCGCAGGAACTGCACGAACTGCGCTTGCTGCGGCACCTTGCTCGTCTGCTCGATCGCCCACTTCAGCGGCTCGAGGTCGCCGCTCGCGAGCGCGTACCACAGCCGCTGGTTCACGGGAAAGTTCAGCATCATCTGCAGGCGATCGCCCTCTTCGCCGAAATACTGATTGTTCTCCTCCGGCGGCACGTTCGCCTCGGCCAGCAGGATCGCGTCGTTCTTTCTCCATTGCGCGAAGTCGCGCAGGTCGTGGAGGAAGTCGAAGTCGAGCTGCGGCTCGTTCACGTCCGCGCCCTTCCTGCCGATCAGGAACGGCACCGCATCCAGCCGGAAGCCGGAAATTCCCAACTGCAGCCAGAAGCCCCATGATCTTGAAGATCTCGTCACGCACGACCGGGTGGCCGGTATTCAGATCGGGCTGGTGATCGTAAAAGCGGTGGAAGTAATAGAGCCTGGCTTCCTCGTCGTACGTCCACGTCGTCTTCTGCACGCCGGGAAACACCATGCCCTGGTTGTGGTTGGCGGGTCGTTCTTTCGACCAGCACGTACCACTCGCGGAACGGTGACGCCGGATCCTTGCGCGCGTGCTGGAACCACGGATGGTCGATCGACGTGTGGTTGGCGACGAGATCGATCACGACCCGAATGCCCATCGACTCGGCGATGGTTGGTGAAGGCGACGAAGTCGCCGAGCGAGCCCGTGCTTGTCGCTGACGCTGTAGTAGTCGCTCACGTCGTAGCCGTTGTCGCGGTTGGGCGACTCGAAAAACGGCAGCAGCCACACACAGGTGACGCCGAGCCCGGCCAGGTAGGGCAGCCGTTCGCTCAGGCCGTGAAAATCGCCGACGCCGTCGTCGCCGGAGTCCTGGAACTTCTCGACGTCGAGGCAATAGATGATCGCATTCCGGCACTCACAGGTCGTCGATACTCATGCGTAGCAGTCGAGCAAAGCACGATCCGCCTGCGTAACCTGAGGCCGGTCTGCTAGGATCGCTGCCGAGGAGCGCCCATGCCTAATCGTTCAACGAACACGGCCGTTGCCGCATCGATCCTGCTCGTGGCGAGTCTGAGTAGCGCCGTGGCCCAGACCCCGCAAACACCGCCCGCCGGCGGACAGCGCGGCGGCGGCCGCGGTCCGGCGACACCGCCGCTGATCATGACGACGGCCGCGTGGGAAGACGGCGGCGTCATCCCAGACAAGTACACGATGGCGGCGGGCGCGAACGCCGTGTCGCCCAAGCTCGACTGGTCGCAGGTGCCGCCCGGGACGCAGAGCTTCGTGCTGCTCATGCACGACCCCGAGCCGGTGCTGGCGAAGGGGTCGAAGATGGACATCACGCACTGGCTGGTCTGGAACATTCCCGGCACGTCGACCGGCCTGCCGGAAGGCGTCGCCGCCGGCGAACTGCCCGACGGCAGCGCGTCAGGTGAGCCTGCGATCGAACGCCTACATGGGCCCGGGCGCGCCGCCGGGACCGTACCATCACTACACGTTCGAGCTGTACGCGCTCGACACGAAACTCGAAGTGCCGCAGGGCACGCCGCAGGAAGCCGCCGCGACCCGCACCGCGGTCGTCAACGCGATGGACGGCCACGTGCTCGGCAAGGCCGTGCTCGTCGCCCGGTTTCATCGTCAGTAGGCTGAGCGCGGACAAGCTGTAACGTTTTCGCGGGACCGCGTCACTTCTCGATCGTCGCGCGCATCACCATCGAGAGTCGCGGAAACCCAGTGATCAGGATACGTGCCTCTTGCTCGATTCGGCTTCTGGTCCGGACGGTCGCGGTCCCGGTCACGCTCGAGCCCGAGGACGGCCCCCATCCCCTGCACCACTTTGCCGAATGGCCCCGGCAGTGGGAGCGAACGCGTTCGGGTCCAGCCGCGTGGGTCTGCGCGCGGCACGGCAACCTCTGGCTGGCCGAGACTCCATGATCGGCGCGGCAAACGTTCCCATAATCGCGCGTTCGATCGGTGGTGGATCGTGACCCGGCCACGCTTGAAGGCATAGCGGCCGCCTGGCAGGAAACCACGGACGCCCTTCGCGAGAGCGAACGGCGCTACCGTGAGCTGGTTGAATGCAGCCTCGGTCTGATCGTACGCACGATCTGACCGGCACCATCCTGTCGATCAATTCCGCCTCCGCCAACTCGCTCGGCTATCAGCCCGGTCACGGCGTCGGACGCAATCTGCGCGACTTCCTCGTGCCCGACAAGCGCCACCTCTTCGACGACTACCTCCGGCGGATTCAGGAGCACGGACACGATGCCGGAATGATGAGCGTCGTCGCGTTCGACGGGACGACGCGCGTCTGATGCACCGCAACGTCCTGTCGCGAGGCGCGGACGGCGACGTCACGTGCTCGGGCACGCGATCCGACGTGACCGACCGCGTCGCCGTCGAGCGCAGTCTCCGCGAGACGATCGAGCAGCAGCGAGACGCTGCCGTTCCTCGCCGACTTTTCGGATCGCCTCTCTCCCCTCGTCACGTTCGACGAGCTCGTCGACGTGGTCAGCGTCTGCCGGTGCCATTCGTCGCGGACGCCGCGATGGTGCACACGCGCCGCCGACGACGGCTCGGTGCGGCCCACCCGGCGGCGTTCACGGCAATGCGTCGCACGAGCCGGCGCTGGCGTCACTGGCGGCCACCGTGGTGCGACAGCGGCGGCTCGGACACGCTGACCACGAGCCATCGGAGAGGCCACGGCGGCGCTGGTGCCGTTGTCGCTCGACGGCCGGGTCAAGGCCGTGCTGTCGCTCGTCTCCGAAACCGAACGGCGCCTGCAGCCGTCGCTCGGCATTACGTCGTCGACGAAATGGCGCGCCGGATCCGCCTCGCCCTGGATCGCGACTCAGCGCTACCGCGAGGCGCAGGAGGCCAACCGCCTCAAGGATGAATTCCTGAGCACGCTGTCGCAATCGATGCTGCGGACGCCGCTCAACGCGATCTTCGGATGGGCGCGGATTCTTCGCAGCCGGAACCTTCGAGCCGGGCGACCGCCCATGCCGTCGAGGTGATCGAGCGCAACGCCGAGGCGCAGATCCGCCTGATCGAGGAGGTGCTGGACGTCTCGCGGATCATCACGGGCAAGATGACGCTCGCCTCCGAGCCCGGTCGACCTCCGGCCGATGCTTCGCGCCGCCATCGACAACGTCCGTCCCGGCATGCAGGGAAAACGGATTCGGATCGAGGAACGGCATCGACGAAGTGCCGCCGGTGGTCGGCGACGGACACCGGCTCCAGCAGGTGTTCTGGAACCTCCTGTCGAACGCGCGTCAAGTTCACCGGCGACGGCGGCACGATCACCGTCACCGCCCGCGCGCGCTGCCCCATGCGTCGAGTTCGAGATCGCCGACACCGGCGTCGGCATCCGCCGCGACGTGCCGCCCTTCGTCTTCGATCGCTTCCGTCAGGCGGACTCGTCGATGAAGCGGACCCTACGGCGGCCTCGGCCTGGGTCTCGCGCATCGTCCGACACACGTGGAGCTGCACGGCGGATCCGTGCGCGCCGTGAGCGCGGGTGAAGGCCACGGCGCGACCTTCCTCATCCACGCTGCCCCGAGCGCGGACCAGGCGCAACGCGACCGCGGAGGCGGTCCGCATCGGCGCCTTCTCGCCGGAGCACGAGCTCGCACCCAGTGCTGCGCGGGCGCACGATTCTCGTGGTCGAAGATCACGACGATGCGCGCGAGCTGATCGCCGGCGTGCTCGAGCGAGCCGGTGGCCGGGTGATCGCGGCGGCGTCGACGCGTGAGGCCGTCGAGCGCGCGCGCGGGATGTTCGTCCGGACTCTGCTGGCTGATCTCGGGCTGCCGGGCGAAGATGGCTGCGCGCTCCTGGCTCGCTTCCGGGCGATCCACCCGGACGTGCCCGGCGATCGCCGCTCACCGCCTACTGCGCGGGAGACCGATCGCGATCGCGCGCTGGCCGGCGGGCTTCGTGCAGCACGTGATCAAGCCGGTCGATCCTGAGCAGGCTGGATCGATCTCGTGGATGCTGTCGGGAAATGTGCCTCACGCGTCCGCCCAGTCGTCTCCGATCGAGGACCATACCCGCCGATTTGTCCGCCGACGCGACCGGATTCCCGCACATGGATGGCCGGGCACGTACGCCGTTCTGGCGTGGCACGAGCAGCGCAGTGCGCCCGCGCCACAGTGGTTTGCCGACGCGCTCCGCCGCCTTGCGGTCGTCTGGTCGCCGGGGCTGACGTCAAAGCCAGGCTTCGAGGCCTCCTGGTAACGGCGCCGCAGGCGCGGCACTGCCTGGTCGAAGGCAATATTCACGTGCGCCTCGGCGACGCCGTCTTCTTCACGGGTGGCTCGACGCGCAGCGCGGAACCAGCGCCGCCGCGAGCGGCTGGATGCCAGTCTGTGCTGCGGAGATGCTCGGCGTGGCGTTCGCCGCACTGGCCGTGGATCGAATCGATTCCGGATCCACCGCTGGCGCCGCCACGCCCGGCTGCTGGGCGGCGGCACCATCGCGCACGGCGCGATGCCGTGGCGGTTCGACCGTTCCAGGGCGACGTGCCGGGCTGGTGTGCCTTGGTACCGACTGTCTTGGCGAAGCGCGCGCGGCTTTCCCGAATTGAAGCGTGACGAGGGTGTGACGATCGGCCTGGGCGGAGCCTAGCGGCTACGTCCGCACGTCCCGCTGCTGCCTTTGACTGCCGATCCGCGGGGAATCGAGTTCCAGCAATACGTAACCGAACGAAGTACAA
>ERZ1370068.196-contig-10176_pt1 | contig 27550 bp, 34 predicted proteins | sample MGYA00561227_ERZ1370068 | MGnify/ENA primary metagenome ERZ1370068 (study PRJEB38410, sample SAMEA6850437) | metagenome | study: Metagenomic assessment of the ecological functions of the soil: analysis of the soil microbiota associated with the...
GGCAATCTCAACCGGCTCTCCGGACCTGATCGGCGAGATCCGCCGCCAGCTCGCCGCTGGGTCGGCAGGCCGAGGTCGCCCGCAAGGCCGCCATCATCCAGGCTGAGGTGCGCGACGCCCGGGCCCGGCTGCTGGCCGAGGAACTACTCGAAGCAGACCAGGCACTGGAGTCCGACCTGCGCCACCGAGCAGGAGACGGCGCAGCGCCGGATCATGCTCGAGGCCGCTCTGACGAGGCCCGACGCGCAGGAGGTCGAGGCCGAGGAGGCGCTTCGCGCCTGCGTCCCGCGACTCACGACGGCCCAGGAGACCTGGTATTCCCCTCGCGGCGCTCCGGGAACGAGTCGCCACGACCGTATCCATCGCCACGAGCGGATGCGCAACGCCGACGACGACCCAGGGGAGGTGCGCTTCAGCCGCGATCCCGACGAGCTGGAACACCAGGCCGACGAGGTCTCGGGACGGGAGCAGGAGCTGGCTGCGCAGGCGGCAGCCAAGGACCAGCTGCTGACCGATGCGACCGCCAACCGGGTGGCTGCGAGCAGGACCCACCAGGTGGAGGAGAACCGAGCTGGCAGGGGCTGCTGCGCGCCGCCGCTGACCGCCGCGAAGGCCTGGCCAGGCTTGCCGGCAAGGTCAATTCGCTGCGCAGCCGCGCGGTCGGCCGCCGAGGACGGATCGGCGGCTCACCGCCGCCAGCGAGCAAGCGGCTGAACGTGCCGAACAGCGCGGCTCTGGCATTCACCGCGCGAGAGACGACGGTCGCCGGGCTCGACGCCGAGTGAGCCTCGGCCTGGACGCCGACCACGAGGCTGCGGTGGCAGCCCTGGAGGCGATCGACTCCGATCTGGCCCGGCTCCGCCTCGATGAGGCAGCTGCGGCCCAGGATCGCGCCGGGCTCGCGGCTCGAGTCGAGGCGCTGCACGTCGGGCTCGACCGTCGGGACGGCCCCTCCGCCTTGCTGGCAGCCACCGACCAGATCGACGGGTTGCTCGGCTCGGTGGCGGCGCTGGTGAGCGTGCGAGCGGGCTACGAAACGGCAACGCAGCCGCGTTCGGCGCGGCAGCGGAGGCCGTGGCCGTCGCCGGAATCGATGCCGCGGTTGGCGCGTTCGATCATCTGAAGGCGGCCGATCTTGGCCGGGCCGGAATGCTGCTCGGCGGCACCGAGCCGACCTCGACGAGCGCTGGCTCGGACCTGCCGACGGCGCCGGATATGCGATCGACGTCGTCGAGGGGTGCCTGCCCAGCTTGAGGGCGCCGTACGCCGGGTGCTGCGGAAGGTCGCGCGATCGTCCCTGACCTGGCCGCGGCCAGGTCCCGGTGCCGGCCCCCGCCCGGACATCGTCGCCGTGACCGAGGACGGCGGATCTGCTCAGCGCCCACTTCGGCTCCGGTGGCTCCTCCGCGCAGCCGAGTTCCCGATCGAGGTGCAGGCGGCCATCGAGGACGCGGAGCAGCGGCTGGAGGGAGGCCAACTTTCACTGCCTGAGCGGGCTGCGTTTCTGCTCAGAACCAGCTCAGAGGAGTCGCACCGCCAGGGCAGCCGCGGACGCGGTCGAGGCAACGCTCGCCCGGCTGCATGAATCCGACGCGGCGAGTGGCTGCACTTGCCGAGGAGTTTCGGCCAGCTGGAGCCACCGTACGCTCGGCCCAGGGCGAGGCCGACCGGCTGCGGCAGGCGATTGCCCAGGCCGAGGCGGCACGGGACCGCGATGTCGAGGGCCTCGCTGAGCTCGAGCATCGCCTCGAGGTGGCGAACGACACAGCCGACGACGGCGAGCCAGACCCGACCGTACGGGATCGGCTCGCGGAGTAGGCCAGGTTCGCGCGCGCCGCCGAGATGGACGCCTGACTCGGCGCTGCGCACCCTGGAGGAGCGGGGTCCGGGCACTCGCTGGACGGGCCGACGCGCCGCGCCGGGCGGCGGCCGGCGAGCGGGAGGCAAGGGCGAGGGCCCCGGCCCGGCGGGAGCGGCTGATCCGCGAGGCGAAGTCCGCTGCGGCTGTTCACCTGGCCGGCAGCTATCTCGCCGACCGGGTGGCCGATCTCGCTCGCGCTTGCGGCGCAGAGCGAGCCGCGCGCCGAGGCGGCCCGGACTGACGGCGAGCAGGCGCTGGCGCGCCGCGCGGGCGACCGTACGAAAGCTGGCGCTCGAGACCGAGTCGCCGCTGAACAGCGCGCCACCGCGACGAGCTGGCCCGGGCCGAGCAGCGGATGCGGGTATCGAGCTGGCTCGAGCAAGGCGATGAACGGACTCGGGCTCGACGGTCGACAGTGCTGATCGACGGAGTTCGGTCCCGACCAGCCGGTGCCGGTGCTCACGCGGCGAAGACGGCACCGCGCTCGCCGAGCGACGAAGACGCCCGGATCCGGTGCCTTACGTACCGGCCGAGCAGGAGAAGCGGGCGGCTACAAGGCGCGGAACGCGAGCTGGCCATTGCTCGGCAAGGTCAACCCGCTGGCGCTGGAGGAGTTCGACGCCACTGGAGGAGCGGCATCAGTTCCTCTCCGAGCAGCTGGAGGATCTGCGGGTCAGACCCGCAAGGACCTGCTCGACCGTCATCGAGGAGGTCGACAGCCGGATCGAGCAGGTCTTCGCCGAGGCGTTCGCCGCGACTGTCGAGGACAGCCTCGAACGCGTGTTCGCCAGTGCTCTTCCCGGGCGGCGAGGGGCCGGCTGGTGCTGACCGAGCCCGACGACATGGCTGACCACCGGCGTCGAGGTCGAGGCCCGGCCGCCGGGCAAGAAGATCAAGCGGCTGTCGCTGCTGTCCGGCGGCGAGCGGTCGCTGGTCGCGGTGGCGTTCCTGGTGCCGTCGTTCATCGCCCGGCCGAGCCCGTTCTACATCATGGACGAGGTCGAGGCGGCGCTGGACGACGTCAACCTCGGCCGGCTGCTGGACGATCTATGAGGAGCTGCGCGAGCAAGAGCCAGCTGCTGATCATCACGCACCAGAAGCGCACGATGGAGATCGCCGACGCGCCTGTACGGGGTGACGATGCGCGGCGACGGTGTCTCGGCCGTGATCTCCCAGCGGCTGCGGGAGCCCGCGGCCCGATCAGGCCGGGAACTGTAACCAAATCGAGAGCCGCCACCCGGCGCTAGGCTTCGCTGCCTCACCGGCGTTGGTTGGGAGGATCTGTCCGAGAAACCCGCACGGCAAAGTTCCTTCCCCGGACTCCGCCCGTTCGACTGTCTGAAAGGCAAACGTTCGTGACGTCCATCGTCATCGCCATGGTCATCGTCCTCGGCGTCGCTGGCTGGCGTCATGGGCATGGTCGCGATCGGCGTGCAGGCGCCGCGGCCGAGACCATGCTCCGTAAGCTGGCCAGCACGCATGTCTCGGGCCGCACAGCACCTGAACGGCGAGGGCGAGCCGCCGGCGCGGCTGGTCAAGCACTTCAGATAGGGGCCGGCACCACGGTCCCCGCCAGCGCGTCGTGCGGCGAGCTCGACCTCTTCGACAGTGTTGTAGAGGTAGAAGCTGAGTCGGCAGCTGGCCAGCGGCTCGAGGCCGAGGTGTCGGTGCGCCAGCGTCGCACAGTGGCAGCCGGCGCGTGACTCGACGCCGGCGGCGGTTGAGCGACTCGGAGATCTGCTGTGGACAGCCGACCTGCCACGTTGAAGGCGACCAGCGAGACCGGCGCGCTCGGCGTCCGCGGCCCGTAGATCGTCACGCCGGGGATCGGCGCCGATGCCCGTCGAGCGCCCGCTCGGCCAGCTGCCTGGTGTAGTCGGCGATCGCGGCCCATGGCCTGGGCTGACGGCGCCGCGTACGGGATCGGGCGCTCGGAACGGAAGTACGCGTAGCTGCCGGGGTGCAGGCCGAGATCGATCAGCAGCCGCAGCGCCTCCGCGGCCGACGATGGCGCCGAGGATGTTGGGCGTACCGGCGGCGTACTTCCACGGCAGGCACGTTGTAGTCGACGTGATCCGGGAACACGCTGGCCCTTCGGCGATCATGTCGCCGCCGTAGAGGAACGGCAGCGACGTCGTCCAGCAGCTGCTCCTTGGCGTACAGCACGCCCGACGCCGAACGGGCGCCAGCAGCTTGTGAAAGGAGAACGCCAGGTAGTCCGACGTCGAGAGCCTGCACGTCGACGAACGACGCTCGGCACCAGCTGCGCGCCGTCGACCAGCAGCCACGACCGCCGCTCGCCGCTCGGCTGGCGATACCCGCTGCCGTCGGCCAGCGCCCGGACCGCGGCCAGCGGGATCTTGGTGCCCAGGAAGTTGGACGCGCCGGTGCAGCAGACCAGCTTGGTCCGCGCGTCGATCGAGCGACGCCAGGTGGTCGAGGTCGAGCTCGCCGGTGACCGGGTCGAAGCGCGCCAGCCGGCACTCCACCCGCCGCCCGAACCGCGGCAGGATCTCCCGGCACAGCGCGTGCCACGGGACGAAGTTGGAGTTGTGCTCCATCATCGTGGTCGACCACGTTGTCGCCGTCGCGGAACTCGGTCAGCAGCGAGTACATGACCGCGTTGATGCGCCTCGGTGGTGTTGCGGTAGATGCGCGATGCTGGCCGGCCCGGGCGCGTCGATGAACTGCGGCGATCGTGTCGTAGGACTCCTCGAAACAGCGCCGGTCATCGCTGTCGAGGCAGCTGGACTGTCCGCGGTGGACGTTCTCGTAGTCCGGCGCGAGCTCGACGGCACAGGTCCAGCAGCTCCCGCGGCGGCTGGGTGCTGGCCGCGTTGTTGGTGACGATGCGTCCCCGGGCCGGGAACAGAAGTGGCGACGGACGGCAGCGACATCGAGCGCACCTACCATGCGACGCTGCATGTCTGTCCATGTCCGAGCATCCGAGGCGGGTCCCGGATGGCCCGCTGGAGGCAAGGAGGGTCGGACGCCCGTGCCTGATACCCACAATAAGCGCAGGGTCCGCCGCCAGCTGACGGCGCAAACCTCAAGCGGCCTGACGCCCCACCCTAGGGATGGCGCGGTGGACGTAACGACCCTGTGGTTCGTCACCGGCGGTGTCATCCTCGCGGCCTTTCGTGATCGTCGGGCTGATCGCGGTCAACCGGCGGTGCGGCGCTACGCGGCCGGCAGCAACCTGAGGATCGAGCCCAAGCCCAGCTCGCCCACGCCGGGCCGCGGCGGCGGCAAGGATCGACGATGACAGCGCGGTCGCAGTCGCCGAACGGCCACGGTGCGAAGGGAGCGGGCGAAGTCGAGGCGCCGCCGGAGGTCCCCGAGCCTGAGGCACCGGCGGTCGAGACCCCGGAGGCGCCGGAGCGCCGGCTGGCCCGGCTTCGTCGCCGGCTCGCGGGGTCCAACAACGCGCTCAGCCGCGGCCTGCCGCCGCTGATCAGCCGGGATCGGATCGACGAGGACACCTGGGACGACTTCGAGGAGACTCCTGATCACCTCCGACCTCGGGCGTCGCGCCGACGACGGAGCTGGTCGACGACGCTGCGGACGAGGTTCCGGGTCGACGGGGTGTCCGGATGCGCGCCACGGCGCAGAGCGATCCTGCGGGCCGAGCTGGTCAAGCTGGTGGACCCGAGCCTCGACCGTACGCTTGGCCACCGAGCGGCTCGACGCTGCCCGCGGTGATCCTGGTCGTCGGGGTCAACGGCACCGGCAAGACCACGACCGTCGGCAAGCTCGCCCGGGTCCTGGTCGCGGAGGACAAGGCACGTCGCTGCTGGGGGCCGCCGACACCTTCCGGGCCGCGGCCGCCGACCAGCTCGAGACCTGGGGCGAGTCGGGTGGGCGTCGCCGACCGTGCGCGGGCGCCGAGGGCGGCGACCCGGCCAGCGTCGCGTTCGAGGCGGTCCGGAGCCGGCATCGAGCAGGAGGTCGGACGTCGTCATCGTCGACACCGCCGGCCGGCTCGCACACCAAGGCCGGCCTGATGGACGAGCTGGGCAAGGTCAAGCGGGTGATCGAGACGGCCAGGCGCCGGTCGCCGAGGTGCTGCTCGTCCTCGACGCCACCACCGGCCAGAACGGGCTGGCCCAGGCCCGCGTGTTCGCCGAGGTCGTCGACGTCACCGGCATCGTGCTCACCAAGCTCGACGGCTCGGCCAAGGGCGGGATCGTCATCGCGGTGCAGCGCGAGCTGGGCGTGCCGGTCAAGCTGGTCGGCCTCGGCGAGGGCGCCGACGACCTGGCCCCGTTCGACCCGGAGGCGTTCGTCGACGCGCTCGCGGCTCGAACCGGCTCGCCTGACATCCTGACGCGAGCGCGGTGAGCGCACCCTATCAGAGCGTGCGGCGCAGTTCGCGGCGCAGGATCTTGCCGGCGAGGCCGACTTGGGAATCGCGGTCGACGAACTCGACCTGCCGGACCTTCTTGTACGGTGCCACCCGGTCGGTGACGAAGGTCATCACGTCCTCGGCGCGTGAGCTCGGGCCGCAGGTTGCCGGGACCACGAAGGCCTTGGGAATCTCCTCGCCGTCGCGCGTCCCTGACCCCGATCACCGCCGCGTCGGCGATGTCGGGATGGGTCAGCAGCAGCTGCCTCGAGCTCGGCCGGCGGCACCTGGTAGCCCTTGTACTTGATCAGCTCCTTGACCCGGTCGACGACGGTCAGATAGCCTCTCGGTCGAAACCGTGGCCACGTCGCCGGTGTGCAGGAACCCGTCCTGGTCCAGGATCTCGCCGGTCGACCGGGCATCGCCGAAGTAGCCCAGCATCACGTTCGGGCCCTTGCACCACAGCTCGCCCTGCTGGCTGGTGCCCGACTCGGGAACCGGATCTCCTCGCCGCTCAGCGGGTCGACGAGCTTGCACTCCATGTTGGGCATGGTCAGGCCGACGGTGCCCAGCGGGATGTCCGCTCGCGGTCGAGCGGGATGCGCGTGGCTCACCGGGCTCATCTCGGTCATCCCGTAGCCCTGCCGCACCGTGCAGCCCAGCCTCGGCCTCGACCGCCTCGGCCGAGCTGCGCCGTCCAGCGGGGCGGCGCCGGAGAAGATCACCCGCAGGCTCGAGAGGTCGTAGCGCGTCGACCAGCGGGTGCTTGGCGAGCGGCCACGGCGACCGGGTGGCGCGATGAAGACGAAGCTGGCCTGGTGGTCGGCGATGACCCGCAGGAACTCGGCAAGGTCGAACCGGGGCATCGTGATCAGGGTCGCGCGCTGCCGCAGGCCGCCGTTCATGAGCACGTTCATGCCGTAGATGTGGAAGAACGGCAGCACGCAGAGCACCCGGTCACGCGGCCTCGACGCCGATCGAGCTCGATGCTCTGCTCCAGGTTGGCGACGAGGTTGCGGTGGGTCAGCATCACGCCCTTGGCCGTGCCCGTCGTGCCGGAGGAGTAGGGCAGGACCGCGAGATGGCTGGCCGGGTCGATCAGTCCTGTCCGCTGGTGCCGGACCGTCACTGAGCAGGGACGCGAGGCTGGTCCGATCGGGCGCCACAGTGTCCGAGCCGTCGATCACGACGACGTTCTCCGCCGCCAGCCCGACCGAGCTGCGCAGCCTCGTCGGCCTGCGGCAGGAAGGCCGACAGGGTGAACAGGTGGCTGGCCTTCGCGTCCGCCAGCTGGGCGGCGATCTCGTGAGACCGTCGCGAGTGAGTTGATCGTGGTCGCGGTGCCGCCGGCACGCAGAATGCCGTGGAAGACCGTCGCGAACGCCGGGACGTTGGGGCAGAGCATTCCGGCGACCTCGCCCGCTCCGAATCCTCGTGCGGCCAGCCCGGCGGCGAGGGATTCGATCCTTTGCTTGAGCGCGGCGTAGCTGGTTGTCGCCCCGGTGCTGCCCTCGATCAGGGCCGCGATTCCGCAGCCTCGCACCGAGATCGCCGAAGAGGTAGTCGAACAGCGGCTGGTCGGGCACCCCGACGTCCGGGTAAGGGCTGCGAAAGCTCATCGGTCTCCTCGTCAGGTCGTACAGATGTGACGATGCTCACGTTACGGGAGGATCGATGCCGGCGGCATCGAATCGTACGCTGCGCGCTGGCGACTGGCCGCATCGCGCGAAGCTGCTATGGTTGAACTCTAAACTAAAAGGGACCGATGACCACCAACATCATGAATCCGCCCGTCCAGGCTGCCGCCTTCGACGAGTTCCTGCGTACCGACGCGCCGCGCAGCCGCGACCAGGCCCGATGGCGTCCAGAGGACGGCGCGATGCCGGCGCTCTACGTCAGCCACGGCGCGCCGCCGGTGTTCAACGACGCGCACTGGATGGGGCAGTTCTTCGCCTGGTCGCAGTCGCTCCCAAGCCCACCGGGATCCTGATCGTCAGCGCCCACTGGGAGTCCGCCGCCGCTGGCGATCTCCGCGCCGACCGCGGCTGCGCGGCTGGTCTATGACTTCAGCGGCTTCGACCGCCGGTACTTCGAGATGACCTATCCGACACCTGACGCAAGCTCGCTGGCGACCCGGGTCGTGGCGCTGATGTCGGACACCGAGCCGGTGCACCAGCACCCGAGCCGCGGTCTCGATCACGGCGCCTGGGTGCCGTTGAAGGTGATGTACCCCTACGCCGACGTACCGGTCCTGCAGCTGAGCATGCCGACCCACGATCCCGACCGGCTGATCAAGATCGGCGGAGCGGCTCCGGCCGCTGCGCGAGGAGGGCGTGCTGATCATCGGTTCCGGCTTCATGACCCACGGGTTGCCGCTTCCTCGGCCGCGACAGCTGGTGGCACAACGCGATCCCCAGCTGGTCGCGGGACTTCGACGCCTGGGCCGCCGAGGCCATGGCGGCCGGGGCCATCGACCGGCTGGCGGACTTCCGGCACGCGCCCGGAATGCCGTACGCGCACCCGACCGTCGAGCACTACACGCCGCTGTTCGTCACCTTCGGCGCCGCCACCGATCCCGGCACAGCCGCCGACCATGATCATCGACGACTTCCAGATCGGCCTCGCCAAACGCTCCTTCCAGGTCGCCTGAAGCCCAGCGCCCTGAAAATGACCGCCAGTTCGCGAAATCGGCTGCGACACGCCGTGGCAGGCGCAACCAGTGGTCACTTTTCAGGGCGTCGCTCCTGCTCGCGTGAGGTTAGCGGCCGGCCGAGGTTGAGCGCGTCGGGCTCGTCGGCGTAGTAGCCGAAGCGTTCGATGTCGGCGTAGCCGCTGGACCGGTAGAGCGCGACCGCCGCGACCTGGGGGCTGCCGGTCTCCAGGACCATCCAGTCCGCGCCGGCTGCGGCTGCGATCCGCCTCCAGCGCGGCCAGCATCCGTCGCGCCAGCCCGAGGCCGCGGCGATCCTCCCGGACGAACATCCGCTTGATCTCTGCCGGGCGTTCGGCGCCGGGGATCGCGGCTGTCGGTGAAGCGCCAGCCGCCCATCACGACCGGCTCGTCGTCGAGGTAGCCGACCAGGAATGCCCCCTGCGGCGGGTCGAACTCCTCCGGGGTGAACGGCGTCTCGTCGGGGCCGCCGTAGAGCCTGACGTAGAACTCCTGCGCGGCCTCGGTGAGGGCAACGGCGTCGGGATGGTCGTACGCGGACTCGCCGCAGGATGAGGTCGCCGTCGATCCGACCCACCGGCCGGGTGCGATTTTCGGCCATGACTCGGCCTACCGCGCGCCGAGCCGGCTGCCGGTTGGAGCCTGCGAATCCCGTACCCGCGCGGTGGCCGCCGCGAAGCCGAGCAGGACCAGGCCCGCCGCGACGCCGGTCCACGGCGAGTAGGCGGGCGACCAGCGCAGCACGAGGCGCGCCGCCGAGGATGCCGAGCCCGAACAGCACCCCGCCGAGCCGGTCGGACAGCGGAGTGCCGAAGGCATTGCCGAACGGAAGGAAGTGCAGCCCGGCGACGATCACGACCCAGGGCAGCACGACCGCCGGCTGACGCGAGCACCTGAATGAAGAGCAGCGCACCGAGCGGGATGGCGACGAGCTCGAGCGCCACGCAGATCAGGTAGGTGCGGATCGCGCGCGGCGACCGGGGGTGGGCGCGGCGGCATCGGCGGCCGTTTCCGGAGGACCGCATACCAGAGCACCGCGACGAAGCCGACAGCACCGACGATCCGTACCAGCCAGCCCAGCGAGGGCGGCAGCCAGAGGCTGGAGATCTCGGCGAACAGCAGGCCGCCGATCGCGCTGATCAGCGAATCGACCTCTTGTCGCATGCGCCAAGTCAACCAGCCGCGGGTCGTTCGTCGGCGGACTGGGATCCAGCCGAGCTGGCCCAGGACCGTACGCTGGGCCGGTGGAAGAGCGCGTACTTGGGCCGGACCGAGCGTCCGGTGTCCGTCGTCGGGCTTGGCACCTGGCAACTTGGCGCGGGCTGGGGCGAGGTCTCCGACAGCGACGCGCTCGCCGTACTGGAAGCCGCAGTCGAGTCCGGCGTCACGTTCTTCGACACCGCGGACGTCTACGGCGACGGGCGCAGCGAGCAACTCATCGGGCGGTTCCTGGCCGACCATCCGCGATCTGCCCGTGACCGTCGCCACCAAGATGGGCCGCCGGGTGCGCGCAGCTACCGGAGAACTACACGCTCGGCAACTTCCGCGCCTGGACCGAACGCTCGCGGCGCAACCTCGGCGTCGATCAGCTCGACCTCGTCCAGCTGCACTGTCCGCCGACCGCGGTGTACTCCCAGGATCAGGTCTACGACGCGCTGGACACCCTGGTCGAAGACGGTGCGATCGCGGCGTACGGGGTGAGCGTCGAGACCTGCGACGAGGCGCTGACGGCGATCTCGCGCCGCGGCACCGCGACCGTCCAGATCATCCTGAACGCCTTTCGCCGCAAGCCGTTGGACGATGTCCTGCCCGCGGCCGGCGAGGCCGGCGTCGGCATCATCGCTCGGGTGCCGCTGGCCAGCGGCCTGCTCAGCGGGCGCTACACCGCGTCGACCCGATTCGCAGCGAACGATCATCGCAACTACAACCGGCACGGCGAGTCGTTCGATGTCGGCGAGACCTTCTCCGGAGTCGACTTCGAAACCGGCGTGGCAGTCGCAGCCGAGTTCAGCCATCTGGTCGCGGAGCACCTGGGGGACTCCATCACTCCGGCCCAGGCCGCGCTGGCCTGGGTGGTGCAGCAACCGGGCGTGTCCACGGTGATCCCGGGCGCCCGATCGGTCGAGCAGGCGCGCGCCAACGCCGCGGCCGGGGAACTCGTGGCTTTGGGTGATCCGTTCCTGCAGGCGGTGGCGGAGCTGTACGACGACCGGCTGCGGGCCGCGATCCATCCGCGCTGGTGAGTGCCGGGCTCGGGAGCTGAAGGATCCGGCCAAGTAGGCTGAACCGAGATTCCGAGGTTAGGACAGCCGTGTTCGATACCCTGCAAGACCGCCTGGCGGCGACGTTCAAGAGCCTGCGAGGCAGGGACGGCTGTCCGAGGCCGACATCGACGCGACCGCGCGCGAGATCCGGATCGCGCTCCTCGAGGCGGACGTCAACCTCTCGGTGGTCAAGGACTTCATTGCCGCCGTCAAGGAGCGGGCTCGCGGGGTGCAGCTGTCGGGCGCGCTGAATCCCGCCCAGCAGGTGATCAAGATCGTCGACGACGAGCTGGTCGCGATCCTCGGCGGCGAGACCCGCGAGCTCCGGTTCGCCAAGCGGCCGCCGACGGTGATCATGCTGGCCGGGCTGCAGGGCTCGGGCAAGACGACGCTGGCCGGCAAGCTGGCTCTCGTGGCTGCGGGAGCAGGGCCACTCCCCGCTGCTGGTGGCCGCCGACCTGCAGCGGCCCAATGCCGTCAACCAGCTGCAGGTGGTCGGCCAGCGAGCCGGGATCCACGTCTTCGCACCCGAGCCGGGAGCCACCACGGCGCCGGCCAGCACCGTCGGCCCGTACGGCGGCGATCCGGTTGCGGTCGCCAGGGCCTCGGTGCTGGAGGCCGAGCGCAGGCTGTACGACGTCGTGATCATCGACACCGCCGGCCGGCTCGGGGTCGACGCCGAGATGATGCAGCAGGCGGTCGACATCAGGGATGCGGTGCACCCGGACGAGGTGCTCTTCGTCGTCGACGCGATGATCGGCCAGGACGCGGTGAACACCGCGAACGCGTTCGCGACCGGTGTCGGCTTCGACGGCGTCGTACTCACCAAGCTCGACGGCGACGCCCGCGGCGGCGCCGCGCTGTCGATCGCCCGGGTCACCGGCACGCCCGATCATGTTCGCCTCGAACGGCGAGGCCTTGAAGGACTTCGACGTCTTCCATCCCGACCGGATGGCGAGCCGGATCCTCGGCATGGGCGACATGCTCACCCTTGATCGAACAGGCCGAGCGGACCTTCGACGCGGAGCAGTCGGCGAAGGCCGCGGCCAAGCTGGCCGGCCAGGGCGGCGAGTTCGGCCTCGGCGGACTTCCTCGCAGCAGATGCAGATGGTGCGCAAGATGGGTCCGCTGTCGAAGATCTTCGGCATGTTGCCCGGAATGGGGGAGATCAAGGACCAGATCAGCAACATCGACGAACGCGAGGTCGACCGGATCGAGGCGATCATCCACTCGATGACGCCGGCCGAGCGGGACAACCCCAAGATCATCGACGGATCTCGGCGGGCCCGGATCGCGAAGGGCTCCGGCGTCGAGGTGCTCCGATGTCAACGCCCTGGTCAACCGGTTCTTCGAGGCGCGCAAGATGATGAGCTCGCTGGCCACGGGAAGATGCCGGGCATTCCCGGCCTGCCGGGTGCCCGCAAGCAGCCGGCGCGGCAGCGGCGCAGAAGAAGAAGGGTGGCCGCGGCGTCTCCGGCAATCCGGCCCGCCGCAACGCGCGCTCAGCCGACGGCGCGCGATAGCCAGCCATCGGATTTCGACCCGGCGGCGGCATTCGGCGCCGGCGAGGAGGTCGACCAGGAGGCATTGGCGAAGGCGATGGCCGAGTTCCAGCTGCCTCCGGGCTGCGCAGCCGGTTCGGCAAGTAGTACTCGACGATGGGCAGCTTCCATCTGCAGGGCTATGTCCTGCCGTCCGGCGAGCCGCAGGATCTCTGGCTGGTCGACGGCGTGATCCGTACGGAGCCGGTTCGCCGCTGCCGAGACTCTCGCAACCGGCGCCTGGCTGATGCCGGGGCTGGTCGACGCCCATTGCCACGTCGGTCTGGAGAGCACCGGCGCGGTACCCGATGACGTCGCGGAGCGGCAGGCGCTGGCTGAGAGGGACGCGGGTGCGCTGCTGCTGCGAGATGCCGGCAGCCCTGCCGACACCCGTTGGATGGACGACCGCCCGGACCTGCCGCGGATCATCCGGGCCGGGCGGCACATCGCCCGGCCCAAGCGCTACCTGCGCAACTACGCCGCCGAGGTGGAGCCTGACCAGCTTGTCGCCGAGGTCGAGCGGCAGGCCGCGACGTGGCGATGGCTGGATCAAAGCTGGTGGGGGACTGGATCGACCGCGAGCTCGGAGACCTCGCCCCGCTGGCCGCCGGCGGTCGCCGCGGCTGCCATCGCCCGCGCTCACGAACTCGGCTGCCGGGTGACGGCGCATGTCGTTCGGCGAGCAGGCTGTCGAGGAGCTTGTCGACGCCGGGATCGACGGCATCGAGCACGGCACCGGGATGGAGCGAGGCGACGATCGCAGCGATGGCCGAGCGTCAGGTAGCCCTGGTGCCCACGATGGTCCAGCTGGAGAAGTTCGAGTCGTATGCCCAAGCTGGCGAGGCGAAGTTTCCCGCGTACGCCAAGCACATGCGGGCCTTGGCTGCGACCAGGATGGAGCGGTTCGGCCAGGCCCGGGAGGCGGGCGTACCGATCTACGCCGGGACTCGACGCCGGCGGCTTCCTGCCGCACGGCCTTGTCGGCGCCGAGATCGCGGCGCTGGCCCAGTTCAGCTTCCCGGAGTACGCCGCTCGGCGCGGGCTCCTGGCGGGCGCGCGCAGTGGCTGGGCCGGCCGGCAACCCTCGAAGAGGGCGCACCGGCCGACCTGGTCGTCTTCGACGACGACCCGCGCGCCGATACCTGAGCCAGTGCTGCGCAAACCGGCATCGGGTGATTCTGCGCGGCGTCCCGCTCGGCGAGCCGGGCTAAGCGCGCGATGCGCTGAGCCGAGCTCATCCGCTCGGCGAGCTGCCGACTTAGAGCGCGATGCGCGAGCCGAGCTTCAAAAGTTGTGGGGTCGAGCAAGATAGGGCCATGCGTATGCTCTGGGGTCGGGCCACCGGCGGCCACTGAGCATGCTCACTCGGGGCGGGATCATCGGCACGCGGCTCGGCTGGCCGCGACGCTGCTGGTCGTGGCTCCTGCTTGCCGGCGCCGGTCCGCTCAGCCTGACCGCTGCCGCCGAGGACCGGGTCGTCGAGACGGAGCTCGATGATGTCCGGAACCCCCGAGCCGGACGGCAAACCGGTCAAGATCGACCTGACGATCATGACGACGGACCCGGCTACCCGAGGCCGGCGATCATCCTCGCCCACGGCTTCGGCGGCACCAAGGCGGACAGCGCCCCCACCGCCCGTACCCTGGCCCGCGACGGCTACGCGGTGATCATCTACACGGCGCGAGGCTTCGGCGCGTCGGGTGGTGACATCCACCTGGACAACCCGGCGTACGAGGGTGCGGACGTCACGAAGCTGATCGACCTGGCCGCGTCTCGCCGCGAGGTCTGCCAGAGATCGGGAACGATCCGGTGATCGGGGTGGCGGGCGGCTCGTACGGGGAGCGATCTCGCTGCTCGCCGCCGGCCTGGATCGCCGGGTGGACGCGATCGTGCCCGCCTTCACCTGGAACAGCCTGAGCCAAGCTCTGTTCCCGCAGTACCACGCCCGGGGCACAGCCGTCTCCCCGGCCGACGTCACGCCGGTCGCCACCCAGGGCGTCTTCAAGCAGCGGTGGGCCTCGCTGCTCTTCCTCGGCGCCGGCGGCAGGTCTGCGCCCGGAAATGGCGGCAGCGCCACGGGTGTCTGCGGCAGGTTCACTGCTGAGCTCTGCTCGGCCTACCTGGCGACAGCCGAGACCGGGGTGGCCAGCGCGCCGTTGATCAAGCTGCTGAACGAGTCGAGTCCCGCCCGGCTGCTGTCCAAGATCACCGCGCCGACCTTGATCATCCAGGGTGAGGACGACACGCTGTTCCCGCTCGACCAGGCCGATGCCAACCTGCGCGGGCTCCCGTCCAGCACACCGGCAGCCATGAAATGGGTCGCGGGCGGGCACGACGGGCAGATCGCCATCGACGACTTCGTAGGCGATCTCGAGGCGTGGTTCGGCCGCTACCTGAAGAAGGATGGCTCGCGCCGGACACATCCTTCTCCGTCGTGGTGCCGGCGACCTCGCTGGTCGGTGAGCGGAGTCAATCGGGAGCCGCGCACCCTGGTGACGTCGAGCTATCCAGGTCGCGGCACCGGATTTGGGCAGCAGCGAGATCCAGCTCTCCGGGGACAAGCAGGCGGTGATAGCACCTCCGGGTGGCACGCCGGCGGCGCTGACGAACCTGCCCGGCACCGGCGGAGGCGCTCGGTGCTGCGTCGAATCTCGCCGGCTACTCGCTCGGCGTGCTGCCGGGTCAGGCGGCGATCGTTCACCAGCCAGCCGCTGAAGGATCCGCTGGAGCTCGTCGGCAGCAGCCGAATCGAACGTGGAAATCACGTCGTCGGCGAGCTCGGCAAGCCTGTTCGCGTCCCTGTGGGACCTCGGTCCTGACATCGAGAGCAATGGCCCGGACGGGCGTACCGTGACGCGGCCGAGCTCGGCAGTCCTTCCGCAGCTCGCCGTGGCGCCGATCAGGCTGACCGGGCTACAGCCTGGGCAAGCCGACGCAGATCACGGTCGCGCTGCCGGCAGTTTCGCACCAGGTTCCGGTTGGCCACCGGCTCCAGCTGGTGGTAGCGACCACCGACCAGGCCTACGCGCTGCCGGTGAGGACGGCGGCCTACTGACGTTGGCCTGAGCGGTGAGCGCGCGCTCGCCCTGCCCGTGCTGACCGCGAAGGTCCTCGGTGCCAACACGTCTGAACGTTCCGCTGCCGCTGATCATCGTGGTGGGCTCGCTCGCGTTGGCGGCGGTCGTGGCCATGGTGTTCATGCGACGTCGCTGGCGGCACGCCGACCTGCGCCCGGAACTGGCTGCCGTGCCGCTCGTCGTCGACGACGTCGTCAAGACCTACCGGGACGGGTTCCGGGCGGTGGACGGGATCAGCTTCCGCGCCGAGGCGGGCCAGGTGGTCGGCCTGCTCGGACCCAACGGGGCCGGCAAGACGACAGCGATGCGGATGTTCGTCGGCCTGATCAGGCCTGACTCCGGTTCGATCTTCGTCAACGGGCTGCCGGTGCATGCCGGCGCCGACGTGCTCGGCTCGGTCGGCGCGTTCATCGAGGGACCAGGCTTCCCGCCACACCTGACCGGCATGCAGAATCTGCAGCGCGTACTGGGAGGCCACCGGCCGGCCGTTGGCCGAAGCGCACCTGGACGAGGCGCTGGCGATCGCCGGTCTCGGCGACGGCGATCAACCGGCGGGTCCGCGGCTACAGCCACGGCATGCGGCAGCGGCTCCGGGATCGCTCAGGCCATGCTCGGCCTGCCGCCACTGCTGGTGCTGGACGAGCCGACCAACGGGCTGGATCCACCGCAGATCAAGGCGATGCGGGCGGTGCTGGCCGACTACGCCGCCGCCGGCCGCACGGTGGTGATCTCCAGTCATCTGCTGTCCGAGGTGGAGCAACACCTGCAGCCACGTGGTCGTGATGGACAAGGGAAAGGTCGTCCTGACCGGTGCCGTTGCCGACCTGGTGGCGAGCGACACCGTCACCCTGATCGGTCTCGCCGACGAAGACCAGGTCGAGGCGGCCCGGCGAGCGCTGGTCGCCCGAGGCATCCAGGCCGAGCCGGAGGGCCAGATCCTGCGGGTGGTCGCCGACCTGCCGCGGTCGAAATCGTCGCCGGGCTGGTCGGCGACGGCTATCGGGTGGAGTCGGTCGACGGGCACCGGCAGCTCGAAGAGGTCTTCATGAGCCTGGCGTCAGCGCCGGCAGAGCCGGAGGATCGCCGATGTCTGAGCCGCTCCCGCGCCGGGCCTTGATCGATGTGCAGCCGGAAGCCGAGCACTCCGCGAGCGACTCACAGTCGTCAAGCCGCCCCATCAGGGCCGGCCGCCCGCTGCCGCTCCGGGCGGAGATCCGGCGGCAGCTCAGGCGGCGCCGGACCCAGGGCATCTTCGTGGTTCTGCTGCGTGCTGCCGCTGATCCTGCTGGCGGCGTTCGCGCTCGGCTCGGACGACTCCGGCACCGGGCAACGAGGGTTCGTCGATCTGGCGCAGGAGAGCGGCGCCAACCTCGTCGTGTTCACGATGTTCGCGTCCACCAGCTTCCTGCTGATCGTCATCGTCGCGCTGTTCGCCGGCGACACCGTGCCCTCCGAGGCGAGCTGGTCGAGCCTGCGCTACCTGCTTGGCGGCCCCGGTACGGCGCGAGACGGCTGCATCAGGCAGAAGCTGATCGTCGCTGGCCTCGATCCTCGATCGTCGCGCTCTTCTTCCTGCCGGCCTGGACGCTCGTGGTCGGCGGCATCGCGTACGGCTGGGGTCCGTACGTCGGGCCCGACCGGCGATCAGATCGGCTGGCCGGCCTTCGCCGGCCGGTTGGTGATCATCGTCTGCTATCTGCTGATCGAGCTGTCGGTCGTCGCGGCCTTCGCGTTCACCGCTCGGTGTCCTGACCGACGCGCCGCTGGCCGCCGTCGGCGGTGCCGGTGCTGCTGATGATCGTCTGCGCAATCCTGGATTCGATCACCGCCCTCGGCGACATCCGTCAGAGGGCTGCCCGGGCACTACGCGCTACGCGTGGGCGGACGCGCTGGCGCCGACGATCGACTTCTCCGACATGATCACCGGTGCGCTTGTGGTCGATCGGCTACGCGATCGTGCTCATCTCTGTTCGCGGTCCTGGCACTTCCTGCGCAAGGACATCACGAGCTAGGCCGGCGCCGAGCTCCAGGGTGCTCGGCGAAGAAGGCCTCGATCCGTCGCCAGGCATCGGCTGGCGGCGACCGGTTCCGGGCCGGCATGCATCAGCTTCGCCAACGGTCGGAACGGCCGCGGTCCGTTCGGCGCGTCGTTGAGGAAGCTGTGACCGTGCCGTGGATAGACCTTGACGTCGTGCGGGACGCCGTGCGCTGACGAGTGCCGCCTTCAACGCCGGTACGGCCTAGGCCATCCGGTCCCGACCGCCGTAGCTGGCGACGATCGGGCAGGCCCGGGAGCGCGATGTCGTCGGCACATCCGCGGGAACGATCCCGTAGTTGACGGCGCTCGCCTGGAAGCCGTCCGCAGCCAGCAGCGAGGGCGAAACCGCCACCCATGCAGAAACCGATGACGCCGACCTTGCCGGTACATGCCGGATCGGCGATCAGCCGCCGCCGGCAGGACTCGATCAGCTCGAACGGCCGACCGGAACGCGCCTGGAACGCCCTGAAACGTCGCGACAACGCAGCGCAGCCACATCCCCTCACCGATCAGATCGGGGCGAAGACCAGATAGCCGGCCGCAGCCAGCTTGTCGGCCTGGCGACGGAGCACATCGTCGATTCCCCACGCCTCGTGGATCATCACCACACCCGGCCACGGCCCCAGGCCGGCTCGGCCGGGCCACCACCACTGTACGGCCGTCGATCTGGACGTCCTCCGCCGTCAGTCTCCATAGCGCGAAGAGTTAGGGCCGAGCCCGTGTGGGAGGCTCTGGTCTCGTGGAGGTCTTCCAGATTGCTCAGCACGCCGATGACCTGGAGCGTGCCCGGGAGTTCTACTCCCGCCTGCTGAAGGCGCAGCCTCGCGGCTTCTTCGACCCGCCGGGACTGCTGTTCTTCCAGGCCGGACCGGTACGTCTGCTGCTCGAACAGCCGGCCGCGAGCGCGTTGATCTACCTCAAGGTGGACGACGTCCGGGCCACCGTCGAGGAGTTGCGCGCTGAGGGGGTCGAGATCGTCGGCGAGCCGCACCGTGATCTTCAGCCACACCGACGACGCCCTCGGCCCGGCGGGCACCGACGAGTGGATGGCGTTCATCACCGACTCCGAAGGGCAACACAGTCGGCCTGATCAGCCACGCCCCGAGCGCTGGTAGCTCGTTCCTGAGCGTCGGGTAGCTCGCGTGGGCGCCGGCGCGAAGGAACAGTGCAGTCCGGTTCGCGTCTGCGCGTGTAACTCTGGCAGAATGCAGTGCGCATCCGTGTTGTGTGGCGCCCTCTAACCCGCGCAGCATGGGTCCAGCACGAGATCATCGCGTGCGTGTTCCCACCGCGTCAGATGGGATCACCCGTTTCCGGCCGCCGCAGCGCGGTCGTCGATAAGCACAGGAGCAACCACACCAGTGGCCGTCAAGATACGCCTGAAGCGACTCGGCAAGATCCGGTCGCCGCACTACCGCATCGTCGTCGCCGACTCCCGAACCAAGCGCGACGGGCGGGCGATCGAGGAGATCGGCAAGTACCACCCCAAGAACGACCCGTCCGTGATCGAGGGTGAACTCCGGAGCGGGCGCAGTACTGGCTCTCGGTCGGAGCCCAGCCGACCGAGGGCGGTCGTCGCCCTGCTCAAGCGCACCGGGGACTGGCAGCAATTCTCCGGGGACACCTCCCCGTCCGGGGTGAAGCCGCAGAAACCGAAGAAGAACAAGACCGACGCCTTCAACGCGGCGCTCGCGGAGTCCGGCAACGAGCCGACGTCCGCAGCGACTAAGCCGGCCAAGAAGGCCGCCGCACGCGCAGGAGGCGGCAGCCGAGGCTGCGCCCGCGGGCGGCCGAGAAGGCCGCGCCAGCGTAGCGGCTGAGAAGGCCTGCGGAAAGCCGCGCCGGCTGAGAAGGCCGCGCGAGGCCGCGTCGGCTGAGGAAGCCGCTGCTGAGTGTCCGCCGGCTGAGAAGGCTGCGGAGGCCGCTCCAGCGGTCGCCGGCGAGTGAGAGATCGAGGGGACGCCTCGCAGAGGCTCAGGAAGCTGCCGCTGCAGGCGTCGCCGACGCCGAGACCCCCGAGGCCTGACGTGCTGGCCGAGGCGTTGAGCATCTGGTGCGCGGGATCGTCAGTCACCCCGATGACGTCACGGTCAAGGACGAGGATCTGCGCCGCGGCCGGATGCCTCGAGGTGCGGGTGAATCCGGGAGGACATCGGCAAGAGTCATCGGCCGGTCAGGCCGCACCGCGACGGCGTTGCGTACCGTTCATCACAGCCATCGCCGGTCGGGAACAGGTACGGATCGACTTCATCGACGTCGACAAGCAGGCACGGCGCGGGCCGGGCGGACGACCTGGCTTTCGCGGCGACCGTCGCTGAGTGACGCTGTGCCGGCACTGTCGCGGCCGTCGGCAGCTCGCTGCGACGGACCGAGGCCGAGGACGAGATGGCTGAGCTGGTCGAGGTGGTCGTCGGTGTCATCGGCCGCGCTCACGGCGTACGCGGCGAGGTCAGCGGTGGATCTGCGTACCGACGAACCCGACTGGCGGTTTGCTCCGGACCAGCGCCTGCGGGCCGAGGACACCAGCCGAGCGTGTTCACCGTCGCCTCGGTGCGGGACCATGCGGGACGGCCTGCTCGTGACCTTCGAGGAGCTGACTGATCGCGCGGCCGCCGAAGCCGCTCCGCGGCACTCGCCTGGCAGCCGACGTGTCCGCTGGGGAGCTGGCCGAGCCGGAGCGGGGAGTTCTACGACAGACAGCTGGTCGGTCTACGGGTCCGTACGGCCGCCGGGACCGAGGTCGGACAGGTCGGCGCCGTGCTGCACCTGCCGCAGCAGGACGTGCTGGAGATCGAGACGCACGGCCGGTGCGCGGCTGGTGCCCTTCGTCGAGGCGCTCGTGCCGGTCGTCGATCTCGAGCAGCGGCAGCCTGACGGTCGTCGAGCTGGAGGGGCTGCTCGCCGACGCAGCGCACGCCCAGCATGAGGACGTCAGCCACCGGGATCGACTGACTGATGCGGATCGACGTCCTCTCCATCTTTCCCGACTATCTGCAGCCACTTCGGCTGTCCCTGGTCGGCAAGGCGATCGAGGCCGGCATCGTCGAGCTCGGCGTCCATGATCTGCGGGACTGGACCCACGATCGGCACCGGACTGTCGACGACACCCCGTACGGTGGCGGCGCTGGAATGGTGATGCGACCCGGAACCCGTGGGGCGAGGCGCTGGATGCGCTGAGCGCGGCGAGCCCGACCGCCCGGCTGATCATGCTCACGCCGTCCGGCAGGACGTTCAACCAGCGGCTGGCGCGCGAGCTCGCTGCCGAGGAACACCTCATCTGTCGGCTGCGGACGCTACGAAGGCGTCGACGCGGGGTGGTGCGAGCATGCCGCCACCCGGATGCGGGTCGACGAGCTCAGTCATCGGCGACTACGTCCTCAGCGGCGGCGAGGCCGCCGCCCTGGTGATCATCGAGGCGATCGTCAGGCTGCTGCCCGGCGTTGATCGGCAATCCTGAGTCGCTGACCGAGGAGTCACACTCGGCCGATCACGATCGGCCTGCTGGAGTACCCGCTGCTACACCAAGCCGCCGAGCTGGCGCGGGCTGGATGTGCCGGAGATCCTGTCCAGCGGCCACCACGGTCGGATCGCGGCCTGGCGGCGATCGGCGGCGCTTGCCCGCACTCGGGAGCTGCGGCCCGACCTGCTTCCTGCCGATGAGCGGACCGCAGGCTGGTCATCGATGCCGGCGACGCATCGACGACGCGCGGCGAGCTGTGGACGCTGCAGCTGGCCGGCGCACGCGTCTCGGAGGGCCGGCTCAACGGCTCCTTCGACATCCCGCCGCTGATGGAGACGCTGGCCGAGCTGCGTGCCTCGCTGGCGAGCCGGCACGGTGCTGGTTGCCCGGCAGGCAGACCGCGTGGTGGGCTCGGTCCGGGGCGAACCGGGCGAGGACGGGGTGCCTGGTACATCGGGCGGCTGATGGTGGCACCCGACCTGCACGGCCGAGGAATGCGGCATGCCAGCTGCCGAGCGAGATCGAGGCCTCGCGCCCCGGCTGGTACGACCCGGCTCCGGCTGCGCACCGGGATCTTCAGCGCGGGCAATCTGGCGCTATTACCGGCCGCCGCGGCTACGTCGAGGTCGGCCGAGCGAGTCGACCCGGGCGGCACCACCGCGGTGATCATGGACCGGGTCCTGGCCCTGACGCGACAACTGCGAGCTGGACAGCCCCGGCGAGCGTCGGCGGATCGCGCCGTCCCGTTTGACGACTGAGCGAGCTGACGGCGCCGCGAGCGCAGCGAGCGCTTTCGAGGCGCCATCTGCGAGGGAGTGTGGATGACGGGACGCTGTAGGCGCGATCGCGCGAGCAGGACAACACAGTGGTGAAGAACACCACCGTGTGCGGTGGTCTGGATTCGCACCCCGGCTCTGAGTGTGGCTGCGGGCGATAAGCTTCTCTGACCCCGGTGCAGAACGCACTCAGGTCGACTGTCGCGCTGAAGGTGCTGATGGCGGTCAGTGGGTTGATCATGATCGGCTACCTGCTGGCGCACATGTACGGCAATCTGAAGAGTCTTCGCCGGCGCTGAGGCATTCAACACCTCACGCGCACCACCTGCAGGACCATGGGCGAGCCGATCCTGCCGCACACCGGCCTGCTGTGGATCATCCGCGCCGTCTTGATCGTCGCGGTGCTCGGCCACGTCGGCGCCGCCCTCGCGCTCTGGGCCCGGGCGAATACTGCCCGGGGTGGTCCGAGGCGATACCTCTCACCGAAGTCCAGGACCGGTGTTCAGCGCACGTACGCGTCGTTCACGCTGCGCTCGGCGGGATCGTCATCCTGCTGTTCGTGATCTACCACCTGCTTCACCTGACCTGGAACGTGATCCATCCCGGCGGGGCCGCCGACCACCCGTACGCACGGGTGGTGAACGGCTTCCAGATCTGGTGGGTCGTCGCCGCCTACACCGTCGCGTTGATCGCGGTCGGCTTCCATCTGCGGCATGGCACCTGGAGCGCCCTGACCACCCTGGGCGCCAACACCTCGCGCCTCGCCCGACGCCGGCTCAACCTGCTGGCCTACGCCGTCGCCGGCGTGGTCACGATCGGGTTCCTGCTTCCTCCGTACTGCATCCTGTTCGGGCTGGTGAGGTAGATGGCGATTCAACAGCAAGGTAGCGGCAGGCAGCTGAAGCCCGACGGCCCGCACCGAGGCGGACTTCAGCTCGCTCGACGCCGACGCCGCTTCTACTACCAGGGCGCGGGACATCCATGACACCAAGGCGCCGCCGGGGCCGATCGAGATGCGCTGGGACAAGCGCCGTTTCGACGCCAGCTGGTGAACCCGGCCAACCGCCGCAAGCTCTCGGTGATCATCGTCGGCACCGGCCTCGGCCGGCGCCTCGGCAGCCGCGACGCTCGGCGAGGCCGGCTACCATGGTGACCAGCCTTCTGCTACCAGGACTCGCCGCGGCGGGCGCACTCGATCGCCGCGCAGGGCGGCATCAACGCCGCCAAGAACTACCGCAACGACGGCGACTGCGATCTACCGGCTCTTCTACGACACCGTCAAGGGCGGCGACTTCCGCGCCCGCGAGTCCAACGTCTACCGGCTCGCCCAGGTCAGCGTCAACATCATCGACCAGTGCGTCGCCCAGGGCGTGCCGTTCGCCCGCGAGTACGGCGGCCTGCTCGACAACCGCTCCTTCGGCGGCGTCCAGGTGTCGCGCACCTTCTACGCCCGCGGCCAGACCGGCCAGCAGCTGCTGATCGGCGCCTACTCAGGCCCTCGAGCGGCAGGTCGCCGCCGGCACGCGTGACGATGCTACCCGCGCACGAGATGCTCGAGCTGATCGTGGTCGACGGCCGGGCGCGCGGCGTCGTCATCGCGCGACATGGTGAGCGGGCGAGATCGAGACCCACTTCGCCGACGCCGTGGTGCTGGCGACCGGCGGCTACGGCAACGTCTTCTTCCTCTCGACCAACGCGATGGGCTGCAACGTCACCGCGACCTGGCGGGCGCACCGCAAGGGGCGCCTACTTCGCGAACCCCTGCTACACGCAGATCCATCCGACCTGCATCCCGGTCGCCGGCGAGCTACCAGTCGAAGCTGACGCTGATGAGCGAGTCGCTGCGCAACGACGGCCGGATCTGGGTGCCGAAGACGGCGAGGCCGACTAGCGCGACCCGCGCGAGATCCCCGAGGAGGACCGCGACTACTACCTGGAGCGGATGTATCCCTGCGTTCGGCAACCTGGTGCCCCGCGACATCGCCTCGCGCGCGGCGAAGAACGTCGTGCGACGAGGGCCGCGGCGTCGGGCCCGGGCGGTCTCGGGCGTCTACCTCGACTTCGCCGATGCGATCAGGCGGCTCGGCCGCGAGGCGATCGCCGCGAAGTACGGCAACCTCTTCGACATGTACGCCCAGATCACCGGCGAGGACCCGTACGCAGACGCCGATGCGGATCTATCCGGCGGTGCACTACACGATGGGCGGGCTCTGGGTCGACTACGACCTGCAGTCCACGATCCCGGGCCTCTTCGTCACCGGCGAGGCCAACTTCTCCGACCACGGCGCGCAACCGGCTCGGCGCTCAGCGCGCTGATGCAGGGGCTGGCCGACGGATGCTTCGTGCTCGCCGAACACGATCCAGCGACTATCTCGCCGGCGGCCCGTTCCGACGGTCGACCGCAGACCACCCGGCCGTGGTCGAGGCCGTGACAGCGGTCAGGACCGGATCGACAAGCTGCTCGCGATCCAACGGCACCCGCAGCGTCGACTCGTTCCACCGCGAGCTCGGCCGCGTCATGTGGGATTACTGCGGCATGGAGCGCACCGAGGAGGGCCTGCGCAAGGCGATCGACCTGATCCGCGAGCTGCGCGGCGAGTTCTGGGCCGACGTCAAGGTGCTCGGCAGCGACGAGCAGCTCAACCAGGCGCTGGAGCGCGCCGGCCGGGTCGCCGACTTCTTCGAGCTCGGCGAGCTGATGTGCATCGACGCGCTCGGTCCGCCGCGAGTCGTGCGGCGGCCACTTCCGGGCCGAGTCCCAGACCGAGGACGGCGAGGCGCTGCGCAACGACGACGAGTTCGCCTACGTGTCGGCCTGGGAGTTCGGCGGCGACGGCGCAGAAGCCGATCCTGCAAGGCCAGCCTGGCCTACGAGTACGTCGAGATGAAGCAGCGGAGCTACAAGTGAGACGCACGACGCTGAGGATCTGGCGGCAGGCGGACGCGCGTCCGTCAGCCGGCGCGATGGTCACCTACCAGGTCTGACGACGTCTCCGGAGGACATGTCGTTCCTCGAGATGCTGGACGTCCTCAACGAGGGCTGACGCTGCAGGGCGAGGACCCGATCGCCTTCGACTCGCGACTGCCGCGAGGGCATCTGCGGCATGTGCGGCCTGGTGATCAACGGCGACGCCGCACGGCCCGCGCGGACACCACGACGTGCCAGCTGCACATGCGGTCCTTCTCGCGACGGCGACGTGATCGACGTCGAGCCGTGGCGCGCCGACGCGTTCCCGGTGATCAAGGACCTGGTGGTGGACCGCAGCGCCTTCGACCGGATCATCCAGGCCGGCGGCTACATCTCGGCGCCGACCGGCGACGGCCCCCGACGCGCACGCCATCCCGGTGCCCAAGCACGACGCCGACCGCGCCTTCGACGCCGCCGACCTGCATCGGCTGCGGCGCCTGCGTCGCGGCCTGCCCCAACGGCTCGGCCATCGCTGTTCATCGGCGCCAAGATCACCCATCTCGGAATGCTGCCGCAGGGCCAGGCCGAGCGCTGGCTCCGGGTGCGTCGGCATGGTCGGCCCAGCACGACGCCGAGGGCTTCGGCGGCTGCACCAACATCGGTGAGTGCACGGCCGTCTGCCCGAAGGACATTCCGCTGGAGAGCGATCTCCCGGCTCAACCGCGACCTGCTCGGCGCTCCTGATCCACGGCGGCTCCCATTGGCCCAAGGCGGCTCCGGTCAGGGAAGAGCTGGAAGAGGAAGAACAACCGAGCTGAGCTAGGGGTCTGAGCGAGGCTGACGGACCGAATCAGACCGTTAATACCACCAGTAGCACCGGCAGACGGAGCCGACCAGCGCGCACGCCGTAGAGGAGACACGGTGATCGGTGTCTCCGATGCTAGCTAGCTGGAGGCCGTCGACCACAGTGTGTACTTGAAGCGGTGCGCCCAATGAAACAGCATCAGGACGAACAGACCCAGTACGACCAGCCGGGTGAGCCAATGGCTGACGACGGCGTGCAGATGGTTGTAGTCGGGCTGCACCCAGCCCAGACGGAATCGCCAGCCCGAACAGCACCACCAGGACGGGTGAGGAAGACCGCCGCCATCACCCCGCCCCGCTGAACAACAGCCACAGGATCGGTTCGATGCGCCGCTTGGTCATCGGAGCACCAGCCAGGCGATGAACGCCAGACACAACGGCCAGTCCCACGTACTGCGAGGCGGATCACGGTCCGCACGCCGCTGCACTCGGCCACCGACGCGAATCACCGTCGCCGCCGGCACGATCCGGCCGGCGACGTGAACCATCCTCGTCCTCACCGCTTACTTCTCAAGCCGCCGGGGCCGCGAACCACCATCGCCTGCAGGGTGAGCGCGAACCACGTCACCGTGTGCAACACCGAGAAAGGCAAGGGTGCCACGACGTTCACCACAACCACGACGGGTGAGGAGGCCCAATCCAAGAACTGCCGGTACGACGCCTCGCCACGCCCAATGGCATAGACCAGCATCGTCAAGAACACCACGGACCACGCCACGAATACGCACGTGAGCTCACGCATCATGAAGCAGGAAGTACGTCACTTCTTCGTCCACCACAGCCTGGACACAGGCTGCCGGTAGGTGGTCGGCGCACTCACACGCGCACCCCGTGGAGGGGAGGAACGCCATCACCGACTCCTTGCGCGGCCTCGAGCTTGTATCGCTGGATGGCACCCGCCGGATCGACATGCTGGGCACACCCGGGTGCACTCCGCCGACGAAGTGTGCAGCCCCAAACGCCTTCGCGCTCGATGAGAACGCGTCCAGGCGTTCGTCGCCGTCCTCGGTCGCGGGTGTCAGGTCGTAGCGCTCGGCCAGGGCGATGGCAGCGGGGCCGATGAAGGTCCGGGTCGAGGCCGTAGACCGGGCAGGCGGCGTAGCAGAGCATGCAGTTGATGCGAGTTGCTGAACTGCTTGTACTCCTCCAGCTCCTCCGGGGTCTGAAGGTACTCGCGGTCGATGACGGACTGGTCGTCGTTTCGGATGATCCACGGCTTGACCTCGCGGGAGCTTCTCCATGAAGTCCTCGATGTCGACGACCAGGTCACGGACGATCGGGAAGTTGGTCAGCGGCTCCACCCAGGACCGGCCCGGGCGCGTAGTCGCTGAGGAACGTGCCGCAGGTCAGCTTCGGCGTGCCGTCGGACGTTCGATCCCGCAGCTGCCGCAGAATCCCCATCCAGCGCCGGACAGCGACCGGAAAGAGTGCTCGCATCGAGGGCTTGTCCTTGACGTAGTTCAGCCCGTCGAGACCGGACCAGTCCTTCCCTCAAGGGCACGTCGTAGTCGGCGGCGGTGGGCGCCGGGTCCCCGGGCATTGCGCATCGGGTTACCCGCATCTGAATGCTGTCGGCCACGGTGTCGTGTCTACCTGGGTGATTTGACGTTTGGCGTTGTTCAGGTGCGTGCCTGGGCGGCGCGGACGTTGAAGCACTTGGGAGACACGACATAACTGCTCCGTAGATCACTCGCCGGGCGGCCATCGTGTGATCGTCACCGGCGACCGCTCGAAGCAATACGTAA
>ERZ1370068.10150-contig-8872_pt1 | contig 27546 bp, 36 predicted proteins | sample MGYA00561227_ERZ1370068 | MGnify/ENA primary metagenome ERZ1370068 (study PRJEB38410, sample SAMEA6850437) | metagenome | study: Metagenomic assessment of the ecological functions of the soil: analysis of the soil microbiota associated with the...
CCAGCTGCTGGCCGAGCGGGAATCCGTGAACCGGGAACTGCGCCGGATCATCGACGAGCCGACCGAGGGCCCGTGGGGCATCCGGGTCGAGCGGGTCGAGATCAAGGACGTGTCGCTGCCCGAGAGCATGAAGCGGTCCATGTCGCGGCAGGCCGAGGCGGAGCGGGAACGCCGCGCGCAGGATCATCACCGCCGACGGTGAGTACCAGGCCTCCAAGCGGCTGGCCGCCGCGGCCAACGTGATGGCCCGCGACCCGGCCGCGCTGCAGCTGCGGCTGCTGCAGACCGTGGTCGAGGTGGCCGGGGAGAAGAACAGCACCGCTGGTCATGCCGGTCCCGGTCGAGCTGCTCAGGTTCTTCGAGAAGATGGCGCCTGGCCCGGCCGACCCGGAGCACACGGCGCCACGGGAGATCGAGGACTACGGCGACGCCGAGGTGGCGGCGGCCGAGGCGGCCATCTCGAGCACCCACGTGCCCGAGCTCGAGGAGTCGGCCATCCCGCCCGTGCCCGAGGTAGAACGGCCGTGACCCCAGAGGTGCGTGAGGTGACGGCCCCCGATCTGGCCGCTGCCCCCGATCTGGCTCCCCCGATCTGGCTGCCCCCGATCTGGCGCATGAAGGACAAGGCGTAAGGTCGGTCCATGCCAAAGTGGGAGTACTCGACGGTGCCGCTGCTCGTGCACGCGACCAAGCAGATCCTGGACGAACTGGGGTGACGACGGCTGGGAGCTGGTGGCGGTCATTCCCGGCCCCAACTCCGAGCAGCTGGTCGCCTACATGAAGCGGGAGAAGCCATGACCGGCCCGGCCGACCGGCTGGCCGCGCTCGGGCTGACGCTGCCGCCGGTGACGGCCCCGGTGGCCGCCTACGTCTGCAACCCTGCGGACCGGAGCGTACGTGTACGTCTCCGGCCAGGTGCCGGTGGCGGACGGGAAGCTGGCTCGAGCACCGGCAAGGTGGGCGCCGAGGTCAGCACCGAGGAAGCGGCCCAGATGGCCCGTACCTGCGCGCTGAACGGGCTCGCCGCCGCGGCGTCCGTGGCTGACGGCCTCGGCGGAATCCGCCGGATCGTCAAGATCGTCGGCTTCAGGCCAGCGCGCCCGGCTTCAGCGGCCAGCCGCAGGTGATCAACGGGGCGAGCGAGCTGCTCATCGAGGTGTTCGGCGAGGACGGCAAGCACGCTCGCAGCGCGATCGGCGTGGCCGAGCTGCCGCTGAACGCGCCGGTGGAAGTCGAGAATGATCGTCGAAGTGCGCGACTGAGCCGCCGGTGAGGCCTGCATCGATGAACGAACCCGGATGACGGGTCCGGGTCCGGTAGTGCCGCGCGGGCTGGCCGAACGGGCCCGGGAGATCGCCGATGGCTGAACTGAGCCCGCCGTCCCGCGCGACGCCGCCACGGTGATCCTGCTCCGCCAGGACGCATCTGCTGGTGAAGGAGGCGGTGTTGAGGCCGTTTCTGCTGCGCCGCACCGCCGAGCTCGAGTTCGCGCCGGGAGCGTACGTGTTCCCCGGTGGTTCGGTGGACGCGCGCGACGCCGATCCCGGCGTCGGGTGGGCCGGGCCAGGGCCGGGCCGATTTCGCCGCCCTGCTCGACGTGCCGCCGGACCGGGCCCGGCCCTGGTGTGCGCCGCGGTCCGGGAGACGTTCGAGGAGTCCGGCGTGCTGCTGGCCGGGCGTCGCACGACGACGCTGGTCCGGGACAGCGCCACGCTGGCCGCGGACCGGCACGCCCTGCTGGCCGGGTCCGCCTCGCTCACCGAGGTGCTCGCCCGCCGGGGCCTGGTGCTCCGCACCGACCTGCTCACCCCATGGGCCCGCTGGATCACGCCGGAGGCCTCGCCGCGCCGCTTCGACACCTGGTTCTTCGCCGCCGCCCTGCCCCCGGGCAGGTACGCCAGCGGCGCCGGAGGGTTTCGGAACCATGCCGACCCGGCGAATCCGAGTCGGGGCCTGGCTGCGCCCCGCGTCGGCGCTGGAGGCCGCCCGGGCCGAGCCAGATGACGCTGCTGCCCCCGACCGCGGTGACCCTGGGCGAGCTCGCCGGACATCCCGACGTGGCCGCCATCCTGGCCCGCCGCAGGTCATCGCGCCGCGGCTGCCCAAGCGTGATCGTCAGGACGGGCGGGTGCGGCATGGCGCTGCCCCAGTCCGGTGAAGAGCGGACGTGACCGCGCCGACGCCGGGCATCGACGGGTTCCGCACGCCGCGGGCGACCTGCCTGCTGGCGCCGAACCCTCGCCGATGACGCTGGACGGCACCAACACCTGGCTGATCGCCGAGCCCGGCTCGTCATCCGTCGGTCGTGGACCCCGGGCCGGACGACGAGGCCCATCTGCGCCGGTGCACGCTCGCAGCGGAAGCGGAGCGAGCGCCAGGTGGCGACGATCCTGCTGACGCACGGTCACCCGGATCATCCGCGGGCGCGGCGCGGTTCGCCGCGCTGACCAGGGGCGCCGGTGCGGGCGGCTGACCCGGCGCACCGGCTGGGACCCGAAGGGCTCGCGGACGGTGACGTGGTGACCGCCGCCGGATGCGAGCTCCGGGTGGTGGCCAGCCCGGGCCACTCCGCCGACTCGGTGTGCCCTGCTGCTGCCCGCGGACGGCGCGCTGTTCACCGGCGACACGGTGCTCGGCCGCGGCACCACGGTCATCGCCGTGACGACGGAACCTCGGTGATTACCTGCGCAGCCTGGCCCAGCTGCGTGACCTGGCCGGGGCCCGGGAGGTCGGCCTGCTGCTGCCCGGGCACGGGCCGATGCTCACCGACCCGCTTGCGACGCTCGACTACTACCTGTCGCACCGGCGGGAACGGCTGGACCAGGTCCGGTCGGCCCTGGCCGCGGGCGCGAAGACTCCCGCCGAGATCGTGGCCATGATCTACACCGACGTCGACCCGTCGGTCTGGTCTAGCCGCCGAGTGGTCGGTCCGCGCCCAGCTCGACTACCTCGCCCACGCCGAGGGCCAATCATGATCATGTACAGAAACGGGCGAGATAGCACCGTCAAATAACACCGAAACTGGTCACGATCATGAGGGTCGCACGGTTGCGGGCGCCGAAGGGCTCGCCGGGCGACGGCAGGCGGGCGGGGGCAAGGCGAGCTGGCGGCGCGCTTGCGGAGGCGTTCGGTGTCCAGGATGAGTACCGAACGGGCGGAGATCTGCAGCCAGCCACGGGCGGCGAAGTCCGCCAGCGCCTTGTTGACCGTCTCCCGCGAGGCTCCGACCAGCTGAGCCAGTTCCTCCTGGGTCAGGTCGTGATGGACGTGCAGCCCGTCGCGTTCCTGCTCGCCGAACCGGGCCGCCAGGTCGAGCAGGTTCTTCGCCACGCGCCCGGGGACGTCGGTGAAACCAGGTCGGCCACGACGTCGTTGGCCCGGCGCAGCCGCCGGGCCAGCGCCTGCAGCATGTGCATGGAAACGTCCGGGCGCTCGAGCAGCCAGCCAGCGCAGCGCGTCATGGGCAGCGCCGCGAGCGTCGCGTCGGTGACCGCGCTGGCCGACGACGTGCGCGGCCGCGGGTCGAACAGCGATAGCTCGCCGAACATCTCGCCCGGCCCGATCACGCTGATCAGGTTTCTCCCGGCCGTCGGCCGCCGCCCTCGTGAGCTTGATCTTGCCTTCCAGCACGATGTACAGCCGGTCGCCCTCCTGACCCTCCAGGAAGAGATGCTCGCCCCGGGACAGCTTGACGTCGGGCATCTGCCGCCGGATCGTCCGCGCGCTATCCTCGTCGAGCCCTTCGAACAGCGGTGCCCGCCTGAGCACAACTTCGGCGTCCTCCACCGAATCCTCCTTGCTGGCATCTCCGCCGCTGGCCGCCGCCAGCGGGCCGGGCCAGCGACCGTCCTGGCCGTGCCCTCTAAGTGAATCACTCGCACGAACAGATGTGCTCGGGATCACATTCCAGCCACGCCCGGGCGGCAATAGCGACGAGACTAACATCACATCACGCGGGAAGATAGCTACGCTTAGTAGTCGGGAACATCGGGAGCGTGACGGGTCGGAATCCGGGGTGGCTGGGGCTTGAGGTGCACGGGGTTCAGGGCAAGGCACGGAGGGTCAGTGGGCACAGTCAGGTATCGGCCCGGCGGGCGGCCAGCCTGCGCGTGGTGGTGGGATGCGGCCTGCTCGTGGCGCTCAGTCCGCCAGCCGCTCAGGCGAGACTGCGCGCTGGACGGCCATCCCAAGCCGCCCAGCCGGGCCTTGACCAACGCGGCGGAGAACCAGGTGCGTGCAGCACCGGGCGGCGCTCGGCGCGCGCGGGCAAGCTGTCCGGCGCGGTGACCTGCTGTTCACGCCACGCCGACGTCCTGACTCGAGCACGATCCACCAGCGTCGCCACTCATCGGCAACGCGCATGATGGTGAACGCGCTCCCATACCGGGGCGTCCACCGCATCGGCAGCATGTACCAGCCCGGCGGGCTTATCGGTGCCGTCCGCCCGGCGGGCTGACCGAGGCGTCGGGACCGGAGGGCTTGAGCTGGTTGAGCACCTGGCCGTAGGCGAGCGAGATGAGCTTGGTCACGTTGCCGTGCGCGCCGAGCGGCGCGCAGCACTTGGCGCCGATCACCATGGCGGCTTCCTCGATGGCCGCCGGGTCGGCCTCCGGGCCGATGACGCACGGGGCGAGGGCGATCCTGGTCACGCCCATGCTCGTCGAGCTGGACCGCCGCGTCCTCGATGGAGGGCTTGGCGTCCAGCGAGGCAGCCATCACCGGGAGCGCGAGCCGCGCCGCGAGCAGGAAGGCGGTGACGCTGGCGGTGCCGACCGCGTCCTCCCGCCTACGGTGGCCAGGATGATGCCGTCGGCCGAGGTCGTGATGCTGAACATGCGCACCCGGTCGGCCCGGGCCAGCCCGGCGTCGGCCAGCCGGTGGTGCAGCGCCTCGGCCAGCAGCGCGTTGGTGTTGTACACCTCGCCGATGTGCGCGTTGGCCCCGCTGGTCGTGATGGCCTCCCGTACCGCCCGGAAGCTGGCCGGATGCGGGCGTCACGACCTGCGGTATCACCACGGCCGAGGGGACGAGTATACCGCCTGGCCGCCGCGTCGGCCAGCACCGCGCGGATCCCGGCCGGGTCGCCGCGGCCGCCTCTGGTCGATCCGCGCCGTGCGCACGTCCAGGGCCGGGTTATCCACCCGGAGCACGGTCGCGATCTCCGCGGTCACGCCTACGGCCAGGCCGTCCGTGCCGAGCGTCGGGAACCGCGAGGACCAGGGCGGGCGCGCTCTCGGGCAGGCTGGCGGGCATCGCGCGCCGGTGACGGCCGCCGGGTGCGACCAGCCTGGCTTAGCGTCCGGGCGGGCGGTGAACCGGGCTGGCGCGGATGGGAACCCGGTCCTGGTTGCCTGCGGGCGAGCGCCTCGTTGTCCGGCTGGCCGTATTCAGGGAATTCGGCTCCCTGGGATCCTGATCCGGTGGAGAATTGACCTTGCCCCGGCATCGCTCCCCGTCCCGTCCCCTGCTGGGACGGCAGTTCCGACGGTACGTTCGGCCCCTGGCGCCGCGCGGGCAGGCCCGGCGAGGAGTCGCGAACGTCTGTCACATAGCGGAAGCGTAGTCGCCGGTGATCAACAATATGTGAAAACCCATAAAAAATCGGGACATGCTGGGTCAGTAGCGACGCGCACGCCCATTAGTGTCCCGTCTCATCCCATTTGTGTCCCGTCCGGTCGCCGTCTGCGCCGCGCCTCGCCAGATTTGTTACTAGCCGGTAGCATTGATCGTGTTCAGGCGAACGGGCCAGGTGACACGGCCCGGTAAAACGGCCCAGTGACGGCGGAGCAGCGATGAGCCACTACAAGAGCAACCTGCGGGACATCCAGTTCAACCTGTTCGAGGTGCTGCGGCGCCAGGACCTGCTCGGCCAGCCGGCCGTACGACGAACTCGACGAGGAGACGGTCCGCGGCATCCTCGGCGAGCTGGAGCGGCAGGCGACCGGCCCGCTGGCCGAGTCCTTTGCCGACGCCGACCGGAACCCGCCGGTGTTCGATCCGGCTACGCACTCGGTGCGGATCCCCGAGTCGCTGCGCACGTCCTACCGCGCCTTCATGGACGCCGAGTGGTACCGGCTCTCGCTGCCCGCCGAACTGGCGGCACCGGGGCGCCGAGGCTCGCTGAACTGGGCCATGGCCGAGCTGATCCTCGGCTCCAACCCGGCGATCTGGATGTACGCCAGCGGGCCACCATGGCCCGGGTGCTGTGGGACCTCGGCACGCCGAGCAGAAGCGGTTCGCCGAGCAGGCCATCGAGCGCGAGTGGGGCGCCACCATGGTGCTGACCGAGCCCGACGCCGGCTCCGACGTCGGCGCCGGCCGGACCCGGGCGATCGAGCAGCCCGACGGCACCTGGCACATCGAGGGCGTCAAGCGCTTCATCACCAGCGCCGAGCACGACCTGGCCGAGAACATCTTCCACCTCGTGCTGGCCCGGCCCGAGGGCGCACGGCCCCGGGCACCAAGGGCCTGTCCATGTTCCTCGTGCCCAAGTACCTGGTCGACCGAGGACGGCGACGATCGGCGAGCGCAACGGCGTCGTACGTCACCAACGTCGAGCACAAGATGGGCCTGAAGGCCTCGACCACCTGCGAGGTCACCTTCGGCGCAGCAACGGCGGCCCGCGGTCGGGCACCCTGGTCGGCGGCGTGCACGACGGCATCAGGCAGATGTTCATGGTCATCGAGGACGCCCGGATGATGGTCGGCACCAAGGCCATCGCCACCTTGTCCACCGGCTACCTGAACGCGCTGGACTTACGCCAGGAGCCGGGTCCAGGGCGCCGACCTGACCCAGATGACGGACAAGACCGCGCCGCGGGTGACGATCATCCACCACCCCGACGTGCGCCGGATGCTGATGCTGCAGAAGGCGTACGCCGAGGGCATGCGGGCGCTGGTGCTGTACACGGCCGTCGATCCAGGACGCCATCCAGCTCACGCCGCGGCGCAGGGACGGACCGACGAGGACGCCGGCGCGGCTGAACGACCTGCTGCCGCCGGTGGTCAAGGGGGTCGGCCTCGAACGGTCCTACGAGATGCTCAACCCTGGCCTCTGCAGACGACTCGGCGGCTCCAGGTTCCTCCAGGACTACCCGGTCGTAGCAGTACATCAGGGACGCGAAGATCGACAGCCTGTACGAGGGGACGACCGGGATCCAGAGCCTGGACCTGTTCTTCCGGCAAGATCGTCCGGGACAACTGGCCAGCGCGTTCGGGGCGCTGCTCGGCGCCGATCAAGGACTTCGCCGCCGCCGAGGGCGGCAACGGCAGGCTCAAGGCCGAACGGGCCGCGCTGGCCAGGCCGCCGGGCACGTCGAGGCCATGGCGGGTGCCATGGTCGGCTTCGCTGATGGGTTCGGCGGACCAGCCCGAACAGGTCTACAAGGTGGGCCTGAACACCACCGCGGCTGCTGATGGCGCTCGGCGACCTGGTCGATCGGCTGGCTGCTGACTGGCGCCACGCGGACATCGCCCTGCGCAAGCCGGACGAGATCAGCGCAGCGTACCATCCCGACCGCGACTTCTACGCGGGCAAAGCTGAGCGCGGGCCGGTTCTTCGCCGCCACCGTCCTGCCCCGGCTGGCCGTCGAGCGCACGATCGCCGAGGAGACCACGCTGGACCTGATGGAGCTGCCCGAGGGCGCCCTCTGCCGGGCCGACTCAGATCTCGTACTGGACCGCGCCGCGCGCGCCGACGATCGGCTGGATGAAGGTCTCCACGATCTTCCGGTGTTCCGCGTTTTCCCGGTAGGCCAGGTAGCCCGCGAGGGTCGTCGAAGTCGGCCGCGACGGCGAAGTCGAAGTTGACGTCGCCGACCAGGCCAAGGTCCTCGCCGATGTGATAGGCCCGCACCTGCAGGATCAGCCCGGGCAGCCGCCTGAGCTCCTCCTGACGCGCTTCTCTGCTCCCGCGTCGCTTCCGGAGTCCACCGGAACATCACCATATGCCTGATCATGGGGCTGACGTTATCGCGTCAGGCCCCATGCGTTTCAGCTCCAGGCCAGTATTCGCAGCGGGTCGGTGAGCATCGAGCCGATGTCGCGCAGCACGGCCGAGCTCGAGTTCTCCGTCCACGATGCGGTGGTCGAAAGACAGCGACAAGGTACACGCCTTGCGCACCGCGAGCTCCCCCGTCGACCACCCAGGGCGCGTGTCCTTGACCTGGCCGAACGCGAGGATTGCCGTCTCGCCGGGGTGAGGATCGGGTGCCTGCTGTCGACCCCGAACACCCCGACGTTGGTGATCGTGATCGTGCCGCCCGCCAGGTCGGCCGGGGTGGCCTTCGCCACCGGCCGGTCTCGGTCAGCACCTGCAGGGCGCGGGCTAGCTCCGGCGCAGCGTCAGCGCGTCCGCGCGCTCTGACGTTGCGGCACGATGAGGCCGCGCTCGGCCGCCACCGCGATGCCGAGGTTCACGCAGTGCCTCACCACGATCTCCTCGGCGGCGGCGTCCCAGGACGAGTTGACGAGCGGGTGCCTGGCCACCGCGACGAGCAGCGCCCGGGCCACGAACAGCAGCGGCGGGAGACCCGCAGCTCGGCGAACTCGGGGCAGCTCCCTGATCCGGCGCACCGCCGCCATCGTCCTCGGTCACGTCGACCTGAAGGAACTCGGTGACGTGCGGCGCGGTGAACGCGCTCGCCACCATGGCCGCGGCCATGTGCTTGCGCACGCCGCGGACCGCGATCCGCTCCTCGCCGCCGAGAGGCCGTAGGCGAGGTGGCCGTCCGGGATCCGTTCCCCGATCTCGGCCGAACGGGCCGGGGTGCCCGTCTCCGCCGCCCGCTGCACGTCGTCCCGGGTGATCGAGCCGTCCGGGCCGCTGCCCGCCAGCGCGGCCAGGCTGATACCGAGGTCCTGGCCAGCTTGCGCACCGGCGGTTTCCGCCAGCACGCGGGCCGCGGCTACGCCCGGTTCCGCGGGCACCTCCGGCGGTTCGACGGGCTCCTCGGTGCGTGGTGGGGACCTCGGCCGTCTCCGGGCGCCCGGCCGCGGTCCGGCGGGCCTGCCGGGTGGTGGCGGAGGCCTTGACCCCGTAGCCCACCAGGACCGAGTGCGCGCCAGCCTCGTCGTCCGGGACGCTCTCGGCCGCCGCCTGCGGCGGGAACCGAGGCCCGTTCGGCACTATCGGATGCTCCCCACCTCTACCGCGATGATCGGACGCCGACCTCGACGGTCTGGCCCTCCTCGGCCAGCAGCCGGGCCACCGTGCCGTCCCACGGGCAGGGCAGCTCGACCACCGCCTTGGCCGTCTCGATCTCCACGATGATCTGGCCGTCCTCGACCAGTGTCGCCCGGCTTGACGTGCCAGGCGACGATGTCGGCCTCGGTCAGGCCCTCGCCGACGTCGGGAAGCTTGAACTCCTTCGACCGATCCGCTCCCGCCTCCTCAGTAGCCGAACGTGCGGTCGATCGGCGTCCAGGATCCGGTCCAGGTCGGGCAGGTAGTGCTCTTCGAGCCGGGACGGCGGGTACGGGGTGGCGAAGCCGCCGACCCGCAGCACCGGCGCCTCGAGGTGGTAGAAGCACCGCTCGGTGACCCGGGCGGCGATCTCGGCGCCGAGCCCGGCGAACACCGGCGCCTCGTGCGCGACGACGCAGCGGCCGGTCTTGCGCACCGAGGCGGTGATCGTGTCCATGTCGAGCGGGGACAGCGAGCGCAGGTCGACGACCTCGACGCTGCGCCCGTCCTCGCGCGGCCGCGGCCGCGGCCTCCAGGCAGGTGCGCACCAGCGGGCCGTAGCAGAGCAGGGTCGCGTCGGCGCCCTCGAGGGTCACCCTGGCCCGGTCGAACGGCAGCGCGCGTACCAGCCGCGGCCGCCGTGTCGACCTCGGCCTTGTCCCAGTAGCGCCGCTTCGGCTCGAAGAAGATCACCGGGTCGTCGGAGTCGACCGACTGCTGGATCATGGTGAACGCGTCGGCCGCGTCCGAGCAGGCGACCACCGCGCAGCCCGGCGGTGTGCGCGAACAGCACCTCGGGGGACTCGCTGTGGTGCTCGACCGCGCCGATGCCGCCGCCGCACGGGATGCGGATCGCCACCGGCAGGCTGACCTTCCCGAGGGACCGGTAGCGCATCTTGGCCAGCTGGCTGACGATCTGGTCGACCGCCGGGAAGACGAACCCGTCGAACTGGATCTCGCAGACCGGCCGGTAGCCGCGCAGGGCCAGGCCGATCGCGGTGCCGACGATGCCGGACTCGGCCAGCGGGGTGTCGATCACCCGGGCCTCGCCGAAGTCCTTCTGCAGGCCGTCGGTGACGCGGAAGACCCCGCCCAGCTTGCCGACGTCCTCGCCCATGATCAGGACCTTGGGGTCGTTCTCGAGCGCCTTGCGCAGTCCCTCGTTGAGCCCGCGGGACAAGCGTGAGCTTGGTCATCGGTCGCCCCCTCAAACGAGTCCAGGTAGGCCGCGTACTGCTCGCGCTCCTCGCGCAGGATCGCGGTGGGCTCGGCGTACACGTTGTCGAACAGGGCCAGCGGCGGCGGGTCGGGCATGTTCCGGCAGGCCTCGCGGACCCGGGCGCCGACCTGCTTGGCCTCCGCGTCCACCTCGGCGAGGAACTCCGGCTCGGCCAGGCCGCCGCGGACCAGGTAGGCCCTGACGCGCTCGATCGGGTCCCTGAGCTTCCACATCTCCAGCTCGCTGGCCAGCCGGTACCTGGTCGGGTCGTCGGTGGTGGTGTGCGCGCCCATGCGGTAGGTGAACGCCTCGATCAGCGTCGGGCCCTGGCCCTCCCGGCGCGCCTGCAGCGCCTTCTGCGTCACCGCGTAGGCAGGCCAGCACGTCGTTGCCGTCGACCCGACGACCGGGGAAGCCGAACCCGCGGGCCCGCTGGTAGAGCGGGATGCGGCTCTGCTTCTCCAGCGGCTCGGAGATCGCCCACTGGTTGTTCTGGCAGAAGAAGACGATCGGTGCGTTGAACACCGATGCGAATACGAACGCCTCGTTCACGTCGCCCTGGCTGGTGGCGCCGTCGCCGAAGTACGCGATGACGCGCCTCGCTCCGGTCGGCGCCGTCGCGCTGGATGCCCATGGCGTAGCCGGTGGCGTGCAGGGTCTGGGCGCCGATCACGATCGTGTAGAGGTGGAACTTGTGCTCCTCGGGTGCCCAGCCGCCGTGGCTGACGCCGCGGTACAGCTCGAGCAGCTTGACCGGGTCGACGCCGCGGCACCAGGCCACGCCGTGCTCGCGGTAGGTGGGGAACAGCCATGTCATCGGGCTCAGCGCCCGGCCGGACCCGACTCTGGCGGCTTCCTGGCCGAGCAGCGAGGCCCAGATGCCCAGCTCGCCCTGGCGCTGCAGCGAGATCGCCACGGTGTCGATGGCGCGGACCAGCACCAGGTCCCGGTACATGCCCTGATGTCGTCGGCGGACAGGTCCAGCGGGTAGTCGGGGTGATCGATCCGCTCACCCTCCGGGGTGAGCAGCTGGACGAAATCGCCCGCCTGGTCGGGCGTGTCTGGGGTGGGCTGGTCGAGGGCTGGTACGGCGGTGGTCGCGGCGCCGGATTCGACGGTCACGTGCCACTCTTTCCGGGCCGGGACTGGGATCACCAGCGCCTACCGTACGGCTGAAGGTTCCCGGACTGCGCTGTCTTCGGGGCGGTCGCGTACGCTGCGTGCCCGGTGGGGACGCACGCGCCCGCGTTGCCCGTGGACGCTCCTCACCTGACGATATATGCCCTGATCGCCCTGGAGGATACGTGGCGCGGATGATCGTGGAAGTAATGCTCAAGCCGGAGATCCATGATCCGCAGGGGAGGCCATCGCCAGCGCCTCGTCACCGGCTGGGCTTCGGCCAGGTACTCGGGGTCAGGCAGGGCAAGCGGTTCGAGGTGGAGCTGGACGGGCCCCGCCGACGAGGCGGCTGTGACCGCTATCACAAACCTGGCGCGGGATCTGCTGTTCTAACCCGGTCATAGAGGACTTTACGCTGCGTGCCGGCGGAGCGTGAGCGGCCGCGTCGGCTTACGGTTTGGCGACGCCTGGTTTCCGGTCGCGTTAACGGGGAATCTTTCGACTCATGAGGGTGCTGCACAGTAGTTGAAAGGGGCCTCGTGAATACGGGTGGGAAGACGCGAGCGAAGCCAATGCCTGATGTGAAGTTCTGCCTGGTTTTCCAGCGCGAGACCCTCAGCGTCCCGGTGATGCGCCGCGTCCTCGGTGACACCCTGCGCGGGCTCGGCGTGGACGAGGAGTCCGTCTACGACATCCTGCTCGCGGCCACCGAAGCCTGCACCAACGTCCTGACCCACGGCGGCCGGAAGGTCCGGGGTTACGCGGTGGTCACCAGCCTCGGCGCGGTCGGCTGCCAGGTCGAGGTGGCCGACGCAAGGGATCGGCCTGCGCCCCGGCCCCGGAATTCCTGCCGGGCGCGGCACGCTCGGAGACTCAGCCCGATCCGCAGCAGATACCAATCGCCCAGCTGCCCGAATCGGGCCGCGGCCTGGCCGTCATGCGCAGGCCTGCGTGGACAACGTCACGCTGGACAGCCGCCCCGGCCGCGGCACGGTCGTGACCATGCGCAAGCGCATCAGGTGGCCGGACGACGCCCCGCTGCGCCAGCTCCGCGCGGCCAGCTAACCCCGGCCCGGCCTTCCCGGATATCCTTCCTGGGTGCGGATAGGGGTTATCACCTTCCCCGGGTCGCTCGACGACCGGGACGCGGCGCGCGCGGTCCGGCTCGCCGGGGCGCGAGCCGGTCGCGCTCTGGCACGGCGACCGCGGCCTGCGCGGCGTGGACGCGGTGATCCTGCCCGGCGGCTTCTCCTACGGCGACTACCTGCGCTGCGGCGCGATCGCCCGGTTCGCCCCGGTGATGGCCGACCTGGTGCCCGCGCGCCCGGGCGGGGCTGCCGGTGCTCGGCATCTGCAACGGCTTCCAGATCCTGTGCGAGGCGCACCTGCTGCCGGGCGCGCTGACCCGCAACGCGGCACTGCAGTTCATCACCAGGGACCTGCCGCTGCGGGTGGAGAACGCGGCACCGCGTGGACCCGGGCCTACATCCGGCGGCGAGCAGATCGTGGTGCCGCTGAAGAGCGGGGAGGGCGCCTACGTCGGCGGATGCCGATACGCTGGCTGGCCTGCGAGGCGTCGCGGGCAGGTCGTCAGCCCGCTACGCCGGGGACAACCCGAACGGTTCGGCGGCTGGCATCGCGGGGTGTGCAACGCGGAGGGCACCGTGGTCGGGCTGATGCCGCATCCGGAGCACGCGGTCGACCCGCTCACCGGCCCGTCCGCCGACGGCCTCGGTTTCTTCGCCTCCGTGCTGGCGCGCGGGTGGCCGGCGTGAGCCGTGACCGACACGGTCGGCGCGGGCGGCGGCCACGGCTGACCTGCCGCAGCCGTTCGCCGAGCTCGGGCTGACACGCGGACGAGTACGAGAAGATCGTGGCCACGCTCGGCCGCCGCCCGACCGGCGCCGAGCTGGCCCTGTACTCGGTCATGTGGAGCGAGCACTGCTCCTACAAGTCCTCCAAGGTGCACCTGCGGCAGTTCGGCGACAACGGCGCCGCCGATCCGGCGCGGCTGCTGGTCGGGCATCGGCGAGAACGCCGGCGTGGTCGACATCGGGCAGGGCTACGCGGTCACCTTCAAGATCGAGTCGCACAACCACCCGTCGTACGTGGAGCCGTACCAGGGCGCGGCCACCGGCGTCGGCGGCATCGTCCGTGACATCCTCGCCATGGGCGCGCGCCCGGTCGCGGTGATGGACGCGCTGCGGTTCGGCCCGGCCGACGCGCCCTGACACCGGCCGGGTGCTGCCCGGCGTGGTCGGCGGCATCGCGCTTCTACGGCAACTGCCTCGGGCCTGCCCAACATCGGCGGCAGAGCTCGACTTCGATCCGAGCTACGCCGGGCAACCCGCTGGTCAACGCGCTCTGCGTCGGGGTCATGCGGCACGGTGACCTGCAGGTCGCGGCGGCCAGCGCGGCCGGCGCGGCAACAAGGTGATCCTGTTCGGCGCCACGACCGGGCCGCGACGGCATCGGCGGCGTCTCCGTGCTGGCCAGCGCGACGTTCGGCGACGCCGCTTCTGGCGGCACAGAGTCCGCCAAGCGGCCCAGCGTCCAGGTGGGCGACCCGTTCACTGGAGAAGCTGCTGATCGAGTGCTGCCTGCGAGCTCTTCGCCGACGGCCTGGTGACCGGCATCCAGGACCTCGGCGGCGGCCGGGGTCTGCCTGCGCGACCACCGAGCTCGCCGCGGCGCCGGCACCGGCGGCATGCTGGTCGGCCTGGACGGGTGCCGCTGCGGGACGCCGACGCTGGGGCCGCCCGGAGATCCTGATGAGCGAGTCGCAGGAGCGCATGATGGCGGTGGTCGCGCCCGGCCGGCGTGGACGGAGTTCCTCGCCGTCTGCGCCAAGTGGGACGTGCGGGCCGACCGTCGATCGGCGAGGTCGACCGACACCGGCCGGCTGGTCATCGACCTGGCACGGCGAGACGGTGGTCGGACATCCGCGCCGCGCGGTCGGCGCGCCGACGGCCCGGTCTACCACCGGCCGCTGGCCCGGCCCGCCGAGCCAGGACGCGCTGGCCGCCGACGACCCGGCCGCGCTGCCCCGCCCGGCCGACCGGCGCGAGCCTGCGCGCGACGCTGCTGCGCCTGCTCAGCTCGCCCGGCCTGTGCCGACAAGAGCTGGGTCACCGACCAGTACGACCGGTACGTCCGCGGGCAACACCGTGCTCGCGCCAGCCGGACGACGCCGGCGTGCTCCGGGTCGACGAGGCGACCGGCCTCGGCGTCGCGCTCGCCACCGACGGCAACGGCCGCTACTGCCGATGCTCGACCCGTACGCGGGCGCCCAGCTGGCGCTGGCCGAGGCCTACCGGAACGTCGCGGCCACCGGGCGCCGCGCCCGCTCGCGGTCACCAACTGCCTGAACTTCGGCTCGCCGGAGGATCCCGGCGGTGATGTGGCAGTTCGCCGAGGCGGTGCGCGGGCTGGCCGACGGCTGCGCCGCGCTGGGCGTGCCGGTCACCGGCGGCAACGTCAGCTTCTACAACCAGACCGGCGACGACGGCGATCCAGCCCACCCCGGTGGTCGGCGTGCTCGGCGTGCATCGACGACGTGCGCCGCCGGGTCGGCATCGGGCTTCCGCGACGTCCGGCGCGACCTCGTGCTGCTCGGCCGGACCGAGCCGGAGTTCGGCGGCTCGGCCTGGGCGCACGCGGCGCACGGTCACCTGGGCGGCCGCCCGCCGCGCCCGACCTCGACGCCGAACGGCGGCTGGCGCGCGCTGCTCGCCGCGGCGGTCGCGCCAGGCTGCTGTCCGCCGCGCACGACCTGTCCGACGGCGGCCTGGCCGTCGCGCTCTCGCCGAGTCCTGCCTGCACGCGGCGGGACCGGGTGCACGGTCCGGCTGCCGGAGGACCCGTTCACCGCCCTGTTCAGCGAGCCGGCCGGCGCGCGCCGTGGTGGCGGTGCGCCCGGGCGGCGGAGACGGCCTTCGGCCAGCTCGCCGAGGCGCGCACGGCGTGCCTAGCCGCGGCCATCGGCAGCACCGGCGGCGACAGCCTGATCGTGGACGGCTGCTTCGCCGATCCCGCTGGCCGAGCTCGCCGCCGTGCACACCAGGACGCTGCCCGCGTTGTTCGGCCCCGTGATGCCCGGCCCTGTGCTGTAGCCCCGTGCTGTCGACTGAGCGGCCTGGCTGGCCAGATGCCTCCCCGGCGACCGGACCCGCGCGGACCAGACAGCGTCGCGGCCGTGCTGCGCGCGCTGGACGCGGGCGCCGATCCTGAGCCGGACGACCGGCGCATCGCGGCCAGGTACCTGCTGTACACGCTCGGCCGCGCGCCATCCAGGCCGCGTCCTGGAGGTTCGGATCCCGCCGGTGGCCGCCGTGCAGTGCCTGCCCGGCCCGGTGCACACCAGGGGCACGCCGCCGAACGTCGTCGAGACCGACCCGCTGACCTGGATCCGGCTGGCGGCGTCAAGTGCCTGACTGGCGACGCGGCGGTCCGCTCCGGCGCCGTCCACGCCAGCGGCCCGCGCGCCGATCTTGCGCCCTACCTGCCACTTGTTTTAATAGACTGACTCAGGTGAGACCCCCGATCGGTCGCTCTGACGGATGAGTCTCTTCCCCGAGGACCGGCCGCCACGAGATGCCTGCGGCGCGTGTTCGGCGTGTGGGCGCCGAACGAGGACGTGGCCAAACTCGCCTACTACGGTCTGTACGCGCTGCAGCACCGCGGGCAGGAGTCGGCCGAGCATCGCGGTCAGCGACGGCAGCCGCGATCGTGGTGCACAGAGGAGATGGGCCTGGTCGCCCAGGTCTTCGACGAGCCCGCCCTGACCGCACTGCGCGGCCACATCGCGGTGGGCCACTGCCGGTACTCCACCACCGGCGCCTCGGTCTGGGCCAACGCCCAGCCGACCTTCCGCTCCACCGGCACGGTCAGCCTGGCGCTCGGCCACAACGGGAACCTGATCAACACCCGCGAGCTGGCTTACCTGCTCGAGCGGTGCCGGGGGCCGGGCAGCACCGGCATCGAGGCGACGTCCGACACCGACGTGCTCACCGCGCTGTTCGTCAGCGACCCGGCCGCGCTCGGCCGGGCGGACGTGGCTCTTCCCGGCGGTGTGGCGGATACCGACGGCCCGTTCGGCTCAATGCAGCTCGGGGGGTCGGGGGCGTCCCCCTGGCCAGCGCCGTGAGACGACGCGCGGCCACCGTCCTGCCGCTGGCCAGGGGGGCCTACTCGCTGGTCTTCATGGACGAGCAGACCCTGTACGCCGCGCGCGGACCCGCACGAGCGTCCGGCCGCTGGTGCTCGGCCGCCTGGACACGCGGCTGGGTGGTGGCCAGCGAGACGGCGGCGCTGGACATCGTGGGGGCCATGGTTCGTGCGCGAGATCGAGCCCGGCGAGCTCGTCTGCATCGACGGGCGACGGGCTGCGGTCCCGACCTTCGCCGCGGCCGAGCCCAAGCGGCTGCCTGTTCGAGTACGTCTACCTGGCCCGGCCGGACACCACGATCTCCGGCCGGGGGTGCACGCCGCCCGGGTCGCAGGTCGGTCGCGGCAGCTCGCCGCCGAGCATCCCGGCCGACGCCGACCTGGTCATCCCGGTGCCCGAGTCGGGCACGCCGGCGGCGATCGGCTTCGCCGAGGCCAGCGGCATCCCGTTCGGGCAGGGCCTGGTCAAGAACTCCTACGTGGGCCGCACCTTCATCCAGCCCAGCCAGACCATCCGGCAGCTCGGCATCCGGCTGAAGCTCAACCCGCTGCGCGGACGTCATCCGGGGCACAGCGGCTCGTGGTGGTCGACGACTCGATCGTCGCGCGGCAACACCCAGCGCGCGCTGGTCGCGCATGCTGCGCGAGGCCGGCGCCCGTGAGGTGCACGTGCGGATCGCCTCGCCCGCCGGTGAGCTGGCCGTGCTTCTACGGCATCGACTTCGCCACCCGCGCCGAACTCATCGCGGGGCACTTCGCCCGATGGAGATATGCGCCCCGATCGGCGCGGACACCTCGGCTACGCTCGTCGCTGGCAGAGCTCATCGAGGCGACGACGCTGCCGGAAGATCGGCTATGCCGCGCCTGCTTCGACGGACGCTACCCCGTCCCGGTCGGAGAAGATGACCGGGGTAACACGTACTGGACGGCCTGGGCGTCGGAACCTGATCGCGGTCAGCGCGGCCAGGCGTCCTCGGCGTCTTCCAGGCGTCTTCGGGAGACTCGTCGTCGTCATCATCTTCGTCGTCGTCCTCGGCGGCGGAATCGTACTTCGCCGTCGCCGGAGTCAGCACCGACGCCCAGCTCCGCACGCAGCCGGTCAAGGTCTGTGTCGTCGCTCTTGTACTTGAGCTGGCGAGCAACCTTCACCTGCTTGGCCTTGGCTCGGCCGCGCCCCATTGGCTCGACCCCTCGAACGTTCGGAGCCAGTACAGGCCCCATGATCTCCGCCTCGCTGGTTTGCGTGCGTCGTATGACGCCGTCGCCACCCCGCAGCGGAGAGCGCGACGTTCACCAGCATCCGTACAGGTACAACCGTACCCGGTTTGCGCCCCTGATGCCTACGCTGATCCCATCGTGCCCAGCCAGATTCCGCGCAGCCTGCCGACCTCGGACATCCGGCGCTCCGCCAGACGGTCCGCGGCCACCGACGGCGGCACCCCGTCGGCGTCCGCGATGGCGAGAACCTTGCCGGTGGTGACGAAAATCTGTTCGGTGGCGGCCCGGGCGCGCTCGAAGCTGAAGCCCGCCAGCTCGTCCGCCACCTGGATGACGCCGCCCGAGTTGACCACGTAGTCGGGCGCGTAGAGGATGCCCCGGTCGGCGAGCAGTTTCTCCGACGCCGTGATGGGCCAGCTGGTTGTTGGCGCCGCCGCAGACGATGCGCGCGGTGAGCGCGGTCACCACGCGCGTCGTTCAGCGTCCCGCCCAGCGCGCACGGGGACAGGATGTCCAGTTTCTCCGCGACCAGCGCCTCGACGTCGCGCGACCGCGCGGACCTGCGGGTGGCGCGGCGCGGACGGCGTCGACCGCGGCCGGGCTGACGTCGCAGACGATCACCTCGGCCCCGGCCTCGATGAGGTGGTCGACGAGGCGGTGCCTGACCTTGCCGACGCCCTCGACGCCGACGGTCCGGCCCCGCAGGCGTGGTGCTGCCCCAGGCGTGCTCGGCCGCCGCGCGCATGCCGTGCGATGACGCCGACGCGCGGTCAGCACGGAGGAGTCACCCGCGCCGCCGTTGGCGGTCGTCCGGCCCGTCGCCCAGCGGCATTCCCTGGCGATGACGTCCATGTCCCGCGTGCGCGTGCCGACGTCGCAGGCGGTGACGTAGCGCCCGCCGCAGTGACGGCGACGAAGCCGGCCGTAGGCGCGCAGCAGCGCTTCGGTCTTGACCTGGCGCCGGGTCGCCGATGATGACCGCCTTGCCGCCGCCGTGGTCCAGGCCTACCAGCGCGTTCTTGTAGGCCATGGCGGCGGACAGCCGCAGCACGTCGGCGAGGGCCTCGTCCTCGCTGCCGTAGGGGTAGAAGCGGGTCCCGCCCAGCGCCGGGCCCAGCGCGGTGGAGTAGATGCCGATGATCGCCTTGAGCCCGGTGTGCGTGGTCCTGGCAGAAGACGACCTGCTCGTGGTGGGGTATCGCGAACACGTTGGTCACGGTGGCGACCCTTCTCATCCCGTTCCGGTTCCTCGTCGAACCGGGGTCGGAACCAGCGTATTGCGTGCACGGGGTGGCGTGCCGGGTCCCCGGGATGCCCGGAGAGGCGGGAAAAGACCCGGATGCGTTCCGTACCAGCTGGTAACTGACAGTAGAGATGATGTTGTTACCTTTGACCACTGCCTTTAGGGGGTTCTGGTATGTCACGATACGACAGTGATGGCTTACGCCGCGTATCTCCGCATCTACTGAGCCGGTGTCGGCGTTCCACGAGCCCGACCGGTCCCGGTGGGCGGCCTACGCGGCTTCATCCACCCGGCCGCGGCGGCGGGACTCGCTCGCGGTCGAGCACGCCGAGGCGCTGCGCCGGGCCGTCACCACCCCGTGGGTCGCGGTACCGGAGCGGGAGAGCGAGCACGCCTACGTGCGGCGCGTGGATGGCACTACTTATGTGTGCCCTGGCAGACCAGGCGGCGCTGCCTGCTGGCCTACGGCCAGATGCGGTCCGAGTCCGGCGCGGTGCTGACCGGTGAGGGCCTGACCGGTGAGGGCCTGACCGGTGGCCTGACCGGTGAAGGGCTGGCCGCTGACGGCGACCCGGCGCTGGCTGCCCCGGCCTCGGCTCGAGGAAAACCCAGCCCGCCCGGCCGCACATCATGGCCAGTATGCTGGACCGTTCCGCTCACCTGGTTCGTGCCGTTCACCCCCGGCCGAGCGCTGGCTTTCGCTCGGGGATGACCGCGGCCGGGTCGGCTGCCGCGGCGACCGCACGGCCACCCGGGCACTGGTCTACACGACGCCGATGACGCGGGCGCGTCGGCTGGTGGCGCGCGGCCTGGCCGCGCTGCGCCACCTCCCGGCCGGATCTCGGCGACGCTGTCCTCGAGCCTTCCCGGGCCGTCGGCGAACCTGGCCGAGGTCGGCCGCTGGCTGGAGGATTTCCACCCGTACTCGCTCGTGGAGCTCGGACTACGGCGGGCTCGTGCACCTGGTCAGCGACGACGCGCTCTGCGGCGATCAGTCGGTGGCCGAGATCCGGGCCGCCATCGACGGCGCCGCCCGAGGCGAGGTGCGAGCTCGCCGTCGCCATGTACATGCGCGCCCGTGACCGGTGGCGTGCATTCGCCGAATTCGAGCAGGCGAACTGAGTACCGGGGGTCCGGGGTGGCATCTCCCCCGGAGTCGGCAGCAGCACCGGGGGGGTCCGGCAGGGCGAGCCTGCAGCGCCCAGCCGGCGCGCGGGAGCCCAGAGCACTCGGGGCCTCCTCCGGCCGATACTCGCCGGACAGTTATTTCCGAATCTGGCGCGATGCGACGATAAGTATCGCCAGAATCACCCTGAGTGACAGTGATCGGCGGGGTAACTGGGCATCCCGGTACAGAAACTTTTGCGCCTGGTGGTCGACGCGTCACCGGTGGTGATGGCAATATGGTCCCTGTCGGGCCATATCTGGACATCCTCGACTCGCTCCCCACGGAGCACCAAGGCAACACAAGAAACGCAGGATCGCACCACTGGTCCAGGAGGAGAGGCCACGCACATGTCCGCACGTACACCAGAGGCCGAGCCGCTGTTGACGCCCGCGGAGGTCGCCACGATGTTCCGCGTCGACCCCAAGACCGTCACACGCTGGGCGAAGGCTGGCAAACTGACCTCGATCCGCACGCTGGGGGACACCGGCGCTACCGGGGAGACTGAGGTTCGTGCACTGCTCGCGGGTATTCCGCAGCAGCGCCTCGAGTGATCTTCTGCCGTCTTCGCCATGCGGGCGCCCGTCAGGAACCGCCAGGGTGAATGCGGCAGCACTCGATGAATGGAATGGGGGTCGGCCCCGGTGGCGGAGTGCCGCACCGAGGGTGCTGTCCGGGCAGGAAATCGCCCTGCCAGGCACATCCCGGAAGGCGCGTTGCCGGGGCCGGTCCGCCTCAGGGAGGGTCGCACGATGCGTGATCCAGAATTGGTCGCACAGCCGCTCAGCGCCGCGACGCGCCTGGAATCTGCATGGGAACAATGGCGCGCGCTGCATGGATCTCGCGGTCGCGCCCGGACGGCCGGTCGTAAGCTACGTCGGCTACTCGCTCAAGGAACCCTGGGGTGAGCCCCGGGTCGTCATCGGGATCGACGCCGACGAGGGCCGAGTACCTGGCCGAATTCCTCGACCGCGATGAATGCGCACAGCGCGGACAGCAGGTCCCGCCGCAGCTTCTACCAGCTGCCGCAGGCCACGATCCAGCAGATGCCGATCCAGCAGATGCCGATCCAGCAGGTCCCGCCCAGTCGGGCCTGGTTGCAGTCAGGTCCGCTTCAGCAGGTCAAGTTGACCGAATCAGCGCCGGAAGGCACCGGCGAATACCGAGTTCGGCGCTTCTGGTGCGCCAGTACCCTTCGCCGCCGCGGCCGCCAGTCGGCGGATCAGGCCCGGATCTGGTCGGCTGGACCTCGGGTGAGCTTCCCGGCCAGGTGAACGAGCAGCTCGACTTCAGGCCGCCCAGCGCGGACCAGCCACCCGCGAGCGCCTGGCGCCGCGCAGTGCGCCCGGCGCCCGGACCCGGCCTGCGCCTGGATCCGAATCCACTTGAAGCGGGTTCACAGCTACGTCCTAGCGTGTGCTGTAAGAATCAACCGGCATGATCTTCAGTGAAGGGCCGGAGAGGTATCTCGCCTTTCCCGTTGGGTCGGGGTGGCCAGGCCTTCCGCCCGAGCCCAGGCTTCTTGGCCGCCCGGGCTGTCTTGCCTGGATCGCTGCTGGGTGTTCTGCCCTGGCCTGGCGCGGACGCTAGAGCGGACCGCAAGCAGGACGCGACCCCGGAAGGCGTGAGCGGACGCAGGGCGCGGCCACGAGCAGACCGGAGCCAGGCGACCGGAGCAGGCGCGAGAGTGAACGCAATCCTGAGCCTGAGCCTGAGCCCGGACGCGGATCGCGGACGCACGGAACCGGGCTTCACTGCGCCAGGAACGCACTGGATCCGGGTTCATGGCGCTCCAGCGGGTCCCGGCGCACCCGGAGCGTGATGCTGATGGTGTCAGTGTGACCTGAGCCCGGTTTCTGGGACGTGCCGCCCGGCCCCGACCCATTCGCGGGCATTGAGGTCGAGGTGCGCGGGTGGGGACACCCACGCCGAAAGCGCGGGCAGTCGGCAGAAGCCATAAGCTGACGTCGCGCCGTCCGGGTTGACTGGCGACGGCCGCCTACTTCGCTTGCCAGGTGACTACCGGCAGCAGAGTCTGCTGGTATCCAGCGTTTGCGTCGTACAATATATTTCAGAGCCGCCTACTGGCCGTTCCGGGCCGTTGATGGTCGCATCCCTTACTTCTGACCTCGCGTCAATTCTCGTCCCGCCTGTGCGCTTGCGGAACATGCGTGGCCTTTTTAACAATGGCGCGCGGCGGACAGCCGCTGGATCATTTCGGCGAGGCCGAGGACGTCAGCTCGAGGCGTGCAACGACGCGATGCACATGCATCTGTTCGTGCACGGTACTCGAAAGTTACCCTCTCGGTGAGGGTGCGCCCCATCCTGGCCTTGACGTGCGTTAATGCTGAACGGACCCTTCTGAGCCGCAACGACACCCTGCCGGACTTGGCATTTTTCGCCCCATTCGCTTCGGTTGCGAGGGGTAGAGTCATGCTTCGTCGTCCAGCCCTCCGGCGGGTTGGCCAGCCAGCCGATACATTGGTCTTGGGCGGGTCGCTTGCAGGGGCGGTTTACTGGCGGCACGGGAACGGGGCTCTCCAGCGAGATTTGGCGGGAATTCCCGGCACTTGCCGTGGCTGTGCTTTCGCTCGCGCGCGATAGCGGCGTGAGCGGCGAAGACCTGTACTACCGGGCTAGGACTGATTACCCGCGGGGTATTCCGGGTGCCAGCCCGACAACCGGGGCGAAGCCGAAAGCCGAGGACTAGCCCGGTCCGCCGTGGCCCACTGGTGGGACAGAACGCCACGAGACGACGGATCGGCCCCTCCCTCTCCACCTCCGGGAAGGAGACGAAGCTGCGTACGACACTACTGTCTTGCGCCCGTTCGGCGCGAGGGATTCCTCCGCTATTACCCAGCGTGATCCCCGCTCTGAGGACCCCGGAATCGGGGGAGCCCGGAACTCGACGCGGCCGGATCGTGGCGACGATCTCCCTGGCGGCGATCCTCATCACGAACCGGGCGCTTCGGCCACCGGTGGCCGGACTCTGCCCGCGGGTCATCTCGCCACGGTCGCTCAGCGAAGAAGACCTGATCAGCTTCTGGGCGGATGACCGGATGGCGAGCCAGCGGTGCGCGCTCCCGGCGCGGGCCAGCCGTGAGCCGCCCATCGGCCAGGATCACCCGCCCCTCCGGCTGACGGGCAGGTGTGTGCCCTGTTCGCGGCGGACATCGCCGGGCGTTCACCCAGCCCGCGCCGCGACGATGACATCTCGCCTCTTACCCGCACGTCGAGGAGCTCTTACCAGGTCCTGCACAAGTGCCTTCGACGGCTCCGGCATCCCGTGGGCGGACTGCTTCTGCGAGGCTGACCGCGGCGACGGGCGCCCCCTGATCGGGTAAGCCGCCCTCCATCCCTAGCAAAGGCATTATTGATGCGCTGCCGGAGCGGCCGGAGCGCGGCCTCATCCGGCGACACAAACCACGTCTCCCCGCGACGCCGCGGGCATCCAGCGCTCCGGGCGGCCGCCCACATCGGCCCGGTCGAGCACGACGGACACGGCTTCGTCGGCACCGACATCAACCTGCTGTTCCGCACATGCTCGATGCGCGGCCGCTCAAGACCGCGCTGGCCGGATCCTGGCACCGAGCTGGGGCTGATCGTTTCCGGACTCAGCTGGCTACCGCAACCTTGGTCTGCCGTTACCCCCAGCCTGGTCAGTCCCGATGCCTTCCGGCCGCAATACCAGACTCCAGGTCGTAAGCACACGCGGGCCCCGCGCGTGGATCACCCACTCTTCCCGGAGGCTCTTGATAGACCCGGCACCAGCACCGTCGGCTACGGCGACGCGGACACCCGATAGCAGCAGTAGCCGGGTCGTCCCGCAGACGATGACCTCCTTTGAGTCCGTCGTGCGCGTGGGCATCACGTAGGTCAGCTCGGCCGCGCGCACTCGCCGACACGGGCCCCCGCCCGGGCGCTTAGGCGGGTTTCTGGCGATCTGCTGGAGCAGCACGTCGAAGAAGGTCTGCCAGCCTGCGATGGTGGCCCTTGCAGCTGCTCGGCCTAAGCCTGGTGAAGTCCGGCGCCTCCCGCGTCAGGTGCGATGTGCGTGCCGCTCGCGGTCGGCGAGAACTCTCGATTCGGCGATCGCGGAGATGCACTGGGCTCGCTTCGGGCTGATCGGTCATCGTGAGCACCAGGCGTGCTGGTCGGGCACGACCTCCAGGAACTCTCGCCGGGTCCTCAGCCTCAATGGTGCTGCCGTCGGGCAGCACCATGGTCGCGGACTGCGGCGCTGGCTTCGGCTGGTCGGCTCGTAGTCCAGGCGGTCGGCCGGGATCTCGCAACGGTCCTGCCGCCGAACCAGCGCGCGAAGTGCTCCGCCAGGGGATCCAGGCGGGCGAACACCGCGAGAGGCGGCGCCGCGAAGTCCCGGTCGATCTCGAATCCCCGGGCGTGATTCCGGTCATCGTAGATGTCCTCCGTGTCAGCGAGGTGCCCGGCTTCCGGGCTTCAGGTGATGTGGAGTTTTCGGCGGCCAGGCAGCCGAAGTCGGGGCCTCGGTCAGACCGCGTCCAGAAGCGTGTCGAAAGTGCTTCGAAGCTCTCCGGCCCAGAACACTCCGGTAATCGCCGAGCCAGGCGGACGCATCCCGCAGCGGGCGGGCAGTCAGGCATCGCTGGCCGGTACTGGGGCATCTCGGCCGCGCGGCAGACCAGCCTCGGGCGCTCTGCAAAGCACTTCGCAGGTGCTTTCTGAGACGGCCGCGAAGCTCATATCGAACGGCTCCGCCAGCTTCGCGCTGACGGTCGCCGGTCTCCTGGGCGAGGCGGGCGAGCATGGCCCGCTCCGGTGGATCGGCGAGCGCCGCGAAGGTGCGGCTCAGGGGTCGGTGGGAAGGCATGATCAGCGGGCGAGGAACTCCCCGAGTCGCTTGAAGAACATCTCGGCGCCCGCCCCTCAGGGCCTCGAAGCGCTCATCGGTGACTCACGCCAGTCTGGCGGAATCCTTGCCGGTGCCGCCGTCCGCCGCGCGCAGCCGCACGGTGAGTACGGTACGGGCTTGAAGTCGTCGGGCGACGGCGCGTCGGCTGAGGGTGAAGACGAGTCGCTCGGGCGCGACGATCTCGCGGCAGAACCCGGCGAACGGCATCACCATCGTGCCGTCGGGTGAGGGACCGCGTCCGCTGGAAGCGGCCACGCGGCTGCCAAAGCTCTCCATCACGACGTCGGACACCGTCCAGTCCGGCGGGCAACCACCTCACTGAACGAAGTTCTTCCGGCGCTTGGTCCACGCCGCCGAGACCTGCTCCGGCTCCGCGTCGTACCGGTTGACCAGCACGAGCTCGTGCGGGGTCTCAACATCTGTCATGCCAGCCTCCCTCCGGCGCAGCTCGATCCTTATCCTTTTCAACCGACCAGGCCTGAAACCGTTATTAGGTTGAATAAAGCAGATCGGGGAAGCTGTGTCGGGCGCAGGTGACCGTCCATGGCATCACTGGCATAGAAGGTAAAGCTGCAGCCCGAAGCCCAGCCGGTTGTGATCACCGCGCCGCCGCGCTGATTAACGCCCGGTCCGCGTCCTCACGGAAGAAACGCTCCAGCTGGCCGCGACCTCGGCAAACCGGGCCATAGGCCGCAGCCTGACCATCGCTTAAGGCGGGCGGGCGGCTTAAGGCGGCGGCCGGGCGATATGGGCGGGCGGCAGCTTAAGATCTATGGCTTCCCGTCCGATGCGGCGGGCTAGGCCTTACGGCGAGTATCATCGCTACAGTGCCGGGCGGCGGGACGGAGGCGATCAATATGAGAGAGACTGGATTCCTGCAGGTGGACGTCGAGTACGACTTTCTGCGGGCCAGGCGGCACTCCAGGCCCCAGCTGGCGCTGGCGCGACCGCCTGCTGCTGGCAGGACGGCAACCGGCTCGTGCTGCTGGATCAGGTTGCCGACCCGGCGAGCTGGCGCTGGCGAGCGGCAACCGGGGCGGCAGACGATCCGGCTGGACACCACCACCGACGCGGCCGAGCCGCGCCGCGACTTCCGACCGGCGCTTCCGGCCCACCTCGACCGGGTGCGGTTCCGGTGGAGCGGCTGGCGCTGGCCCGGCGGCGCGGTGAACCGATCCCGCCGATCGAGGTTCACCGCGTCGGCGGCTGCCATTTTCGTGATCGACGGCCACCACCGGACTCCATCGCCGCTGCCGCCGATGAGCGGCTGATCGAGGCCAATGTCACCCGGTTGCTTATCGCGGTACCGTCCGGGCCTGACCGCTCGCCGGTTCACTGAAGACAGGCTTACTCGCGCGGTGATCTGCTGCGCCTAAGCCAGCCTGCGCCAACCATCTGCTGGCGCCGACTGCGCAAACCCTTACTTTGTTAGACCGCCGTACCACTCACCAGCCGGTCATCCCCGGCCGAACGAAGCCGCCGCACTCGCCAGCGGCCCGCTCCTCCGGCAGGTACGGCGGCCGTCGCGAGGTACAGACCGGCTCTGGCTTCATCCCTCAGTCCGCTGGTGAAGGTCGGTCATCTCGTCCTTCGCCCACCGCGATGTCAGCGTTGCGCAGCAGCAAAGACGCCTCGTCGCGGTTGCCGAGAGGGTCCCCGGGGCCGATCTCCAGGATTCGTCCCTCCGCGCGCAGCCGTGGCATCGCAAGCGAGGCCCGGCCCGTCCGGCCACCGCCAGAAGCCGGCAGCCGCCCGGCACGTGATCGGCCAGGTACCGACAGCGCCGCTCTCGGCATTCCCGGTTGCGCGGCATGTGCACGTCGTCCGCGACCAGCGGCGACTGGCGCGGTCATCGACGCCAGCGCCGACCCGGAGCCGCGGGACGACCGGATCCAGGCACCGGAGCCGCCCGGCGAGGCGAGCGCATCGGAAGACCTGCGCGTCGATCGGCTCGATCGCATTTCGAGCGCCTCGGCGACGTGGTAGGTGAGCAGGATCTTCGGATCGTTGTCCCGTTCGTCGACCGACACCCAGGCGGAAAGACCGGCCGCTGCGCTCGGCCCACTGCGACAAGACCGTCGTCTTGCCATAGCCTGACCACAACAGGGAGCTTACTGGGCCGATCGCCAGCTCACCGCACGCGCTACGTGCTGATATCGCTCTCTCAGATTATGAGACAAGGCCAGCAACCCGGAAAGCGTGACCGGACGCGAGGCGGCGAGCACCACGGGCCGGCTGCCAGAAACCAATAGCTCCTACTGGCAACGTTAGGTCCTGACTCGCAGGATAACTCATCCTCCGGGGTGATAGGCCTTAGCAATACGTAACTGAACGAAGTACAA
>ERZ1370068.5840-contig-4845_pt1 | contig 27540 bp, 47 predicted proteins | sample MGYA00561227_ERZ1370068 | MGnify/ENA primary metagenome ERZ1370068 (study PRJEB38410, sample SAMEA6850437) | metagenome | study: Metagenomic assessment of the ecological functions of the soil: analysis of the soil microbiota associated with the...
ATTACACAATCCTCGGCCATCAGATCAGCGTGAATGCAGCATGGGATCGTCGATCGCTGTGAAATTTGCCATCTGGGTACGCGCGAGCCTCTACACCATCAGCCGAAACGACATGTCGCGCCGGCGCCCCGGCAAAAGGTAGTCGACGAGCTGGCGACTGCGTTTGTCAGTCACCCGCGCAAAGAACTCCTGCAGATCCATAAGCCTGATAAGTTCGGCTGTGCTGGCTTGTCACTGGCGGCAACGGCCGGGCCACCACCAGCGTCGAGTCAAGGCCCACGGTCAGAATCCATTCTGGCTGCATCCGCTGTTTCATAAAGAGAACACTGAAGCCGGCTGTCAGATGTGCCACGCAAACGATCGCGTGACACAGGGCGCCGACACGCTGAACCTGGCGAAGGATCTGTTCTATCAGCGCGGCTGTGTCGGCTGCCACCGGATGGAAGCTTTCGATCGTGAGAGCTGATGCGCTCACCAACGCGCGGCAGCAGATTTCGCAGCTTCAGGAACAGATCGTCGCCGAACGAGCGGCAGGCGAGACTGGACACCGAAGCCAGCGCGAACGCCGAGCGACGACGCCGAAGGTGCAGCGACTGCTGGCCCACGCCGAATCGCTGCGCGTTCAAAACAGTCAGCTGGCCGCGCGCATCGATGAACTGAATCTGCAGACGCGTTACCTGCAACAGGATCAGAAGAAGGTTGGCCCGAATCTGAAAGATGTGCGGCTGAAGCTGCGCAAGGAATGGGTTCCGGTCTGGCTGAAAGATCCGCAGGCTTTCCGTCCCGGCACGAAGATGCCGACGTTCTGGCGCTTTCGACCTTGACGGCGAAGAAGGCGAAGAGGATCTGAAGGCGCGTCGCCGCTTACCTTTGGCAGAACAGCTTTGACGGCAAGGTTCCCGCGCAATCAACAGGGCGACCAGACGCACGGCAAGGAACTGTTCGAAACGCGCGGTTGCTCTGGCCTGTCACTCGATTGGTGAAGACGACAGCAAGATGGGCGGCACGTTTGCGGCGAACCTCACGCGGGTCGGCGAGAAGATCGAACTACGATTACATCGTGCGCTGGATTTACAACCCGCGCGAACGCTGGGCGCCTTATTGTCCGAAAGAGAAACGCGACCTGACGCCGGAAGATTACGCCAAGCACAATCTGCCTTACCTCTTCGACACTGAACTGCATTCGACCTGTCCGAATGACGGCGCCGAGCTGCAGGTGCAGAACATGACGGTGATGCCGAACCTGCGCCTGTCAGAACAGGACTCGCGCGACATCGCCACCTATCTGTTCTCGCTTGTCCGCGCCTCAGGCGTCCGAAGACGTTTCGTTCATGGACGATCCGAAGCTGGCCGAAGAAGGGAAGGCCGAGATCAAGCAGTACGGTTGCGCCGGCTGTCACGAAATCAAAGGTTTTGAAGAAGAGCAGCGCATCGGCAAAGAGCTGACGACCGAAGGCTCGACGCCGCTCGAGCGTCTCGACTTTGCTTTGTTGACGCAGGATGCCGAATACGGCCGCGAGTCTTGAAGGATGCGGATGGAAAACCGCTTAAGCTGCATCCGAAAGAGAAGGGAAGAGAAGAGTGGTACAACCACCGCGGCTTCTTTGAGCACAAGCTGGCCGAACCTGCGAATTTATGATCGAGGCAAATCGGAGTACCTCGATCCGAAGGAACGTCTGCGGATGCCGAAGCCTTACCTGACTGACGAATGGCGCACCAGTCTGACCACGCTGCTGCTCGGCAGCTTGGGCCGGAAGGCGCGAATGTGCCGACGTCGCTCTTCTACAATCCGCAGGATTCGCGGCGCCAGGACATTCAGAACGGCTGGTGGGTAATCAAGAAATACAACTGCATGGGCTGTCACGTGCTGCAGCCGGGCAAAGCATCAGCGTTTACAACAACTCGGCCGAACCGTCGATCACGAACGGCACGGTCCTGAATGCGCTGCCGTTTTACGCGACTCAGAAAGAGTTTCTGCCGCCGATGCTGACCAGCGAGGGCGCGCGCGTCGATCCGGATTGGCTGATGAAGTTCCTGAAGGATCCTTCGTTGATGCAGGCGGGCGAGAAGCCACCTGCACCTTCGTCGCTTCGCAGCGGCGCCGGCGTCTTCGCCGGCAGCGAGCGCGTCGCCATCTTCGAGTCCGCAGCCGGCGACGGCAAGCGCCAACGATCAAAGCAACGGCCGGCTGCTGCCGCAATGGGGCGCGAACCGCAACGGCGTTCGTCCTTATCTTCAGGTGCACATGCCGACGTTCAACTTCTCGCCGAACGAGTTGCGCGTGCTGGTGCGGTTCTTCATGGCGGTCTCGTCGCAGAACGAGCCTTACATCAAAGAGCCGATGATGCCGCTGACGGAATCTGAGAAATCGATCGCGCGCAATATCTTTGTGTCGGGCACGCCTTGTTTGAAGTGTCACATCACCGGCGAGCCGGCGCACGACGCCAAGGCCATCGCGCCGAACTTCCTGCTGGCAGCTGAACGCCTGAAGCCGGATTGGACTTTCCGCTGGCTGCTCGATCCCGCACAGATCAGCCCGGGCACGGCGATGCCCAGCAGCTTGTTCAAGCAAGGATCAGGGACATTGGGTGGTGAATCTGCCGAACCCGCCGTCGGACGTCGCGAACTATCACGACGACCATGCGCGCTTGCTGGTGCGCTACATGTTCCTGATGACTCCGGATGAGCAGCGGCGGCTGCTTGTCAGCGACGCCTGCGGCCGCCGGCGGCGGCAGCTCCGGCCGCGCACACCGGCGACCGCAGAAGACTGGGCGAAGCAACTTAAAGTCGCGCAAGGGCGAGCAGTTGAGCCGAAACCGGAGCGGCAATCGGCGCGGCGAGCTTGAGTAATCATCGTCGCCATCACGCGGCGAAGAACTGAATTAGTGCAGTAGTCGCGCAGCTTGCCGGGTGATCACGGGCGTACCCGCCTCGTGAATCATCGCGCAAGATGCGCGTGCTCACGTAACTAAGGTATGCTGGTCATCAAAATCTAACGTTTTCTTAATTATTGGAGGACTCAATATATGTTGAGTAAACATGCAAAATTATGGCTCGGTCTGATCGCCATCGGTCAGCCTGATGTCGCTGGCATCATCCTGCGGCAAAAAGGAAGTCGAGGACAGATGAACCGACGACGGACGCCGGCAAGACTTACACCGCCAAAGGCAATGAAGGCACGATTTCCGGAGTGATTTCATACACGGCGCCGCGCCGGAAGCAAAGAAGATCGATACGGCCGCTGATCCGGCTTGCACTTCAAAGAGCCCGAACCTGACGACTGAAGAGTGGGCGGTTAAGGACGGCAAGGTCGCCAACACTTACGTCTACATCAAGGAAGGCACGCTGGCTGACGGCTCGAAGATTAGCGCGCTATTCGACCTGGCCCGAACATGCCGACCGCCGCTGCGCTCGATCAGAACGGCTGTCATTACAAGCCGCACGTGATGGGCGTGGTGGTAAATGAAGCCGATCACGATTACCAACAGCGATCCGACCACGCACAACATTCACTTCACGCCCAAGAACAATCCTGATTGGAACCAATCACAGCCCAACGGCGCGGCGGCCTTGACGCACAAGCTGGCGCGCGCGGAGGTGCTGGTTCCGGTGAAGTGCAATCAGCATCCGTGGATGAAGTCCTACGTCGCCGTGAGCAAGCATCCGTTCTTCGCGGTCAGCGCCGAGGATGGCAGCTTCACGATCAAGGGCGTGCCGCCGGGCAAGTACACCGTCGTGGCCTGGCATGAAGGCGGCGCGAACGGAACTGAAAAGACCATGGAAGTCACAGTGCCGGCCAGCGGCGCCGGCAAGGCGCGACTTCGCTTTCGGCGCGACCGCGTTGGGCCAGCCGAGCTCTCTGCCGATGATGCCGGCGATTGAGTTTCCGATGGCCGTCATGAGCGACTAAGTCATCATTGGCCCATTGGTCCTGATTAGTCCCATTGCCGGTCGAGACGATGTAAGGACCAATCAGGACCAATCAATCGGCAATCATCAATTGGCAATCGACAAATGTCCAAGGGTTTACATCGCTTCGCCGTGCTGGTGGCGTGCGCGACGTTCTTTCTCATCATCGCCGGCGCGAACGTGACCAGTCATGATGCCGGTCTGGCGACTTCGGACTGGCCGCTTTCAAACGGTTCAGGTGTTTCCCAAAATGGTCGGCAATCTGTTTTGGGAACACGGTCACCGGATGGTGGCGACGGCGGTCGGAATGCTGACCGATCGTCCTGGCGCATTTACCTGCAGGTTCGCGAACCGACGGGCGTGGGTGAAGCGCCTGGGCTGGGCGGCTCTGGCGTGAGTGATCGCTCAGGGACTGCTGGGCGGTTTGACCGTCAAGACTGAATTTGCCGCTGGCCGTTTCGGCGGCGCACGCGACTCTGGCTCAATTGTTCTTTCTCATTACCGTCAGCCTGGCAGTATTCACTTCGCGCGGCTGGAGAGAGCAGGCAGCGCGCCTCGCTGAAGACGGCGGCCCTTCGATTCGATCTCTGGGCGTCGTCGCGCTGGTGGCGATCCTGGCTCAACTGGTTCTGGGCGCCACGCTGCGACACTCGGCGACCTGGGATCAGGATTTGCCAACCAGCCTTGTTGCTGGCACATCTCGGCGGCGCGTTGGTCGTGACCCTGGTTTTGGGATTCACGATCATGAGCGTGCTGCTGCGTTACCGGGCAGAGAAGTATCTGGCCAAGCCGGCCGTGACTGGCCGCGGTGCTGTTGTTCGCGCAACTTGGTCTGGGGCTGGCCGCGTACATTACGCGCGTCAGGTCGCCGTACGATCCGCAACCGCTGACCCCGATGGTGGCAGTTACGGTGGCCCACGTCGCCTGTGGCGCGCTGGTGTTTGCCACGACCATCGTTCTGACTTTGCGCGCGTTCCGGGTGCTGCGAACCGACCGCAAGGAATACGCGCTGGCTGCGGCTTGAACGCTTTCCGCCGGGTGAAATGGTTTGGCTGATAAGAGAGAAGCAGACTGGACAGCCTGCTTTACATTCACGTAAGCCCTCACCCTGGCCCTCTCCGGGGAAGAGGGAGTTCAAAAACAGAAAACGCTTTTCATGAAGACTGCTGCAATAGAACTGAATCCACCGAACGGCGCTGAAGTAGTTGACGCCGTTAACCACCAAAAGCGCGGCTCGGCGCTTACGTTGAGCTGACCAAACCGAGAATAACTGTTCTCATCATGCTCACTTCGGCCGCGGGCTTTGCGCTCGGGTCGCGTGGCGCCGTCAACTATGTCTTGTTGACGCACGCGCTTATCGGCATCGGATTACTTTCATCCGGCATCGCTACTCTGAATCAGTTCATCGAGCGCGACCTGGACGGTCTGATGCGCCGCACCGCGGATCGCCCTCTGCCATCCGGACGGTTGTTTCCGATCGAAGCGTTATGGTTTGGGTGCTGGTTACGGCCGGGGCCGAAGTTTATCTCGCGGTCCTCGTCAACACGCTGACTTCATTGCTGGGCCTGACCGTAATTGCCGGGTACCTGTTCGTATACACGCCGTTGAAGACGCGGACGTCTCTGTCGACGGCGCTGGGCGCGTTTCCGGGCGCTATGCCGCCGCTGATGGGTTGGACCGCCGCGCGGGGCGAGATCGACATCGCCGCCTGGGTCCTGTTCGCGATTCTTTTCCTGTGGCAGTTTCCGCATTTTCTGGCGATTGCCTGGATGTATCGCGAAGATTACGGGCGCGCCGGAATTCGCATGTTGCCGGTCGTTGAGCCGGATGGCCGCGTGACCGGACAGCAAATCATTCTGTATGCGCTGATGCTGGTGCCGGTGAGTTTGCTGCCGGCGGTCCTGGGAATCTCGGGCAGGGTTTACCTGTTTGCGGCGCTGGTGCTCGGCATTCTGTTCCTGGCCTTCAGCATCCGCGCGGCGCTTTCGAAATCTAATCAACATGCTCGCCAGCTTTTGCTGGCCTCGGTACTTTACCTGCCGCTTTTGTTTGGAGTGATGGTCTTGAATCGGTGAAGTGGCACATAGTCGTGACCTATCGACTGACCTATACGGACTGATAGTCTGTGCCATTAGTAGGAGACAACTGATGGGACGGCTTCTGGGAATAGTAATCTGGGGGATCACGATCGCTTCGGTCTGGATGTTTGTTAGCGGAAAGTGGTGGTTTCCGGCGTCCATTTCGGAGCATGGCGGTCGCGTTGACAGCCAGTTCATGATCACCATCATCGTCGTGGGCATTTCCTTCACCGCGGCGCAGGTCGGACTCGGTTGGGTGGTCTGGAAGTTTCGCGACAACGCCGACAAGCAGCGCGCCACTTACTCGCACGGCAACAACCGGCTCGAAGTTGTCTGGACGGTGGTCACCGCGGTCATCTTTATCAGCCTGGGCATCATGGGCCAGAGAGTCTGGGCGTCGCTGCACCTGCACAACGCGCCGCCGGGATCGCTTCAGGTCGAAGTCGTGGCGCAGCAGTTCAGCTGGAACTTTCACTATGCCGGCAAGGACAAGGCCTTTGGCCGCACCGATCCAAATCTGATTGACGATTCGGCTCTCAACTATGTCGGCATTGATGAGACCGATCCCAATGCCAAAGACGACGCAGTTGTTTCCACTCTGGTGATTCCGGCAAATCGGCCGGTTGAACTTATTCTTCGCTCGAAAGATGTAACTCATAGTTTCTTTGTTCCCCAGCTTGCGGTTCAAACAGGATCTCGTTCCCGGCATGAACATTCACGTTCATTTCACCGCGAACCGCGTCGGCAAATACGAACTGGCCTGCGCTGAGCTTTGCGGCATGAATCACTACAAAATGAAATCCTTCATGCTGGTCTTGCCTGAGAACGAATTCAGCGAGCTGGCCGCAATGCCGCAGGACAAGTTCCAGGCGCGGACCGCCGAACTGATGGCCAAATATCAACTTCCGACTTATTGAGTTAAGAATTCTTGTCCCTTCGTTTAGAGGAGACCTACGATGGCAGAAGCAACTCATGAAGAAGTGCACCGGCACCCGGCGCCGACCGGCTTCATACGCAAATACATTTTCAGTATCGATCACAAGGTGATCGGCATCCAGTACATCCTGCTGGCGCTGGCGGCGGTGTTGGTCGGAATGATCATGTCGGTGCTGATGCGCGTGAACCTGAGCTGGCCGGGGACGCACATCAAGATCCTGGAGACCCTGTTTCCACAGGGCGCGCCGGGTGGCGTGATGTCGCCTGAGTTTTACCTGAGCCTGGTGACGATGCACGGCACGATCATGGTCTTCTTCGTGCTGACGACTGCGCCCCAGGGCGGCTTTGGGAATTATTTTCTGCCGATTCAAATTGGCGCCGACGACATGGCGTTTCCCTATTTGAACATGATGTCGTTCTGGGTCACGCTTCGTCGGTTTCATGGTCATTCTGCTGGCCATCTTTGCCGAAGGTAATGCCACCGTGGGCGGTTGGTTTACCGCAAGCTGGGCGAGTCCTGGGCGGGCGGCAGCGGCACAGTCGGGCCCATCGGCGGATGGACCGGCTATGCGCCGCTCAGTGCGCTCGGGAAAGATTGCCGGCCCGGGCCAGGGCGCCGGCGTGAATCTCTGGATTATCAGCATCGCAATTTTCTGCGTCGGCTCGTTGCTGGGCGCGCTGAACTTCATCACCACGCTGCTCAACATGCGCACGCACGGGAATGTCTCTGATGCGCATGCCTTTGACCTGCTGGGCCTGGTTCACGACGGCGATTCTGGCGTTGCTTTCGTTTCCAGTGTCTGTTGGGCGGCGGCATTCTGCTCATGCTCGATCGCATGGCGGGCACGAGCTTCTTCATTCCCGGCGGCCTGTATGTCAGCGGCAGCACGGTGCCGCTGCATACCGGCGGCTCGCCTTTGCTCTGGCAGCACCTGTTCTGGTTTTTCGGTCACCCGGAGGTTTACATCGCGATTGTGCCGGGCATGGGCGCGACGTCGCACATTCTTTCGACCTTTGCGCGCAAACCGGTCTTTGGTTATCGCGCCATGGTCTTCGCGCTTTTCGCCATCGGCATGTTGGGCTTCTTTGTCTGGGGCCACCACATGTTCATGAGCGGCATGAGCCCCTACTCGGCCGTTGCGTTTTCGAGTCTTGACGCTGTCGATCGGCGTCCCGTCAGCGATTAAGACTTTCAACTGGATCGGGACGCTCTGGGGCGCCAGGATTCGCTTTACCACGCCGATGCTTTTGCGATTGGCTTCGTGTCGCTGTTCGTGGCCGGCGGAATCACGGGCCTGGTCCTGGGCCAGACTTCGCTCGACTTTTTCTTTCACGATACCTATTTCGTGACGGCGCACTTCCACCTGGTGATGGGCGTGGCCTCAATCTTCGGCATGTTCGCGGCCACCTACTTCTGGTTCCCGAAGATGTTCGGCCGGATGATGAACGAAGGCCTGGGCAAGATCCATTTCTGGATCACCTTTCGTCGGCGTCTACGCGATCTTCATTCCGTTTCACGCGATGGGATTGCTGGGCATGCCCCGGCGGTATGCGCGCTTTGACGAATATGAGTTCCTGAAAAACTCGAAAGGTCTGGTGTTGTTTGTGACGATCGCGGCGATCATCACGGTGATCGCGCAGCTAATTTTCTACTTCAATTTCTTCTGGAGCATGTTCAAAGGCGCGAAGGCCGGCGACAATCCCTGGGAGGCGACGACGCTGGAATGGGGTATTCCGTCGCCGCCGCCGCACGATAACTTCGCGGGCATTGTTCCGGTGGTGCATCACGGGCCGTATGAGTTTTCCGTGCCCGGCGCGCCGAATGATTTCATCATGCAGACAGATCCTGAAGGCACGTCAGTTCACGCCGATTCAGGAGGAGTAAGCGGTAATGGCGGCAACGGTCACAGGCACTGATCAGGTAGTCGGCGTCGGCGTCGGTGGAGGTCCGCGGCCGAAAAACGGCAACGGCTTTCATCGCAACGGCGGCGGCAAAGGCGACGGACGATGCTTTTCGTTTCTCGCCGGCGCGATACCGGCTCGGGGCCTGGTTCGCCATCGCCAGCATCCTGATGCTGTTTGTCGCGCTCACCAGCGCGTACATCGTGCGCTCGGCGTCGGCGAATGATTGGCAGCCGATTGCGATCCCGAAGGTGCTCTGGCTGAGCACCGCGCTGATTCTGTTTAGCAGTGTCACGATCGAAATTTCGCGTCGATCTTTGAAGCAAAAGAGTGAAGCTGGTTATAACCGCTGGCTGGCCGTGACGACAATCGCTGGGTCTTGGCTTTCTCGGGCTCGCAAGTGATCGCCTGGCGGCAGCTGGCGCGGCAGGGAATCTATATGGCCAGCAATCCGTACAGCTCTTTCTTTTATCTGTTGACCGCGGCGCACGGCGTGCACCTCCTGGGCGGTCTCTGCGCTCTGACTTATTTGCTGGCGCGCAAAGGTAAATATCGAAACCAGCTCGACGGTGAGTTGAGGCGACATCGGGGCCGCTGACGGAGTATCGATCTACTGGCATTTCATGGATGTTCTGTGGGTTGGACTGTTTGGGCTTTTGATGTTTTGGAGATGAGGTACCGGCAAACTGTTAGGTTTGCGCTCTCAAGCAAGCGCACCTAGATTGAGGAACACGCAAACTAACAGCTTGCGTTACAACGCGGAGGTTAATGTGGCAACTGAAGCACAAGCATTGACGGGCGACTGGGGTGGCGGCGTTCACCCGTATCGCGTGGGGCATCGCAAGCTGGGCATGTGGCTGTTCATCATGTCCGACTCGCTGACGTTCTCGGCGCTCTTGATGGGTTACGCTTACCTGCGCGCTTCGAATGTCTGGCCGACGCCATTCAAGTTCTATCCCAGCATCGTTTTTCGTCGGTGATGACGCTCGTGCTGCTGTCGTCGAGCTTGACGATGGTGATGGCCGTTTCCGCCTCAGCCCATCGCGAAACCGTCGAAAGCGCGCATGTGGATTATCGCCACGGCCGTTCTCGGGCGTCACGCTTTATTGTGCTGCACTCGATCGAATGGAAGCACCTGATCGACGAAGGTCTGACGCCGTTTAAGTTGCCGGCAGAATGGGCCGAGACACTGGCCGGGCGCCACGCCCCTGTTTGGCGCGACGTTCTTTGGCATCACCGGCATGCACATGTTTCACGTGTTCACCGGTTGCATCTATCTGCTCGATCGTCGCCGCCCGCGTTAACAAGCTGAAGCATGAAGATGTTGAGATTAGCGGCCTGTACTGGCACTTTGTCGACCTGGTCTGGATGTTCGTTTTCCCGATGATCTATTTGCTGTCGGTTTATTCAAAGTAGTGGGATCAGTGGCACAGACTTCTCGGTCTGTGTTACAGAAGATCGACAGACTGAAAGTCTGTGCCACTTTGGAGAATCACATGAGCGCACATGCCGAAACTGAAGAGCATTTCGCCGGAAGCAATCGACTGTTCATGTCCGTCTGGTTTTGGTTGTTATTGCTGACGGGTCTGGAAGTGTTTCTGGGCTATGTTCAGTTGCCGGTGATCTATATGCTGGTGATTCTGATGGGCGCATCGATCATCAAGGCGGCGCTGATCGTGGCCTATTTCATGCACCTGCGCTTCGAGCGCCTGAACCTGATTCTGACAATTGTGCCGGCCCTGGTAATTTGTATCTGCCTGCTGCTGGTTTTCTTCCCGGATAGTTTTCGCGCGAAGCATCTGCGTTACCAGGGACCGCCGCCCGGCAGCTGAGAAACATTGAAAGGCACATCTTCGCAAAGGGTTTGATGATCGATGGCTGAGATCAAATATGACTGACACCAGCGATCCAACTGAGAAACGCCAACAATCGGTCCTGAGCATAATCTGCCTGGTCGCCGCGGCGCTTTTTCTGGCGCTGGTCGCCTACAACCTGTTCTGCGGCGGGCGCCGTCATCAGCACCGACGGACTGTTTTTTACGGTGGTGCCGTTGCTGCTGGCTCTGTGCCTTTCTGGTCGTGCCCTGGTTTTGAGATGTGGCAGAAACGGAAGGAAGCGCAGGCCGCGATCAGCCGCAGGCGCCGAAGCTGCTGCATGCCGCAGCTCATGCCGTGCCGGAAGAAGAAATTCACTTTGCCGGCAGCAACCGGCTGTTCTCGATGGTTTGGCTCTGGCTGCTCGGGTCATGACCGCCGTGGAAGTGCTTTCTGGGCTACATCAATCTGCCGGTGGTTTACATGCTGGTGATTTTGATGGGCGCGTCGATTAGTCAAGGCCGCACTGATCGTGGCCTACTTCATGCACCTGCGATTTGAGCGGATAAACCTGATCCTGACAATCGTCCCGGCCGTGGTAATTTGTATCTGTCTGTTGCTGGTTTTCTTCCCGGACAGTTTCCGCGCAAAGCATCTGCGTTACCAGGGCCGCGCCGGCGCCGCTGCGGAAGGCGCGAAGTAGTGGCACGGGCGTCCCGCCCGTGAATCACGCGCAAATGCGCGAGTGATTGCAATGAAACTTGTTCGCTACCTGATCACTGATTTCGATTGCGGCGTTTGGCCTTCTGCTGGCTGCCGAATCAACTCATGGCTCAGTGCGCGATGTGCCGCGCATCCATCGGCGCGAACAGTTCGTTCATTCGCAACTTCAACATTGGCGTGCTGGTGTTGCTCGTGCCGCCGGTGTCGATGTTTTGCACGATATTCATCGTCGCCTTCAGATATCGTAAATCGGAATAGCTAAGTCGTCAGTACGCCGGAGGCGTACGCACCGTGGAAGATCTGGCACAACAACTTCAGGATCGATGTCGATCGCCGCACCACGCGGGGACGATCATGTCCGCGCTGCGGCGGCAAGATTATTCCGTCGCACCGGGCCGTCTACCAAAGCGCCGGCGATCCGAACGATGTCTATCCCGTCCTGGCAATGTGAACGCTGCGGGTACGAAGAGCTGGTTTCAAGGACCGGTTAAGGCGCCGGCTAAACACGGTGCAGCCGCTGACAAAGCCGCGCCGGCCAAACGCGCCGTCCGCGGTTTCAACCTCAGAGCGCCAGTACGCTGTTGCTGCTCCGGAGGCCGGGCGCCGCGGCTCGCGTCGTCCCCGCACTGAAGGATCGGAAGGGTCGCGCTTTACCTCCCGACGTCAATCGGATGATGGCCGAGATGAGTCGAGATAGAGGAACAAAAGAGTAGAGGTGCTGCTCGTTTGACCACGCACCCGGCTGATCCGGCCGGGATGCGCTAAGAGTCTGATAAACTTGGATGAGCCCGCATTTTCGCGGGCTCATTGAATTGAATCATAGAACGGAATAAGTCATGCTAAGAAAAAGTTTTGGCGATCGGAGTTCTCGATGGTATTGAGCCTTGGCCCGGCGATGTCGCAACGGGTTCGTCGTCCCCCGGCTTTGCCCAGCGCAATCAGTGAAGATGCGCTGCGCGCGCACATCAAGTTTCTTTCGGACGATCGGCTCGAAGGCCGCGGCACCGGTTCAAAGGCGGCGAAACGGCCGCGCTCTATATCGCCGAACAATTTGAAGCGCTGGGCTTAAAGGGCGCGGCGCGAAAGGAAGTTTCTGGCAACCGGTATCGCTGGTCGGCGTGAAAGCCGATCCGAAAACTGAACTTCGCATTAACGGTCCAAAGCGGCGCTGAGTCGTTTAAGTTCGCCGACGATTTTGTCGCCTTCACCGGCGCTCAAACTGAGAACGTCAACGTCAACGCGGACCTGGTGTTCGTTGGCTACGGCATCGACGCGCCCGACCAGAAATGGAACGATTACAAAGGTCCGGCTGAGGATTATCGCGGCAAGATTCTGGTGATGCTGGTGAACGATCCGCCGGCCACCAAAGAGGAGCCGGATCTGTTTGGCGGGCCGGCGGCTTACGTACTCCGGACGCTGGACCTACAAATTCGAAGAGGCAGCGCGGCGCGGCGCTGTGGGCGCACTCCTGCTGCACACAAATGAATCGGCCGGCTATGGCTGGAACGTGATCCGCACGTCGAACGGATCGTGGCGATTCGATATTGCGCGCACCGCCGGTGACAAGACTCCTTACCTGCAAGTTCGATCGTGGATGACGGACGACGCGGCGCATCGGATGATGCGACTTGGCCGGTTTGAATCTGGACGACTTGCGAAAGCAGGCAGCTGTCTCGTGATTTTCGGCCGGTGAAGCTGAATCTCAAGGCTTCGCTCGATCTGAATAGTGAAGTGAAGCGCGTCGAAGCGCCGAACGTGGTGGCATACTTGCCCGGACGCGATCCGAAACTGCGCGACGAGTACGTGGTGTTTCTCAGCGCACTGGGATCATCTCGGCATCGGAGCGCCCAACAAGAACGGCGACACGATTTACAACGGCGCGCTCGACAATGCGACCGGCGTGGCGTAGCGTGATCGAAATCGCCCGCGTGCTCTCCAGCCTGCCGCTGGCCGAACGGCCGCGGCGCTCGATTCTGTTTCTGATCCCGACGGCTGAAGAGCAGGGACTGATCGGGGCCGAGTGGTACTCGCGTCATCCGGTCGTGCCGCATCGACAAGACTGCGGCGAACATCAATCTGGATTCGATGAACATACTTGGGCCGACGCACGACTTTGTGCCGCTCGGTGCGGAGCGTTCATCTCTGAAAGCGGTGGTCGAGGCGGTTGCTAAAGAAGCGCGGAGTGCGCATCTCGCCGGATCCGCGGCCCGAACAGGGATCCTTCTTTCGTTCGGATCATTTTCCGTTCGCCAAGGTCGGAGTGCCTTCGATCAGCCTGAAGGAAGGCAACGACTATGTCGGTCACCCAAAGGAGTGGGGCGAGCAGAAATTCAAGGAATACAACGACGCGCACTATCACCAGCCGTCGGACGAATTTCACGACGACTGGAATTTTCAGGGCATGATTCAGGAAGCTGATTTCGCTTCTGGCGATTGCCCGGCGGGTTGCCGATGCCGCCACGATGCCGAAGTTTAATCCGGGAGATGAATTCGCCGGAAAGAGGTAACGCAGACTGTCTAGTCTGCGTCTTTGTGAGGGAACGCAGACTGGACAGTCTGCGCTACATTACGAATGACTTTCTACGTCACCACACCCATCTATTACGCCAACAGCCTGCCGCACCTCGGGCATCTCTACACGATGATTGTGGCGGACACGATCGCTCGTCAAAAAGACAGCAGGGAATTGAAACGTTCTTTCTTACCGGAACGGATGAGCACGGCATCAATATCGAACGCGCCGCCCAAAGAAATAATCGCACGCCGAAAGAACAAGCTGATTACGTCGTCAGTTATTTCGAGCGAATGACCTCGGCGCTTTGGCCTCGACACCGCGCACGGTGGCTTCGACATCTTCATGCGCACCACCAACCCGTTTCACTACGAAGGTGTAAGTGAGTTGTGGCGGCGCGTGGCGAAAGCGAAAACGCCGAAAGGCCGTGACGCGCTCTACAAGGGCCATTACGAAGGCTGGTTTTGCGCTCCCTGTGCGAGCTACAAGACCGAAGATGAATACGCGAAGCCGGCCAACCCGGACGACCCGCCGACCTGTCTGATCCATGAAACGAAACTCGATCGAGTGTCGGAAGAGAGCTACTTCTTTCGCTTGTCCGATTTTGACGAGGCGTTGTTAGAGCTTTATCAGACACCGGACTTCGTGCGGCCTGAGGCGCGGCGTAACGAGGTGACCAGCTTTGTCGCCGGCGGTCTTCAGGATCTTTCGGTGAGCCGTCTGAAATCGTCCGTCAGCTGGGGCGTGCCGGTCCCTGACGATCCGAACCACACGATGTACGTTTGGTTCGACGCGCTTTCGAATTACATCACGGCCATCGGCTTTGGCAACGAGCAGCAGCAAAAGGCCGTGGGCTTCGAAAAGTTCTGGCCGGCGCTGCACCTGGTCGGCAAGGACATCCTGCGCTTTCATGCGGTTTACTGGCCCGCTTTCCTTTTGGCCGCGGGCGTGCAGCAGCCGCGGGCGATTGTCGCGCACGGCATGTGGGTCGATCCGACGGGCCGAAAGATGTCGAAGACTCTCGGCAACACGATCGAGCTCGACGTGCTGAATAAGTTTTTCCCGATCGATGCGATTCGTTATTTCTGTCTGCGCGAAATGGTGTTTGGTCAGGACGGCACGGTTTGGATACGAAAACCTGATCGATCGGACTAATAGCGACCTGGCCAGCGGCCTGGGAAATCTTTCCAGCCGGACCCTGACGATGATTCAGCGATACTGCGACGGTCAAATTCCGGCCGGCACGATTCCTGATGAAGCCCGTCTGTCGGCCAAGCGGGCCGGTGTCGAAACCGACGATGCCGCCATCCGCAATTTCCTCTCACACGCTCGTGATGAATTTGTTCGCTACCTCGATGCGCTCGACGTTCAGCAAGGCCCTCGAGGAAGCGTGGGCGATCGTGGCGCGTACCGACAAAATGATCTCGGATGCGAAGCCGTGGGATCTGGCGAAAGACGCGGGCCAGAGTACAGACTCTGAATGCGGTGCTCTATCGCGCGGCGGAAACTCTTCGCTGGCTGGCGGTCATGCTTTATCCGGTGATGCCCTCGGCGGCGCGGGAGATTTATGCAGGTTTAGGTCTGAAGGATGATCCGGCCAGGATCAATCCGGCAGCCCTGCAATGGGGCGACTTGCCTGCCGGCGACCAGCATCGGCGAAGTAAAACCTTTGTTCCCAGGATCGAGAAAGCGAAGACTATGGAAGAGATCAGAGATCAGAAGTCAGAGGTCGGACGTGAAGACTCAGGAACGTCAGTCAGGAGCGCAGGGCTCGGGGCAACATGCAACCGAAGCCGACGCGGTCCCAGGTGTCGCGAGTTACATCGACATCAACGACTTCGCCAAAGTTGAATTGCGTGTGGGCGAAGTTCGCACCGCCGAACGAATTCCCAAAGCCGACAAGCTGCTGCTGATCACGGTTGATATCGGGGAAGAGAAGCCGCGGCAAATTCTCGCCGGCATCGCCCAGTACTACGAGCCTGAGAATCTGATCGGACGCAAGATCGTGGTGGTGGCGAATCTCAAACCGCGAAAGCTGCGCGGGTACGAATCGCAGGGCATGCTGCTGGCTGCCTCAGTTGGCGATGAAGGTAAGCCGGTGATTGCGACCTTCGCGGAAGATGTGCCGAATGGCGCGCGGTTGAAATGATCTGGCTCTGACTTGAATCATTGATTCATTGATCATTGATCAATTGAATCAATGAATGCCAATGAATCAATGACCCAATTCATCGATTCCCACTGCCACATTGATGGTCCTGAATACGACGCTGATCGCGACGAAGTAATCGCGCGAGCGCGCGAGGCGGGCGTCACGACGATGCTCAACGTCGGCACTGGCGATCCGCACAGCGGCGCTTTTGAGCGGGCCGTCGAATTAGCTGAAAAGCACAATGAAGATTTACGCGGCCGTCGGCGTCCATCCTCACGACGCGAAGCTGTTTGATGACGGCTGCCGAAGCAGCGCCTCGCCGATCTGGTCAGAGGAAAGCCAACGCGTGGTCGCGTGGGGCGAAATCGGTCTCGACTATCATTACGATCATTCGCCGCGCGACGTGCAGCGCGAGGTCTTTCGGCGGCAATTAGAGTTGGCGCGCGAAGTTAATCTTCCGGTGATCATTCATTCACGTGAAGCCGACGAAGACACCGTCAACATTCTGCGCGAAGAATTATCGGGTTATGAACGCGCCGGGTGTTCTGCATTGCTTTGGCGGTAGTTTGCAGATGGCGCGTGGCGGCGATCGACCTGGGCTTTTATGTTTCGTTTGCCGGCAATCTGACTTTCAAGAAAGCTGAAGACCTGCGCGACATCGCCCGGCAACTGCCGCTGGATCGCCTGATGGTTGAGACCGACTGTCCCTACCTGACGCCCGTTGCCATTTCGCGGGAAGCGAAACGAGCCGGCGCGCGTGGTCGAGACGGCAGCGTGCCTGGCGATGCTTCATGGCAAAGATCTTGAGCGAAGTGGCCGCATTACCAGCGAGAATTTTGGACGCTTGTTTGGCGTGGAAGTATAGCCGCGGAGCGGCGAGAGATCTGTAGCCCATGGCGTAAGCCATGGGATTAATGCAACCTGGAACAGCAGCCCCGAGGGGCGAAACATTATCGTCATTGTTCCGCCGTCCGCGGCTAGCTTTCAAATCATGGCTTTCACCGCACAGGCTCGCGCCGCGGGCTACAGACCTTTCGCCGGCTCTGCGGCGGGCGATCTCGCCACGCCGGAGCCCTAGAGAAGACTTTCACATGCTCTGACTTTGATGTTATTCTCGTGTCTGACTTTCAACTATTAAAATGGCGCAGCAGAATTCGTTTGATATCGTGTCGCAGGTTGATCGCGCGGAAATCGTGAATGCCATCAACCAGACCATCAAGGAAGTGCGCCAGCGATTCGATTTCAAAGGCAGCAAGGCCGACGTCTCGCTCGAGGAAAAAGAGCTGGTGCTCGCCGCTGAGGACGAAACCAAGCTGCGCAACATGAACGATATTCTGCAGCAGAAGCTGGTCCGCCGCGGCGTGCCTTTGAAGGCGCTCGATTACGGCAGCGTCGAGCCGGCAGCCGGCGCGTACAGTGCGCCAGCGGGCCGCAATTCAACAAGGCATTCCGCAGGAAAAAGCGAAAGAAATCGTTAAGTTAATCAAGGACTCAAAGGCCAAGGTTCAGGCTTCGATTCAGGGTGACCTGGTGCGCGTTTCAGGTAAAGATCGCGACACCCTGCAACAGGTGATCGCCACCCTGAAGGCGAAAGACTTTGGCATAAACATGCAGTTCACGAACTATCGATCGAATTAGTGCGAACATGACTTCTGGCGTGCTTCGTAAACTGAACATTGCACAGACTAAGTCTGCACCACCTTCTAAAGATGCAGCGCTGGCGGACAAACGGCAATACTCGAAGACGTCAAAGCTTCGGCGAAGCGAATCTTCGACTTCATCTCGACCGAATTGCATTCGGTCGAAGAGGAATTCGAGCGCCAGGCGCGCTCGAACATTCAGGTCATTGCTTACATCGGTGAACACCTGCGACGTTCGGGCGGCAAACGAGTTCGCCCGGCTTTGACCATCCTCTCGAACTATTCAGTCGGCGGCGACGGCGCGAATCAAAGTTCGATTCGCATGGCGACGGTGATGGAGTTTCTGCACACGGCCACGCTGGTGCACGACGATGTGATTGATAAAGCTGAAACGCGCCGCAATCGTCCTTCGATCAACTCTGAATTCGGCAATCAAACTGCGGTGCTGATGGGCGACTGGCTGTACATGTCGGCCTTTGAAACCAGCCTCGCGGAACGTTCGCTGCCCATCCTCGACATTCTCACCTCAGTGACGCGCAAGATGACTGAAGGTGAATTGCTCCAACTCACTCTGTTGGGCCGCACTGATATTTCCGAGGAGCAGTATCTTTGATGTGATTGCGCGCAAGACTGCGTTTCTTTTCAGCGCCTGCTGTGAGATTGGGGCGTTGCTCGGCGGCGCCACGCCGACGCCGGCAGAAGATGCTGCGCGACTATGGGATGAACCTGGGGATCGCGTTTCAGTTGATTGACGACCTGCTGGACTTTACCAGTTCGCAGGACGTGCTCGGTAAACCTGCCGGGGCCGATTTGGTTGAAGGCAAAGTCTCTTTGCCGTTGATATTCCTGCTTGCAGCACGAGCCGCATTTGCGGCCCGCAGTTCAAACCGTCATCAGCGAAGCGCGGATACCACAGCGTTACCCGAGAAGAGTTACAAGCCGCTCTGGTGCGAACCGGCGCGCTGCAACTCGCGCAGGCCGGGCGATTGAATATGCCATCGCGCGCCGTTGTCGGCGCTGGAAGGCCTGGACGATTCACCATATGCCGAAGTTCTCAAATCCATTCCTGCCTATATCTGTGAGCGCGATCGATAGCTTGCCGTTCATGTGCAATTTGGCAGACGCGCATCCTAGGCGACGCTGATCATGGCGCTGATGCAGACGCCCGTGCCACTTTAGTACATCGAAGCTCACAACTCTATTGCCAAGCGGCAAGCCAGCAATCTATTGCCAACAGCCGCAATCTAAAATCGGCACTGTCAGATGGCGAACGAAACCCTAATCGCGAAGCTTGAGCAGAACCTGCGCCAGTCGCGGGCCACGCGCACGCGCCTGGCTGCCCGTTTGGCAGAGATAGAGTCCGAGGCCGACATTATCCGCGGTGAGCTCATCGAGATGGACACGCTCGCCGGACAGACGGAAGCCGCCATTGTTCGTTTGCTCTCAAATGTGATGAGCGGGCCCTCGACTCCGGTGGGCACGACGTCGGTCGGTGAACTTGAGATCGAGCTGCAGCGACGAATCGCCCGGGCGGAACTGGCGCAACATCCGGTTGCCTCCGCAGCGACAGAATGTCCCGCCGCTGCGAACAAATATCGCAGGCCATCGACGATCGCTTCTTTGATCGGACCATTCCCGCAGGCCACCACCATGATTTTGCGCGAAGCCGGCGGCGCCTTGCATGTGAACGAGATTTACCAACCGCTTGATGGAAGGCGGGTTCAGTTTTACCGGAAACAATCCCACGATCAGCATCGCCGTCTCACTCAATCGCAACAGCACGCTTTCGCAAAGTTGCTCCCGGAACTTTTGACCTGGTGATTCGCGACGCGGCGAAGGCGTCATGGCATCCTTCTCCCTTGGAGAAGGGCCGGAGATGAGGAGCTTGGTAAATCATCTATGTCCGAACTCTATCGCTTTCTTAATGGAATATGTCAATGCTTGACATGAGTCTCGTTAAGAAAAACGAGGTATGCCGAGCGGAAAATCGTTAGTATCAAATTCGGAATCCGACACTCTTTGCCCAACTTCGGTTTCGGCGCGCTCATCCAACTTAGCTTCTTTCGCAGCGCGGCGTTGAGATCTTCTAGCTTCTTCTGCGGTCATGTCCTCGACTTTGGCCTCTCGTAGTTCATCGACCACTTTCTGATTAGCCAGATCGAAGAAAGATGATCTGGGCGGCGACCCGACGCCGGGCAGCGCGGGTGCCGGCTTTGCTGAGCGCTGCATCTGCGCTTGACGGTTCAGTCGCGCCCACGGCCGTGGCTCGTTCGACGTTCAACTCGCCTGCTTCTTCGGCAAACACATCCAACTCGTAACGCTCCAGACGCTGCAGAACTTCGCGAGCCCGAGCTAACGCCGCGGGCGGCAGTCCAGCCAATCGCGCCACTTCGATGCCGTAAGACTTTGACGCGCGGCCACGCTCAGGCGATGAAGAAAGACGACTTCGCCTTCGCGTTCGGTGGCGGTGATCTGATAGTTCCGGCGCGCCGGGCAGGCGTTCCGCCAATTCGGTGAGTTCGTGATAGTGCGTGGCGAACAGAGTCTTCGCGCAATGTTCAGGCGAGTCGTGCAGATACTCGGCGACGGCCCAGGCGATCGACAAGCCGTCAAAGGTGGCCGTGCCCCGGCCAATCTCATCGAGCAGGACCAGCGAACGCGGCGTGGCGCTGTGCAGAATCGCCGCGGTCTCAGTCATCTCCACCATGAAGGTCGAACGCCCGCGGGCCAGGTCATCTGAGGCTCCGACGCGCGTCCAGACGCGATCGAGCAAGGGCAGACGCGCGCTCTCAGCCGGCACGAACGATCCCATCTGGGCCAGGATGCAGATGACTGCCGTTTGCCGCAGCACAGTGCTTTTACCGCCCATGTTTGGGCCGGTGATGATCAGTAAACGATCGGTTGAATTGTTCAGATAGACGTTGTTGGGGATGAACGGCTCGATCGATGAAGGCCTCGATTACCGGATGACGGCCGTGAACTATTTCGACTTCATCGCCATCGTGCATTGCCGGTCGCACATATCTCCGCCGCACCGCTGTTTCAGCCAGCGAGGCCAGGGCATCAAGACAGGCCAGGGCCCGAGCCGTGGACTGGATGCGCGAAGTTTCGGCGGCCACCTGCCGGCAGATGAGCGAAAAGATCTCCGATTCAAGTTGGAGGATGCGTTCTTCTGCGCCCAGAACTTTGCTTTCCCATTCTTTCAGGGCGGTCGTGGTGAATCTTTCGGCGTTCGCCAGAGTCTGGCGACGTTCATAGTCATGCCGGAACGCGCGCAGCGTTCGCTTTCGAAACCTCGATGAAGTAGCCGAAGACGTTGTTGTAACGAATTCGCAGCGTCGAGATGCCGGTGCGGGCGCGTTCATCGGCTTCGAGGCCGGCAATTAGTTTGCTTGGCATCGCGGCTGACCGACCGCAATTCATCAAGCTCGGGAGAGTAGCCCGCCTTGATCACGCCGCCATCCGATCAATTTCACCGGAGGTTCGTCTTCGATTGCCGACGCCAGCGAGCGCGCGCACGTCCGCCAATTCATCAATCGAGTCGTAAAGTACCTGCAACAAAGATGACTGAGAATTGCTGAGCAATTCGCGAATTCGGGGCGCTGCGATCGAGTGAACGGCCCAGCGCGACCAGATCGCGCGGCGTGGCTGAGCCCAGATTCAGCCGCCCGCTCAGATCGCTCAAGGTCGGCGACTTCTTTGAGACTCGTGCGCAAACCATCGCGCTTGATGTTCGAGGCATGCAATTCGGCCACAGCGCCGTGGCGCGCTTCGGCCTCAACGCGTCTCAGTGAAGGTCGCAGGAGCCACGCCCGCAGCAGCCGGGCGCCCATTCCCGTCTGAGTTTCATCGATAACGTCGAGTAGAGATCGCGCCGTTCCGTCGGAACCCAACGGCTTGATCAATTCCAGATTGCGGACGGTTATGCTGATCGAGGACCAGGTGATCCTGTGGTTCGAAATAGATGAGATCGTTGATATGGGCGGCCGAACCCTCGCTGAGTTTCGATCGCGTAGCGCAGACATGAACCCGCCGTAACAATCGCCGCTGTCTTACCGGTCAAACCAAACCCATCGAGCGATTGGACACCAAAATGTTTGATGAGCAGACTTTCGGCGTCTTCGCTTTGCCAAAGCCAATCGTCCAGCGCCGTCAGCGTGGCCCCGCCGAAAACGTCAGGTGTCGTGTTGGTCTGGGCCGTCGAGTTATCGGCTAGAGCTGGCAACGGCAAAGGCTCAGTGTGCGCGGTCACTCTAAAGCCGGCCCGCACCAGGGGCGCCAGCGAGGCAGGGAAGAGCAGCTCACGTGGCGAGTACGATTCGATGTCTGCGGCAATTCGGTTCCAGGCTTCCGGGCCGCCGGCCTGCGTGGCGCGAAACTCGCCGGTCGAAACATCCAGGAACGCCACGCCGCCACCGTCTCGCCGCGGGCGAACACGGCGCTGAGATATGTTGACTCGCGGGCCTCGAGCAACTGAGGATCGATTGGGCGTCCCCGGAGTGACGATCCTGACCACTTCGCGGCGGACCAGTTTCTTGGTCTTCGAGGCGTCCTCGGTCTGTTCGCAGATCGCTACCCGATAACCTTTGCGGACGAGTTTCGCAATGTAGTTGGCGGCGGAGTGGTGCGGCACTCCGCACATCGGAATCGCGTCGCCGCGCTCTTTGTGCCGCGCGGTCAGGGTGATTTGCAATTCGCGCGCGCCGACCACCGCATCTTCAAAAAACAGCTCGTAGAAATCTCCGAGACGGAAGAACAAAAGCGCACCGGGATGCTGAGACTTCAGCTCCTGATACTGCCTGACCATCGGGTTGTGGAGCTTGTCGAATTTTCATGAGGTTTTCACTAAATTATCGTATTGTTCAAGAGATAAAGAGCAACGCAAAGCCTTGAACGCTTGTCCCAGGAGTCCCTCCGTTCCCCCGGTTCCCCAAAAGAGCGCAAGAAGAGCGCAACGTTTTCGGTGCATTGTGCACCAAGTATACGAGTTTTTCATAGGTGACGAATTCCGCCCCGAGGCGACCACTCTCGTTAGGCACCGGACGGTGTTATGAGATTTAAGTAACCGGTTCTTGATGAGGTGAACCACTTAGCATATTGGACCGAAATCGATGAGCCGCTCCCGGTCAAGTCAACGCAAGAAGCACCGCCCAACACGACTTATGGATGCGAACTGGCCTGGGGCTTTGAATTCGGCACGGGTTTATGATCAAACGAGTTTTTTGGTGTCTGTTGGGTGTCTATTGTTGGAGCAGCACGAGAGAGACTATAGAGGAATCGCACGTGGTATGGGTAAGAGAAAGATCATAAACCAATCTAACGTAAGCGGTTGCGAGAAAGCCGTTTAACTAGAATAACTGAGACGGAGCAGCGGAGCCGATTCCCCCTTCGGCGATCACCTAAATCGTTTTGTTTGAGTCATTTACGGAGAATCAAATTACGGGGCAGTCGGCTTCGGCCTTCGGCGAGCCACTTCTAAGGCATTGGCATTCAATTACTTACCAGTTAGTTCCCCGCCAGTCAGGGGTGTTCGAGGTTCCACCTTCCACGGCGCCAATCCTTAAGCTACACTCCCGGTTTGCGGCTGTCCTTTATTTTCCTCGTGTCCATGAAAGGCCAAACTAACCAGTTGATCCGTTGCAACGCATCTTCTGACACCGAGATCGTTTACGCTTTCTGCTCTGCCAGCCCTTATCGCCGTGTCGACCACGGGAAAAGCATCGTCATGTGTGTGGTGGCGCACGGACGGCTTCTCTTCTTGCGGCTTAATCTCCCGATCCTCAAAGAGGGTCGCTGACGAATTGTCAATGTGGTGGAAATTAGAATCTCACCCAATCCCTCGTTGAAAGTCTGACTTCACTAACAAATACATTCCGGCGGCGGCATTACAGGCGCAGAGTACAAATACTTTGCGCTGGTGCGCAGTTGTGTCCCGTACGGAAGGCACTGCAAAGCTAGATTATCTGGTTTCCCAGCGGCGTGGTGCGCGCGACTGCTGAAATCAGGAGCCAGCTGTCACTCATCAGCGCGGTGGCTTTCCATTCGCGGCAACCTACGAGAACTAACTGGTAGCCACCACGGTTGGTTTGCCTGCCTTGCTAACAGAACGATGGAATGAGTCTAGAGCGGATGCTCAACACCACGGAAAAATCAGGCGAGAGCAATCCGGCTTCAAGTCGGCCAAAGAAGTGAGCTCCGTAGGGATCCAGGGCTAACCGCTCCGCCGACGATCTCGTTGCCCAGAGGTGGCGGTGCGATACGCGGGATGGGCGGAGAAGTTCGCCGCCAATCCGGTTACCGGAGACCGGCTCTACGTCGGTGCCGCATCGACGATGACGCGGCCGCTCGGGCTTCGGACCCCAGCTTTCCCTTGCTCACGACTCTGGCTCGGGCAACGGACCGTTTGGCTTTGGGTGGAGTCCACGGCGCTTGCCCTCTATCACTCGCAAGACCAGCAAGGGCTTTGCCCAGTTACCAGGACGCCGAATGAGATCCGATGTGTCTTTTGTTTTATCAGGGGGCGAGAGAGACCTTGTTCCGACTCCCGTTCAAGGATGGGGACAGCGAGACATTGGGTGCGGGAAGCAGGGGGCCTGCAGATCGTGTCATCAATCGACTTACTTACAGAATAGAGCGCTACCGGCCACGCATCGAGGGGACTTTTTGCCCGCATCGAACGTTGGACAAACCTGACCGACCACAGAGACAGTTTCCACCTGGCGCTCCATCTCGAAAGACAACGTTACGACCTGGTATGGGAGAACGGCGGAAAGCCATCGCCGATCGGTTGACAGAAACAAAGATTTTCAGCTGGCTTATCTGCGAAGGCTACGACGACAAGGGCAATGTCATTTGTATATGGTTACAAATCACAGAAGACTCTCGCAGCCCGCGGAGCGGGTTCTCAAGAAGCGCACGAACGAAAAACCGCACCGATGATACGCTGCTATCGCGAATCGATATCTTTGGCGAATTCGTTACATGGTAATCATGAACCGTATCCTGCGGCACTTTCGGCTACCGACCCTTGTGCCGACACCACCGGCCGCCGCGGCGATAGACGGCGGCGAATTGCCGGTTGGTTCTTCAGGAAACAGTCTTCTGACTACACGGTGGGCGGCACTATACGGAGGACGTTCGACGGCCAACCTTCGTCGGTATTTGTCGCCAGGCACCCACCGCCGGTGGGAGGTTCGCGAAGATGCGCATTCTCTTCTTTATCGGGCTTTGTGCTGGCTTCGAAGTACGTACGTATCGCTTGGCTGCCGGCGGGTGGTGATGTTTCCCATCATTTCCCCGCCGACGGCTGGAGTAACCAAGACTACCTGGTGCGCGCCACTCGCTTCTGCCAATCGCAGCAGACCCCGCGGCGGCATCCGTTCGCATCCCCAGCCGACACGCAATCAGGTTATGTATTGCATGACGATGGAACCTATCTAAAAAAATCGACTGCCACGGCTTGAGTTCGAATACAGCAAAAAAGCCAAAGCAGCCATCGACGAGATAGTCCGCGAGAAGCGAGACGGCAGATCTTGAAAACCACGCTGCCCGGCGGCTGGACGGTTCGCATTACCGGTGGGGTAGAACCTCGACTGGCGAGAAGGACTCTCCCGGCGTTTTTGACCGCGGAACAGGAGGTGCGGGAGCCTGGTTCTGCAAGCCGCAACCTGAGTGCGTGGTCGGTCGCTGGAAGTGATGATGGCCAAGCAGGCGCGGTTGGTCGCACCCATGGAACGCCTGCCTACGATTGCCTTCGCCCGCGCAAGTTTTGTCCAGCGGGCAGCAACTCCTGGATTTAGCCGGCAACGGTCAGTTGGATGTGGTCGAGTTCGGCGGCCCGGTACCGGGATTTTTGCCAGACGCACCACCGACGAAGGTTGGGATACTCTGCGATCGTTTTTCATCGCTGCCAAGCCTCGCACTGGAAGAGATCCAAATCCGCAGGGTTCGTCGATCTCACCGGCGACGGACACGCCGGCATTCTTGTCACCGAGGACGAAGTTCTCACGTGGTATCCCTCGCTGGCCGAGGAAGGATTCGGCGCCGCCGAGAGAAGTACGCCGGGCGTTGGACGGCGAGAAACCAGGCCGCGCCGACGTCTCTCGTGCTCGCCGACGGCACGCAGGCTGTTTATCTTGCCGATCTATCCGGTGGCCTTACTGACTTAATTTGAATCCGCGTAACACGGCGAGTGTGTTATTGACCAACCACGGGTTATGGCCGTTTCGGTGCAAAGTGACCATGGACCACACGCGCGCCTGGTTTGATCGCCCGATCGGTTCGACCGACCCGTATCCGTCTGGCCGACATCGATGGTTCGGGTGTCGTCGATATCATTTATCGGCAGCCGACGGCGTCGGTTATATTTCCCAACCAGCCGGCAATCGCTGGAGCGATGCGGCCACTCTCAACTTTCCGCCTGTCGACAATCCGGCTGCAGTTCAGGTAGCCGACTTACTCGGCGGCGGCACCGCACCCTCGTTTGGTCCTCACGCCGCTCCCGACCATGCACGGCAGCGCAGCACTACGTCGACTTAATGGGCGGGCGAAGCCTCATCTGCTGGTCAAGACCGGTGATGAAAGGCGCCGCCAGTGCGGAAACGAGGGTTCATTACGCGCCGAAATCCAACCAGGTTCCATCTCATAGAACAAGTATGCCAAATCCGTGGATCAGGCTTTTCCGTTCCGGTGCGCTCGTGGAACGAGTAGAAACACGATCATCAGTCGCAATCGCTTTATCGGTCGATACGCATACCATCACAAACTTCTTCGATGGGACAGAGCGTGAATTTCGCGGCTTTTGTGGTCGAGCAGTGGGACACGGCGGAGTTGCTGCGCTGAACGCAATTCGATTTTCAGCCGCCACGAACATAGATGCTGGATCGCCCGTTGCCACCGCCTGTCTATACCAGAAGCTGGCGGTTTCCATACCAGCGCATACAGATCGTGAGCATATCTCCAACTACTTTTACCGGCTGCTCAATCGGCATGACCAGGGCCAGTACTACCGCAGCGAGCCAAAGCGTGGCGAAATGATGATCTGGAGCAAAAGAAGCGGCTATCGAGGCACCATTTTTGCGCTCCGGTTAACTGCGGAAGAAGAGAAGAACGCGAAGAAGCGCGCGCGCCCTATAAAGGCGCGATGCTGCGCCAGGAAATATATGCACGCTAGACGGCGCCGGTGGCACCAGCATCCTTACACTGTCATGACAGAACTTTACCATCCAGCGCCGCACGGCCCATTGCCGAAAGCAACCGTCGCAGGTGTTCTTCACACACTCGAGAAGCGCTCATACCATTACGAACGGAATCCCGATCCGCGCATCAGCACGCACTGACACTGGAGGTGGATGGATTCGGCAATGTGTTGGGGAGTCACAACTCGCGGTCAATATCCACGGGCAAATGTTCCAGTCGCTTCGAGCCCAAACAAAACAAACGCACATCACCGCGCTGACGCCGATGCTGATTTGCCAAGCCGGATGCGAACAGGCAGGCCAGCGCGTTGGGCTTCCGGTAGAGTCACGCACTTTCAGTGCGCGAAGCCTCCTACAGCAACTCGGCGTTTCAGATGGACGGAGCTAAAAGTGATCTGGTCATGGCCTGGTTCATTAGAGTCAAGGAATATGAACCGCCGGTTGCGAATACGATTCACTGCCCGAGCCCGGTGGGATTGGAAGGCACTGGAGGGTATCCTGAAAGCGATCCAGGTGGTGCTTATCAATGGTGTCCCGGCGACGAATACACGGCTCCGTCACATCAGACACACGTCCGCACGGTTTATCGTGCGGATGATCTGACCTTTGCTGCCTCTCAACGGTGCAGTCGTTGGCGCTGCCGGGCTGAAGATTACAAACTTGCTTAGCCAATGTAG
>ERZ1370068.1009-contig-10921_pt1 | contig 27536 bp, 37 predicted proteins | sample MGYA00561227_ERZ1370068 | MGnify/ENA primary metagenome ERZ1370068 (study PRJEB38410, sample SAMEA6850437) | metagenome | study: Metagenomic assessment of the ecological functions of the soil: analysis of the soil microbiota associated with the...
TGGTATACTTCACGTTCAGTTACACGTATTGCTCCTCGCGCGTGTCGTCAACCGCCGTGCCAGCGTTCCCGAGGATCGAGTGGTAGATCGCGATCAACTGAAACCCGCCTGCACACCTCACGAGGTGACCCCGTCCTCCACGTCCACGGTCAACGCCGGTCGCGGTTTCCAGCCTCAATCTCGCTTCACGGCGTCAAACACCGCTCTGCGCGAGCTCCTGCGAGATGCGCTCACCGGATCGAGCCGCACTCGACCGGGAAGGTGCCGGCGACGGTTTCGATAGCCACACATCCCACCGATCGGCGTTCGATGCCCTCAACCGGGTGTCGTTTGATCAGACGGGAGGGTTTCGGCATAGAGGTTGGCGTCAGCAGGTCGAGGTCCCGCGCCGCGGCGACAAAGGCGCGCCAACCAGTCGCGCGCCTTTCGAGATGACCGTGGCAATAGGCGCGCCGCTGATGAGCACCACCGCCGTGATCAGATCCTTGTCACGATCGGTCGATCGCCGTAGTAAAAGCGCGGCTGGTCTTCGGAAGAGCACGAGTCTCGTCGGCAGTGGGCACCTCCTGGCGACGCGATCGCGTCGCCTGAGCGCCACGCCCAGATCGCGTGCGCGTTCCCGGCTCTGCCGGTGGCGCCGCAAAGGTCGTTGCGAGGCTGAGCGCGACGACGATCAGGAGGACCGCGAGGATTCCGGCGGCGACGCTCACGCACAGGATCGATAGCGTGAATCTGGCCCATTGGGGTCATCTTTGGCTCATGGAGTTGGGCACGACCAGATTCCACCGCACCACAGTCGCCCGTGTGCGTCTCGCTCTCCCCGGCAGGAGCCGCTGGCTCGATGCGTACCGCCGATGCCGAGGCGGCTGAGCGCGGTCACACTTGCGCAGAATTTTCCGTCGCGTCCGGCGCTCTTCTCCCGAGGCGTCGATGCGCCCGCACATGGCGGCGTGCACGCGTTCAGTCGCGGGTTGCCGACGACATCGCCGACGAAGGGACGGCGCCGGCCGCGGAGCGCCAGTCGCCGGCTGCGCGCGTGGCAGCGGCCGCCTGCACGCCGCCGTCGCCGACGGCGATCGCGACGCGAGCCGCCGCATGCGCGCGACGATCTGATCGTCGTCGCGCTCGGCCATTCGATCCGGTCGCTCGATCTGCCGATCGCGCTGTTCGACGATCTCGTGAGCGCGTTCGGTCAGGATACCATGACGACTCGCTACGCCTCGTGGGCCGACGTGCTTCGACTACTGCCGTCGATCGGCGAATCCGGTCGGGCCGCCTCGTGCTGCGGATCGCCGGCTATCGCGACGAGGCGCTCGATCGATCGTCGGACGCGCTGCTGCACGGCGCTGCAGCTGACGAATTTCTGGCAGGACTTCGGCCGCGACTGGCGCGCCGGCCGCCTCTATGTGCCGCGCGACGTGCACGGACGGTACGGCGCGCGACGAAGCTCGACGTGTCGGGCGGCCGGCTGAACGCCGCCTGGACGCGGCGCGATCGAGCCGTGCGTCGGCGGTCACGCGCGCCGCTTTCGACGACGGCCGGGCGGTGTGCGACGGCGTCCGCGGCCGGCTGCGGCTCGAGCTGCGGCTGACCTGGCTCGGCGGCAGCGGATCCTCGATGCGGGTCGAACGCCGCGCGGCGCCGACCTGCTCGACTGCCGGCCGACGCTCGGCGCGAGCGACGTGCCGCGCGCTGCTCGTGGCGCGCGGCTGCGCTGGAAAGGCGTGGCGGCCGTGATGGCGCGCAAGACGAGCTTTCTACTATTCGTTTCTCGTCCTGCCCGCCAGACCAGCGTCGCGCGCCATCATCGCCGTCTGGGACTTCTGCCGGGCCGTGGACGACGCGGTGGACGAGGACCGACGAGCAGCGGCCGGAGTCGGCCGGTGCAGGCGGTGTGACGCTTCTGGCGCGCGGAGCTGGCGCGCTGCTACGACGGGCGGATCGCCGAGACGCCGCAGGGCCAGCGGCCTGCAGCCGTTCATCGCGACGTTCGACCTGCCGCGGCAGGCGTTCGAGGACGTGATCGACGGCGTCGCCATGGACCTCGACACGACGCGCTACGCAGACGTTCGACGAGCTGTTCGAGTACTGCCGCCGCGTGGCCTCGGCGGTCGGCATGATCTGCATCCGGATCTTCGGGCTGCCGGAGCGACGCGCGCACGCGAGCTACGCGCTGAACCTCGGCGTCGCGCTGCAGTTGACGAACATCCTGCGCGACGTCAAGGACGATCTGGACGCGCGGCCGCGTCTACCTGCCGCTCGAGGATCTCGGCGGCGCGCGGGTGCACGGTCGAGGATCTGGCGAGCGGCGCGGTCTGACGGATCCGGTGCGCCGGCTGATCGAGTTCGAGTGCCGCGCGCGCGCGAGTTCTTACCGACGGGCGACCGACGGCGCTGCCCGCCGGAGGATCGCCGCCGGCTCGTCGCGGCGGAAATCATGCGCGCAGTCTATTTCGAGACGCTGCACGCGGATCGAGCGCAACGGCTACGACGTGTTCTCGGCCCGGATCCGGTGCCGCGTCCGCAGCAGGCGCTGATCGCGCTTGAGGCAGTGGATGCTGGCCGCGGATGAACGACTACGACGCGACTGCGCGTGATCGGCGCCGGGTTCGCCGGTTCGAGCCGCCGCTGACCGGCTGCGCTCGCGGGGGCGCGGGTCGTGCGTGCTCGAGAGCGCGCAGCCGGCTCGGCGGCCGGGCGACGACGCGTTCGCGGATCGGGAAACCGGCGAGCTGGTCGACAACGGCCAGCACGTGCTGCTCGGCTGCTACACGCGAGACGTTCGTCGTTCCTCGCACGACATCGAGCGCCGCCGACAACGTCAGTCTGCAGTCCCAGCTGGCGCGTGACGATGATCGATCGCGCCGGGCGGCGAGTCGCGACTCGACTGTCCTCGACGCTGCCGCCGCCGCTTTCAGCTCCTTGCCGGCGTGTTCGACTGGGACGCGCTCGCCTGGCGCGATCGGCTGTCGGTGCTTCGGATGGCCGACGCCGCTCCGTCTGGCGCGGCGGCAGCTGCGCCGGGCACCGGTCGCGACATTGCCGCGTCGCCGGGCGAGACCGTCGACGAACTGGCTGATTCGCAACGGCCAGACTGCGCGGCTGCGCGAGATGCTCTGGGAGCCCTGGCGCTGGCTGCGCTCAACCAGCCGCCGTCGTGCAAGCGGCCGCCCCGTTCCTTCGCCCGTGTGCTCGGCCGAGATGTTCGGCGACGACGCGGGCGGCGGCGATCGCCTGCTGCCCGACCAAGCCCGCTTCACGCGATGTACGCCGAGCCCGCGCGCGCGTACATCGAAGCGTCACGGCGGGATCGGTGTCGACGCGGCGCGTCCGCGACCGTCCGCATCGACGGAGGTAAGCTCGCTGCGTGTCTCGCAGCGCCGGCGATCGCTGGCACCCCGTGCGGTGATTGCCGCCAGTGCCCTGGTTCGCGATCGAGCGATCTCTTCGAGCGGCGACCTGTCGTCGCGTCGGCCCACTGCATCGAGCGAGCGCGAGCGTGGTCTCGTCGCCTGTCGTGACCGTGAACCTGTGGTTCGATCGGCCACGTGTTCGACGAGCCGTTCCTGGGTCTGCCCGGGCGTACGATGCAGTGGGTCGTTCGACAAACGGCCGGTGCTTCGGAAACGGAGCCGCGTCGCACCTGTCGTTGGTGTCGAGCGGGGCGGCTTCCCTCTCGTGCAACGTTCGAATCGCGGAGCTCATTGCCCTCGCGCGTCCAGGAGCTGCTCGAGGCGATTCCGGCAGCCGCGTTCCAGCCAGTTGCTCCGGGCGTCGGTCGTTCGGGAGCCGCGACGCGACGTTCTCGCTCGGCACCGGGGCAGCCGCAGCGCCCAGGCACGCAAACCCCGGTCGAAGGCCTCTACCTCGCCGGCGACTGGATTGCCACGGGTCTGCCCGCCACCATCGAGAGCGCGGTCAGAAGCGGCCATCGGGCTGCCGACGCGTATCGAATCATGTGCTGCAGAGCTGAGCGCTGAGCTTCGGTGTCAGCGGCAGCCGCCAGCTCTCAGCCATCAGCTCGTTTTCAATTCATGAACTCCATCGTCGTGCACTACAAGGAGCTCGCCCTGAAGGGCCGGAACCGGCCCTGGTTCGTTCAGATTCTCAATCGCAATCTGCGCACGCGCTCGCTGGCCTCGGTGTGCGCGAGCATCCGCTCGGTCGATGGGTCGGATCGAGATCGAGGCTCGGCGCCCGGACGTCGTGGCTCGAGGTCCGCGACCGGCTCGGCCGCGTATTTGGAATCGCCAACTTCTCGTATGCCGGCCGGGGTCCACAGGACTTCGATGGCGCTGGCCGCGGCGATTCTCGGCGACGCTCGGCGACCGGTCAGGCCGAGTCGTTTCGCGTCAGCGCGCGCCGCATCCGACAAAGCGGTTTCCGTTTACGTCGCCCCAGATCGAGCGCGAGGTCGGCGGCCTCATCAAGGAGGCCAAGAGGATGGCGCGTGGACCTCGACGACCCGGCCCTCACGATTCACATCGAGATGTTGCCCGAATCAGGCGTTCTACTTCTTCGGCAAGGAGCCCGGGGCCGGCGGTCTGCCGACCGGGCACGGGGGACGGCGTCGCCTGTCTGCTGTCGGGAGGGATCGATTCGCCCGTCGCGGCGTATCGGATGATGCGGCGCGGCTGTTCCGTGACTGCTGATCCACTTCCACAGCTATCCGATCCTCTCCCGCGCATCACAGGAGAAGGTCCGCGAGATTGCGACGCTGCTGACGAGGCATCAGCTGCGGTCGCGCCTGATGCTCGTTCCCTTCGGCGAGCTTCAGCAGCAGGTCCTGCTCGCGGTCCCAGCCGAGCTTCGTGTCGTCCTCTACCGCCGTCTGATGTTCCGGATCGCGGAACGGCTCGCCCGCAAGTGGCGCGCGCGCGCTCGTGACCGGCGAAGTCGTCGGCCAGGTGGCGTCGCAGACGCTCGAGAACCTCACGACCATTGCTCAGGCGACGACGATGGAGATGCTGAGGCCGCTCGTGGGGATGGACAAGGATGAGATTATCGGCGGAAGCCGCACGACTCGAAGCACTCTGCCGATCTCGAACATTCCGGATCAGGACTGCTGTCAGTTGTTCACGCCCGAAGCACCCGTCCACGCGCGTGGGCAGCGATCAGATCGTCCGTGCCGAGGAGGCGCTGGCGATCGAAGAGATGGTGGACGCGCGGCCGCGGCCGCTGCGGTCGTGGAGGACGTCAGATTTCCGGTGCTAGAATACCAGCTGGCCGTTCCGTCTGAAAGCGGATGCGACGCCGGATACACCACGAGATACGCAGTGTCTGGCTTCAGCACGGACCGTGGAGGACACATGTTCAGTTCCGTCAAAGAGATGAGTGACGCCGTGAAGCCGGCGGCGACCGTGCTGAGCGATCGCGTCAGCGTGACGAGCGGGGCGGCCGTAAACGGCGAGCGTCGTCGACAAGCTGGCATGGACCGCCGCGTTGGGCGAGGACGCAGAGCTGCGCGGTACGGCGAGGTGGATCATCCGCTCGCTCGGCCGCCGCCAGAGGCATTCGCCCCGCGTCGATTCACGACTATACCTGGCGATGGGCCGCGGCGAGGCGGACGGATTCACGGTGCCGGCTATCAACGTGCGCGCGATGGCTTACGACACGGCGCGCGCCGTGGTTCGGTCCGCGAAGAAGCTCAACGCCGGCGCGTTGATTTTCGAGATCGCCCGATCCGAAATCGGATACACGGAACAGCGTCCGCACGAGTACGTCGCGGTGGTGCATCGCCGCCGCGCTGCGCGAAGGCTTCAGTGGCCCCGTCTTCATCCAGGGCGATCACGTCCAGACGAACGCCAAGAAATACAACAGCCCCGACCGCGACAAGGAGATCGAGGCGTTGCGCGCGCTCATCAAGGAAGAGATTGCCGCCGGCTTCTATAACATCGACATCGACACCTCGACGCTCGTCGACCTCGACAAGCCGACGCTGGCCGAGCAGCAGGAGGTGAACGTCACGCTCGCGGCCGACTTCGCCGCGTTCATCCGCCGGACCGAACCGCGAGGAGTCACCGTTTCCGTCGGCGGTGAAATCGGCGAGGTCGGCGGCAAGAATTCCGACGTGCACGAACTGCACGCGTACATGGACGGCTTCAACCGCAAGCTGAAGGAGCGCGGCGCGGATCTCGTCGGGCTCAGCAAGATCAGCGTGCAGACCGGGCACGGCTCACGGCGGGTTCGTGAACGCCGACGGCACGGTCCGGACCGACGTGAAGATCGATCTGAAGACGCTCGAGGAACTGTCGCGCGTCGCCCGCAAGGACTACGGCCTGGGTGGCGCTGTCCAGCACGGCGCCTCGACGCTGCCGCCCGAGGCCTTCGACGCGTTTCCGCGCGTCGGCGCCTGCGAGATTCACCTGGCCACCGATTTTCAGAACATGGTGTACGAGCACCCGCGGTTTCCGGCCGACCTGAAAGCCGAGATACGCCTGGATTCGCGAGCACGCGCTCGAAGAGCGGAAGCCGAAGGACAGCGAAGAGCAGTTCATCTACAAAGCGCGGAAGAAGGCGATCGGGCCGTTCAAGCGGCGCATGTGGAGCATTCCGGAGGACGCCCGACGCGCAATCGGCCAATCGCTCGAGGAGCGATTTACCTTTCTGATGCAGCAGCTGAAGATCGAGGGCACGGCGCCGACCGTGGAGAAATACGTGCGCGTGCCGCAGGTGCCGATCGACCGCGACAGCGAGATCGTCGCGGCCGGCGGCAAGATTACGGCCGAGGAAAAGAAAGCGGAGGGTCTGGCCGACTAGCTCGTTGTTTCCATGCGAGAGGACATCGAGCTACGGCGGGATGGGATGCAGGAGACCCGCCAGAAAATCGCGCAAGCCTTCCTCGGTAGCTTCGAAAGGCGAGCTCTGACCACGGAATCGCAATCGGCTCGAACTCAGCCGTCTCGAGACACTCGTCGTCTGCCTGCGAGCGTACCCGCCGATGGCGGTCGCCGCGCATACGACGATGACCGGCGTTCGGCCCGCATACGAGTAGATGTTGACGAGACCATCCAGGCGCACGTCGAGGCCGCACTCCTCGCGGGCCTCGCGGATGGCGGCGGTCGGTCAACGGTTCGCCACGGTCGACGTAGCCGCCCGGAAACACCCACTTCCCGTAGCCGTGGCTCGATCGACCGCCGCACCAGCACGATCCGCCCCGACAACGACCGGATGATGGTGCCCACCGCGATCTTCGGGTCGATGTAAAAGACAAACCCGCACGCGCGGCAGACCAGCCGCTCCGGTTCGGTCGCTTTCAGCAGCCGCCGCTCGAGCGTGCCGCCGCATCGCGGACAGAAGCGATACGCGTGCGAGTCGTCGTGTGGCTGCAGGGAAAACTCAGACACGTTCTCGTGCTGCGATCGTTCAGGTTCGGCGACCGGCCGTGCGAGGCCGATCCGCCCGTGGGCTAGTATAATCGCCGGTCATGTCCATTCTGAAGGTCGCGCGGATGGGGCATCCCGTGCTGCGCGCCAGGGCCCGCGAGCTGGACCGGGCCGACATCAAGCGCCCGGCGGTTCAGTCGCTCGTCGACGACATGATCGAGACCATGATCGAGTATCACGGCGTCGGCCTGGCGGCCCCGCAGGTGCACGAGAGCGTCCGGCTGTTCGTGGCGACGATCGACCAAGCCGATGATGAACGAGGGGACCCGAAGCCCGTGGTGATCATCAACCCCGAAATCACGCCGGTGGGATCGGAAATCATCGAGGATTGGGAAGGGTGTCTCAGCATTCCGGATATCCGGGGCGCGTGCCGCGCGCCCGCGAGATTGTGCTGCGCGCATTGGGCCGGCATGGAGAGCGGATTGAACTGCGCGTGCACAGCTACCCGGCGCGCGTGATCCAGCACGAGACCGACCATTTGGACGGGATCCTCTTCTTCGATCGGATGCGGTCGTTCGATTCGCTGACGTTCCTGGACGAATACTCGCGGTGCTGGGCAAAGGAAGACTAAGCCGTGGGTGTTCCGCTTCTTCTCTGAGGCGCGCTCCGACTGGAGACGTTCCAGCTCCACGGCCGAATGATCCGCGAACTGCATGGCAGCCGCCAGCGCGCGGTGGCCCGCGACCTCGGCGATCGCGCGGTGCATCAGCTGACAGACACGCCGGTATGGACGGGTGTCCCTGGGGTCCCGTGCGTAACTCGATGACGTGCAGGGCTTCGCGCGCGTTCATATCCATATAGAAGCGAACGCGATAGCGCCATGACGACTGCGTACGGAGCGACCTCCGGCAGGCCCCGCGCGAGCAGTGTGGCGTGGAGATCGGCGGATCGTTCCATGACCGCGCGCCAGTCGGCCAGGGCGCCGGCTTCCTCGATGGCCGCCGGCTCCGTGTATCCGTGCTCAGGGCTGAGCGGCTGCCATTCCAGGGTGAGCAGTCGGTGGCGCTGGAGGTCGCGGAAGGCGCCGTAGTCGGCGAGCACGTCGAAGCGATAGCGCGTCCGCTCGAAGGCACGCCCGGGCTTGTGCCGCCGGTTGACCGATCGCCGACGTACGCGCGAAGCAGACGGGCGCGATCGTCGCTCGACATCCGTCCCGCCACCTCGATGAGCTGATCGTCGGGCAGCCGTGAGACCGCGTAAAGCGCCGACGCCACGACCTTCACCTCTCCTTCAGGGTCGAATTCGGTGAGCGTCACCTCGGGTCTCGGTTGCGGCGAAATGTCGCGAACCATCGGCCGTGCGGCTGATTCGAACGCCCGTTTCGTCGCGGAGAGATACTCGATCCAGCGCCCGCCGCGATCCGGCTGGTCGATGCGCGCGAGAAAAGCCGGGATGACCTGCCGCAGCTCGGCGAGCATCATCTGGGCGTGCGCCTGAACTTCCTCGAGCGGATGGGCGAACATCCGCAGCAGCAACGCCTCAAAGGCCTGACCGGTTCCGAATAACCCGACGTTGGAGGTCGTCGCGGCCGGCAGCAGGCCGCGCAAGGTGTCCAGTGCTTTGGCACGAATCACCGATCGGGCATACCGCCTCGGAATCGTCGGGGACCTTCGGGTATTTCGCCCGGAAGTGGGCCTCCATGACGGGAATCCAGCGCGCGTAAGTCTCGAATGCGAGGTCCAGCGTCCGGCAGAAGTCCGCGGCCAGAGGCGTGCGCTCGACTTCGGCCGGCACATGGTACTTCCAGCGTCCGTTCGGTCGATCCGTGTACGGCACGTAGCGCGTGGATTGCTCGAGATATGCCATCAAGCGACCCCACTCGAGCACTTTGGTGAGGACGTTCGACACGCCTTCGCAGGCAAGATGAGCGCCGCCGAGTTGCGCGACCGAGTCGTCGCCGTATCTCGTTCAGCACGCGCGCGTACAGTCGATCGGCACGCTCGACGCCGGCTGCTGCCGGTCTGGCGGCCGCACTCTCCGGTTCCGGCGAGGACGCCGGCACCTGGCCGAGAAACTCGTCGAGAAACAGTCGTCGAAGCGATTTCGCGGATCGGGAGTAACGCGCGAACAACGCACCTTTCACCGTTTCAGGAAGATTTCTCAGCGCGAAGACGGGCTTGTCGGCGTTCGTGAAGAACGACGCCAACGCTCGCGCTTCATCCGCTGTGAACGTCTCTTGTGTGAGAGTGGGAAACGACACGGAGGTCAGGATATTGTGCTAAGAGCACGTTGCGAAATTAGCTTCTGGCGGGTCCTGTCCGCGAACAGCCCCACCGAGCCACCCACCGCGCGCGTCCGGCGCGGCGGGGACCCCGAGTGCTCGGCGAAAAGCCCTTTGTTACGGCTGACGCCTCCGCGCCCGGCGCCGGCGTCCCCAGCGCGGCACCCGCGCTGGGTGCGGCCCGGGGCGGCCCCGTTCGCGGCCACCCGCGTGAAAGCTAATTTCGCAACGTCCTCTAAGTGGGGAGGAGCAACGATCCAGATTTACGGCGCGGACTCTGTGCCCGTATACGCAGGCCGCGCGCGACGACCACGCGCGGCGCGGAATCCCGTTTGAGTACATCAACGTCAAGAAGCAGGCATCGGACCTCGAGCGGATGCTGGCGTACAGCAAAGGCCGGCGCGCCGTGCCTGTGATCGTGGACGACGAGAAGGACACCGTCGTCATTGGATTTGGGGGCACCTGAGGCGTGTAGGGTGCCCGGGTGGCGCCTCGAAATCCCATGTAATCAAGCGGGATTTGACAACATTGTGAAATCATTCACTGACTCCCCGTCCTGGTTCCAGACCTCGCCATGTCGTTCGAGCCAATCACGCTGGCCGCTCACAACCCAGGCCCGATGACCGGGCCGGGCAACAATACATACCTGCTCGTCGGACCGGACGGGGACGCCGCCCTCGTCGATGCAGGCGCCGGTGAACCGCGGCATCTCGCCGCGATCGATCGCCATCTCGACCAGCGCGGTGCCCGTCTCGTCCGAGTATTCGTCACCCACGGTCACGCCGATCATGCGTCGGGCGCGCCGGCACTGGCAGCCGCACACCCGGGCACCTCGTTCCACAAGTATCCATCGCCGGAAGAGGACCTCAGGTATTCGGTTTCGTGGCATCCAATTTCCGACGGCGACGTTCTATCAGCCGGCGGAGAATCGCTGCTGGCTCTTCACACGCCCGGCCATTCACCGGATCACCTCGTCTTCTGGCACGAGAGCAGCGGCACCGCGTTCACCGGGGATCTGATCATTCCCGGCGGAAGCGTCATGATTGACGGAAGCAGGAGGCGGCGATCTCAGCAGCTACCTGCTCGCGCTCGAACGAGTGCTGGCGTTGCGCCCGCGAACGCTGCTGCCAGCGCATGGTCCCGAAGTGCACAATCCAGCCGCGGTGCTGAACGCGCATCTCGAGCATCGCCGGATGCGGGAGCGACAGGTGATCGCCTCGGTCGCCGCAGGGCGTGACACCGTGCAGACGATCGTGGAATCCATCTATGATGGACTCGATCCGGCGCTCGGCTCCGCTGCTGGTCGGAACGTCGCGGCCCATCTCGAGAAGCTGAAGCGCGAAGGGCGGGTGATCGAGGAGAATGCCCGCTGGAGATTGTGCAAACCGTGACGGCAGGTCGCGGCCCTCGTGTCATCGCCGCGCGCGGGCTGCCGGCTCGCGAGTTGAAACGCCGTCGCTCAGGGAGTGATCGCTTTCATGGACACCATCATCGATTTCATCAACCTCAACCGCGATCGAGCTACCTCGACGAGCTGAAGGCGCTGCTCGCCATCCCGAGCATCAGCGCCCTGCCCGAGCACACGGCTGACGTCAGGCGCTGCGCCGAGTGGTGCAGCGAGGAAATGCGGCGGATCGGCCTGGAGCACGTGCGGCTGATCGAAACGCCAGGCAACCCGGTGGTCTATGGCGACTGGCTGGGCGCTCCCGGCGCGCCGACCATTCTTTTCTACGGGCACTACGACGTGCAGCCGGTCGATCCGTTGAATCTGTGGGAATCGCCGCCGTTCGAGGCCACGATTCGTGACGGCGAGATCTACGCGCGCGGCGCGGCCGACGACAAGGGCCAGGTGTTCATGCATTTCAAGGCAGTCGAGGCGCACCTGAAACAGGGCGGCCGGCTGCCGGTGAACATGAAGTTCATGATCGAGGGCGAGGAAGAAGTCGGGAGCGAGCACCTCGACGATTTCGTCCGCTCGCACAAGGCCGACCTGCAGGCGGATGTCGTCGTGATTTCGGATTCAGCGATGTTCGCCCGCGGCGTGCCGTCGATCTGTTACGGATTGCGCGGGCTCGTCTACTTCCAGATCGACCTGCGCGGCAGCAATACCGATTTGCATTCCGGTTCCTTCGGCGGCGCCGTGGCGAACCCGGCGTTCGTGCTGGCGCAAATGATTGCGCAGATGAAGGATCGCAGCGGCCGCATCAAGATCCCTGGTTTTTACGACGATGTGAAGCCGTTGCAGGAGGAGGAACGGAAGGCATGGGCGTCGCTGCCGTTCAACGAGCGGAAATACAAGAAGGACTTCGGCATTCCGAAGCTGTTCGGCGAGAGCGGGTATACCACGCTCGAACGGACGTGGGCGCGGCCGACGCTGGAGGTCAACGGCCTGTTGTCCGGCTTCACCGGCGAGGGGGCCAAGACCGTGCTGCCGGCCGTGTCGATGGCAAAGGTCAGCATGCGGCTCGTGCCGGATCAGGATCCGAACAAGATCGCCGACTTGTTCCAGGCCTACGTCGAGAAGATTGCGCCGAAGACCGTCGAGTTGAAGGTCACGCGCATGCATGGCGGGAAGCCGTGGATGACCTCGTTCGACAACCCGCGTCGTGCAGGCCGCCGGCCGCGCCGATCGAGCAGGGATTTGGCCGGAAGCCGGTCTTCACGAGCGAAGGCGGCTCGATTCCCGTCGTCTCGACGTTTCAGGAGGAGCTCGGCCTTCCGTCGGTGCTGTTCGGCGTCGGCCTGCCGGACGAGAACGCGCACGCGCCGAACGAGAAGCTCGACCTGTCGAACTTCCACAACGGGATCATCGCGTCGGCTTACCTGTACGACGAGATCAGCCGGCGATCATGAACATGAAATTGCAGATTCAGATTGCAGATTGCAGATTTCAGATTGCGCAGAATGCAGAAATCTGAAATTCAATCTGCAATCTGAAGTCTGCAATCAACAATTTCAGATTTCCGTTTGGTGAGCATGACTCGTCTCGAGTCGCTGCTATCGCGCCTGCAGCAGTTCTACGGCCTGCTGCCGTCGCCACCCCGTGATCCGTTCGCGATATTTCTGTGGGAAGCGCTGTCGATGCACACGACGCCGGCCAGGCGCGACGCGGCGTTCGGCGCTTTGAAGCGCCTCCGCGTCCTGACGCCTGACGCGATGTGGCGCGCGCCGCAGAAGAACCTCGCGCGAAGCCGTGGCGTTGGCGGGACCGCACCAGGAACAGCGCCTCCGGACCCTGAGAAGCGGTGTCGCACTCTTCGAGACGATCGCCGATGCTCCCCGCGGTCATTCGAGGTCCGCTCGGCGCCGCCCGGCGGGCGTTGAGACCGTTCCCGCACCTGGGCGAGGCCTACCCGCGCCGGATGCTGCTGTTCGCCGCCGACCGCTGTGTGCTCGGCGTCGATGCTCGCGTGTCCCGCCTCGGCCGTCGTCTGGGGCATGGCACGGGCTGCGACGGCGCCCGGAAGTCCACTCGCGTCCGTTCAACGAGCGCTCAGTCGGGAACTGGCGCACAAGCCCGATGGTTTTCGTCGAGCCAGCGTGTATCTATCACACCATGCGCTGGCGACGTGCACAGAGCGCGATCCGCATTGTCACGTATGTCCGCTGTTACGAGACTGCCCCGAAGGCCTGACACGAGCCGGGGCAGCCGAAAATCTGAGGTCTGAAGTCTGAAAGGAAGGCTGAGCGGCGACGTCTGAAGCTGATAGCTCAGTTGAGCGACGCCACCCGCCGTCTCAGCGACTTGACGTGCTCCCAGATCTGCGCCTGCTCCTCACGCTCCTCGTCGTTGAGCCGCCCTTTCGAGCCCAATTGCAGGTAGGCCTGAAGATCGCGCAGCGCACCAGAGAAGTCGTTCAGATGGGTACGCAAGCAGCCCGCGATCGCGGAGCTCGTTCTTCGCTGACGGGTCCACCGCCAGCAGGAGCTCGGTGGCGTCGCGCGCCTGCGGGAACGGAGCATCCGCACGTACACGCGCTTGAGATTCAGCAGCATGCGCGCGAGAATCTGCGGCTTCGTGGCGCGCCCCGCCAGGTGGACGTCCCAGACGGCGTCCTCGCCCGCATGGCGGCGCAGCAGCTCCCGGCACGCCTCCTCGGGCAGCAGCGCGCCCCCGTGATGCGCGTCGATGATCAAGTCTCTGTAGGGACCAAGCCGTCCAGCCGGTTGAGAGACGTCAGCCCGCGGCGGGCCGGGCACCGCAACGAGGAAGTGCCCCGGGAAGTTGATGCCTTCGACGACCACGCCCGCTCGCCGCGCGACTTCCATGTAGACGAGAGCCAGCGTAATCGGGATGCCGGTCCGCCGGTCGAGCACTTCGTTGAGAAAGCTGTTGCGCGGGTCCTCGTACTGGACGTCGTTGCCCACGAAGCGCTGTTCGCGAAACAGGTAATCGCTGAGAGCGGTCACGCGAGCATACGCGACAGGGTCGGCGTTCGCGGGTGTGTCGGCGGACATCGACGGAGCCGCCGCGACCCGTTCCGCCGCTTCACGCCCGAGGGAGTCGAGCTCGTCGAGGTAGGGCCCGGCCTCCAGCCGCGGGTACTCGATGCGGGCGATCATCAGCGCGGCGACCGCGAGATCCGGTCGGGGCTGAGCGCCAGGCGGCTGAAGCTGTTGACCAGCTGCTCGGAAACCATTCAGAAACAGGATACAGCCTCGCGCAAGGCGCTGCGGTATCGCTCGGCGTCCCTTGCTAGAAGCGCACGCCGAAGGAAAGGCGCAGAGCTCTCGGCGACGTGTAAGACAGCCTGTTCAGCGCGTTTCCAAAGTTCGGCCCTTTGGCCCAGTTCACGCCTTCGACCGGCGCCGTGGTGAACGGATTGAAGGTCTGATAGCCAGCCGGGGTCGTCACCGCGGTCCGCACCGCCTGGTCGATCCGCTCGAGGCGGATGGCTCCCCGTTCTGGGACACAGGCGAACCGCACCCGCAAAGCTGGAACTGGTTGAAGATGTTGATGACCTGAAGCTGGCCGAAGAACTGAATCCTGCCCAGTCCATTGGGGCGATATGAATAGTTCACGGCGATGTCAGTTCGGCGCTGACCTTCGGTTCGAAACGCATCCCGAGCCGTGAAGTAGCATCACCGTGCTCGAGCCGTCCGGCGGAGTCAGGTAACCCGGATTGGTGACAAAGGGCTGCGGGTTGACGCCGCTCGTCGTCACGGCGCCGTAGGGCACACCGGTTTCCAGCGTCTGAAGTCCGCTCAACGTGAGGCCCTGGACCCAAGGCAACGCGTAGGTCGCCCAGAGCCTGGCGCGATGACGCTGGTCCGTGGACAGATCGCCCTCGGGATAGTTCCAGGCCTCTTGCCTGTACTCTGGGTAAAACAGGTTGGCGCTCGTCGACGGCCCGCCGTTGAGGGTTTCCCCATCGAAATTTCCCCACGTGCGCGACAACGTGTAGGTGCCACCAAGATCCAGTGTTGAGCTGACGTGATATGTCGCCTGCGTGCTCAGACCGGTATATCGGCGCTCGAGCGCGTCAGTGTTCTGGATGAGGGCCAGGTCGAATGGCCGGCCGAGTTTGTCGATCACCACTCCTGTTGTTTGATCAGTCCGCGAAGCATAGAAGTCGTTGTAATCGCGGTAGACCACGTCGGTCCGAATGGCGCCACGGCTGCCGAACTGCCGGCTGATGCCACCCGCGCACTCGAGGACGTTTGGCGAAGTAAGCGATCCGCGAATCTGTGGTGTCACTCCGGGGATGTTGGGGCTGCCGGTCAACGGAAGGTTCGGACCGCCGTTGGCAAAAAACCAGTCGAAAACATCTTGCACGGCCTCCCGGTTGGCGTCGCTGCCACGCCGCCGGCGTTAATCGAGGGACCGCGATAGATGAACCGGTAGTCATCCGGATTTCCTGCGGCAGACGATGAGTTGGCAACGCCGTTGTTGAGTGCCGCCACGTATCGCGCAAAGCTCGTGGTCACTGCCCAGGCGCCGTTGCCCGCCGGATCCCAGACGATGCCGAGCCGGGGGCTCCATGCGCTGTCGTTGGCGACCGGGTCCCCGGCGCTGTTCGCGCCGGCGTTGCGGTCATAGCGAACGCCCAGGTTGGCGGACAGACGTGAGCTGATACGCCACTGATCGCTGAAGAACCCCGAGTGCGTGCGGAACTTCGGTTCCCTGGCTGCTGAGGAAGATGGGGTTCCACTGAATGGTCGTCGAGCCGTTGAGGAACACCGGCGTCACGGTGCTGCCGTCGACGATCGAGGTCGTCCCGAGGATACGGTAATCGCTGCCAGACTGATGATTATTCTTCCAGATCCTGTCGTTGAACCCATCGTACCCGAAGACGATGCTGTGGGAGCCTGCGCGGCTCTTCGAGAGGAAGCTACGACCCCTTGACGAACACGTTCCGGTTGTCCCGTTCTTCAGGGTCGCAGACGCCACAAAACGTGGGCGCCCAGCACCGGGTCGAGCCGCGTGCGACATCGACCAGGAGCGTCCCGGCTATCTGGTCGGTGCTCGTGGCGCCGATGTCCTTCAATGTTTCGTTCCGCACTGAAAAACGCGCTTCAATGGCGAAGGCTGGCGTCAGAATGCCGGCGTAATTGATGGTAGACAGGTTCATATTACGCTTGCCGTCGTACAGACTATTGGTGTCCATCACGTTGGCGGGATTCTGCGACGCGTTTGTCTGGTGATCGGTCGAAGCGATGTACGCGCCTTCAAAACGATGGTTGCTCGTCAGCGAATAGGTTCCCTTGCCCTCGTACCGCCGCAATTGGCTGCTGAAGGTGTAAGGGATATTCGTGATGGCAGTCGTGCGTCCATCCTTGGTGTCCTGGAACCGGCCCGCCGTGAAGAACCAGAGCCGATCGCGCATGCACGGGACCGCCCACTGTGTACTCGTAGGCGGGCAGGATATCGTCCACCTTCCTGTCAGCGGCGAAGGGCGTCAGAGCACGCCAGTTGTCGTTGACGAGCGTGTCGCGGAATGAGCCGCTGAAGAGGTTGCCGCCCGACTTGGTGATGACGTTCACGACTCCACCGCCGAAGCGGCCGTACTCCGCGGAAATGCCTGCGGTCGCGATCGTCGTCTCCTGAATCGCGTCCTCGATGGACAAGTCGCACGGCTGCCCGCGAAGGTTCTCGCTGACGGTGGCGCCGTTGATCAGGAACAGATTCTCGTACGACATCGCGCCCGAGATCGAGTAGCCGCCGAACGGGCCGGAGGGTGAACCGAAGGCGCCAGAAGCAAGGCGGCATTGATGTCGCGATTGGTCGGGAGTGTCGAGAGCAGCTCTTGGCTGAAGTTCGTCGCAACCTGCGCTGTCCGCACGAGCACGTCGGCGGAGCGACCGACGACGTCGACGGTTGCCGTGATGGAGGCGGGTCCCATCGTGATCTCGAGCGGCAGAACCTGCGTCGGCGCCAGGTTGACCGTTCGTTCCTGGCGCTCGAAGCCGCTTAGCTCGAACGCCAGCTTGTAGGTCCCCGGCGGCAGGAGCGTGATGACGTAATCCCCGTTGCTGGACGCGACCACCGTGCGAATGCCCTGCAGGTTCGGCGATTCGGCGCTAATCGTCACCCCGGGCATCGGCAGGGCCTGAGCATCCACCACCCGTCCAGAAATGGTCCCGGTCGTGCTCTGGGCGTGGGCTGCGCTCCGCCGTTGTCAGCAGCGCGGCTGCAAACCACAGCATTACCTTCATCACTCGCATCGAGGTTCCTCCGGAAACGTTATCGGTCCGGATGGCTGTTGACTTCACTGTGGGAGACGACACTCGCAGTCAATTTGCCCGTATCAGGATGACACAAGAGGACAGTACCATGCCTCTTGGGCCAATAGGCTGAAGGGCTCTTGTTGGCTCGGATTACAGATCGGTATGTCAGCGCTGGGGTTCGTCGAATTGCCCGAGGAGTTCCCACGTCAGCTGATCGAGGTGGAGGATGACGGCTTCGGCGGCATGGGTCAATGCGTCGCGCTGGATAAGTGTGGGCAATGCCCACGGTTCTCGAGACCCGCGGCTCGCGCGCGACTCGAGGCCCCACTTCGAGTCCTCGATCGCCACACAGTCGGATGGAGCGAGCGCGACTCCGGTGATCGCGGCCATGCGTTCGACGGCCCGGCGATACGGGTCGGGAGCAGGCTTGCTCGCGGGCGCATCCTCGGCGGCGACAACAACGGGAAGAAGCCAGCCAGGTCCTCCCGATCCAAAACATGCATGATCTCGGCGCGCAGCGCCGGAGGCGATCCGCAACGGGGCACTGCTCGGCCATGCGGCGTATGGCAGCGGCTGCGCCGGGGAACAAGACCGACGCGGCACCCTCGAGCTCTTCGAGCCGCACGGACTTGCGCGCGACGAGGCCGGCCACCTGCCCAGGGTCCCATTGCACGCCCCGGTCGGTCGCGATTGCGCCGAGCGCCCCGACGTCGTCGTACCCGAGTACCGACCGTAGTAGTCGGCTTCGGTGAGCACGACCGCCTCCCGAGCGAGGACGTCACGCAGGGCACGGAAATGCAGCGGTTCGGTGTTGGCGATGACGCCATCGAAATCGAAGACGACGGCCCGGATCATCAGGCTTTTTCTTTGATGCGTTCGCCGGCGAGGATGGCGATCTTCAGCTGATTTTCACGAGGCGGGAGCGGACATATCCATTTCGGGTCGAAATAGCAGTTCAGATTGTACGCCCGGTTGAAGTCGAGCTGGTAGATGCCGGTCGCCGTGCGATCGAGGTCGAGATAGCGCCCGGCGGGGTAGGTGTCTTTGCCGCTCGTGAGATCGCGGAACGGCACGAAGAGGCGATCGACCGTGCGATGCCGCCGCCGGCGCAAACGCGGCGAGCGTCATCGTCTGACCATTCAACGTGAACTCCAAGGTGCCGACGCGGCGCATCGGATCCTCGAGTGCCCGCGGAGGTCGGCATCATGATCGTGGTCTCGTCATCCTGATGGCTTCAACGCCGCGGGGACGTTGAAGGACGGATCCACCGGGTAATACACCAGCGGCAAGAACGCGGTCTTCGCGCTTCCGGAAACCGGCGACTCCGATGACGTCTGGAAATATGTGTCCTTTTCCGCCCGGGCGGCGGCAGATTCGCTTCACGTAGTCAGTTTCGTCCGGCGGCTTCGGATTGCACGCCGTCGTGGCGACGAGACAGAGCAACAGGGCGGGAACGGCGACGCAGAGGCAGGAACGGCAGGAAGGGCAGGAAGGGCAGGAAGGGCGGGAAGGGCAGGAAGGGTAGGACGAGGTACGAGAGACGCAGAACCGGTCAAAGGGGTAGCAAAGGCGAAACAGGCAGGACGGGTGAGACTGGCGGCCTCTGACGGTCATGCTTCTAATTTTACCCGTCATGTCCCTTCGTGCTCTTCCGCCACTTTCTGCCCTTTCTGCCGCCCCTGCCCCTCCTGCCCTTCCCGCCCCTCCTGCCTCTCTAGAACGGATATCCGCCGCGCGAGACGGTCTCGTCTGCGAGCCGACGCCGCAACGCGGCGGTGTTGATCGGCGTCATCTTGAAGAGCCGCCGCAGCGCCGCGAGCATGGTTCGCAACGTGTCGCCCTCGACCATCGCGGCGAGCGCCTGGCGCGCCGAAGCGTCGATGCGCATCCCAGCGTCGTTGACGAACACGCGCGCGGCATCGATGTGCAACGAGGCCCGGGGCGAGCGGCATCGGCCGTAGCGGTCGCCCGAAGGACGGCGCTGTCGGCCGCGATGACATCCATCAAGATATCAGCGAGGTGAATCAGCACCTCCTGCTGGTCTGCCAACTTCTGGCCGTACGTCTGCAGGGCGACGCCGAACACCATGAGCGCCGCCTTCTTGAACGCGTCGACGGCCCGCCTTTCCTCTCCCAGCACCGCCTCGTCGGCGGCCTGCATGGCCGGAGGTCCGAGCAATTCCTCCTGCAGCGCCTTGGCGGCCGCGATGATCGGAAGGTCGCCTTTGGCGGTCCGCCGCGCGAGCATGCCCGGGATCAGCAGGCGGTTGATTTCGTTGGTGCCCTCGAAGATCCGGTTGACCCGCGCATCGCGATAGTGGCGCTCGGCCGGATAGTCGCGCACGAAGCCGTTGCCGCCGTGAATCTGGATGTTCTCGTCGAGGACGAAGTTCAGCATCTCGCTGCCGGCGACTTTCGCGATCGACGCCTCGATGGCGTACTCTTCGAGTGCTCGTCAGCGCGATCGGACGGCCGGCCGCGTCCGGCGGTGTCGCCTCGATCCGCGCGTCGATCATGCCGGCGGTCCGGTAGATCAGGCTTTCGATGGCGTAGGTGCGCGCCGATCATCTCGCCGAGCTTGTGTCTGATCGCGCCGAACGACGCAATCGGCTGTCCGAACTGCTTGCGCGCGGCGGCGTAGCGGGCCGCCTCGCCGATCGCGCCGCGAGCGCGCCGCCGCCGCACATGGCGCCGAGCTTGAAGTCGCGCCGAAGTTGAGCACGTTGAACGCGATCTTGTGGCCCTTGCCGATCTCGCCGAGCAGGTTCTCGGCCGGCACCTTGACGTCCTGCAGGATGACCGCCGTCGTCGACGAGCCGTGGAGGCCCATCTTGTGCTCCTCCTTGCCGCTCGTGACGCCGCCGAACGCGCGCTCGACGATGAACGCGCGTGAACTGCTCGCCGTCGACCTTGGCGAAGACGATGAAGACGTCGGCGAAGCCGCCGTTGGTGATCCACATCTTCTCGCCGTTCAGCACGAAGCTGCCGTCGCGCCTGACGCGACGGCACGCGTCTTCGCGCCGAGCGCGTCCGAGCCGGAGCCGGACTCGCTGAGACGAGTACGCGCCGATCGAGCTCGCCGGACAGCAGCTTCGGCAGGTATTTGCGCTTCTGCGCCTCCGTGCCGAAAAGCGACAGCGGCAGAATCGTCAGAGTTCGCTTGCGCGCCGAAGGCCGCGCCGAACGAGGCGGACCGCGCCATGCCTTCGCTCACAATCGTGCGACGTCACCTTGTCGAGTTCGACGCCGCCGTATGTCTCCGCCACATCGACGCCGAGCAGCCCGAGGTCCCCGCAGCGCCGCACCAGCTGGCGCGCCAGGTCCGCAGTCCTTCTCCTCGAGCCGGTCGAGCACCGGAAGCACTTCGTTGTCCACGAAGTCGGCGACCGTCTGCGCGATGAGCCGATGCTCTTCGGTCAGTCCGCTCCGGCGTGAAGACGCGATGCGGGTCGGATCGGCTCTGAGCAGCCACTCGCCGCCCCGGAGCAGTGTGGCGGAAGGAAGAGAGATCGCTGGAGGCCATGCCTACATCCTTTCAAAGATTCCGGCGGCGCCCATGCCGCCGCCCACGCACATCGTGACCATGCCGTACCGCGCGCTCCGCCGCTTCATCTCGTACGAACAATCGTCGTCGTCAATTTCGCGCCGGTGCAGCCGAGCGGGTGCCCGAGCGCAATGGCGCCGCCGTTCACGTTCAGACGCTTCGGGTCAATCGGCTGTTCCTTCAGGCACGCGAGCACCTGGGCGGCGAAGGCCTCGTTCAGCTCCACGAGGTCGATCTGGTCCATCGTGAGGCCAGCCAGCTTCAAAACCTTGCGCATCGCCGGAACCGGCCCGATGCCGAACCGCTCGGGCTCGACACCGGCCGTTGCGAATGCGACGAACCGTGCCAAGTGGCGCCAGGCCGCTCTGGCGCGCCCGCTCGCCCGAGACGACGATGACTGCGGCGGCGCCGTCGCTCGTCTGCGAGGAATTGCCAGCCGTCACCGAGCCGCGGACGTGGAACGCCGGCCTGAAGCTGCGCCAACGCCTCGCGCCGATGTGTCGCGGCGCGGCCCTTCGTCGACGGCGAATCACGACTTCGCGTCGCCTGCACGCGATTGCCGTTCTTTCCATCGATGAGCCGCGCGGTGACCGGCACGATCTCCTCGGCGAACCGGCCGCCGTCGATGGCGCGCGATCGCCCGCTGATGGCTCTCGAACGCGAAGGCGTCCTGCTCCTCGCGCGTGATCCCGACTCTCGCGCGTGGTTCTCGGCGACCAGACCGGTGCTCAGGTAGACGTCGGGATAGGAATCGATCGAGCGCGGGGTTCGGCGCGACCTTGTGGCCGCCCATCGGGCACCATGCTCATCGACTCGGTGCCGCCGGCGATGATCGCCGATGCCGCTCCACACATGATGCGCTCGGCCGCGAACGCGATCGCCTGCAGCCCCGACGAGCAGAATCGGTTGATCGTCACCGCCGAGGCACTGACCGGGTATGCCTGCCCGAAGGCTCGCGATGCGCGCGACGTTCAGGCCCTGCTCGGCCTCCGGCATCGCGCACCCGAGAATGACGTCCTCGATTTCGGAGGGTTCGATGCCCGGCGCCCGGCGCAACGCGTCGGCGATCACCGTCGCGGCGAGTTCGTCCGGCCTGCGTGCCGCGCAGGGTTCCGTTCGGCGCCTTGCCGGTCGGCGTGCGGACGGCGGAAACGATTACGGCATCATTCATGGCATGCGCTATTTCTGATTGCAGATTTCAGATTGCAGGTTGAAGAATCGATCTCTAATCTGAAATTCAGATCTGCAATCTGCAATCTGCAGTCTGCAATTCCATGGGTCATGTCCAATCGCCGAGCAGGTCCTCGATCGCCTCCGCAACCTCGCTGGCTTGGCCGTCGAACACGTGGTTGGCGCCATCGATGATCACGAGCTCCTTCGGCTCAGCAGCGCGCGCGTAGAACGCCCGCGCGTCCTTCAGCGGGCAGATCTCGTCACGCTCTCCCTGGATGAAGAACTTCGCCTTGGAGCTCTCCGCGACCGCCGTGAAGTCGTAACGCGACAGGGGCATCGAGATCCCGATGAGAGTCGATACCCGCGGATCGTCGGCGCCGACCGACAGCGCGATCCACGATCCGAACGACATGCCTGCAGCCCAGAGCGGCACGCCCGGGATATCTGTCGTGAACGAAGTCGAGAGCTGCGCGAAAGTCATCCTGCTCTCCCAGGCCCACCGTCGAACGGCCGCGAGCTCCTGCCCACGCCGCGGAAGTTGAACCGCAGCACGGCGCAGCCGATGCGGCGAGTGCCTTCGCGGATTGAAACACGGCCTTCGTGTGCATCGTGCCGCCATCTGCGGGTGAGGGTGGGCGAGGACTACAGCCGCTCGCGCGGCCGCCCCGCGGCCTCCGCGTTCGAGAAGTCCCGTCCCGGTTCACGCCGGCGCCGGCGGCAGGTTCTTCGAGCAGCGCTCCAGGGGGCCGGCCGGTCCCGCGATTTCACGCAGCATCGTTCTTGCTCGCAGCCAGGCGACCGCCGCTCGACATCCACCCCGGACGCATCAGCCTGAGGTCCGCCTTCGTCGACGGAGCTCGAAGTGAGAAACGCGCGCACGGTAGCGGCGAACTCGCGGGGGCGGGTGATGTAACCGATGTGCCCGCGTCCGATCGAGCCGCGCGCGCCACGCGTGCCGAATGAGCCGCTGGTGCATCCGATGTCCCCTCTGTGGATACGACATGATCGAGCGACGGCTCGCCGGTCACCACAAGCGTCGGCGCGAGGATGCGCGCACAGTCGGCCGACTGATCGTGAATGCCGATCAGCCGGGCCCGCGCCGCCATCCGGGAGAGCGAGACGGGCGCCCGGAGGAAGGTGGCGATCTGGAGCCACGCGAACCGCCGTCGCCCCGGGCGATCGGGAATGGCGCAGTGCTATTTCGGCGCGGACGCGCCGCGGCACCTCGACGAGAAAGACAGGACCGAGGACTCGCGGCAGCCGCGCGTAAATCCTGTGACGCCGCCGGAGACGGAAATTCGGGCCCGGTGGCGACACGAGAACGAGCGCGGAGGTCCGCTCGGGACGCTGCGCGGCGAACCGAAGCGCGATAAGGCCGCCGAAGGATACGCCGCAGATCGTCGCTCGCGTCAGGTGGCAATCGTCGAGCACGGCATCGACCTGGTCGACGAAGTCGTCCAAGCCTCTCGTCGGATTGAACCGCCGGCGACTTCCCGTTCGCCGCAGAGAGGAAAGGTGATGACGCGGAATGACTCGGCGAGCGCGTCGATCGCCGGGCGCATACTCCCATCGGCCCTGGATGCCGGGAATCAACGATCGAGCGCGGCGCCGCGATCGTGATCTGCTGCCAGCGGTCGATCCTCCTCCCGCCACCGTCTTTGCCCTCCCGCCCCCGCCTCTCCTGCCCCGCCGCCTGCCTCCCGCCTCCGGTCAGTTCCGCAACGGTTTCCCGGTCTTCAAGCGTGTGCTGGATCCGCTCGAGCGTCTTGCGCTCTCCGCACAGCTTGAGAAACGCTTCACGCTCAGATCCAGCAGGTAGTCCTCGCTCACCGTGGTCTGGTGCGGCAGAGCACGCCCGCGAGGAGCGCGAGCCAGGGCCCGCCAATCAGCGCGTCGTGATCGCTGATGCGTCCCGCCCGCCACGCCAGATGCACGCCCAGGTTCAGCGCCGCGAGGACGCCCTCTCCGCCGACGGGAATGGCGGGCGCGCAGCGGCGGCCGGTATCCGTCCCGCGCTCGAGCCAGTGCCAGCGCTTTCGCGTCCGCGATCAGGCGTTCGCGGTTCATCGTGACCGCGTCGGTCTCGCGCAGCAACCCGAGCTGGCGGGCGTGTTCCGCGCTTGTCAGAGACCTTGGCGAACCCGATGGTTTCGAACACGGGTTGCACCAGCGGCAGGAGATCCGCCGTGCCGCGGGGTTCATCGGCCATCGCCCGGGCGAGCAGCTCCTTTCGTGCCGCCGCCGGCCGGAATCAAGCCCACTCCGACCTCGACCAGGCCGATATAGCTTTCGGCCGCCGCGCACCCGATCGGCGTGCAGCGCGATCTCGCAGCCGCCGCCCAACGTCCGGCCCGCGGGGCACACGATCACCGGCACGTGCGCTGTAGCGAATCGCGAGGTTGACCGCCTGGAACGTGCGAACCATCAGGTCGATCTCGTCCCAGTTGCCTTCCTGCGCCTCGAGGAGCACGAGCATCAGGTTGGCGCCGGCCGAAGAAGTCAGGCGCGTCGTTGCCCACGACGAGCGCTGCGAAGTTGGCGGCGGCTTCCTTGAGACCCGCCTGCAGCATCTGCAGCGTGTCGCCGCCGATGGCGTTCACCTTCGAGTGAAACTCGACGGCCAGCACGCCGTCGTCGAGGTCGACCAGGCTCGCCCTGCGCGTTGCCGATCCGCCGACGATCCTGCGTCTTCGCCGATTTCAGAAGCTGCAGATCCGGCGCCGGCGCGCCGCAAGCCGTCGTCCCTGAACCGGTTCCGCCCGGTCCGCAGAACCTCCTCAACCAGCGGGAGGCGAGGCGACTGCCCACCGCGTCGATCACCTGTCGAACGCCGATCGGCGTCCCAGATCTCGAACGGTCCCAGCTCCCAGCCGAAACCCCATCTCATCGCCCGATCGACATCGTCGATGGAGTGCGCGATGACGGGCGCCATCTGCGCGCGTAATAGAGCAGCGTCGGCCCCAGTGTGGTCTCGGAGGAACGCGCCGACCTTGTCGGAGCCGAGAAAGAGTGTCTCTGATCCGCTCGCCCACATCGTCGATCGATCGAGCGGCCTCGAGTGCCGGCAGCCGTGGCAGACTGTTTCGGACGGTAGGTGAGCGTCGCGGGATCGAGCGTGAGAATCTCGGAACCGCCGTCGGCGCGTCTTGGACCGTTGATAAAACCCCTGTCCCGCCTTCTCACCAATCCATCCGCGCTCGATGAGGGACTGGATGAGCGGCGTCAGCTCAGAAGCCCGCGCTCGTCGCTTCGCCGGAGCCGATCGGCGAGATTCCTGGCGACGTGGCCAAGCACGTCGATGCCCGGCGATGTCCATCGTCCGGAACGTCGCGCTCGATGGGCCGGCCGATGGCCGGACCCGTGATCGCGTCGATCTCCTCGATCGTGTACTGCCGCGACTCGAGCACGCGAAGCGTCACGCATGACGCCGTGGAGGCCGATGCGGTTGGCGATGAAGTTCGGCGTGTCCTTGGCGACCACGACACCTTTGCCGAGGCGGTGATCGGCGAACCACGAGATCCGCTCGACGACCGCCGGATCGGTGTCCGCGGTCGGAATCGACTTCGAGCGAGGTGCAGATATCGCGGCGGGTTGAAGAAGTGGGTGCCTAGCCAGTGCCGCCGGAAGCCGTCGGTTCTGCCCTCCGGCAATGGCGGCGATCGGGATGCCCGGACGTGTTCGACGTCGCGATGGTGTCCGCGCCGCCGGACGGCGTCGATGCGCTCGAGAAGTCGCCGCTTGACGTCGATCTGCTCGACGACGGCCTCGATGATCAATCGACTTCGGCGAGGCGGCCGAGATCACGATCGAGGCCGCCGACTGTGATGAGCGCCGCGGCGTCGGCCGTGAAGAACGGGTTCCGGTCTGAGCGCGCTAGCGCGCTTCAGCCCTCGCTCGCGATCTCCACCGTCAGATCGAAGCGGCAAGGCTGCGCACGCCGGCGTTCGCAAGGTGCGCGGCAATCTGCGCGCCCATGGTCCCCGCGCCGATGCGACCGCTGCGGAGCGAATCGAGGTATGGATCCTCATCGTGCCTGTGCGCCCCTGAGGAAGCAGGTCGACGACGCAGATCGGCGTCGGCTTCGGAGGGAATAGCGTCGGCGGCTCAGAATCCAGTTCGTGGCCATCTCGTCGGAGCGCGCCGAAGAACATCTTGGCGACCGAGGTGGCGTTCAGATCGGTGCGGAACGCGCCCGTCTCCTGCCCATCCACGATCGCGGCCCGAATCTGGCTCAGGTAATCGCGAAGAAGCGTCGAGGAGAAACGCTCCATGAACTTGACGGACTGACGCAGCTCCACCTGACAGTACGATCGCGCGAGGTTGCAGGTCGCGACCGAGACGGCCGAGATGACACGCGGGCGAACTGGCGGAGTCGTTCGCCGGGATCGTCGGTGACCTGCGACGGCGGCGCGGCCTTCCGTGAAGGCTTCGCGCACTGGTCCGCTCGAAGATGCGACACCAGCAGGTCGTCCTTACTGCGGAAGTAGAGCTGATGTGCCAGCGGCGGCACCGCCGCGCGCGCGACGTCGGCGACCTGAGCGTTGAAAACCCGCGCTCAGCGAAGACGTCGATGGCGGCGCGCGAGAGCGGCGTCTCGCTTGGGGGCCGGCTGGGCTTCGACCGCCGGCGCGTGGCGGTGAGCGGTCGGCATGGCAGCTGAATGAATGGTCACTTCAGTCCCGTGGCCGCTGTCAAGCGCCGGTTGAACCGTTGCCGGTCATCGCCAGGTGGTCAGGATCGCGTGCGCGCTCGAACAGGGCGGCGCTCACCACCGTCAGCACCACCCAGACGGCGAGCATCCCCAACCCGATCACCGCCAGCGCTCGAGAGGGACAGCCAGATCATGCCGGCGAACTGCGCCACGAGCACCACCGTGAGCGGACTGATGATCAGCACGCTGAACTGCTGAGCGGTGCGCGCGTCCTTGAGCGCGCGAAGACACCACGATCGCCGACTGCAGGGACAAGAGCGCCGCGGCGGGGACACCAGAAACACGAGCAGGGCGGTCCGCGGGTGACCATGGCGCTCACGACGCCGGGTTCCGCGAAGCACGCCATGCCCGTGAATACAAGCGCGACGCCCGCCATCGCGATCGTCGAGTCGGAATCAGCGATCCAGCACCTTCGCGACCAGCAGTTCGATCGTGCCGATCGGAGTCGCGAGCAACGGTTCGAGCGTCCTGGCCTGTTTCTCTCCGACGATGGCATGTGCCGTAGCGCCATCGCGCCCGTAATGGCGCGATCAGGAACAGCATCAGGAACTGCTGGAACAGGAACAGTTGAACGCGGCCGTCGCGGGTCAGTCTCGTGCGCGCCGACGACGGCGCTGGCTCTCAGGAGATCGCTCTCATCGCCCAGGTGTTCCCCGTCAGCGCCGGAATCGCGAGCGTGACGCCGCAGGGCAGCAGCAGCGCCACGACGGCCACAATCACCACGGGCAGCAATGCGCCGCGGTTGCGCGATAGATCGAGCAGTTCTTTCTGAGCAGCGCGCGGCTGCAGGCCCCTCATCGCCTCGGACTGGCTGACGCGCTCGTCGGCGAGCAGG
>ERZ1370068.4731-contig-3787_pt1 | contig 27518 bp, 25 predicted proteins | sample MGYA00561227_ERZ1370068 | MGnify/ENA primary metagenome ERZ1370068 (study PRJEB38410, sample SAMEA6850437) | metagenome | study: Metagenomic assessment of the ecological functions of the soil: analysis of the soil microbiota associated with the...
GGGCACAAGATCAGACCTGTACTCGTCCTGTAAGATCTGCAGCAATACGTAACTGAACGAAGTACACCGATCGCGAGCGGGAACCTGGCTCATGGCCGAGGGCCGGACGAACGCGGCGATCTGCCGCCGGCTGGGGATCAGCGCGCGAAGACGGTCGAGGCGCGCGTCAACACGATCTTCTCGTGGAAGCTCGGCCTCGAGCCGGCGTCCGACGACAACCGCCGCGTCCTGGCCGTCGCTCACTATCCTCGCGCGAAGGGCGGGCGGCGGGCTGGCACGACGCCGGCCGAAAGTGGCGATCGCCTCGGTCGCCTGCCCACAGGCCCTCGGGACACGTAAGGTCAGCGAAAGCGGGACCCCCGGTCGTCGTCGGCTTCGACTCGACGAGCTTGAGCCGGGCCGATCCGGCCGCCCCGGCGGAATGCGCCGCTTGCCGGTCCCGAGGACGAGCGGGTGGACCATCAGCCGGCACTCGTCACGACGAGGTTCTCGCGCATCGGCGTCTGGGCGAGTCAGGTCGCCGCTGCCGATGACGAGGATGTGGTTGCCCTCGCCCTGGCGGAGGGCGCTGACCGCGCCGGGGACGTCGCCCGGGATCAGGTGCGAGTTCTGCCAGGGGCGAGCGGCGCCTCGAGCGTCGTCGAGACGACGTGCTTCGGCATGGCGTTCAGGGTCGGGCTGACGAAGCGGGTCGTCGGCCGGCTGGTTTGGCCAATGGGCGGCGAAGCTCGGCGTACGTCCGGCGGCCCAGCTAGCAGGCCGCCCGCCGACGCGATGCCGCCGCATGACGAACTGGCCGGCGACGCGTCGTCGAAGGAGCTCGATCTGCCAACGCGCCGTGTTCGAAGCCGCCGTCGCGGTCACCGGTCGCGGCGCGCCTGGCGCCTGCATGACGCCGTCGAGGGTGAGGAATTCGGTGACGACGATCCTGGGCATTGGGTGGGCTCCTTTCGTCTCAGGATCGGAGCCGACGGGCGCGAAATCTCGACATCGCTGGGCCGTCGAAGGCCGGACAGGCGGCTAGCCGAGCGGGGCGGCGGTGCTCGCGAGGCCCGGCGGGCGCGGAGCGCGCGAAGGCGGCGCATCACGTCGTTCCGCCGCCACGGCCGAAGTGGTCGTGCAGCGTCAGGTAGTCCCTGTACAGGTCGTCGTAGACGCCGCGCGAGGTTGACAGGTCCGGGCGGTACGTCCGGACGCTCGGCCGGACCATCGCCGCGGCCGCGTCCGCGATCGAGTCGTAGCCGCCGCGCCGACGCGCCCGCGGCGACCGCGCCGTACATCGCCGAGCCCGAGCGCGGGCGCCTGCGCTCGACGCCGCGACGTCGAACTCGGCGGCCGGTGATGTCGGCCGATAGATCTGCATCAGCAGCTCGTTCCGCTCGGGCAGACCCGCCGCAGGCGACGACCCGGTCGACCGCGACGCCGGCCGCGCTCGAGCGATTCGATGATCGCCCGCGTCCCGAACGCCGTCGATCTCGAGCAGCGCGCGGTAGATGTCGGCCGGCCGCGTCGCGAGCGTCGCGCCCGACGACGCAGCCGCTCGAGCTCGGCGTCGACGAGGATCGAGCGATTGCCGTTCCACCAGTCGAGCGCGAGCAGGCCGCTCTCGCCCGGCCGCGAGCGGCCGCCTCTCGCTCGAGGACGTCGTGGACGTCCGAGCCGTCGCCGGCGCGCCTGCTCGTGGACGTCGCGGCGGCACGGCGTGCTCCGTGAACCAGGCGAAGATGTCGCCGACGGCCGACTGGCCCGCCTCGTAGCCGAAGAAGCCCGGCACGATGCCGTCCTCGACGACGCCGCACATCCCCTCGACGAGCGCGAGGCGGCCGCCGAGCAGGAGATGGCAGTTGCTCGTGCCCATGACCGCGACCATCGTCCCGGGCGCCGTCACGCCGACGGCCGGCACCGAGACGTGCGGCGTCGACGTTCGCGACCGCGACCGGCGGTCCCGGCCGCAGGCCTGTCCAGCGCGCTGCGCGCTCCGCCGAGAGCCGCCTGCCCGCTCGCCGATCGAGCGCGACGTCGCGCGACATCTTGTCGTCGACGACGCTCGCGAAGCGCGGGTCGAGCGCCGCGAAGTAGTCGGCCGACGGGAAGCCGTCGTGCTTCGACCAGATCGCCTTGTAGCCCGGCGGTGCACGCGTTCGCGCGTCTCGACGCCGGTCAGCTGCCAGACGATCCAGTCGGCGGCCTCGATCAGGCGGTCGGCGGCGCGCGTAGACGCTCGCGGCGCCTCGTCGAGGATCTGGAGGCCCTTCGCGTAGAACCACTCCGACGAGATCCTGCCGCCGTAGCGTGGCAGCCACGGCTCGCCGCGCGCGGCGGCCGTCGCGTTGATCCGGTCCGCCTCGGGCTGTGCGGCGTGGTGCTTCCAGAGCTTCACCCAGCGCGTGCGGCTCGCGGCGGAGATCGGCGCAGCCGGCAGAGCGGCGTGCCGTCGGCGGTCGTCGGCAGCATCGTGCAGCGCGGTGAAGTCGATGCCGACCCCGACGACGTCTGCCGGGTCGACTGCCCGTCCCAGCGAGCGAGCCGCGGCACCGTGGCTCCGGATCGTCGCGACGTAGTCGTCGGGGTCCTGCAGCGCCCAGTCCGGCTCGAGCACGACGTCGTCGTCGAGGCGCCGGCAGGCGCGCGGTCGATGACGCCGTTCGCGTACTCGTGGATCGCGGTCGCGACCTCCGCGCCCGTCGGCGAGGTCGACGAGGACCGCGCGCCCGACTCGGTGCCGAAGTCGATCCCGACGGCGTACCTCATCCGCCGACCTCGGCCGGGGCGCAGCTGGCCGTAGTAGGCGCCGGCGCCGTGCTTGCGGTCGAAGTGGCGGTGGAGCAGCTCCGCCTGGATCGCTGGCGCCGACGGGTCGATCGCCGAGCGTCCGCCAGGCGATCGTCGCGATCTCCTCGAGCGCGATCGCCGCCTCGACAGCCGCGGCCGGCGTCGCGCCCCAGGCGAACGGCCCGTGGGACCGGACCAGCACCGCGCGGCGAGTCCTCCGGCGGTCCGGTCGTGGTCGCGGCAGCGTCTCGACGATGACCCGGCCGGTCTCCCACTCGTAGTCGCCGTCGACCTCCTCGGCGCGCATCTGGCGGCTCACGAGGACCGGGCCGCGGAAGTAGTCGGCGTGGGTCGTCCCGAGGCGCGGGATCGGCCGGGCGGCCTGGGCCCACGCCGCCGCGGACGTCGAGTGGGTGTGGACGACGCCGCCGATCGTGGGAAGCTCGAGGTAGAGGTGGCGGTGCGTCGGGGTGTCGCTCGACGGCCGGAGCGAGCCCTCGACGACGGCCCCATCGGCCAGCGCGACGGCGACGAGGTCACTCCGGGCGGACGTCGGCGCAGCGCACACCGCTGGGCTTGATCAGCAGGACGCCCGCGTCGCGGTCGACGCCGCGACGCGTTGCCGAACGACAGCGTGACGAGCCCGCCCGGTCGATCGCCCGGTTCGCCGCGGCGACCTCGTCGCGGAGCGCCTCGAACGTCACGACCCGGCTCTCCGGGATCCAGACCCGCATCCCGCCGACGCCGCGGTTCGCCCAGGCGAAGTACGGGATCGCGGCGACGACCGATCGGCGCTCCTGGCGGCGGTCGCCTCGACCGTCAGGCCGACGACCGAGGGAGCGCTGACCGGTCCGGCAGCGTCGCGCGGCGCCGCGCCGTCGGGGATCGCGACGTCCTCGAGCTCCGACGCCCGCCGGCAGGTCCGCGGACTCGATCGCATGACGACGAGCTGGCCCGCGCTCCAGCGCGACCGCAGCCGCGGACCGCGTCGACGCGCGAGATCAGGCGCGTCGACACGCGGCGCGATGTCCAGCCGCAGCTCGAGCGTGTCACCCGCCCGCCACTGCCGGGTCGCGACGATCGCGGCCCGTCCCGGCGACCGGTCTCCGCGCCGCCCGCGCCGTCCGTCGCCGTCGCGCAGTCCGACGGCGCCGACCACGGGCACGCGGAACGCCAGATCCCGGCTCGCCGTCCGGCGCCGCGAGGATCTCGACCCGGACCGTGCCGTCCCACGGGTAGTCCGTCGTCAGCGCCAGGCCGCAGGTCGCCCGCCGCGACCTCCGCGGACGCGTACTGCTGGACGAGGACGCCGCCGCCGGCCGTCTCCGTCGCGAGCATCTGGTGCCACGACCCGATCAGCCGCATCAGGTTCGGCGGGCAGCAGGCGCAGGCGTACCACGGCGCCCGCTCGCCCTCGCCCGGCGCCGGTCCACGATCCGGTGCGTCCGGCGCTGGAGCGGGTTGACGTAGAAGAACGCCGTGCCCTCGGTCGAGAGCGACGGGCAGGACCGCGTTGTAGACGGTCCGCTCGATGAGGTCGGCGCAGGCCGGGTCGCCGGTCGCGAGCAGCAAGCCGCCAGGCGAGCATCGTCGACGCGATCGCGGCGCACGTCTCGGCGTAGGCCCGGTCCGGCGGCAGCTCGAACGGGTCGCCGAACGCCTCGTCCTTGTGGCGGCTGCCGAGCGCGCCGGTGAGGTACGTCCTCGTCTCGACCATGTCGCGCCAGCGGCGGTGTGACCGCGTCGAGGAGCGGCGTCGTCGCCGGTCTCGACCGCGACGTCGACGGCGCCGCTGTCGAGGTACATCTGGCGCACCGCGTGGCCGACCGCCGCCGGCGCCTCGCGGACCGGCAGGTGGTCCTGCCAGTAGCCGCGCCCGAACCGGCCGTCGCCGAGCCAGGCCCTGGCCGCGGCGGTCGATGAACGGCGTCGCGCGAGCTCGAGCTAGCGCCGCTCGCCGGTGACGCGGATACAGCTCGACGAGCGCCATCTCGATCTCGGGGTGGCCGTCGATCCCGTCGCGGCCGGCCGGGCCCCAGCTCCCGCTCGACGGAGGCGACGGCGCGCTCGGCGACGAGGAGGAGGCGATCGTCGCCGAGCGCGCGGTGCCAGGCGACAGCGGCCTGGACGAGATGGCCGATGCAGTAGAGCTCGTGACCCCACTGCAGGTCGCGGTACTCGTTGCCGGGCGTCAGGACCTGGACGAACGTGTTGAGGTAGCCGTCGGGGCGCTGGGCCGCCTCGACGAGCCCGATCGCCTCGTCGGCCATCGCCCGGATCCGCTCGTCGGGCGTCCGGCCCAGCTCCCAGCCGGCGCCCTCGAGCCACTTGTAGACGTCGGAGTCGAGGAACGGGAACGGCTTGTCGAACATGATCCCGAGCGCCCGGTAGCCGTCGCGCGCGGACTGCGCCGGCGAGGCGGAAGTTCTGGAGCGTGCCGGCGGCCTGGAGCTGCTCGAACCCGGCCGGGATCGTCGCCTCGCGGTTGATCCGGGCCCGCTCGGCCCAGAACCCGCCGGTCAGCCGGACGTCCGTCGCGCCGATCGGCCGCAGCGCGGCGGTCGCCCCGCCGCGGTGGGGACGACGGCGGCGACGGTCGTGGCGGTCGCGGCGGACTGGGCCATCGCTAGGGCCCGCGGTTGAGGAAGTAGTAGGCCTGGTTCCAGCGGAGCTCGCGCTGAAGTCGTACGGCGTCGTCGAGGCGTCGATCGTCACGAGCTCGATGTCGGCGATGTCCGCGAAGTCCTGGATCGCCTCGATCCCGAGCGCGCTCGTCAGCGCGGTGTGGTGCGGCCCGCCGGCCGTGAGCCACGCCTCCGCGGCGGTCGCCAGCGAGGGCCGCGGCCGCCAGACGGCGCGGGCGACGGGCAGCCTGGGCAGCGGCGCGTCGGCCTCGACGACGTCGACCTCGCTCGCGATGAGCCGGAACCGGTCGCCCAGGTCGGCGAGGCCGAGGATGACGGCGGGCCCCGGGCGCGGCGTCGAAGACGAGCCGGACCGGATCGGACCTGCCGCCGATCGAGAGCGGGTGGATCTCGCACGACGGCCGGTCGCCGCTCAGCGACGGGCAGACCTCGAGCATGTGCGCCCCGAGGACCTCCGGGACGGGATCGCCCAGGTGGTAGGTGTAGTCCTCCATGAACGACGTGCCGCCGGGCAGCCCGTCGGCCATCGACTTGAGGATCCGGACGAGGCGCCGCGGCCTTCCAGTCGCCTTCCGCCCCGAAGCCGTAGCCGTCGGCCATCATCCGCTGGACCCCGATCCCGGGCAGCTGCTCGAGCCCGCCGAGGTCCTCGAACGTGTCGGTGAACGCCCCGAAGCCGCCGTCCTCCATGAACGACCGCAGGCCCGCCTCGATCCGGGCCGCCGTCCGCAGCTCGGCGTGCCGGTCGCCGCCCGGCCGCAGCGTCGCCGCCACGTCGTAGGCGTCGTCGTAGGCGTCGACGAGGTCGTCGACCGCCGCGTCGCCGACGGCCGCGACCCGATCCGACCAGCTCGTTGACCCCGTAGCCGTTGACGGCGAACCCGAGCCGCGCCTGGGCCTCGACCTTGTCGCCCTCGGTGACCGCGACCTGGCGCATGTTGTCGCCGAAGCGGGCGACCTTCAGCCGGCGCGCCTCGTGCCAGCCGGTCGCCGCCCGCGCCCACGCCCCAGCCGCGACGCGACCGCGGGGTCGTCCCAGTGGCCGACGATCGTCTTGCGGCCGCGCCGCAGCCGGGTCTGGATGAACGCGAACTCGCGGTCGCCGTGGGCGGCCTGGTTCAGGTTCATGAAGTCCATGTCGATCTCGGACCAGGGCAGGTCGCGGTTGTACTGGGTGTGGAGATGGACGAGCGGCTTGCGCAGGTCCGTCAGCCCGCCGATCCACATCTTGGCCGGCGAGAACGTGTGCATCCAGGCGACGACGCCGACGCACGTCGCGGCGAGGCGTCGGCGTCGCGGAGGACCGCGGCGATCGCCTCGGGCGTCGTCACGACGGGCTTGGCGACGATCCGGATCGGGACGCCGGCCGCCTCGTCGAGGCAGCGGGCGATGTGGCGGGCGTTCTCGTCGACGCGCGGCGAGGACGGCCTCGCCGTAGAGGTCCTGGCTGCCGGTCACGAACCAGGCCTCGAGGTCGCTGATGGCGGGCCTCATCGACGTACGCCTCCCATGTCAGCCCTTGATCGCGCCGGACATGAAGCCGCGGACGTAGTGGCGCTGGAGGATCACGAACAGCAGGAGACACGGCACCGCCATCACGACGACGCCCGCCTCGGTCGCGCCGTAGTCGATCGTGAACGTCGTCTGCTGGCGCAGATTTGCGATCGCCAACGGGAGCGGCGACTGCTTGTCGTCGGCGAGGAGGATCAGCGGGGTGATGAAGTCGTTCCACGCCGCGAGGAACGCGAAGAGCGCGACCGTGATCAGCCCCGGCCGGACCGACGGCAGGAAGATCCGCCGGAGCAGGGCGAGCGTGCCCGCCCCGTCGACGAGCGCCGATTCCTCGAGCTCCTCGGGCACGGACTCGAACGAGATCCGCATCATGAAGGTCGCGAACGGCAGCTGGAACAGCGTCAGCACGAGAGCAGACGCCGCAGCAGCGAGTTCTGCAGCCCGATCGCGTGCAGCAGCACGTACATCGGGATCAGCAGCGTTCCGTACGGGACCATCAGGATCGCCAGCGTCAGCAGGAACAGCCCGTCCCGGCCGGGGAACGTGAACCGGGCGAACGCGTACCCGCCGACGACCGAGATCGCCAGCGTCAAGCAGACGGTCACGACCGAGATGATCGTGGAGTTGAGGAAGTACTGGACCGCGCCCGCTCCCGAAGTGGAGCAGCCGGACGTAGTTGCCCAGCCCGAAGCCGCTGACCTGCTGGGTGCCCGGCCTGGGGGCTGATCGAGGCGAGCAGGCTCCAGACGAGCGGGAAGAGGAACAGCACCGCGAGGGCGGCGGTCGCGCACGTGGTACGGCGTCCGGCCGAACGCGCTGCTCGTCATCCCTTCACCGCGCCCGACATGAAGCCGCGGACGTAGTGGCCCTGGAGCAGGAAGGAACAGGACCAGGCACGGGATCGCCATCACGACGACGCCGGCCTCGGTCGCGCCGTAGTCGATGACGCCCATCGTCTGCTGGCGGAGCGTCGCGATCGCGAGCGGCAGCGGCGCTTCTTCTCGTCGGCGAGCAGGATCAGCGGGGCGATGAAGTCGTTCCAGGCCGCGAGGAACGCGAACAGCGCGACCGTGATGATGCCCGGCCGACGCGCCGGCAGCATGATCCCGCCGGAGGATCCCGAACGATCCCGCAGCCGTCGACGAGCGCCGACTCCTCGATCTCGCGCGGCACGGCCTCGAACGAGATCCGCATCATGAAGATCGCGAACGGCAGCTGGAACATCGCCAGCACGAGCGCGAGCCCCAGCAGCGAGTTCTGGAGCCCGATGTTGTGGAGCAGCACGTACAGCGGGATCAGCAGCGTCGCGTACGGCACCATCAGGATCCCGAGCGTCAGCAGGAACAGCGCGTTCCGGCCGGGGAACGTGAACCGGGCGAACGCATAGCCGCCGAAGACCGACACGGCCAGCGTCACGAGCGACCGTCAGCACCGAGACGATGACGCTGTTGCTCAGGTACGTCGCCGAGCCCGGAGCCGTACGTTCAGCAGCGTCACGTAGTTGCCGAACCCGAAGCCGCTCGCCTGGGCCGTCCCGGGCTGGCCGCTGACCGAGGCGATCGCGCTCCAGATGAGCGGGAACAGGAACATCAGGGCGAGCCCGCCGGTCAGGACGTAGAACGGCGTGCGTTCGGCGAGCGTCGGGCGCATCGCCGGGCCCCTAGGCGCTGTCCGCGGACCGCAGCCCGCGGAACTGCACGGCGTTGATCACCAGCAGCACGGCCAGGACGATGATCGACAGGGCCGCCGCCGTGCCGAGGTTCTGGCGCTGGAACGCCTCGCGGTAGATCCAGCTGGACGACGGTGACGGTGGTGTTGTCGGGGCGCCCTTGGTCAGGATGTAGAACTGGTCGAACGCGAGCAGCGAGCCGGTGATGCACAGGATCAGGGGCCAGCGCGAGCGACGGCCGCAGGAGCGGCAGCGTGACCCGGCGCAGCGTCTGCCAGCGCGTCGCGCCGTCGATCGCGGCGGCCTCGTAGACCTCGGACGGGATCGCCTGGAGCCCGACGAGCAGGATCAGCATGTAGAACCCGGCGTACTTCCAGACGATCAGGAACGTCGTGGAGAAGCAGCGCGCTGAGCGACGTCCCCAGGAACTGGATCGGGTCGTCGATCAGCCCCAGCTTCTCGAGCGGCGGGCTGATCGGCCCGATCGTCGGCGAGTAGAAGCCCCAGAACAGGAGCGACGCCGTCGCGAGCCCGATCGCCGCCGGCAGCAGGAAGCTCGTCCTGAGGAACCCCGACCAGCGGCCGCTCTCCTGGACCAGCAGGGCCAGCCCGAGGCCCAGCCCGATCAGCAGGACCGTGACGATGACCGTGTACTCGATCGTGAAGCGCGACCGCGCGGCCAGAACAGCGTGTTGCTCGCCGATCGCGGTGAGTTCTTGGGGAAGTTCAGGCCTTTGTCGCCGCCCAGCAGCGTCCAGTTGCCGGCCGACATCCGGACGACGAGGAGCAGCGGGGCGACGAAGAAGACGGCCACGTAGATGGCCGTCGGGAGGGCGTAGAGCATTCCGATGCGACGCCGCGCGCGCGTCGCCAGCCCGGCATCCGCGTTGTCGCGGTGGCGGCCTGCGACCGCATATCCCTTACCGCCACGGTTCCTCCGCGAGGTTGGGGTGCGAGGGGCGGGACCGCTCAGGCCGGCCCCGCCCGTTCGGCTATGGCTGAAGCGAAGCGTTGATTGCGTCGTTGTCGGCGTCAATCTTGCTCGCATCGCCGAACACCGCGTCCCGGAGGAGTACGAGCCACGGCCCCTGGGGATCGTTGAACGTCTGGCCGAACTTCAGGGCAAACGGCGTCTGGCCCTTGCCCGCGATCGTGTTGAACATCACGAGCCGCGGATCGGCGCTGCTGTACTGGTTGTTGGCAAGGTCGGTGCGCGAGACGACGTTGCCGCCCTTCGCGATCACGTTGACCTGGGCGTCCTGATCCCTCGAGCCAGGCCAGGAAGTTCCAGGCCTGATCCGGGACCTTGCTGTCACGCCCGATGCCGATGCTGTCGCCGCCGACGAACGTCGACTGTGCCGCTCTTCGATGCCGGCGATCGGCGTCGCGCCGACGTCGGCTCGAGCTTCGAGGTTGCTCGCCGGCGACGCCGGTCAGGTCGTGGCGGGCACGGCATGATCCCGACCTTGCCGGTCAGGAAGTAGCCGGTCCACGTCGGGCCGGTCTCGGTCTTGGAGTCCGGCATCCAGACGGTGCCGTCGTCGACGAGCGACCTGAAGGTCGAGTAGATCTTCTTGTTCGTGTCGCTGTTCAGCATCGACTGGGTGCCTTCGGCGTTCATGACCTGCTCGCCGTCGGCCCACGACGATCGGCCACCAGGTGAAGACCTCGCAGCCGCCGCAGTTGCCGCCGAAGAACGTGCCGCTGGATGTCGCCGCCGAGCTTGGCGACGGCGCGCGCCTGAGTGGCGAACTCGTCGAGCGTGGTCGGCGGCTTCTCCGGGTCGAGCCCGGCCTGCCGCGTAGAGGGCCTTGTTGTAGAACCAGACGGACAGGTCGACGATGAACGGCAGGCCGTACTTCTTGTTCTCCCAGGTCGACGCCACGATGTGCGCCTGGGCGATCTTGTCGGCGTACGGCAGGCCGTCGATCTTGCTCGTGATGTCCTGGAACAGGCCCTGCGACGTCCAGTTCGGCATGAACACGACGTCGGCCGAGAACAGGTCCGGCAGGCCGCTCGAACCGGCCGCCGCGCCGACCTTCGCCTGGTAGTCGTCCGTCGGGACGACCGTCAGCTCGACCTGGTTCTTGTGCGACCCGTTGTAGGCCTCGACGAGGGGCCGGGCGCGCGCTTCGGTCGCGGCACGGGTCCACATCGTGATCTTCGTGCCGTCGTCGATCCCCTGGCCGGCCGATCCGCTGCCCGACGCAGCCGGCGCGGACGCGCCTGCGCTGGACGCGCGGCGTCGACGCCGCCGGCGAGGAGGCACTCGACGGGCTGGGCGTCGCCGCCCCACCGCAGGCCGTGGCCAGGATGACCGAGACGATCGCGAGGGCGGGCAACCTGAGACGGTTCCTCATCCCGAGCTCCTCCAACTTGTCGCTCCGACCGGGCCCAACGCGGCATCCACCGGTGCCGGCGCCCCGGAGCGAGCAGTACACTACCACGCGTGCAATCGAGTGTGTGCATTCGTTTGCGCAAACATTCGTCGGCATTCTGCCCAAGCCCGCCCGCGGCTTCTCGGAGGCGCCCCGTGAGTGACGTCAAGCTCGGAATCAACCTCTGGAGCCAGGCCAGCGACTGGCCCGCGTTCCTCGCCGCGGGCCGGCGCGCCGAGCGACCTCGGCTACGACTCGCTCTGGACGTGGGACCACATCTACGCGATCTTCGGCGACCCGCACCAGCCGATCCTCGAGGGCTACGCGGCGCTCGCGGCGCTGGCCCAGGCGACGTCGCGGATCCGGCTGGGGCTGTTCGTCGGGGCGAACACGTTCCGGAACCCGGGCCTCGCGGTGAAGTCGCTGACGACGATCGACCACATCAGCGGCGGCCGGGCGATCCTGGCATCGGCGGCGCGTGGTTCGGAGCTCGAGCACACGGCGCTCGGGATCGACTTCGGGTCGGGCTTCGGCCAGCGGCTCGACTGGCTCGACGAGTCGGTCGGCGCGATCCGGACGCTGCTCGACGGCGGCGACGGTGACGAGCGAGCCGGGCGGCCGCTACGCGTTCGACGAGCTGCGGATCACGCCGCCGCCCGGTCCAGGCTCCACCTGCCGATCATGATCGGCGGCGGCGGCGAGAAGAAGACGCTCCGGATCGTGGCCCAGTACGCCGACATCTGGAACGTGTTCGGGACGCCCGAGACGGTCGCCCGGAAGGACGCGATCCTGCGCGAGCACTGCGCGGCGGTCGGCCGCGATTGCGGCTGATCGAGCGGACGCTCGGGCTCAAGCCGACGATCCGCTCGACGCAGGCCGAGGCCGAGCGGGTCTTCCTCGACCTGCCTGGCGCGCAGAACCGGACGCCGACGTCGCGGATGGAGGGCGACGTGTCGGTCTGGACCGGGACGCCGGAGCAGATCGCCGAGACGATGCTCGGCTACCGCAAGGTCGGGTTCGACACGTTCATCGCGGAGCTCGGCCGCGCCGGTCACGACGCCGAGACGATGGAGACGCTGATCAACGTCGTGAAGCCGATGGTCGAGAGCGCGCCCTGATCCCCGCCTAGCTATCGCGCCGCCGGATCGAGCCACGAGAACGCCGGGCGTAGCCCAGCAGCTCCCGGCGTGGTCGATCGCGAGCAGCGTCTCGCGGCCGCTGATCGGCCGGCGGAGCTCGACGTCCGGATAGACCTCGGCCATGAGATCGGCGCTCGGGCCGGCGCATGCAGGTGTCCGCCGCCGCGACGATCGCGACCTCGGCGCCGTGGACGTCCGCCTCGAGCGCGCGCGCACCAGCCTGGGCCACGTCCCGCGCGTCGACGTAGCCCCACAGGGTTCCACTTCCGGAGCCGCGCGTCGTCCTGCCACGTCTCGAACCGGGCGTAGTCCGGCGGCTCCATGATGTTCGAGATCCGGAGCCCGACGAACGGGATCGCCGGTCCGCCGGGCGAACTGGTCGGCCATCGTCTCGCCGACGAGCTTCGAGAGCGTACGACGTCTCCGGCCGGGGCGGGTGGCGCTCGTCGACGTCGGGGCGTAGGCCGGCGGATCGTCGAACGGCAGCCCGAGGACCGTCTCGCTCGAGGCCCAGACGACCCGTCCGACGCCGCGGTCGGCCGCCGCCGCGAACACGTTGTAGGTCGAGAGCGCGTTGTTCCGGAACGTCTCGCCGGCCGGCTTGATCTCCGGCGCCGGGATCGCCGCGAGGTGGACGACGGCATCGGCGCCGGCGACGACCTCGTGGCACTGGCCCAGGTCGGTCAGGTCGGCCAGGACGCGTCTGGCCGTGGGCCGCGCCGTCGTGGACGGCGTCGACGTTGAGGACGTCGTGGCCGGCCGCGCGGAGATCCCGGACGACCCAGCGACCGGCCTTGCCGCTCCCGCCCGTGACGACGATCCGCACTTCAGTCGACCTCCGTCAGCGGGTGACCGCCGCTGCAGCACGGCGTGGATCGAGACCGAGATGAGGATGACGGCGCCGTAGACGAGGTTCGTGTAGTAGTCGGTCAGCCCGACGGCGATGATCCCGGCGGTGATCCCGCCGATCATGAACGCGCCGATGAACGTGCCCCAGACGCTGCCGCGGCCGCCGAAGACGGACGTCCCGCCGACGAACACTGCGGCCAGCGTCGGCAGCAGGTAGCCGCCGCCCATCCCGGGATAGAAGTTGACGATCTGGAGGCTGTTCAGCAGCCCGGCGAACGCCGCCAGCGAGGCCGGTCAGGACGAACAGCGACGATCCGCGTCCGCCGGATCGGGATGCCCATCAGCGTCGCCGCGTGGCGGTTGTCGCCGACGACGTACGCGTTCTGGCCCGAGCCGGTGGCGGTTGAGCAGGACCCACGTCGCCGACCGTGACTGACGACCAGCCACCAGAACTCCATCGGGATGCCGAGCGGCCGGCTCGACGAGGACGTCGTACGCCGGCGACTTCTGGGTGTCCGACGAGGGCGTAGCTCCGGCCGTTGACGAGCGACGAGCGTCAGGCCCCGGAAGAGGAACTGGGTGCCGATCGTCGACGACGAGCGACGGGATCCCGACGAAGGTGATGATCAGGCCGTTGAACAGGCCGGCCAGCGCGCCGACCCCGAGCGGCGCGGCCGCCCCGAGGCGCGACGCTGCCGGTCGCCTGCCACACGAACACGAAGCCGACCATCCCGAGGGCCATGACCGACGGGAACGAGAGGTCGATGTCGCCGGCGATGATGACCATCGTCAGCGGCATCGCGACCAGCGCGAAGAACGGCGTCGTCTGGGCGAACGAGAGGTAGATGTTCTCGGACAGGAACGTCCCGGGCGCGAGGACGATGAACGTCAGCCACAGGAGTGACGAACGCCGTCGTGATCCCGATCTGGGACGCCCAGGCGGCCGTCCAGCTGGACAGCCGGGGCCTGACGGGCATCGCCGCCGGGCGTCGCGACCTCGTTCACGCGAGCGGACCTGCGGCGGTCGGCCGGATCGCGTCGAGTGGCGGCGGAGGTCCGGGCGGTAGCGCTCGGCCTCCGTGAAGGCGCCCCGAACCGCGACCTCGCGCATGATCCCCATCAGCTCCTCGAGCGAGTAGCGCGAGGTCGGGAACTCGCCGGCGACGCGTGCCGCGGTCGAGGACGATGATCCGGTCGGCGACCGAGTACACGTGGAAGATGTTGTGGTCGATGAAGATGCGCCGACTTGCCGGCGGCCCGGATGCCGTCGACGAACGTCGAGCAGCTTCTCGGTCTCCTTGAGCGAGAGGCCCATCGTCGGCTCGTCGAGGATGATGATCTCGGCCTCGAAGTGGAGCGCCCTGACGATCGCGCAGCCCTGGCGCTCGCCGCCCGACAGGCCGGTGACGGTCGTGTCCGGCGTCAGGACCGCCGACGTGAAGCCCATCGACTCGGCCCATCGAGATCGGACGTGATCTGGCGCATCTCGCCGGTCCGGAGGAACCCGAAGCGGTGGGTGAGCGGGCGGCCCATGAAGATGTTCCGCCAGAGCGGGAGCTGCTCCGCCAGCGCCCGCTCCTGGAACACCGTCTCGACGCCCAGCGATCGCGCCGTCTGGACGTCGAGGTTCGTGCACGACCTTGCCGCCGAAGACCACCTCGCCCTCGTCGGGCGGGTGGACCCCGGTGCACGATCTTGATCAGCGTCGACTTGCCGGCGCCGTTGTCACCGAGCAGGCCGACGACCTCGCCGGGGAACAGCTGCACAGCGAGACGTCGCGGAGAACCTGGACGCCCCCGAACGACTTCGAGATGTGCCGCAGCTCGAGCCGCGCCGGAGGTCTGACCTGGGCGGCCGGCTGAGCCGCTGTCGACTCGCCGGTCGCCCGATTCTGCTGGTCGCTGGCCCGTCGGCCACTACCGGATCTGCTGTGTCACGAGCGGCGCGATCGCGTCGATGTTGGTCTTGTCGACGAAGCCGCCGCCGGTGTTCACGAACAGGCCGCTGAAGCCGTACTTCTTGGCGAGGCAGAGCTGCTCGATCGGCGACGAAGCCCTGGCAGGTACTGCTGCTGGTCGATGACGAGGTTCACGTAGCCGTCCTTGACGCCCTGGACCGTCGCCGGCGACAGGTCGAAGCCGGCCGCGTAGATGCTGCCCGGGGCGAGCGTGGCGGCCTTCATGTACGTCGGGATCGTCGAGGTCAGGTTGCCGTGGTCGATGAAGATCGCCTTGAGATCCTTGTGCGCCGACGCGTAGCCCGTGAAGGCCGACGACGCCGTTGGCGGGATCCTTGTTGGTCGCGTCGTCGATCTCGAGATAGTCGACGGTCAGGCCCGCCTTGCCGAGCGCGTCCGAGGATGCCCTGGGTCCGCTCGCCGCGGCCCGGCTGGCTCTTGAGGCCCCAGACGAAGGCCCGGTCGCCGGACTTCAGGCCGCCCCGCTTGACGGCCTCGTTGGCAAGCGCCGCGCCGGCGTCGTGGAGCACAGCGCCGACGTATCCGGAACCCGTCGGACGCGTACTTGCTCTCGGCGTTCTGGAGCTCGGTGTTCATGGCCGTCACGAGGATGTCCCTTCGATCGCGCGTCGTCGATCAGCGGGTCGAACGCGTCGTCGCCGGGATGGCCCATGACCGCGATGCCGTCCGGCTTGGTCGCCGACAGCCTCGTTGAACTGGGTGATCATCTTGTTGGGATCCCAGTCCGACCACTGGTAGGTGACGGTCGGCCCGAACGCCGCCTCTGCGGCCTTGGCGCCGTTAGCAGACGACGGTCTCGAAGCCGCCGCCCGGCGTCCCGCCCGGGAAGAACACGATCTTCATGCCCTGGCAGAACTGGGCGGGCGGGGCAGCCGGCGGCGCCGCTCGCGCCGGCGCTGGGACTCGCCGCGGTGTTGCAGGCACCGACGACGAAGACGAAGACGGTCGCGCCGCCGCCGCTCGCCTCCCTCGAGCCAGGAACGATCCGGGAACGCGTGGATCGGCTCATGACGACCTCCTCACTGGCTGTGCCAGCCTCTCTGCCGTGGCCGGCTCACGGTCGGAGCCGTCCTGAATCGCGGATCGCGAGGAGTGTGCGCATCGACGTTGATCGGTGTCAACGTTTGCGGTCAAAGGAATTCGCGTTGCGGACCATCGCCGGAGCGAGCGCGCGCAATCGTATGACCGCAACGAGATGCCAGGCTGCGCGGATGGGAGTCGAGGACGTCCGCGAGGCGGAGCCGCAGGTCGTCGACGAGCGCGAGCCGGCGGCCGCGGAGCGGCCCCAGGACGGTCCCGACGATGCGCGACATCGCGGCCGCGGCCGGCGTGTCGCAGAGCACGGTGTCGCGGGTCCTGAACGACGTCCCGACGCGCGTCCCGATCGCGCCGGAGACGCGGGAGCGCGTCGTCGCCACCGCCCGCAGGCTGGGCTACCGGCCGAACTCCCTCGCCCGCGGCCTGCGCGGCGCCTCGACGATGCTGCTCGGCGCGGTCGTCCGCGACATCACCGACCCGTTCTTCGCGGGCGCCATCGAGGCGCTGTCGATCGAGGCGATGAGCCACGGCTACAACGTCGTCCTCGGCCACGCCCGCGGCCGGGCCGACGAGGCGCTCGCGCTGACCGCGGTCCTCGAGACGCGCCACTGCGACGCGATCGTCCTGCCTCGGCGACGTCCAGGACCAGCCACGACTGCTCGCGCGACCTCGCGGACTCGCTCGTGCCGGTCGTCGCGCTGTGGCAGGGCTCGAGCCCGCTCGGGGTGCCGACGGTCGACGTCGACAACGACGCCGGGATCCGGCGCGGCCTCGACCATCTCGATCGGGCCTGGGCCATCGAGCGGATCGCGTTCGTGCAGCGGCCGGCCGCTCGGCGACATCCGCGAGCGCGAGGCGGCGTTCAGCGACTACATGGCAGGCGGTTCGGCGGCGTCCGCGACGGCTACGTCCAGCACGTCCCGAACACGCCGGGCGGCGGCGAGGCGGCGATCCGCGCGCTGCTCGCGCTGCCGGAGCCGCCGACCGGCGGTCGTGACCTCGACCGGACACGCTCGCCGTCGGCGCGCTCCACGCCGCCTACAGCCATGGCGCCGCTCGGTTCCGACGCGACCTGTCGGTCGTCGGCTTCGACGACATCCTGCTCGCGAGCCACACGGTGCCCGCCGCTGACCACGCTCCGGATGCCGACGGCCGACGATCGTCGCGGAGGGCGTCCGGCTCGCGATCGAGTTCGCCGCGCGACACCGCCGCCGTCGCGGACCGGCGGGCGTCACCGTGATGATCGAGCCGACGCTGATCGTCCGCCAGTCGACTGCCCCGCCGTGCAGCCGGGCTCGACCGGGTCCTGAGCCGACCGGGGTGCTAGCGAACCCACATCTGGTCGATCAGCGGACCCCATTGGGGGTGGATCTGAAGTTGCCCGATCCTCCGACACCCAGGTTCACCCACGAGCGGTTCACGAGCGGCACCCAGGGTGCGAGGTCGGTGAGGTCGTGCTCGGATGGAGAGTCCACTGTCGGTGGGCCTCTGCCAGGTCGATGAGCTGAAGGTGCGAGGCCTCCGCCATGCGCCGATCGATGTCCGGCTCGCAGAACCCCGAAGCGTCGGAGCCGCATGACAGGACCGGCACGATGAACCAGATCCTCCGTCGGGTAGTCGCTGGTCCATCCGGCGAACGGATCTGTGCGTGCTCGTCCTGGATCGCCTGGAAGTAGGCATCGCGACCGTTACCACCCGTAGCGTCGCCCGATAGCCGAGGCTTTTGAGCAAGGTCGACGAAGTAGCGTCCGACCGGAACGGGCACTCCCGAGGCGTAATCGGGAGTCGCCCAGACAGTCACGGGCGTACCTGCGGTGCCCGAAGCCTCGACAAGACGGCCGGCCGCGGTCGCATCGGGGGCACTCCACGCCGGGCCGGGGTCGCGAGTGAACGGGCAGTACGGGACGTAACCGGGGATGTTGGGCGGAAGGACCTGGCAGGTGGACGCCCTGATCCCGCGCGAACAGATCGGCGACGACCGTCCGGTCGACGGCGAGGTTCAGCGCCCGGCGCACACGGGCATCGTCGAATGGCGGCCGATCCGGTGAACATCGCCATGTAGTAGCTGCCGCTTCTCGCGGCGAAGTGCAACCTGCCCTGCGTTGGTCTTCTCCAGCGAACCGAGAAGGTCCGGCGGGATCTCCCGGAACATCAGGTCCGCGCGGCCGCCCAGGATGTCCGCTCGACCTGGACGTCGTCTCGCGGCCGAGCTCCCAGACAATCCGATCCGGGAAGCCGTCGGTGCCCGCAACATCGGACCACGGCCGAAACATCTGGGTTCCGTGCCAGGACGAGCCGCTCTTCCGGCGCGTACGCGTCGATGCGGTATGGCCCGGTGGCGGGCACCGCTCCGGGATCGACGGCCTGCGTCGCCCAGGTCGGAGGCACGGCGAAGGCGAAGGCAGTGCCAGCCGATAGAGGAAATCCGGATCGGGCTCGATGGAGGTGGAACGTCACGCTCCGCCGCCGCATCGTCGGTGACGATCCCGCGCGACAGGTCGCATCGTCTCGGCAGCCGCCGCGCAGTCCGGGCCGCGCCATCGATGGCCGCGAAGTGGAATGCACCGTCGCTCCGGAGCCGGAAGACCCGCTCCAGCGCCCTACGGAATCGTCTGCTCGGACGGGTCCGCCGTCGGAGTAGCGGATGCCCGGGCGTAACGTGAACGAATAGGTCCGGCCGCCGTCGGTTGGCTGGGGATCGACGTCGCGAGATCGGGGACGAGCGACGCACCGTCCAGGCCGCCGACCCGGGCGCAAACCCGACGAGGCCGTCATTGGTGACCCCGGAGGATGCTCCACGATCTCGGAGAAGTAGGCAAGCGCCGGGTCGATCGTGTCGAGAGAGTTCCGCGACATCACGGTCAGCGTCCCGCCGCGGTGGCTGGCCTCCGGTCCCCGGACGCCCACCCAAAGCAATTGGCCGTCGCTCGCCACGCTTCCGGTGTGCGACCCGAGCGGCGACGACCTCGACTCTCCCGACGCGGCATCGACCCGCGTCACCGAGCCTTGGGACTCGTCCGACACCCACACGTAGCCGTCGCCGATCGCCAGGTCTGTCGGGACCCCGCCAACGGGATCGTGCGGACAACCGCGCTGGTCGTCGGGTCGATCCTGAGATCGTCGCGTCCAGCCGGTTCGCGACCCAGACCTCGGTCATGGCGGGTTGCCACGGCCAGCGACCGTTGCCGACTTCAACGGTCTGAATCGCGAGGTCCCGCGCCAGGGTCGATCCGCGTCGCCGTTCCCGACGCGACGTTGGCAACCCACAGCCCGGAGTCGGACAAGGCCAGCCCGACGGGCTGGTCGCCGACCGCGATCGTCGCCGCCACCGCCCCGGTGGACGGATCGATCCGCGACACCGAGTCGTTGATGCTGTTCGCAACCCAGACGCGCCGCTGCCGACCGCGCGATCTGGGCGGGCCGCCTGACACCGCGATCGTGTCGATCACCGCGTGCTTCGCCGGGCTGATCCGCGATACGCTCGAGCTCCCGGCGTTCGTCACCCAGACCGAGCCGCCGCCGAACGGCGACGCCCGACGGATCGGCGCCGACCGGATCGCGTCGACTGACCGCGCGCGTCCCGGTGTCGATCTGGACGACCGCGCCCCGGTCCGGCGAGCGTCACCCACACGCTGCCCTCGCCGATCGCCATTGCCCTCGGCCGGTGACTCGAGCGCGGACGGACGCGAGGACCGCGCTATGGCTCGAGGTCGATGACGCCGATGGCGTCGCCCGCGATCGTGGGGCGTGCCCCGAGCCGCGGAGCACCATCCAGGCGGGGCCGACGACCAGTGCGACCACGACGACGACCAGGAACGCGGCCAGCCGTCGGTGGCGTCGGACGGCGTCAAGCGGGGACGGCGAGGAGCTGTGCTTGTCTGTGGGGGCTCCGTCGCCGCCGGACGAGGTGGGCCCGAGGTCCGGCAGCGGCCAGGGGGCCGGATCCTGCGTGAGAGTCCCGCGCTCCAGCTCCTGGAGCTCGGGGCCCAGATCGATCCTGGAAAGCTCCTCCACCAGCGTCACTCCAGAGCATCCCGATAGACCTGCAGCGCTGCGCGGCCTGCCGGCCGGCCCCGGTAGAGGGCGACCATGAGCTGACCCCGAAGGCACGCTCGCGCAAAGCGTGGTTCGCGGCGCGACGAGACGTTCCAGCTCCGGCACGAGATCGGCGTCCCGGCCAAGGGCCAGATCGACATCCACTCGCTCTTCGAGGGCCGCGAGCCGGGCGCCCTCGATCCGCGCCGCCTCATCGCGGGCGAAGCTCTCTGTACCGCAGGTCAGGCGAGCGGTTCGCCGCGGAACAGCGCGAGCGCCTCGCGAAGCAGCGCGGCCTTGTCGGTCGGTTCGTAGCCGGCGGTGTTTGCCTGCCTGGGCAGGTGCTCCGAACCGCCGGAGGTCGATCCGCTCCGCGGAAGGCGTGCAGCACGTAGCCCGATGGCCTGGTCTCGACTGCAGCCCGGATCCGAGCAACTCTGCGCAGCAGCAGCAGACATGGCCGTGTAGCGCGGTCGGCGCGGTGTCCGGCGGCACCCTCGCCCCAGCGCGTCCAGCTTGGCTCGTCGGTGCCGACAGTCTCGTTGGCGCGGAGGACCGGGAGCGCCAACAGGGCGCGCTGCTTGTGGGCGCACAGGCGTCAGGATCGTCGCCGTCCTCGACGACCCCAAGCGGCCCCAGCACCCGGTGGAACTCCAGCGGCCGACCCGAACCCTCCGGCGCGGCTCGCCGATTGTTGCACGCCCTCGGCACGCGCAGGCCGGGCGTGAAGCCGGACGTCAGCGGGTCCGGCGTTACCGATTGACTAGGGGGCGTCGCAACAGTGCGGGCAACCGGAAGCCGCCAGAGCCCGGTGATCAGATGGAAGCGGAGGTCCTGCGATGGCGACGAGATCAGACAGTCAACGCGCTCGCACTCCAACAGACGCGCCTCCATCCCGGAGGAGCCGTCGCGGCCGGCGGCGGGCGCTCGCGATCCGGCCTCGCGCTGGCGATCGCGCCTTTCGCCCTGGCCGCGGCCGGTCACGCCGGGCGCCGGGTATCACGACCGACCTGGGCGGTGACCGAGGCCCTCGCGCAGGTCCGCAAGGACGAGCACGCGAAGAGCCGGTTCGCGCCGTCGGCCGACGAGATCCGCCGAGCACTGATCCAGGTTCCGCGCCAGCGAACGCGCGAGGAGCGCGCGGAGCCATGCGGCGCCAGTGGCGCTCGGCCAGACAGCGCGATGACGTCAAGTCGGCCGGCGCGCGCCGGCGCGGCTCCAGGAGGTGCGACATGCGAGGATCCGCTCAACGGTTCTGACGGTACGGCGTCGGCGTGCTCGCGGCCGCCGCCAGTGCGGCGCCGGCGGCAGCGACGCAGCCCCGTATCTCGGGTTGCAGGGCACGATCTGGGTCGGCGACCGCGTCCCGCCGACCGCCGGCGCGGAGCTCGTCGGCTTCGCGGCGTCGAGCGGCGACGTTCGGCTCGAGTCGACCTCGACGCGCCCGCAAGTGACGTGGCGGCCGCAGCCGGCAAGGTCTTCGTTGGCGAAGATCGCTGGCCCGGATCGCCGTCGTTGACGGACAGACCGGCACCGATCCTGGGCCGGATCGCGACCGGGCCGCTGCCCCATCACCTGACGACGAGCGCGGACGGCGCGTTGGTCGCATGCTCGGCCTTCGGGTCGAACCGCGTCGGCGTCATCGACGCCGCGTCGGCGACGCTCGTCGGGGAGTGGCGCGCCACGGACTTACAGCAGCCGATCGCGCACACGGCGTGGCGTTCTTCGCCGGATGGCGGGACGCTCTACGTTGCTTCGGAGGGGGCGGGCACAGTCAGCGCGCTTGCGGTCCCGTCGGGCACGCTGCTCAGGACGCTCAACGTCCCGGGCGCACACGAGCTCCCTGCCCTCGCGCCGACGGTCAACGGCTGTTCGTTTCGAGCCGGCCCCTCGACCTGTTCCGGAGTCATCGACCTGGCCACCTGGACGGTGACGGCGTCGATTCCGATGGGACGGCCCGACACGATCACGGGCCTCACCCAACGGCAAGGTGCTGACGGTCGGGCTACGGATGATGCCGGCCTCCGTCGCAGTCGTGGACCGCGGAGACGTTCGCGGTCACCGACACCATCCAGGTCGCCGGTGTCGGAACATTGGCGGGCCACCAGTGGATGTCGCCCGAATCGCCGCTACACCTTCGTCGCCTTCGAAGGGCCCGGGGCGAATCGCCGTCATCGACGCCACCGAACGGGCGTTGTCACGACCCATCCCTATCCGGGCGGCGGCAGGCCGCCACGGGCTTGACTACGCGCCACCGCCATCCGATTGACCCATCGGATCGAGATATCGCGATCGCCTCGGCTGTCCCGGCCGAGGCGATCGTCAGGCGCTCGCAAAGCGCGACCGGGATCCCAGTCGCGACGCTCGCGACGCCGAGATCTCTTGCAGAAGCCCAGGCCATGTGGGTCGCGTATCGCCCCCAGCGTGCGAGGATCTATTCGACGATCTAGCGCGGGTTCCTCCTAGCTCCCGGCCATTCCTAGGAGGACCGCGATCAGCGCGACGCCGAGCCCGATCGCGAAGCTCGCGATGCCGATCCGCATCGACTTCGCCTTGTCGAGCGCCCGCAGCGGCCGAAACGCCGGCAGACCTTGTCGGTCGTGCCGACGTCGCCGAAGTTGGCGGGTGCCACGCGACCCGAACCCGGCGCAGAACTGCCCGGGTACGCCCGGAGGTAGCCGGAGGCCGAGATCGCGACCGGGATCACGAGGAGCAGCCAGACGCGATCGGCGGCAGCGCCGGCGGCGATGAGGATCGCGAACAGGGCGACGGCCGCGATCGGGCCGACGTGCGCCGGCCGGCCGGCGGCGGGCGATCGCGTCGGGCCGATGTTGCAGACGCCGGGCCCGATGAGAAATCGTTTCGACGTCAATGTGGCCGGGGCGCCGGCTGACGCGCGGTAGCGGCTGAAATCGTCATCGAAGGTTCCTCCGAGCGCGCCCCGATGGTGTGAGGGTGCGGCTGGGCTTTGACGGGTCGCGGCAAAGCCAGGGTGGGTGACTGGCCCGGCCCGACCAAACACCACGGTATCACCAAACTATACGACTAGGTCCAAAGCTTGAGGCCCGCGTCCGGCGATCGCCGGGGCGCTGGCGGCGTTCGAGGCCTTCTGAGCAAGCGGTCATGGCGGTCCACGCGCCGGAGTTCACCGCCTTCGATCTGACGATGGCCCAGGCCAAACTTCTGCGCGCCGCCGCGCGGCGTCGCGGGATCTCAGCACATGTCCGAGATCGCCCTCCGGCTCGGCGTCACGATCTCGACCGCGAGCGGGGGCCGTCGAGCACATCTCGTCTCGACCGGGCGGCTGAACCGGATCACGACGACCCGACCGACCGGCTTTCAGGTCCGCGTCTCGGCGACGGCCCGCGGCGTCGAGGCACTCGGAGCACATGCGGGGGAAGCTGAGCACGCGCCAGCTCCGCCTCCCGTTGGCACCCCTCGATCGACGGTCAGCCTGACGTCGAGTCGAGCGCCATCCGGATCCTCACCGACGCGATCCCGGTCTCCGAGACCGACGCGACCTCAGCCCCAAGGAGCCAGTCGTGACCCGCCTGTCCCAGCTCGCCGTCTCGAAGCGGAGCGTCACGCTCCTTCCGCCGCAGCCCTCTTCGTCGCTGGCATCCTCGCCTGGGGCAGCCTGAAGCAGGAGCTGCTGCCGGACATCTCGCCCCGATCGTCACCGTCGTCGCCGCCGTATCCGGGCGGCGCGCCGCGGATCGTGACCGAGCAGGTCGCGAAGCCCATCGAGCGGGCCGATCCGGGCGTGCCGGGGCTGACCCAGCCCCGCTCGACGTCCGCCAACTCGTTCGCGTTCGTCACTCGCCCAGTTCGACTACGGCGACTCGACCTCGACGACGCCGTCGCATCGATCGAGGCGCAACCTCCGGACGACGAGGTCTGCCGAACAGGCGTCGACCCGACGGTCGGCGCTCGAGCTTCTCAACTACCGCGCCGGTCGTCGTCGCGTCCGGTCTCGGCCGGTCGGCTCGACGGATCTCCAGACGGCCGCGGACATCGCCCGAACCGAGATCATCCCCGAGCTCCAGGCGATCCCCGGCGTCGCGTCGGCCGAGCCTCGCCGGCGGGCCTCGAGGACCGCCTCGATCACCTCGACCGACGAAGATGGCCGCGGCCGGCATCCCGATGCAGCAGGCGATCGGCGTCCTCCAGGCGGGAACAACGTGACGATCCCCGGCGGCGAGCTGCCGACCGACGAGGCCCGGATCCCGGTCTTCGACGATCAGGCCGGTTCGACTCGATCGAGGAGATCCGAAAATCCTCGCCGTGGTCGGCGTGAAGTCGCCGGTCGTCGCGCCGGCCCAGCCCGGCGCCGGCCGCGCCTGGGCGCGCCGGCCGCCCGTTTCGCCCGGATCGCCGACTCCTGATCACTGGATCGGCCAGCTCGGCACGGTGCAGCTCCGCCAGCGAGGCGACGACCGGCTACGGCCGGACGAACGGCCAGCCCGCGCAGTGACGATCTCGGTCAGCAAGTCCAGCGCCGCGAACACCGTCGCCGTCGCCGAGGCCGTCCAGGCGAAGCTCGACGAGGTCGGCGCGCCCGCCATCCCGACGAGATCGCAGATCGCCGACCGTCGCCGATCCAGTCGACGTTCATCCTCGAGTCGAGCCAGGGCCTGCTCCGCGAGGGGCGGCCCTCGGGGCGATCTTCGCGGTCATCGTCGATCTTCCTGTTCCTGCTCAACCTCGGCCGACGATCGTCGCCGCTGGTCAGCATCCCGCTTCCGATCCTGACCGCGCTCGTGATCATGCAGATCACCGGCGTCACGCTCGAACATCATGACCCTGGGCGGCCTCGCGGTCGCCGGTCGGGCGCGTGGTCGACGACGCGATCGTCGTCCTCGAGAACATCTACCGCCACCGCGCGCTCGGCGAGGACCGGCATGACGGCGTCCATCAACGGCACCGACGCGAGGTGGCCGGCGCGATCACCGCGAGCACGCTGACGACCGTCGCGGTCTTCCTGCCGCTCGGCTTCGCCGGCGGCTGGTCGTCAGCAGTTCTTCCTCGCCGTTCGCGCTGACCGTGACGTTCGCGCCTGCTCGCTTCGCTGGTCGTGCGCGCTGACCGTCGTCCCGGTCCTCGCCTACTTCCTCATCCGACACGGTCAAGGCGCGCCGGTCGATGAGACCGGCGAGCCCGATCCTGCTCGGTCTGGGTCCGGGCCTACGACCCGGTCATCCGGTCGTGCGTCCTGAACAGCCGCTGGACGAGGCTCGGCGTCGTGGCCGTCGCGGGCGTCCTGTTCTTCGCCTCGGCCGCGCTCGTCGACCGCTGCTGCCGACCGCAGTTCATCAACGCCGGCTCCGAGAAGATCGCCCAGGTCGTGACGGTCTCGCCGCCGGCCGGCGCGAGCTCCGAGCAGGTCCTCGCCAAGGCCGATCGCAGGCCGAGACAGATCCTCCTCGCCGACGCCGGCGTCGAGCTCGTCGCAGACGAGCATGCCCGGGCGAGGGCGACACCAGCTCGCAGGTCGTCCAGTCCGCGGTCCAGGGCCGGGCGCGCGAACAGCGCGACGATGACCGTCCGGCTCAGGATCGACGGTCGGATCTCGGGCAGACGATCGCGCGCCTCGAGACGGCGCTCGACGCCGTCAGACGACGGACGGCTACGCAGTCGCGTCGGGATCCAGCGCGGGCTGCACGCTCGAACGCGCTCCGGATGACCGTCACCGGCCGAGACCCGGCCGACGTCGACCACGACGACCGAGGCGGTCCAGGCGGCGCTCGCCGACCAGCGCGGGCCTGGCCAACCTCAAGAGCGATCTCGTGAAGGCCGACGCCCGAGGTCCAGGTCACGGTCGATCCTGAACAAGGCGCATCGTGGTCGGGATGCACGCGCGGCCCAGGTCGCGGGCCGGGATCCGGTCGGCGCTCATCGCCGACGACCGTCGGCGATCCAGCGTCGGCCGACGGCCGATCCGGTCGACCTCGTCGTGTCCGGCTCGATGCGGCGTCGCTGACGGTCGGACGCCCTCAAGGCGCTGCCTCGTCGGGACGACGTGTCGCGCGTGCCGCTGGCGGACGATCGCCGACGTCGACGCAGGCCGACGTCCAGGGCAGCATCACCCGGATCGACGAGCGCGCCTGCGGCGATCGATCAGCGCCGAGATCACCGAGCGACGACACCGGCGCCGTGTCGCAGTCCGGTCCAGACCGAGCTCGACGTCTCGCGCGCCGCGGGCGCGATCCCGGCCGGCACGCAGCGTCGAGCTGGCCGGCGTCACGCCAGCAGCAGACCGAGGCGCTTCGGCGGCCTGTTCGCCTCGATGGGCGTCGCCGATCCTGCTCGTCTACGTGATGATGGTGCTGACCTTCAACTCGCTCGTCACGCCGTTCATCATCCTGTTCACCCTGCCGCTCGCGACGATCGGCGCGTTCCCGGCGCTGTTCCTGCACCGGGCCGGCCGATCGGGGTCAGCGCGCTCATCGGCTTCCTGATGCTCATCGGCATCGTGGTGACCAACGCGATCGTCCTGCTCGACCTCGTCGAACGGCTGCGCGCCGAGGGCTACTCGACCCACGACGCGCTCGATCGAGGGCGGCCGGACCCGCGTCCGGCCGATCCTGATGACGGCGATCGCGACGATCCTCGCGCTCGATCCCGCTCGCCGCGGGCTTCAACCAGGGCTCGATCATCGCGGCCGAGCTCGGCACGGTCGTCATCGGCGGCCTGTTCAGCTCGACGTTCCTGACGCTGCTCGTGATCCCCGGCGATCTACGCGCTCTCGTCGACGGCCTCACGCGTCCGGATCGGGCGGCGTGCCGCGCGGCGGATCATCGCCGAGCGGAGCCGGCGCGATTGCGTGACGGCGGGGAGGCGGCGGTGGGCTGACCGCTCTGCCGGGCCTCGCTCGACGCTCTCGACCGGGCGCGGGCTCCCCAGCCTGGCGTGGTTCGGTCGTCATCGCGAACGCGTAGGCTGACCTGCCTTCGCCGTTCGGCATCGCCTGGCCGATCGCCCGGAGGCGCTCGAACCTCGTCGGTGCCGAGCGCCGCGCGGCAGCCGGGTCAGCACCCGCTCGTAGCGGGGCCGCTCGTCCGGCGGCCAGGCGGCGCCCTCGCGCTCCATCATCGCCCCCGGCCGCACTGGATGAGCGTCGCCGCGCGCCCGAGGTCGCCGCGATCCGTCCGCGCCGCGGCGAAGGCTCGTGCGGACCTTGTAGGGCATCGCCCAGTGGTCGCCCTGCTTGACTGTCTGATGCCGAGGGCCTCGAGCGGCCGAGCGCCTCGGCCTGTCTGAGGCTGCGTGCTTTCAGCTGGCCGCTCGACCATGCTGAGGTTGCCGGCCTCGGAGCTGATCGTCGCGAGGTTGCCGGTCTCTGCGGGCGGCGGCGATCCGCTGGGCCATCAGCGTCCGGGTCTCTCGTCGAAGTCGCTGGCCGATCTCGGGCCAGCAGACCTGGCGAGGACGTGCAAAGCGCGTTCGAGCGGCCGGCGCCGTCCTTGATGCCCTCCAGATAGTACGTACTGAACGAAGTAAGAT